>Ga0179593_1342651_pt1 | contig 10820 bp, 19 predicted proteins | sample CZODoug2_1_08_16_FD_185931 | JGI IMG/M metagenome (GOLD analysis project Ga0179593, IMG submission 185931) | Vadose zone soil fungal communities from Angelo Coast Range Reserve, California, USA - CZODoug2_1_08_16fungal (PacBio error correction) | ecosystem: Environmental > Terrestrial > Soil >... | reverse complement strand
TTCCTCTTTGATTCCTTTTACCTCCCCACGTATGATCTTCCCACACGTTAGGTCTCCACCCCTCCCCGTCTCAGGCCCCCCTAATTGCTGGAGAGTGTCTTCCGCCTCAGATCCCCCCCCCCATTTTTGTCAAACATGATCCCCCGCCCCCACTGTACAAACCAATTTAGGAACCAAACCCCTCCCTCTCGTCTTTTAATCTTGTGTTGGTGCGACCTCGAGCCCCGTTAGTTTTTTTGGACTACCAGATTCATTGGTGTCTTTCCCCCTGTCATGAGATCAGGGAGCAGCCCCTACTTTCCATATATGTTTAATCTTTGTTGACCCTTTCGCGTCCCCCTCCTGTCTTCTGGCCATCCGTTTTTGGTTCATGATTCTGAGCCCCAATTCGCCCTTTGGAAAACATTCCCGGCTCACCTCCCCCCAAACTTGTTCTTCCAATTCTTCTTCGCTCCTAGTATTTCACTCCCCCCCCGCCAATTTGATAGCTTGAATCCTTCCTTTTCCGGTTCCCGGAGTACCGACGGAATCCTTTCTTGTTCATTGTATCCATTCGCTCCTTCAATACGCCTTTTTTCCCCTTTGACGCCACAGTCCCTTTTTACCTTCGCCTCGAATCAATCAAACCTCCTCCTTGACAACGGTTCTCTTATTGACCGCAAGGTCTTTCCCCCCCCTTTCTTTTCCACTACGTCATCCCACGTCCGTCCTGTTTTTTTTACCCACCCTCTACTGCGTCCCTTGCATTCACTCAAAAGCCGAGTGCCCACCTTTCCTTTACAGTACCTCATTTCCCCCGGTATTTATTCCCCTTCCAGACCGGGCACCCCCTCGTCTCCGCCCCTTTTTCACTCTTCATGTCTGTACCTTTGCACAGTTAGCCCTAAAGTTGAGGTTTCACCTGATTTTCGATCAATTCATTCGAATGGGAGTCTGTCCTGTTTCCTCGTTTTTCATTCGATCCGAGGACGCAGATCTTTTTTTAGATTGTCTTCAGGGAACTCTTTTTTTGAGAGACCTTACCCCCTTTCCGCGCTCTCCCCCTCCCTCTTTTTGTTTCCAATGCTCCCTTTCCAACATTATCAGGCCTCTTTACTACTTTTTAGTTAGCATTGCCCCCCATTCCCTTCCCCTCCCTCCTTTTTCGACGATGACCTGCTCCTTTTACGCTCCGGAATGAGCATACAGTATCCTTTTTTTTTGAACAGACACTTCCTTTTTTCGTTTCCCGCTCCCGATGCTCAGTGCTTCGGCTCCCACGACATTGAAAATTTTGCCTTAGTCGCTGTTCCTCTATAGATAGCAATTCGGGGGGAAGCACCCCCCCTTTCGTTTTTTTGGTATGATTTTCCTCCTCCTCGTGATCTAAGTGCTTGCGCTCATAGTCTGTTCTCCTATTCGGGCACCTTTATTCAATTGAATCCCCCCCCTTTCTTGCTTTTCTGAAGTGCGACCTTTTCGTGACGTTCCGCCTCTTTTTTTCTCCAAGACTCTCCCCCAAAAACTTTCGGGCCCCTCCCCCAATATTTTTAAACAAAGATTGTGTCTCCTCCTTTTTTCCACGGTCCCCAATGAGTAGAATTGTTTTTTTTTCTCCTCCGTGATTTTCTTCAGCCAAATTCACTTTTGACTCGGAGTCACCGAGTTTGGCTTTTTCAGTGCACTTTAAGCGGGGTTTTTTCCTGCTGCCCTTGAAGGTACCTCTCCCTCTGAGACTTTTTCCCTAGGCATTTGGCGCCACCCTTTTCGCGTTCACACGCGAGCACCTTTTCCCCTTTTGTACCCTTCCCCGTGTTACCGCGGCGGGACTCCCTCCCTTTTTCCTGTTTCTCTTAACCATCACTAAGCCGCCCCCCCTGCTCTGTATGTCCTGCCAGCCTTCTTCGGCAACCCTTTTCCTTTCTCCACCTGTCACCACTTAGTGTTCGAATACGCTCCTGTACTTCCCCTCAAGTTGAGAGAACCTCCTTTTTTCCGATCCTGCTCCTCTAAGTGTGTTCTTGATGTTCTTCATATTTTTAAGCCCACCCCTTCAGGTTGTTCTGCAAAATGCTCTATCTTCCCCGCCGTGATGCTTTTATTCTTTGATGATTATCTTGAGTATGATCCCTTTTCTCTTTTAACTTTTTTTGCGTATCCCCTGAAAGTAGGTCTTTTCCCTCTTCTCCTCCTTTTCACTTTCCAAGCCGATCGGTTCTGGCTATATGAAGTAACCTCTTCTTTTTCTTTTAGAGGCCTGATTTTGTTTTGTCGGCAATACCCCTCCCTTTTTTTCGCTCTTTATTTATAGGGCTGTATACTCTCACTTTCCGCTTCTCTTCCCCCTTCTTTTTATGACTTCCTTCGTCGTTCCCTCTTTCCCAGCGAACTCGCCCTTCCCCCTTTTATTGCTCCTGCCCTTCTTTTGACAACGCGCTTTCCCCAAGGTCGCATCTTTGTTTTCTTTTGCGCTCCGCACGAGTTTCCTTAGCACAATCTCGTCCCCCCTTAAAGAATACGCATTGTTCCATACATTTCCCGTCTCTTCCTCATCCCTCACGGTTGTCCCTCCCTTGCCGAGCCTCCCCCCTTTGATTTCCCCCTGAAAAACGTTTCCACTCTCTCTCTTCGAGACTTTTTTTTATTTTCTCCCAAGACCCACTCCCTTCCCTTTTTTTTTCTCACGTGTTGTTGTTTAGAGAGTCTCAGTCTTTATCCCTTGATGATCCGTGTACAGAAGTAGTATATCGTTCTCTTTTTAGCGTTTAGCTTCTGTAAAAATCCAGTGGTATCTTTTCCTGCTCGCTCCGGCGTTACGTGATGTTTTCATATCCGGGAAACGGCCTGCTCATGCCGGCCTTTTTTCCCCCCCAACTGGCGCTTTTGCTATGGCGTCCGTATCTTGTCCCTTCGGCCGCATAACCCAACCTTTTTTTTGCTGACCGCTTTTCGAACTGGCATCTTATCTCTGTCAACTCGATTTGAGTTTTGTCCATTCTGGTTTCCGCCCTCCGTCCCATGCCCTGTCCCCCCCCCCAAATATCCCGGCGTCACTTAGCAGTGGCGCTCTGACTATCTAATTGGGTCTTCTTTTTGCCCAAATTTTTTTCCTTGCCCTGTCTCTTCCTCTAATTCTCTGAGTTTAGGCCGACTCAGATTAGCCTTCCCCCCCTTTCTTTTCTTGTACTTTTAGCCTCCCCTTTATGAGTAGATCCTTTACCCTTTTCCTCGACTTTCCTTTCCATTGGCCAACTTCATCCCTTCCTGTTGCCCCTCGTCACTCAAGACTACCCAGCATCCTCGGGACAAGCTAGATTCGTCCCCTCTGATTTTTTTTTGGCTCCTGTGTCCCTTTTTTCCTCAAATCTCGCTCATATGTATTCCTTTTTATCCTTGTGTTTTCCCCTTGGATTCTGTCCCCTTTCGGATTTCTCTCTGGAGAGTTCACCCCCCCCTTACTCCTTTTTAGAAAGTTCGGATTTTTTCTCCTTCCGGCTTTTTTTTTCTAGTTTCGATTTATTTTCCTATCCCGTTTCCCCCTGCTCGGCCTCGGACACACCTCTTTTCTTTTCCCATTACCCTTTTTTCGAATGTTCGCACAGTTTTTTTGCCAAATTGATTTACTCACCATTAATCCCTTTCTCCCCCGCTTCACCCTGCATTGAAGGCTCTAGTTTCTCATTTTCTCACTTTCAACCTTTTTCCGCCTATGCCGTTTCCCTTTTTTCGGTTGAAGAGATAATCCCTAGAGTCTTCCTATGGCGTTTCCCTCCCTCTACCCGTGTCATTCGAGCGTTCGCCCCAAAAACCATCAAGGATGTTCTCCCCCCCTTTTCAGGTTGTCTTTTTGACCCTTTAAACCAGTGTTCCGGCTTGCTAAACTAATACGCTTGAAAAGTCTCCTTGTCTCCTTCCTTAAGACGATGAGTTTTTTTGATTTCACCACTCCTTTCCTCCCCACTCTTGCCAGTCTCCAGCCAGCTCTCGGCTCTCTCTGATCTCGTTTCCACATAATCCAAAAGGCGCTTGAATTCTCCCCCCCCCTCTCATTGTTCTGAATCTCCCCTCCCCTATTTTAGAGCACGTCCCTCCTTCCTTATCTCAGCTTTCTCCTTCTTTCGGGCCCTCGAACGCTCTGGTAATTTTTTCCGGTCCCCCTCTTCACTCGCAGATGTTTTTTTCCTTCCGTTCTTCCAATTTCTTTTTGCGCCGAACTTCTTTACTTTTTCCCAGGGAGATGTCGTCTTTTCCCCCGCGATTAACCCTCGTGCTTGACATGTATTGTTTTTCCTTTTAGCTTTTGCCTCCATTCCTTCCGGCTCTAGACCTTGTCTTTTCATTTCTTCCCCAGCGATTCTCGGTCCCCCCTTTTCCTTTTGAGAGATTACTAAAAAGCTCTTCCTCTTTTTTTTCACGAGTCTGCTTTTTTTCGCCCCCAATTTCTCTTCTCCCCTTTCCCCCCATCCGTGAGTTTTGCTGCCCGCCCTCCCCTTTTTCCCCCCCCGTTCCGATTTGAGCCCGCGCTTTGACTCCCTTGCCTAAATCCTTGGTCGCTTGCTTCCAATTTTCCTCTTTTTTTTTCAATTGGCTTTGTATCCCCATTCTGGGTCTGCTCTCTCTTTGTCCCAAACATTTTCCCCTTGCGGCGTGCCCTTTTTTTTTCCTTGAATAGTTCTTTTTTTTCAGTCCTCACCGCCTTTTTCTTCCCTCCCCTCTTATGCCTCTTGCCGCCTATCTCTCACCCTCTCCCCACTCTGATGTCTTCCTTTTCCTTCGTATCCCTTACCTTTTTACCTTGCATGGAATTACTGGAGTTCTACATATCCCCGTGTCTTTGCTCGCGTTTGCTTCCTCCCCTATTGGACACTCTTTTGTCCTTCGTAAACATTTCCCCTTTTTTCTGCTTTCCGATAGAAACTGAGTCCACCTCACGGATTTCGTTCTCTCTACCACCTTTCGAGTCTAGCCTTTTCTCTTTTCCACTCCTTTTTAAGCGGGCTTTATACTTTTCTTCTCTTCCAAATCCAATTTTTCTCCCCTTGTTTTTCACTTTTTTGATTTTGATAGGTTCCTTTCAGGACCACCTTCTTTTTCTTACCCGGTAAGAATCTTTTTCACCCCGTTGTCGCCCTCCTCCCACCTCTTTTTTTCGTCTTTAACTTTTTTGTCTAAGGATTTTCCCCCCCCCCTGGCACTTCTTTTTTCGTTGATTCTTCCTTTTTTCACATCTTCCCCCCCACCCCTCCATACCGTCTGCTCTTTCTTTTAAACCACCTCCTTCGACGTTTTTCCACTCCCCGGCCTCGGTTTTCTTCGACTTTTTCTGATTTTTTTTTTGGTTCCTTTCCGCCCCCTCAATTTTTAACGGTACGCACCCTCTCCTACTCCAATTTCCGGCGCCGAGCTCCGGTGATTGCATTTGTCGTAGCATGTTGACTCCTCACTTTTTTTCCCCTTTAAATCCACCCCCCTTTCTCCGTTCCTTTCCTTTCTTTTTCTTTGTTTTCTGAGAGAGTTCTTCTTTCTAGGTTTTTGCTCAACTTTTTTTAGCCAAAATTTAGTCCAACGCTCCCTTTTTTCCCTGACAACTCTCCCCGCCTGCCTTCCCTCATCTGGTTACGCGTGAGGGAGGTCCCGAGTTTCCCATTGCGAAATCTTCCCTCCCCGCCCGCCGCCTTCCCGCGTCCCCCCCTCTTTCTGCCTCGTCTTTCAACCTTTATTTTGGATTTTTTTGTACCCTGAAAGATCATTTTCCCTTTTCAGTGATTTTTCCTATTTGCCCACTTTTTGAGGCTCTGCTAAGCTTGCATTTTGATGCACCCCCTCGAGGTTGTTCTCCTTGGGTCCTATCGCTCCCCCTATCTCTTTTGGCCACCGTTAGCACTTTGTTATTCCTTCTCCCACACCCCCACAAATTTTTTATAACTCCATTTCCCCTTGCGCCCCCTTTTTATAGCTCAGAACCCCCATGACAGCCCCTGATAGGGTAACCTCTCACATTATCTTGTTTTGTTAGAATGCCCCCCTCCCTTTCCATTTTCAGTTATTTCCCCCTCAGTCCGTCGCTTACCTCCTCACGCCTTTGCCTTTTCCACCGAAGTCCTCCTTTGGGACGTCCCGCCCTTTTCCTCGTTCCTCCAAAATCCCCGCCCTTCCCCGTTGTAGATCTGTCTGCCCAGTCTTCACCCCCCCCCACTCCGGTCCGGCCCAAGTCATTCCTCAGTTTTTTTTGTTGGGGTTTACCTATCTTCTAACATGCTTCCCAGCACGTCCTTTACAACCGGCAAATGTACCTGGACCCCAACCCCTTCCATTTCCGTCCTGTTTGCTCCACCCTCTCTCCGCTGTTTTCTTTCGACCGGCAATTCTCCCCTTCCTTTTTTTTTCCAATTCTTTTTTCGCGAGCAATGCCCTGCTCCTGTCCTTTTCTGATGATCGTTCCGTTATGAGACCTTCTTAAGATTTTACTGTTTCCTTTACTTTTTCGCGCGTCATCGTCCCTTACCGGAACCCCTTTTCCCCCCTCCCCCCTCCTCTATCAATTTTTGCTTTGCTTTGCAAATAACCTTCTTCCCCCCCTCTTCTTCCGCACGTTCCCTTTAGTTTCTGCGATTGTCCCCCAATCCTCACTATCCCCTGTTGGAAAAGCCTATTACTTCTTCTCTCCCCTCCACTGGAAGATGCTTAATTTTGAAACTCCCCTTTTCTCTTATATGATTGAGGGCGGAAACCGATATCACGTTTTGGTCTCTTTCCCTTTTCCAACTTCTTCCCTCCTTTAGGATCTAAATGACATAACTTCGTAGAGATGATAGAGTCCATCCCCATTCTCTTTGGGTCCTTTCTTTAGAGCTGTTTTATGTGATTTTTTACAGATAGTGACTCTTTCTGCTTTACTGGACCCTCTTCCTCTCTTCTTCCTCTTGCGACCTGATTTTTGATCCTCATCATCAGCCCGCTGATCGGTCATGATCTCGTGGTCTCATTGTCGTTATTTTCTTTTTTTTCTCTCATCGAAAACCCCTGTCCTCGTTCTCCCAAAACTGATTTCCCCGCTTTTGTGACGAATATCTGATCCCCCCCCCCCCGGTTCAAATATATTCCGTCTGACTCAGTTTTAGGTCGGCCCAAATCCCCTTTTGATGACTAATCGTGTCCCCGCGTTTGTTTTCTTGTTCCCTCTCACCTGAACGACTGCCCTGCCCCGCTGCGGTTTCAGTACCGTCTTGAGTTTTCGTTTTTATCGCCCCCTATCCCGCTTCTTTTCCGACATTCGCGAAGACCAGGTTCATGGAAACTCCTTCGTTTTTTTTTTCATCTGCTTTTTCCGCTTTTTTAATGCGGTTTCATGTACCCATCTCCGCCCCCCGACTTTTCCGCTTTTCACGAACCACGCTTTCAATCTTTCCCAGTGCTTCCTTAGACCTCCTCTCCCCCACGGTTCCCTTTTCCCCTCCGGAACAGAGAACCCCCTGTTTACCCCCGGCGGAGTATGCATTGATACTTCTCTTCTTGAAAGGCATCTCGCACGCCACCCCCCTTAAGGGTTTTTCCCTCTTTCCTTCTTCGAAGCTTTTTTTTTTTCCTTTGATTTGCTTATTTCAGGTTGCAACCTGCAAGTGTTCTGGGTTTTGAGCACCAACCGCTTAGAGTTTAATTTCTTACCCCTCCCTTTCTTTCCTTCCCCGACCAGATTTTTCCGATATCTTCTTTTTCTTCTAACCCTCTCCTTACGTTTTTTCGGCTGCGCCCATTGTTGACCCTCACCAGAAATTCGCGTCTCGGCCTTTTTCGTTTCCTTCTGACCGGCTTAAAGTGGGTGTTACCTCTTCCCTCGTTCTTTGGCTTGTTGTCCTGTGCGTCCAGACTGCTTTTCCCGCCCTACTTTGACAATGCCTCTGTGGTGAACTCTCAATCTTTTCTCACTGTTTTCTTCGTCCGCAATTGTCGACTTTTGGTGGTACCATAAAGCTCCTCCCTTTTCGAAATTTCTTTCCCATTCATTTCCTTTTCAGTCGCACGACCACCACCCTGTTTCCCGGCCCTTCCTCTCTTCGACTCCATTGATTTTTTTCCCCCCTGTCAAAAGGTTTAGCTGATCGATTGTTTTTCTTCTCGCTGAAAACGTCATCACAAAATTTTTCTTCCTTCTCTTTCTAATCTCCTTTTTTGTTTGCGCGATCGCCGAAATGTGCTGAGCGTTGCAGGTCTCGACCTCGTGATGTCTTAGCGTGGCTTATTTGTCTTTTTTCCCACTTTTCCTCATTCGGCTGAGCTCCCACCTTTCTGTTCTTTTCGACTTTTTTCAACGGAATCTCCTCTTAATTTTCTTCCCCCTTCGACTCTTTTGCTATGGCGCCCCTAGGTCGATCACTCTTCCGCCCCAATGCCACCCCAAATTTTCCTTTGTTCTGATTTTTTTTTTGTCCCCCCCTACCCCAAGGGATTAATTTGCCCAGCGCGTTCGCTGTAACGTCCTGGCGGGCTGGCCAAGCTCACCAGCGAGTCTTTTTACTCACAGCAGTTCTCTTCCCTGTCCTAGACTTTTCTCTCTTTCTCCTCCTAACCCAATTTTTTTCCCCCCTTATAAGTCCGTGCATCCTGCCGCTAACTTCTTCGAGTTTCGGCAGAAATCTTTCTTAGTCTCGATGACCCCCCTGGTAGTTGTTAAAGACGCTGTCTTTTTTCTCCTACAGGCCTGCCTTCAACTGCCCTTTTCCCCTTGATCCCCGCTGAACACCCGGCAGACACCTAGGACAGCTTCACGCTAAATCCCAGTCATTTAACACAGCCTTCCGCCTTCAATCATAGGCATTTTCCTAACAAGCCTTTTTTTGTGTTTTGTGCTGCAACTCGAGTTTCCCCCTCCCCTTTCGACCTCAGATGGATTCTTCCGGTCCCCTTGCTTGTTCTAGGAACCAATTCTCTTCGAGTTTCGTGCTTCAGCTACATTCCGTTATTGCGACGTTTGTTTCGAGCCCCCTCTTACCCGGCCCCGACTTTGCTTTCAATACGTCCCTTCCCCCGCTCATCTTTCCTTCTAATACCTTTTTTCCAGTCCCCTTCTCCTTCCCTGCCTTTGGATCCCGGGTGTTTTTGGGTTTTGCGCCCAATTTTTTATGTGTGCACGACCCTTTCCAAAGACTTCTTTCGGACACTCCCTCCTGGCATTCCTCCTCTTTGGTTTTTTCAATAACCTCTTACTGCCGTTGTCTTACTCCAAATTTGATTTTTGGCCCGTATCCGTATTCCTAGAGGCCGTAATAGTTTCTTCCTTTCATTTCTAAGTGGCGAGGTTTCGCCCTTCCCATGGCTGTGTGTTGGCACTTTAATATTGTTTTTCAAAACCTGGTTTTGAAGTGGACCTCTTGACGATCTCCTTCACAAACGTCTTCATGCCTGGAGCTTCTATGAGCATAGATGATGTTTCGAGCCCCAATCCGTTCCGCCTATAGCTTTCTCGACAATTCTCTTCTCCCGTCAGGATATTTTTCCCCAGTACCCCACCCTCTCTCGGGATTCCCCATAGTTCCATGTCTTCGCTAAATTTTTGCCCAAACTCTAGCGCCCGCTTAATGCTTATCCTTCCTATTGGACCTCGTTTCCTCTCCAGATGTGAGCTCCGCCCAATTTATTCAGCGTATATTAGTCCTGACCGCGTCCCCTTTGATTGCTATCCTTTAGATGCTTTCTTCAGTCTTCGGAGTACTGCCAGCGCCCTTTAACCATCTCACGTGTTCCTTAATTCTTGTTTGATCCTTTAGCTTGTCCCCTCCCCAGATCAAAATTTAGGCTATGATAGCTGTGAATGCCTGGCTATCATTTCTGCTGACCGAGACTCTTTCAGTTGAGTCTTACCCTTTCCTAAACCGTCTTAGTGGAGCTCTTTCCACGATTTTCTGCCGTCGTATTTTAGCATTTTTTGACCTTTCTCCTCTCCCAGGTCTTTTGCCCCCCATCCCCCTTGGCTGCTTTCACCCTTCTTGGAAATTTCCAACTGAGCCCTCCTATTTGTCGCCGGCGTTGTGTATTTAAGATCCTCCCCCTTGGTCTTGTCTTCCATTTGCCGCGCTCCTAATCGGCTTGTGTATCGTTTTTCCTCTCTCGTAAGGGCACCCCCACTGGCCTCGAGTTTTGTTCCCTCTGTGGACCCGAACTGTTGGTGATACTTGCGGTCATCAGATCTTGTCCTTTCCTTTTTGCGATGTCTTAGGCGGAACGCCACTTTTTGTCTTTTTTTTTTTTCCCTTCACCTTGCCCCCAGGGTCCTCTTTTTCCCCCTTTGACCCCTTCTTCCCCTAATGACCTTTTTCCCTTCTCCCCCAGCCGATCTCGCCTTTTCCGATTCCCTCCTCTTTTCCAAGGTGTAGTTTTTTTTTCTTTTTAGAGTTTGCTAAGTTGTGCCCTTTTTAACCTGCGTTCTTTCCATGTTTTCGTTTTTCCCTGACGCATAATAAGTTGTTAATTTATTTCATAATCCCTCGTGTATGCGATAGGCCCTCTTTTCCCCTTCTTTTTCTCTATTTTTTGCTGCTGCCCCTTCCTTCCTCACATTCCAGGTCCTTCCTTTACGCCATGCCCATCTTCCCCCCCAAACCCCCCCCCAAGTCTGCTTTCTTCTCTACCCCCCCCGGATGCGTTTTCCCGACCTGACGGTACCATTTGGGGGTTGACGCGGCCGGTTTTGTCCCCGTTTGGTTTTGTGGGGGGCCTCCGTTTTCGCCCTCCGGTATTTGTCCCCCTTGGACTCTCAGGAATGACCTTAGCTAGTTTTTCTTGATTTTTCTTTTCCCCTTTTACGTTTCTCCCCCTTTTGCGCTCCCTTTCTCAACTAACTATAA
>Ga0179593_1574880_pt1 | contig 10821 bp, 9 predicted proteins | sample CZODoug2_1_08_16_FD_185931 | JGI IMG/M metagenome (GOLD analysis project Ga0179593, IMG submission 185931) | Vadose zone soil fungal communities from Angelo Coast Range Reserve, California, USA - CZODoug2_1_08_16fungal (PacBio error correction) | ecosystem: Environmental > Terrestrial > Soil >... | reverse complement strand
TCAAGTCACTTTCCGGTTGAAAATGCCTGAGCCATTTTCCCCGATCTTTTTTTTTTCCTCGATGGTGTCCCGGGTCATTAGGTGGAGGCGGGAAGAAGCACAGCATTATTGGGAGGGGCCCCCCCTTCTTGATACCCCGGTTACGGTTCCCAGTTCCTATGGCTGCCCTCTTTTAGAATTTCTTCTTTCCCGGTCTTTTTTCTGCAGTTTGTGCTATGATCGTCCCTTGGATTTTTCCTTTCAGGTAGAGTCACAGGAGTCGGTTGGCTTTAGATTTTTGTTGTCAGGCTTGCTGGATGCCATGGTTGGACTCTGTCCCCCCTCGGGTTTTTGGGAGGTTTTGATGGTCCAGTTGGTAATCCCTCCTTCCCGTCTTTCCCTCATTGTGAGTTTTAGGTGAAGCCTTTGTTCGTTTTCCCCTTTTTTGATCTTCGGCGGGAAATCAGCTTTTTCCAGATTTTCCCTTGGTTCTTAGTCTATTTCTTTTTTTCCTGCCTGCCCTTTGCCCTCGCTTTTTCTATGGGTTTGCCTTTACTTTTTGTTGGGAATCGTGTCCCGTTGTGTGATGGAGTCGGCGCCGACGTCCTTCTTCGCTCCCCTTTTGTTGGTTATTTTCTTTTGTCTCTCTCGATTGCTTTTTCCTAAGTTCTTTTCCCCCGCTGTACCCAACCAGGTATTTGTTGAGGGCGACATTTTGTAAAATTGCTGGTTTGTCGTAGCCGATGGTTCTTTGGTTTTTTCTAACCTGTTGCGAGCGTTCATTGTCTACGCTGTTTGTTGTTCTGTTCTTGCAAGGGTATTTTGTAACCAGCGAGGTCCTTTTCTTTAATTGATGCCCCCCTAATTAATCCGTTTTTTTTTTTGCATGTTCTTCCCCGCCTGGGCTTCTTTGATGTTTCTTTTCCCTGGCAGTTTGCACGATTGCATCGTGGTGAGTTCTTAGGTTTTTCTTCTTTTTTGTAAGGGACGTCGGACAAAAAGAGGTTTTTTTCTTTCGAGTCTTGCCCCATTCTTTTCGCAGTGTTCCGACGGCCCCTCCTCCGTGGTTTTCGTACTTTGTGGCCTTTTTCGTCTCTTAGTGGCTTTTTCGTTGTCGGCACAGCCTTTTTTTGGGTTAAAGTTTGAAGTGAGCTTCCCTAACGGTGTCCCTGGAGCGTGCAGTTTTTTTTCACCTGTTATACCAGCTCCCAGGTCCTTGCTACATTTGGACGTCCCAGATGCGGTTCGATGGTTTTTTTATTCATTCATGGCGGTGCGGGCTTGAATCGTGAGTGGGGAACTTTCTGTGTCCGATGTTTATTCGTGTCTTACTCCAGCTGCGCGTTTCATGGTCAGGTCGTTGTTCCTCACTTGGCGGAGTGACCGTTATTTGGTGGGTGAAAGGGGCCGGCTCTGGTTTTCAAGTCGTGTTTCTAACCACCCTGATGAATTAGTCTGTTTAGCTTCAAACTCAGTGGCGCTCCCTCCCCTTTACTCTCTCGAGCCCAAAGAGGTGAAGCGGACTCTTCTTTCTTTCTTGTCCCTAACAATTTGACTTTGTTTCGATGCTCTCTGCTGCCTCATTGCATCTGTGTCTCTAGACCCCAAACGCGGAAAATTTCCGCAGCGCGTTCCTCCGTGAGGTGGTTTCTACACACTACTCGGGGTGCGTTTTGCGTGCCGTCGAATTTTTCAACCCCCCCCCCCAACGGCGGCACGGTTCCCTTATCCTCCTTTTGGGGGTTGAGGGTTCTGCAGTCGTACTTTTTTTTTTTTAAATGACGGAGCCTTCATCGCCACCGAATTTTCTTGAGTTCAAAACCTTTTTGCTGGCTGGATTGCCGCGTTTTTTTTCACTGAAACCCTCAGGCATGAAATTCGCGCAATATCGCGTTCAAGTCCCCCTAAAGGCTTCCTACCAAACTTTTAGCAGCTTCTCCTCTTTCCCCTTCTTTTCATGATTATGTGATTGCATTGATCGCCGTTGTTGCAATCTCCCCTGATTACAGTTCAGGGTTTGGTCTTCCCCCACCCTCTTTCACAGACTCGCTCCGAAGTCCCCTTCATTACTCCGAACCGTTCGCGACCCCTCCCATTCAGCGTCGTTTTTCGATGCGACACTAAACTCGCAACCTTTCCAGGCCTTCGCCTGACCGCCTCCGCTCGTCGAGATCCATCGCGCACCCGTCCTGTTTGAACCGGATGCCCGATCAGTCGATCATAAGGAGTTTGGGCAGTTTCCCCCCTGTCCTAAGTTTTCAATGGGCTTCCTCTTCCCATGGTCCCCCTCAAATCATCCCTTACGCTTTGCGGTACCTCTTTTCTTTTTAACCAGTTTTTGTAGGGCAAGAACAAGTTAAAGATTGTTTTTCCTCAGCACAAAACCCATTTCGGCGCCCACGCTTGTCTCCTTTCCCCCTTCACCCCCTTTTCCCAAACCCCCTTACTTCGGTCGAGGCTTATTGGCCCGACTTTCCTATTTAAAAACATGTCATCCTCCCTCTTCGAAAATTCCAACACCTATGAACTCTTCCCGTTCCCCCATAAAAATGTTTTCTCTTGTTGCTGGGGAATTTCAACTGACACAATTCCGAACCTTCCCCAGAAACACCAACATCGTCACCCACTTCGAGATCGCCTTCCCTGAACCCCACCCAGAACCTGCCATCCCGGCCTCTGCCCACGCCAAGGTTCCCCCCCCCTTCCCTCCCTCCCCAAACAAATACCTTTTTACGCGCATACGTAATCCCTTTCTCTCCTCCCTCTATCTTTCCCACAGAAAATACCACCCCCGCAATCGGTCCCAGCGAAGGACATTTTTTGCCCCTTGTCCGCCCTACCCTCCGCCCGTACCTCTGACTACCCAACTTCCCAGGTCCCCCGAAGAATACAAAAATCTTACGTCCCCTACGGCAGGTCCTCCCAACGACAGTCTTCTTTTCCCCCCAATTGATTCTGGACCCTCGATGACGCTCGCGATCGCGATTAACTTCCCCACTTGTTTTCCGCAAGACCCCAGGCCTGTCCCATCGTCTTCCCTCTTTTCGGAAACCTCCTCCACTTCCCCTCCTGGCCAAATCCCCCACCCGATTTACCTACATTACACCATTTACCCTCTCCATATAGACAAAAAACCGCGTAGGCACAACTCGACATCCTTTTCCTCTTCATTCCGGCGGCATTTTGGAACTCGCGCGAGCAACAAACTGCATTTCACTGAACGTTCAACCCCCTACCTAGGCATCCCAGAATTGCATGCCATCGAAGGCGTCAGCGGCCTCCCCCCTTAACCTTTGGCCGCTCCTCCTCATCTAAGCTGCGTCTGCCCGCCCATATTCCTTTTTTTCTCCTTTTACACCACCGGCGTATTTGATTGCTCCTTTTTCCCTTCGAAATAGTTCACTATTTGTATCCTCCGTTTTTTTTTCGCTTTTCCTCACGTAAGTTCTAAGGGACCAGCAGAGTCTCCCTCCTCCGTTTTTTTTTCGTCGTTGGACGGCCTGAGTCTCTGGTTGCGCGGCGCGCAGCCCTTACCTCTATTTTTCTTCTCCCGTCTTCTGATCCGGTTACGGTTGCCGTCGCTTTACGCTGGCCGCCACGTTTCTCTGGCTGGAGTTTTCCCCTTCCCCCATTGAAAGATGATTTGTTCCGCCGCGCGTTTCCTTTTATGTCCTCGTTTTAGAGTTAACAAGGATCTCGTGTTTGTAAACTTTGCGGTGGCTCAGGGCCTTTGTTTCCTGTTTCCGGTGATGTACCTTGGTTTTGTAAGTTGTTCTGGTAATCAATCCTTGTCTTTGCGAATCTTCTTCTTATTTGAAGCGGGCTTGTATTGAGTTGGGGCTTCCTTCCGAGATTTCGGCGGCCTCGGGGTCAGCTCAAATTTGAACCATCTCTTCTGTTTTGTTTCATTGACCTTCAGCAGGTTGTGTTGTCCGCTTTTTGTTTCTTTTTTTTCTTTTTTTGCCTTGTATGGGGTGCGTCGTGTGGTTCTTTTTCGTTTGTTTTTGAATGATTTGTGATCCGATTGCGGGTTTTACTTTTCTTTGTTGTCTCGTCTTTCTTTTCGCCCTTTCCTTTCTTGTTGCGCTGTACCAACCTCGGGATGTTGAGTTTTATTTTGTGGTAACAGTTGGCTTTGGCGTCCCTCCTTTCTTAGTCTTTCCCTGGGAGGGAGGTGGGTGGTCAAGTTCCGCCGTCGTATCGCTTCATTGGGTGAATTTTTTTTCTCGGTTCCCTTTGATATTGGTCCCCCACTTTCTTTGTACCCCCCCCCTTCCCCCCCTCCCCCGCCGATTGCAGGGTGATTGTAACGTTAGTGAACTAATTCTCCAATATTGTGTTGGGGAAGTGTGTTATCCGGGGGAAATTCGGTTTGGTGACGTTTTCATTCCCTTTCCTTTGCCCGAGCCGTCTGTCTTTGGTTGTATTGTTTTTGTCTTTTAGTTGTTCGTGGACTCTCCACAAAGACTTTTTTCGCTCTTCAGCAGGACAAAGTCTTTCTTGTTCCTTTTCTCTGTAATTCCAGGTTTTTTTCCCACGGCGGTGCCGTGCAAATAGTATGGCTGTCCGGTCCAAATCATTTTTCCCTTTTTTTCCCCTGTTGCTTAGCTGAAGCCCAGGTGTTAACAATCGCTTGACGTTGGTCTGCCTCCCATTCCCTGAAGACGTGATAGTCCCTGATCTGCATGCGTACAAAAGAGAGGCGCTGGTCGGCGTCTTCTGCTTTACGTGTTTTTTTTACTCTTTTGTTTGTTTGCTGGGGCGATATTTCTTTTTAATCGGACTACAAGAGCGCCGCTCTTTTGTCCGGTCGAGGAGGCCTTTTTCGGCCTTTGGAACTGTCCACGTTTTCGGTGTTTCTCTTTTTTCTTTGGGTTCACGTCAGGTGGGTTTGAATACACCGTTTCCCGAGTATGTCGTTCTGACTCTTGACACACAATCTTGCTGATGGCAACTGCACTCTCACTCCGCAAAGAGTTCCTAGTCTGGAGAGCGGCGGGATGATAAGAGAAGGCTCCTCCTCCATTGAAGTTGACGTTATTACATTATCCGCTTCCCTTGGAGAGCGGAGCCTAGAAGAGCGCCCCCTCTGCTCCTATTTCTCTTGTTTTTCCTTTACCCGAACTTCCCCCGTTTTTTTTTGTCCTTCTCGAATTTCCAACTCTTTGGACGGTGTAGAAATACTAAATCCTCCCTCGTTGTGGTTGTTGCTCTATATTTATGCAAGGAAGACGTTTTTTGACTTCTCCCTTCGCTTTCCCGCGAACAACGACAGGCATGAGAAATGGGAAACCCTAGTTTCTTCTCCCGTTCTTTGCCTCGTTGTATTTAGAAAACGATGCCCTGCACTCTGTTAGGCTCTCCTTTTCCTCCCCTTTCCCCAGGTCAATGAGTCTTCTCCCTCCCCCGAACGAAGCATCTTTCCGACTTCACCTTCTTGGCTGTACATATATAGTGCTTGTTTCCACGGATTTGTGCACCTGCCACGATTACCATTCGTGGTTTATCTAAAAACCAACTCGTGAAAAACGACGCTCGAAAGTCCCCCCTACTTTCTTTTTCACTCTTCGTCCGCGTACAACCCCCTTTCGCGCCGTTCGTCCCTCTTTCCCAACCAAAATCATCCACCTCCCACCTGGCGCCCCCCAGCTCCGAGTGCACCCTCTCTCTTCGTAATGGTGAGACGCCCCAGCTCCCCCTCATTTTGTTCCTTCTTAGTCCTTATCTCTACGTCTTCGTGCAAGTGACACGTTTCCCCCACCCCCTTCCCTACCCTGTTGACAAAGGCTTCCGCTCTCAACGACCCCCGTCAAAATCTTTTCATCAACGTTCCTTACGCTTTGCGGCACGCCTTCCGGCCTGGCTAACCGGCTTTTGAAGGACACAACTCGACCCTCCTGCCCTGCCCCCAAGTACCTTAGGCGCAACGCATTGCGCTTAAGACACGTCCGCCAACCCTCCGACCTCCTCTACCGCCCCCGGAAATCGTGTCTTTGACAGAGGTAACGTCATCAAACCCTCACGACTACCCCCAAGTTTACGACCATTCAAAACCCGGCTTTCCTTTCTTTCTTCAACCTGTACCATCACCCATGACGTGTTGTCTGGTGGTGAGTTAAACGTCCATCACCTTAGCAAAGGTCTGAACCACAACCTGTCAGCAAACTGTTCCCGCGGCCGCGCCCTTTGATCCACCCAAAAAAGATCCGGTCGATCCCGACCACCCTCGGCACCACCTGACCCTCAACAAATCACACTTCTTTGGTTGGAAAGATTTCAAACGACATCACCCCACCCTCCCTCGAGTCTTTCCCCCGAACCTATCCCACCCCCGGTTTTGAACAGGCGTCGGAAATTTTCTCAAGACCTTCGAATGACCTTAAACTCTGCCGCACCCAAAGGAAAATCCGATTCCAAAAAATCTCTTTTCAACCAATACTGGAAGGTTCTTCCCACCAAGTTATATTGGTGGCAATTGAGCTTCCTCTTTATTTTGATCCCCTCTCACTCTTTAGATGGAAGTTTTGCGTTTTTCCCAACGACCCACAACGGCTCGTCACCACGACCCTCCGCTTCTAAGTCCTCAACTTTAGTGAAAAGATGAAAAGACCCCAACCCTGATGGGTTACATCTGACCAAACCCAACCCCCCCCCCCCCCCCCCTCCCCCCCCCAAAAACCCCCAACCCCCCCCCACTTTATTTCACCCAATTCAAGCGCTGCCACGCAGTTTCTCCCCTGATTCATCCTTGGACCCCCCCCTGTAACTGCGCATCCCAGGGAACGAGCTCTCTCAACCAACCCTTCGACTACCTGGCCCTGTTTTAAACTCCAGACGGTTCCCCCCGACCTTGAATGAAATCGTCCCTCCCGGTCTTCAACTTCCAACGATTCCTTGCCGCTCCTCCCCATAACCTTTTCGCTGCGCTGGCCCTCCCAATTCCGTTAAGCCGCGCGGACCCACCCCCCTCCCCCACTGCGTTTGCTCCTGCTTCTTAGACGTTACTTAATCCTTTTCTTTTTTCCCCTCCTCCCCTCTTTTTGTTGTTTCTTTGCTTAAAGTTCCGGGAAACTCCCGGACATCTCTCCGGTGTTGTTCCGACTGGTTGCGGCCCCGGAATCAGGGTGAGGCGCGGTGAAGAGAGCTTCCTCTTATTGTTAGTTGTCTCGGACCAAGCTTCAGGGAATCGGTTACGGGCACGGCTTTCTTTCCTTTCTTCCTGCACCGTCGTTGGTGGCTGATTTCCCTGTCTGATGTTTCCGAATGCCAGTTGGTCTGTTCCCTGGCTTCGCAGTTCCCGTTCTAGGCCGGAGTCGCTGGCGTCAACTTTAAGCGGTGCTTTGTTGGGAGGGACTTTTTCAAGGGGGACGGTGGCTGTAAACCCTTTTTTTTTTTTCCCCCTTTTCCTGTTCATATGCAGGCGTCTTTGGCGCATCGTTTCCCCTTTTGTCTAATTTCTCGGACATTTGGTTCGGCGTCGTTTTCTGCCTTCTCGCTATAGTCTTCCAGTAGAATCGCTCTTTCCCCCCAGCCCACTTTTCAAGAGAGAGGCTTTTTTCATTACCTGCCCGTTTTAGTGACCTTGATGGTTGGTATTTTTTTTTTGCAATTTACTTGGGTGAGCGCATTTTTTCCGTTTTAGTAGTGACTCCCTTTCAGTCGCCGAAATTTATCTGTGTTTTTGACGCGACTTGGTTTTTTTTTCGGGTTATTTTTATGGGTTGCGAGCGAGGGAGGGGGAGACTTATTTTCCTCTTTCCTTTTTTCAATTAGTTTCTTTGAGGGCAGTCCTTGGTTTCCAAGTTGGCTTTTGGTTTCGTCGCCCTGACTCTGTCTCCGGGTCTTGGGTTGGTGTTCTCCCAAGTTGCCCCGATCTCCCGGTCTTGACTGACTTCTTACTTGTGTTGTTGGCCCCTTGCGTTCCAGTGTGTTTAAATTCACAGGATCATCTTTTTTATGGTCACTTTGATGCCAACTACATCTTTTTTTACTTTCGACCAACTGGGGATTCGAGTGGTTGTGGATGACTTTCTTCAGGTCCCTTTTTAGCCAAGCCGTACGTTTCCGGCTAACGTTTTTCGCTTGTGGTTGTCGTGTTAGATGACCATTTTTCAACTTCTGGTGGCGCTTATTCCTGAGAGGTCAACCTTTTCTTTGCGTTGCATGCACGATGAACCTCTATTTTTACTGGAAGCCATTGTTAAATTGCGTTTGTGGAACATCTTAGGGATGTTTGTGTAGGTTTTCAACCATTTTTTTGGATCAAGTGTTGTCCTGAGAGGCCATTTGTCACCAATGTTTGAGGACGTTGGTACTTACCCCCCCTTGTCCCCCTGAATGGTATGAGATACGATCGGTAACTTCCGTTAACATTGATGATTTCCTGGTGCTCTCCGTACTCCCTACAGGGCGTGAGGTCCTTACCGTCTTGGTGGTTGCGCGGTCTTGTGGACGATTGATCTATTTCGGCATCACGTCATGAGTCGCGACTGTTTTCTTTTCGTTTTTCCGGTGCGTCGTGTAAATGAAGTTGCGGTTACTGCGTAGTTTAGAGGAGTCTTTGGTTCACGCGGTTGTTTGAGCTAACCCCGTTTTTTTCCCTTTTTCCTGACCTTGGGGTTTTTCTTTTATTTTAAACAAATTTGTTTTGCTCCCAATGCCAGTAACTCCGATCGCCCAAGCCTTCGGCGGTCTCCTTGTTTGGATTTCGTGTTCCCTACCCATTGTTTTGCTGATTGACGGAGATGCATGCCCTCTGCCCCCCCCCCACAGTTAAAGTGGTGCGTCGACGACAACGCGGCCACCCCCCCACTGATGCCGAGATTGTTTGCCTGGAAGACCGGTGGGCTCTTGAATTCGCCTTCCTCATTTTTCCAAAACCAACCCTTCCGGCAGGTTTCCTCTCCGCTTCTTTTTTCTATTCCTTCTTGGTGGTTGATGAAGCGATGTGGACCGCCGTTTTGTTTTGACCGCCTTCTTTTCCGTCTCCCTCCTTATGTGAAATGTCTGGGTCAATGTCACCAACCTCGGCGGTCGCGTAGGCTTTGTCCTAGTGGTTAGTCACCACTCTCACATGGAAGTTTTAAAGCGTCTTTCCCAAGTAACACGTCCCTCCAGGGCTTGAACCCGACCCCCCGCCGCTCTCCGCCTTTGACCTTCCCTTTCGGTTTCTTCCAGCCTAGCGGGAAGCGTCCCCTTTCGCCACGGATTTTTTCACCCTTTCTTACCCTATCGACAGGTAACCGTTTTATCTCAAAACCCCTCCGTGAAAGTTAATCCGATAACCTATCATTGACCAGCCGCCTTTTCACCTCCACGAAACTTCCGACGGCCGTACGAAACACCATGCTGCGTCAGCTCGTCGTGAGATTCAGCCCCTCCAGCATTAACCCGCACCGGCCCACTCACCCGCCCCTTTGCAGTCCCGCACTGTAGTTTTGGAAGGAGCGTACACCCAATCCGTCGACCCCTCAATGTGGGCCACTTCTTACCCCCTCTCACGCTATCTATATTAATTTCTGAGTGATGCCAGTGTTAAGAAGGTCACCAAATTCCCCTCGAACCGTTGATTTCCCCCTTTTCTCAGCTCCTTCAATGGAACCTCCCCTTTCTTTTCATCAATCATCCCCTACGATTTGCAAATTCCCCTCCGTCCCCCCGGGTATAACGGTTTCGGACAAGTCAACCCATCCCCCTCCCAGAATTCCCCCGCTCGCAGTAACTAGGCTCCCCCACTGGATTTGCGCCTTCCATACGAACACGCCGAACAAACATCCCGACCGCCGACCACGCCCGGCCTCTTCTTGGTCCTCGTTCCGTCATCAAACCCCCTTCCCGCACTCCCGGCTTTTCCTACAAGTCAACCCAACATGCTTGCATTAGCTCACAGTTCCCCCTTCCCCCCCTGCCGGTAATCTTGCTTTTTGCCCCCACGCAAACCTTCGAATTCTCTTACCCCAACCACTCCGTTCATGACCAACTTACCTCTTCGCCCGCGCCAAATTTGACACCCCCCCCCCCCATCCCTGTCCTCATAGCGCAGGAATCCCCCACCATCCCCATTTTTTACCAAGGTCAGCCTCCACCACTACCCGGTTGGCACTCTTCCAACTCTGACTTCTCACCCCCCATCCCTCGCTCTCCCAAGCCAATATCAAACTCAATCGCGCAGGACAATTACGTCTTCGGCCTCCTGAATCGACATTCCTAAGCACCTTCACAGTCCCTGTCCCCCCACACTTCCCCTTACCCCGAAGAATACCAACTTTCTTTTTCACGTCCCCCTTACCGGCATTCATGACACAAAGCTTATCTTTCTTTTCTTCCTTCTGGACTTTCTGCTTTTCGCTGACGCTGAGGAAGTGCCATCTCCGGCCGGCTTTTTCAACGACCCCCCAAGGGTCGAACCGACCTGACCGCACGATTCGACCCTTCCGCCTTTCTTTAGTCTCAACAGGCAAACGGACCCCAACCGATGTTTCACCTCCACCCCCTTCCCCCACTTTTCCCCCCCACAATCGATCTCGACCCCTCCCCGCTTTTCCTGTTTACTCCACTGCTATCCGTGGGGCCCCCTCTTACTGACCGGAGAAACAGTTTCACCGCGCTCTCCCCCCCTTGTCCCTGCGGTCAAACCTTTTCTCACAACGAAGTTGTCTTGCACATCGGAACCGACCTTCTCGTCAACGCCCACGATTCCCTACCGTGTTCGTGCCTCCCAACCCTCTTTTTTAAGGCTTTCTTTCGCGCCCTCCCCCTATTCCGCCCCCCCTCTCTTACCTCCTCCTTCCAACATGAAAAACCCAGGTTTTTGATGCTCCTTGCTTTTCTCTACCCTTTTTT
>Ga0179593_1554978_pt1 | contig 10821 bp, 17 predicted proteins | sample CZODoug2_1_08_16_FD_185931 | JGI IMG/M metagenome (GOLD analysis project Ga0179593, IMG submission 185931) | Vadose zone soil fungal communities from Angelo Coast Range Reserve, California, USA - CZODoug2_1_08_16fungal (PacBio error correction) | ecosystem: Environmental > Terrestrial > Soil >... | reverse complement strand
CTTTTTAGGTTCTGGAACCCATACTCGGCTTCATTTTCCCTCTCCTTTTTAACCCAGAAACCCTTCTCCCGTGGAAGATTGCGCCTGATCCCTTCTTGGAACTTTTTAGACCCCTTTTTTGCTCCCCCCTGAAGAAGCGTGTCTTTGTTCTTTTCCTTTTTAGTTCTGGAAACCCCTTCGGTCCCCCCCCCTTTTCCTGATTTTTTCTTTAGCACGAGGTACCCATGTTTTTCAACCGAGAGTTATGGATTAGAGAACATAGTGTTTTTCCTCCTTGTACTGGGAGAATTTTTTTTACATTTCTTTCCTTTCTCCCGTTCTCCTATTTCTTTTCCCCTCAGCAATTTTTAGCCTTTTTTCCCTTGCTTGTTTTTTCCCCCCCCCACAGCCGATCGACGACCTGTTCCCACCGAAGCCGTTTTTCCTTCAGCCCTCCTTTTTTCGGCTCCCCCACCGTGGGTCCTCCCAGGGTTTCCCCTCTCCGACGGTGGAAGAAGCCTTTTTCACCCTGGTCGTCCTTTTATCGTCTTTCGGAAGTGGAGTCTTTTTCCTATTTTTATTTGTTGGCGCTTTTTTTTCAAATTTTCCTCTCAAACCCTTCCCCCCGTTGATCCGCCGGTTTGTTTTTTTTTAACGAGCCCTCCCTTCCCCCGTTTTTTTGATTTTTTTCGCTCGCCACAAGGTTTCAACTTCCTTCCCCCCTCCCCTTTGCGGGCCCCCTCTCTTTTTCTAGGGGGGTACCCGGGCATCAAACCCCCCACTCCGCCTCTATCGTTAGACCCTAGCGATTTTGTGCCCCCCCCCCCCACCCTTCTGTCTCCCCCCCCGTGGCGGGCGGCGAATCAGTTCCAGTGCGTCTCCTTTTCTTTGACCCCGAGAAATTTTGCTTGAAATCTTCCCCCTTCGTTCTGTTTTCCGGATCCCTCGATAAGTTGAAGTGAGTCTCCCCCTTTCCTGTTTTTTTTCCCCCCCCCTTCCAGCCGGGAAATTTTTGAGTTTTTTTCTTTTTTTTTTTTACTGGTTTCCAGACCCACTGTCGGTTCATTCAGATCGCTTGGCAGGACCGCTCCTCATTTTTTTCCGCCTAACCATTTTACTCGGACCCCTTCGTTTTTTTCCTTTTGACTCTGTTTTTTTGCAGGTCTGCCCCGACCATCTAAATTCCCCCCCCTGGGCTCCCTGTAAACCAATGACTTTACCTGTCTCAACTACTCAGTACCCCGGACTTCTATTGCGAATATATATGATTTCCTTTTAATCCTAATTCCCCCTCTTTGTTTTTTTCTCTCTTCCTTGAGCTGGCCGGGTTCGTTTGTTCCATTTTTCTATTTTGTCTGGTCCCCCCTTTAGTTGTTTTTTCATAGTGCTGGGTTTGTTTTTTGCCCCTTTACCTTGGTGGGTTTACAATTTTGGTGATGTGGTAGTCTTTTTTTCGACACACCCAAACTACTGTTCTGGGTGTCGGTTAATTTGGCTTTTTGTTTCTGTACCTCCCCCCCCTGCGCGTCCACCTTCCCTCTTGCTACTGTCGGGTCAGGTTTTTTTTGAACAAACACCCGTTTTCTTTCAACTTTTTTCAGTCAGACCGGAAATCCCCCACCCAAATGTTCCCAAAGTGGGATTTTTTCTGCCCTGGCCTTGCTCCGACCGGGACACGGTCAAAACTTTTCAGGGCATGGGCCGGCCTATTTTTTTAACGGGATTGTCCCGGGGGCGTAGTCTTAGAACCCCGCCGTTTCCTTTTTTGACCCGACTCAATCCCCTTCATGATGCGCCCCAAAGGTGGATTTTTTTTCTTCCACCCTTTTTCCCCGTCCGAGGTCTTGGTATAAACTGCTCTCTGTTTTGGGATGCCGAGGTACTAGTTCGATCCCTTTTTTTTTTCCCCTTCCTGCCCCCAAAACTCCCAGGTCGTTTTCCTGTTTCCGAGGGCTTTTGGGGAGGCTTCCCCCTTTTCTTGATGATTTTTGAGGTAACCTTTCTTTTTGCTGGTGGGATCCCTGGGCTTGGTTTCTCTCCCGTGCCTTTGTTCGCAACCTACCCAAGCCTTTTTTCTTGCGCGCCACGTTCCCCCTACGCTGGCCTCACCCCGAATTGCCGTTTTTTCACCTTTTTGTCTTATTCAAGTAGTGTATTCAAGCTTCCCCTTTCACGAGGACGCGACCCCTTTTTTTTTCCGGTTGTTTGCTTCCCCCCCCCTTTTTGTTTATTTTGAAGCTTCTTGAGGCCAGTTTCGCTCCCTTTTGCTTCCCTGCTTCTCCGCCGATGACGAAACTCTTTCCCCGGGTTTCCCCCCCAACACTTTCGATGACCCCTCCTCCCCGAACACCTTTTTTTCCTTCCCCTGACTGTCTCTTGCCGCAGGCGATTTTCTTTTTTTCAACTTTTTCGCTTCGGCGCATAGTCCCCCTTCGTGCCTTCCCCCTTTTTTTTGATGTGCCCTCCTGGTGACATTTTTTGAACAAAACCCCCTTCTCTTTTCTTTTCCCTGTCTTTCTCCCGACAGGCAGTGTCCGTCGTTCCCCCCTTCAATCTCTCTCCCGATTTGTTTGTGACCCCCGAGCCTGGTGTCCGGTTGTGTTATTCTTTCCCCCCGCTTGCTTCTGGGAGGTCTGTTTTGACCTTCATATCCCCCTTTGTTTTTTTGTTGTTGAGACTTTTTACCCTTCTTTTATTTCGGATCCCCCTCCCCTCAAGGCAAGATTCCCTCTCCCTGAAAGGCAACGGCCGCCTTTTGGTTCAACTCGGAGCTTGTCAGTTTCCCCCCTTCCTTCCGTTCCTTTTTTCCCTTTCGGAGTCTAAGCTTTTCGACGACTTTTTTTTCCCCCCTATTTCCAAGTTTTGCTAAGGAGTCCCCTTGCTCCCGTTCGGTTCAACAGTCCTCCACTCTTTTTCCCCCCACCTCTTTTTTTGAGAGACCCAGCTTGAATTGACGCTCTTTTTTTTTTGCGGTTGGCGTCTCCCCCATGCGGGTCTTGGGCAGATTGTCTTTCCCTACCCCCCCCCCTATAGTCCATTGGTGCAGCTTCTCGTCCATTTCTCCCCGCGCCCCGTTTTTCCGATCGAAACGCCCCAACGATAGTTCGTACAACCACGCAGTGCTCCCTTTTTTTTTCCTAAACCTGTTATGTCCTTTCCCAAACGGTTAACAATTTTAATTTCCCCCACCCCTATAGAGTGTTGACTTTTCAAAGCCCCCCTCCTTCACCCCCTTTTTCTTCTTTGATTGGGTTTTTGCCCTGATGGAAGTTGATGCTCTTGGCACTCCTCTTAGGCTGTTTTTGGAGGAGGCTTAAGGTCTCCCCCCCCCTTCCCCCCCCCCCCCTTTTTTTCATCGGAGCCGTCTCCCATCCCCTTGGCATGTGGGCTTATTGTCCGCCCTCGAAAAGGAAAATGTGCCTTTTCCCCCTCGAGGCTCCTCCACCACTTAGTATCGAGGCCCTTAGGGAACCACCCCCTTTCCTCCCCCTTTTCCCCCACTTTCGCGGACCTTCCCTCTTTTTTTTTTTTGTTCTCTTGCCACGTGGTGCGGCTTTTTAATCAGGTAGTTTTTCCCTTTTTCCCAGGTTTTTTTTTTGAGGTTGTACCTCGTTCCTTTTTCTTTTTTGCCTTTTCACTTTTTCATCCTTTTCAGTCCGCGGAGAGTTCCTACGATCCGGGTTTTTTCGTTTCCTCCTTTTCTCCAGAACCAAGGTGCCTTTTTTTATGTTTCCCCCGGGTTTTCCAACATGGAGGGCTGTCCCGTTTTTAGGAGCCGCAGCCTCCATGATTTGCCCCTAGCAAGTAGGCCATTGTATGCCCCCCCCGCAGCCTCCCCTTCGTTCGACGGGGACCCCGACTCTTACCGTTGTTTCCGGAAGGTTCACCGGGGTGCGCTTCCATCAACCTCCCCTCCTACGATCGAGGACGAACCTATCTTTTCCCTCCTCTTTTGTTGTTGTTTCTTTTTCAACCTATTGAGTGATTTTTTCATGATGGCTTTCACAGCCCCCCATGCGAGGTGGTACGAGTTTTTCAATGTCTTACCGACAATGTTAGCATGTTGTGTAGCCTTTGAACAGCAGCCCTTCCCTTTCTTTCCCCCACATTTTTTTTTTTTTTTAGTGAGGGCGGTCTGGCGTGTCCCGTATGCTAAAGAGCTTTTGTTTTCGAGCGCCTGCCATTTCTGTGTTTCACAGGAATCGCAGTTTTACACCTGCTTGCCCCCCGTCAATCTTTTATCCCACCATTTACCCGTTCCCTATCACTTTGGGTCCCCTACTTTCCCGTCAAGACACTCCCACCAACTTTTCCAGGCTTAGCGCGGGTTTCCTTTCCCCTGCATTTGGACTGTTGTTTCCCTTCCGGTTTTTTCCCTAACGTCTTAACGGCAGTGACCAGGAAGGCCCTCCCTTTTTTTTTTTTTCGGCTCTTCCTTCACAAATTGGTTTTCTTTGTACTAAGATCGGTTACCCACAACTTAGTGATGGGTCCTCCCCCCTGCTTCCCTTCTTCTTAGTTGTTTTTTCCCCCCCCGCCCTTTTACATCGATTAGCGTCCCTTTGGTGTTTCCTGCCCAAGTTTTTAAGTCCCTTCGTTTTTTTTTTTTTTGTTATTTCTGTGTCGATACATCTAGCCCCAAATTTTCGGGATTTTTCCCTTTCAGGAAGGCCTTGACTGGCTTTTTTCAGATATGGGCATCCTTTTCCCCCCCCCCCCCCCTGGACTGACATCGCTCACGTCCCCTAAAGCTGTCCTTCTGATCCCTTCCTTCCATCAGTGGTGTTTTTTGTTTTCGGCAATTAGATTCGACTGGAAATTAGGATTAAAGTGGTTTTCATGAGGCCAGAGTCCCCCAAATTTTTTTTGGTTCTGCGTAATTTGACTTTTTTTTTTTTGTTGACTCCCCCCGTTTTGAATAGTATTTTCTAGTTTGAGGGATCGTTTTTGGACCCCCATCCTTCCCAAGTCGTGCTGTGGGAGACCTTACGGATAGTGTAAGTCCCCCCCCGAAATCTTTTTCTCCTTGCCCTTCAAGAAACTCGCTAGCTTTTCCCTTTCTTCATCTTTCCTATTTTCGCGAGCGGTTCCTCAGATTTGTCTTTGTCACCAAAGGCCGTCGCATCACTTCCCTTTTTTCTCTCCTCTTTGATGGGTGGGTGTCCCCCCACGAACACCACACGGGATTCTGGCCCAGATGCTAGCCTCACTTGAAAAGTTAAAAGGTCTTGCCCCTCCAAAATTTGCGTTGTACCCCCCTACTTTTCCACCCCCCCCTTTTTCGTGGTTTTTAGCTATTAGCAACCTTTTTTATGGGGGGGTTTTTTGGGAGCGGTCGATTTTCTTTTTCCTCTTCCCTTTCCTTTTTTTTGATTTTCTCTCGGTCCCCTCATCGTCACCCTTTCCTCAGAATTTCCCCAATGCAGCTTTCCCCCCCCTGACGAGGGGTTGTACCCAGGAGGATTGCCTCTTTTCTCCTTTCTTCTTGGGCCATTTCCACCCGTTTCTTTTTCGGATCGCGCCCTTAGGAGAGAAGTTTTTTTGTTCATTTTCAAATTGTTGGCAACAGTAACTCAAGTAACCCCTCTATCCCATTGATTCTTTGGTACAGGTCTACGCTTTCCCTCGGCGATCCCCACTTTACAATGAGTTGACCTCTGAGGTCTTCCCATTTCGTGGTGTCCCGATGTAGTTCCCTAGTGGACCCAGAAACGTGCCTTAACCTATTCCCCCCCCCTTGCTCTTCTTTTTTTTTTTTTTGTAAGTCCGCAGTCTTTTTTTTGTCCCCTTGTTCGGCCCTACAACAGGATTTCGTACCCCCCCAAGCCCCCTCTTGATACTCCCCCAAACGGTTGTCGTGTACATTTCCCCGGGTTCTTTTTTCCCGCAATCGCTTCCTTTCCTAAGACTATAAACCATGGTCGGTAGGGACCCACCCATGTCTCCCTGTTTACGTGTTGAATTTTGTGCATCGGACGCTAGGGATTAGGGATGGGGATGGCCTTCCCCGATCCCGTATAAGAGTCAGGCCCCCCCCTTTTTTTTTCCCATTTTCACTGCATGTGGTTGCTCTCCCCGTTGATTCTTCAGGCTGATCAAGTATTTCTCCTTTTCTCCCCCCCCTTTTTTATACGGAGGACCTCTGGCATCACAACGAGCTTTAAACGCGGGAGCCCCCCCCCACCGTTTTTTTTTCTTTTGTGTTTTAAAAACGTTTTCCCCACACGTCGTCAGGCTTGCTCCTGTGAGTATTCAGCCTCCGTAGGTTTCTGAGATCATTCCCCCCCAGGTGGTCCCTTGTCCCCTTTTTTTCCGTGCGTATGTGTAAAGAGAGCCTCGATAAGGTTGTTTTCTTCCTCTTGCTCATTTGGCCACCCTCACCTTTTGGTGTGTTTTATTTCCCCTTTTTCCCGAGTTTCTTTTTCTTCCCAACCAGTTAAAGTCTATTTGGCCCCTTTTTCATTCGTTTATAGGGCGCGAAATTCTTAAATGTATCGTCCCTTAATGCGTGCGCCTTTTTTTCCGGTCGCTTTATAAAGCTACCGGGTCACCCCCCAGTGCTCTTTTTGGTTTCCCGTCCCGTACTCTGTTTCGGTCCCTTCCCCTTAAATCCCCCATTTACGCGCGATGAAATCTCCTTTCCTCCTCTCCCCTTTGTGTTCCTTACCCGTTGTACGTGGAGAGGTCTTAGTGTGCTGTCCTTGTTCCTTAGTTTCACCTTTTGTGCCTTTTTCCGACCGTTTGACCTACTTTTCCGTTTCTCACCCTTTTGTGGAGCGGATTGCGGCGAGATTTGGCGGTTTTTCGAGTACACTTGGATTAAGGTTTCCCCTCCCCCCACGGATTTCTGAGCTTTGACTTGAGAGAGTACTTTTCTCCTTGATCTTTTTTCCACGGATCCCCCCCCCCAGGAAGTAGAACCAATAAACCACCTTTTTCCCCAAGAGTGGGTTTTTTGTGCTGGCCGCCCCCTACTTGCAAAACTTTTTTCAACTCTTTGGGCGCGTCTTATTACTCCGTTTTACGATTTTTTTTCTCCCTTTTTTCCAGTGTCCTGTAATCGCCACCTTTTTTTTTTTCCTTTTTCTTAACTCTAATAAGTTTTTTTTAGTATTTTTTTTTGCCTGGGCACGCCGAACCCCCGGGAGTTTTGATTGCCCTGACGGTGTCTCCTTTCAAACCCCCCTAGACTGGTTTCCCTTTTTTCGGATCGTTGTTTTCTTTTTTGCCACAGATTCCTACCCCTCTACCGGTTTGGTGGGGTCTTTTCCAGCAAAATTAGTAAAGTTTTTAATTTTCCTTTGGTCTTTGATCAATTTCGTTCCCGCCCCCCCCCAACATGCTGATGGCGACCACACGCCAGGTGGTTTCTGCATCCCCTCTTTCAAAGGTTGTCTTTTCGCGTCTAATTTTTTTTGTCCCTTTTCTCACCCGCCGCTCTTTTTCTCCTTGTCCCGCGCGCTTAAACTTTACTCTTGCTGCCCTGAAGGACGACTGGATCTTTCTTTTTTTAGAGATTTCTTTCCCCCTATCCCCCCTTTTTCATGGTTGACAGCGCCCACCTTGTGGTTTGCCGGAGCAACCTTTTCTTTCTTTTCTTTCAGGTTTCCCCTTTTTTTTTGTTCTCGTTTTTGACTTGTTTTTAAGCCCTTTCGCTTTTTTGGAAGATGCACGAGATTTCGTAGGATCTTGGCCCCTCTTTCTTTGCCTTCCTCAACCTTTCCGACTCTAACCTGGTTTTCCCCCCCCACTCCGCGCCAGAGACGAGAGACAGAGAACCTGATTCCCTTTCCCCCCTTGTGGCTTTTCGGAGACCTTCGATTTTCAGCCTGATGTTTAAGTTTTGTGCAGGACCGCTTTTGAGTTTTCCTGTTGTCCCAGTTTTTTTCTTTTTTCATCTGGGTGGCCTCTTTGGCCCCCCACCCGTACCAAACCTTCTCACAGGATTTGACTATTTTCCTTCCCGAATGACCTGTGTAACGTCGCAAGTCCCAAGGGCCTTTCCTGCGGCACTTATCAGGATTTTTTTTTCCCCCCAACCGTCATTTTGGCTGTTTTCCTTTTTATCTTTTTTGAGGGATGGGTCGCTTGATACCCGGCTTCATATCTCTATTTTTACTCCTACCGATTTGTGTTTTTTTTTGAGGCTTTTTTTTCTAGATAGTACTACTCCCCTATCCCCTTCCATTCCATCTTTCCTTATCCCCGACGCCACTGGTCGAGTTGGAAAATTTTTTCTTCGCTTGCGGCAGGATCTGCCCCTGATTTCCCAAGGTGTTTTTTTTTCCGGACGAGCTTCCCTGGTCTGCTTTTTTCCTTTTTTTGGCCCCCAACGGCCCTCATAGAGTGCAAATTCCCTGCTTCTTTTTTTGTTTTTTTGTGCTCCTTCCAAATTTTTTCCCCCCTCCCTGACCAGATAGGATTCTTTCTTCTCCCAATTTCTTCCCGATTTCCACCCCCCACACCAGCTCGGGTTGTCCTCTTCCCTGTTTTTCATTTGGTCTTTTTTTTTCTTCATTACTGACTATGTTCTACTTGACCCATGGGATCGTGAGGCTGGCTTTTTTTGCCACGATTTCTCCCCCACTCCTTCACGCTCGCTGTAAAATCAGCCCTGAAGTGCTCGGTCTTTAACCCCCCCCCCCCCCCCCCCCCCCTGGTTTTTTCTTTTTTACGGAACCCCCACTTTGGCCTCTCCCCCAGACTCTCTGACTTTTTTGGGTGTGGAATGAAGCCGGATTCCCACATGGTCGTTCCCTTTCCCGATAGGGGCCGCACTTCTTTGGAGCGTCGCGTTATGGACCCCCTACTCGGCTTGTAGTTTTTTCCTCCCCCCCCCTTATCGGTCACCCTCCCCCCCCCCTCTCCCCCTTGTGACCGCTCTGACCCCTCAAGCATGTGTTTTTTTTCTAGCGGGATTCTCTTTTTTTTTTCCCACTAAAAACTGTTTTTTTTTGACCTACCTTTTCCTTCTCTCGCCTACCTCGATAGAAGGGGATAGGGAATCCCACGACTGCCTAATTTTTTCAAAGCGGCTTTTTTTTTACAAGTTTTTTTTCGTGCATCAACTCCCCAAGTTTTGGTGAGGAGGCTACATAATGAGGCCTACCTCTGTCCTTTTTCCCAGTTCTTTTTTTTTTTTACAAATTCGTTGAACCTTTTTTACTCCTCACCCCTTTTTTCCCTGCGCTCCCACTATAAGGGTTGACTGTTAGTATCGTGAGGGAAATGTTTTTTTGAATTTCCCCTCTGGTCCACTTTTGCTTTCTTTCCCCCCGACGTTCTTTCCTAAACCCTGGGTGAAGCTTTCACGCTCTAGCCCTCCGCCCCCCCTTGGATTCGTAGGCTGCACTGCTCCCTTTTTTGCCCCGTTCCTGGCCGATCCCGCGTTTTTTCCTGCTGCTTTTGACGCTTTGTTTACGAGGCCCCCTTTTGCTCTGGATCCCCCTTACGCTGCGGGGTGGCTGTTGACCATCTCCCTAGCAGACATCATCCTTTCGGCCATAAAATAATCCTCCTCTCTCTGCGTTTCTCATAAGTTGTGTTTTTTCGATTTCCCCTCGCCTCCAGAGGAGAGGGTATTGCTTTTCTTCCGAATCCTTGTAATGTTAAACTGTGTCCTGTAAGGGTTGTAAAGGGTTGATCGGCCCTTCGACCCCCTACCTTTCCCCCCGCTAGAGCGTCCGAGGGAATCTGGGGCTGGTGTGACACGCCCCGTTCAACTGGCTTCCGGGTCCGTCCAGTTTCCGCTTCCTTAGTCTAGAGGCGGTGTGTTGCCACCGCTCCCGCCTTTTGGATTTTTCCCATCTGCAACCAACGGGAACGCCGAAAACTTCCCTATTCACCCAATTTTCCTAGTGTTCTGTTCCTTGCTCCCCTTGTTTTTTTCCCCAAACAAACTTATTCGCCGGTCGCGCGGGCTCCCCCTTTTATCCTCGTCTTTTTTCCCAAGAAGGATTTATCAAGACTTTACGGGCATGCTAATCCGGGAGTTGCTTTCTCCGACCCTTTGCGTTTATGAAGACGATAGGGTAACACCCGGATTTTTGTCTCCATCTGTTTGTTTTTATGCCCTTAATACCTCTGGCGAAAACCCACCGGTTTACCCCCAGACCTTTCTTTAGTTACAGAAGGTTTTCGTCTTTGGATTATCCCCAAGCTAGGCCCCAAATTGGGATTGTGGGAAGACCCCTTGAGATTTGGGATTCCCTGTTTTCAGCCGTTCTAGGGGGCAAAGGCGTCCCCACCTACAAAGCTCCAGTCCCTGGGTTAATTTCTACACCCCGTGCTTGTCCCCCCGATCATGGCCCCCGTAGTACAGGGTGTGCCTTTCTTTCTTTTACACCGGAGGTGAGCTTTTCCCCTGTGGGTTTTTTTCCCCCGTGCTCCAAAATTGGGGGTGTTCCCTTGAGCACTTCGGGGCTGACCCCACTGTCACAAATACACTGTTCCCCTGGGATTTTTTTATTGAATGACCAGCTTTTTCCTTTTTTGCCCCAGAGCGACGTTTCATTGAGGAGCCTGTAGATACGGACCGCAATATGATGACCGACATAACTAGCAGAGCTCAAGCAGTTTCCTTTTTATCCTTTTATCCCGCTTTTTCTTTTAGACAGATTACTAGATCGTTGAGGGTCCTCTGTTGAGCCAGGGAGTTGTGACGGATTCTTTTTTTCCCCCCCCACTTCCACAACCCCCCCAGATCGCGGCAGCGTCTTTCCTGAGAGGCAACCCGGACCTTGTCAATCTTCTCCTGTCTCCCCAAGCTCGCGTTTGACCAAACAAGAGCCGGTTTGCGCGGTCTTTCTCTTCTCTGTTTTCTGGATGTTCTTGGACCCGCTC
>Ga0179593_1534478_pt1 | contig 10821 bp, 11 predicted proteins | sample CZODoug2_1_08_16_FD_185931 | JGI IMG/M metagenome (GOLD analysis project Ga0179593, IMG submission 185931) | Vadose zone soil fungal communities from Angelo Coast Range Reserve, California, USA - CZODoug2_1_08_16fungal (PacBio error correction) | ecosystem: Environmental > Terrestrial > Soil >... | reverse complement strand
GGATTGCACCCCTTCCCCTTCCCCTTGATTTAGCAGTTTGTACACCGGGCTGACGTGCGTCGGGGTGTTAGTTTTGTGGGACCCTATCTATATTTAATCCGTGTGTGTTGAGTGCGCTCTGAATAGTTCGGCCCCTCCTTCCCCAATTTAGTTTTTCCGGTGGCAAGTCTTTGCTACATGCATTGTACGTTGCCTGTCCCTCCCTAGCCTCTGCTGTGACGGTACACTGCCACTGCATCGTTCGCCCCCCAAATAGAGAATTCTGGGGCCACTACCGTTATTTGGCTTCGGTTCGACAATGGCCGAATCAATTTTTCGTTTTTCTTTTATACCCGAAAAGTGCCGTCCCGTTCCTGGCTTGGTTGTGATTTCTCCCCCGTACGGAAATCCCAGGCTGCTCTTTTCTTCCCCTGATACCCTTTCTTCCAGGCTTTTGATACTGTTTCCTCCAAAATAGTTATGCGAATGAAACTGCTTCACCCCGCCGTTCACACAGAGCGCCCCCTTTCCCCCAAACCTTCACACAGGTAATCGTGTTTTGTATTGGGTCGAATCGAGGGCATTCTCCTGCCCATAGTCCCTGATCCGAGTTTTGTTTTCCTTTCGGGCAGTCACCGTAGCATGCGATGTGCGTCTCCGATGCGGATCCTTTGCACCCCCGTCACAGTTTAGTCCGACCCCCGTTCTCCCATCTTCTTTTTGTCGGCAGCTGGGGGTCCTCCGTTTACATGCCAAAGATCCCGACCTTTTCTTTTTTTTTTTCCCCCTACAATTCAGTCCCCGTTCCCCGCCCCCCCCCCCGCGTAGGGAGAACGTTCCCGGCCCCTCCCGGTGATTGATGTTACCCGGAACCGTCCACTTTCTCCCCCCCATGGAAAGCGAGATTGTGACCAACACGGTCCCGTACACGTTGCGGATGCCCCTCTCTTCCTCCTCGAACTCGTTAGCGGTAACCGCCAGGGAGCGGATCCTTCCCTTTTCTTCCTTTTCCGATGTGCTGTGATCGTTCCGTTGGAATCCCCGCCATCCGATCCAAGTCCCATTGAATGCCGGTGATGTTGATGCCGTGACGGCTGCGTTTGCCTTACAAGACGCCCCTTTTTTCCTTCCTTTTCCTGAAACCCCGATTCCCCCCCCTCGCTGGCTGAGTATGCGACGACGAACTCTGCCCCCCCCCCCCCCGACCTGAACTTCCTAAGAAGACAGACATCTTTTTTCGGCTCCCCAAAAAGGGCGTCCCTCTTCCCCCTTTCTCACTGGGCCCTCCTAGCAGCCCCCCCCCCCTGTCCTCCAGACGGGAAAAAGATTTCTTTGTCTCAACAGGGTGTTCGTTTTTCCCCCCCCCCCCAGGTTTCATAAATTGAGTCCCCAATTATTCCCTCCCTCCCCCAATTTCCCTTCTCCCGTTTACGGCTAGCTTGTGTTTACACATTCCTCAAGACTAATTTGTGTTTTTTTCCTTTTGTTGCGCCCTCTTTAATTTTTTTCCCCCCTTGTACTTGAGAATCATCAGCCTCTTTTCCGGAGGATAGCGTTTTTTCCTTCCTCTCATCCCCCCTTTGCCCCTTGACCTTTTAACTTGATTTGAGAATTCAGAACGACAATCTGCCTTTTTTCAGTGATGTTTCTGGGCCGAACCAATTTACTTAAAAGTGTTTTTGTTTTCTTCCTACCTTTTTTTCGTTCCACATATTATCCAGCTCCCACTCCCCCCCCTCTTATTAGCGTCGATAGTTGATTGAACCCATTCCTCTTCCGGCCCCTCCTTTTTGTGCCCTTTCCAATCCCATAAAACAATTCCGTAGTGATTTAGGCCCGAAGGTGTTACGAGTTTTTATCCTCGCCCAATAATTCTTTCCAAGAGGTACGTCCTTACCTTCCTCCCGGTGCGAAAAAAATGCGGAGCACGATCAGGCGAAAAATTCTTTTTTTCCCTCGACCTTGAATTTGCGTTCATCGCGCCCAGCAACTTCCGGTTAGGCTACGGAATGCCTCGTTACTCTGTCTAAGTCTTTCTGTCGTTCTGATTTTGACTTCGAAATAGCCGCCCTGTCCGACGTCAGTGTGCGAACCTTCTTTTTTTAGACGGCCGTTCCCCCCCATTTTTCCTCAGTTTTGGGCAGCATAGAAGTCTGCGATAAGTTTTGCATCCTGTTCCTTCCTCCTGATATTCAGGTAATGTTTTTTTAAATCCTCGATTTTTTTATCCCACCTCGGTTCGAACGCCCGATGTCCCCTTCCGTCTCATCTTTCCCTTTTTTTTTTGGGTTCCTGGCCTTGTACGCGTGCGTTCGTCGGGTCTCTCCTCGAGGATTTATCGGCGCCTCCATCCCCAGCTCATCGAGTATCCGGGATTAAAACCTTTTCATTCCGTACGTCGATTCCGCTGCCAATGAATCGATTACTTTTTTTTTTTCCCCCCCCCCCCCAGTTTTCCCTTCTTGGAGGGCGGCTGAGTCGTGACTCCTCTTCAGCATATTCGATTATTTACCTTTTTCCCCGGTCTCCCCTCCCGCTCCCTATCGTAGAGTCTTTTTTTGTTTTTTTGCTTTTGCTGGGCAGGCAAAAACGCTGCGTTCCCTTTTTTTCGCCCGGATCCTGTGCCGATGCTTTTCAGCACCGGTCAGGACCCCCCTCAGAAAGTAAAGAGTCCAGAAGTATTCCTTCCGTCTGGTGCCGTGTGCGCACCCCCTCTTTACCACCGTCGGGACTCCAAAGCAATCATTCCATTTGGTTTTGCTTCACTTTTTCTCCCTGAAGTGACCTTTTTCTCTTTTCATTTTCGCAAAACGCTATGTTGGTTTTTAGCAGTATTTTTCTCTTTCTTCCCCCTTCCCCAACGAAACGGGAGCTAGAGAAAACCCCTTAGGGTTTCTTCGGGCCCTTCCGGCTCACCCACAAGAAAGATTCCACTTTTCCCCCCTGCGCCTCTTCACCCCCAGTCTTGCGGACCTTATCACTGGCGATTCTCCATTTGGACCGGCTCCTCACTTCCTATCAAACTGTGCGGATGATTCTGAAAGTGGCACGTGTTGTCCTCTTTTTCGCCCCCCATCCAGGAAGCAAACAATCCCCCCCCCCCCCAGTGCGTGATTTTCCTGAAAGTCACAAGATAGTCCCCACAACTTTAGAAGTTGTCGGTTGTGTTTTATCCCATTGGGCGACTGGAGTTACCCCCCCTTTTTTTTCTTGTCGACTTCCTTTTTTGACGCGAAGCACCTTTTCTCTGCTTGTTGTCCCCCCCCCTTTTCTTTTTTACTGAGTTTGATGTCCCCTTTTCTTCCTTGCTTCTATTGGGTACCCGCCATTGGGATGTTCACTGCAAGATTCTCCTTCTTTCTCTTTTTTTATTTTTTTTTTCTTTAGTTTCTTCGATTAGCTACGACGCCGAGCCGTTCGCCCCGACCGTTTGGAGGGAGGACAAAATTTCCTCCGTGCAAGGCACCATCACAGGCAGTTCCAAACGTGGAGTGCTGTATCTCCCCCCTTTACTCAGCAGGTACACCTTTCGTCCCCTCCGTGCCGAACCTAGACGGTTGCTGTACCCTCCTTCGCTTCTTTAGCCCAAAGTCTGCAAGAAAACGGTTAGAGTTCCTTTTTTTTCCAGTGAAGCGTCCTTTTTTTTCTTCCACCCTGTCACGTTTCCCCCCCCCCCATCTTTCGAGTACTCAGATTCAAAGTTCTTTCACTTGTTTTACGCCTGACTAACTCCGGTACTTTCAGGGTAAAGACATTAGGGTTTTGCAACAGTCCCCCCTTTTTTGTAGTTTTTCCTTGCCCTACCCTTCCCCCAGCTGAGTGCGACACAGATGGCAGACCCTGGTTTTTCATACAGTGCCACCGGTTTACCTCAGCTAGCAGATCAGGCTTTTCCCTTTCCCCTGTGTCCTTTGATCCCCAAACGACACAATCCGGCGACTCTGCTAGGGTTTCAGGCGGGCATGCACTCTTCCCCCCCTCAAGGCCCAAGATGACATGTCTTTTTTTTCAACACTGGGTTTCGCTCGTTGTGCACGGGGACGAGTTAATTCTCCCCCTCCATCCTTCTTTGTAAGGATCAGGGTAGGGAAAACCCCTTATACCTCCTCCTTCGTAGTCTGTCTTTAACATCTTTTGTTTGTCAGCCTGGACTACGAGCAACTGCACATGGCTCTCTTCCTTCCCTAGATAGCCCCCTTAACCGGACACCGGACGTTTTAGGACGTTGCCAGACGTCCCCTTCCGGTGATTCGCTACCCCCCAGAGGCACCTTACTCTGGGCGCAACGTTAAGCTGTAAGGTTAACGACTCCCTTTCCTTCCTTTAGGACATACCCCTTTCCATCTATCAGAGCGGACGGAACAAGGCTAAGTGCTAATTCTTCTTTGTGGTGGAGAATTTTTAAGTGCATCTCCCTTTTTACCAAGTGAGAGTGAGATCCCCTTCCCCCCTCCCCTCCCAACTCCCTTGAAGTAAGCCCCGGTTCTAAGATCGTGACCTCCATAACTTTCCTTAGGCATGTTTCCCAACCCCCAGTGAAGAAATGGGTAGGGGCCGGTAGGAACGCCACTGGTTCCATAGGGTGCCCAATAGAGTTCCTTTCCGCTTTGTCCACCTCCGAGTCTCACTTCTCAATTTTCTTTTCCCCGTGCGGTCGTGTTAGATTTTTCAAACTCGAACGTCAGAGAGCTTTTTTGTTCCTTTCGTATCGACGCAGGATAATTCCTGGGGTTTTGACCCGCCACTAAGCTTCTGATCAGTTTTTATTTTTTCCCCCTGCTGTTTTCCCTCACTTCCGATTATTGTAACGGTTGAGTAACGGTCCTTCCCCCCTCCGAACCTTTGTCCACCCAACAGGTAATTGTCGCTGTATTGTTTCCGTCTTTCCCTTCTGTAGGTTCCCCCCAGCACGATGCCGGGGGGTATTTTCCTTTCATTTCAGTCTTATGTCCCGATGCCGAATATGCGATCTTCCCCGGTAACAATCCCTTTGTAGTCCCCCGACCCGTTGCCCATCATCCCTCTGTTTTTCCCCGTGTAAAGGCATTTGTGAAATGAATCAGACTTTTTCTTGTTTTCCCACAATGAATTTTTTGACTGCACGTTAAGTTGTTCGTGAGACCGTCCTCCCTTCGTTCACTTTCCAAATATGGAACGTTCCGGAATCGCGCAACACATACCTTTCTTCCCTCCTTGCCACCCCTCTTTCCTTCCCCTGTTGCGGTGGACTCTATCCGCCTGAACCCCTTTCTCCCCTTAACCCACCTTTTTTCGGCACGGCCGGTCGGCGCCGGCGACCCCGGTTCTTCTGATAGTCCTTGCCCTCCCCCGCAGCACCCTGCTCCCACTTAGATGACCGTGCTTGTGCCTGGGGAGATCGTGAACGGATGAGTTTTTGCCCCCTCCTCTTTTATTTATTTCCTTTTTTCCCACGACCGTCTCGGCGGCGTAGCGTCCCGACGGAAATAAGGGCGCCCCCCCAGCCCTAGACGATTAAGAGCATCCCCTTTCTGCGCGTCGCATTATCCCTTCTTGAGGTACCCCCCCTTCCTCCCCTCGGTTGGGGAAAGCACTTCATTACCCTCAAAACCCGCCTTTACCCCTTTTCCCCCTTCGTGGGTCTCAACAGGGGAGTGCACGGTTTAACCCCAAAGTAACCGCCCCCCTGGGTCCCACTTCTTCTCCCGACACCATGGCCTTCTAGCTAGACTTCCTCCCTCTCTTTGACATTTTCATTTCCTCACGCACACTAATAAAGTTGTTGTTGTTCACTTTCTTTTCCCGAATTGCCTTCCTTTAGCCTCATATCCTCAGATTCCCGTTGGAGCCGGAATGCTCCCTCAGGTTTCCCTTCCGCGGAAGTCAGCGCAGTTCCTGGGCAAGTGCGAATCCCCTTTTTCTCATGTTGCGGATTTTTCCCGAATGCGCCCCGAAAAGTGCCCCGTTTGTCCGCTTTCGCCCCCTCCCTTTCTCTTTTATGATCGCATCTCTTTCTCCCTTTTTCGAAACCTAGCATTGCTTGCTGCCTTCCTCTGAGGCAATCTCTCTCCTCCCCCCTTTTTCTCAATACCCCATAAAGAATTAAGTAGTTTCTGCTTATCTGACCCGACGGTTGTTTCGGCGTTGAGACCTCGCCAAACCTTCTTTTTTTTTCCCCCCTTTCCACTATGAAGTTCTCCGTTGCAAAAGCCTCGAGGGGACCGGATCTTAGACCCCCCTTAGACCCCTTTTTGCTCAGCTCAGATCCTTATCCTCGAACCTCCCCCTTTCTTCCTTTTTTCGATACGAATGCGTTCCTCCTTCTTTTATGGCCCCCGGTTCCGTTCGATTATGCAGCTTTCCCTTCCCCTTCAAATCAGAGACCCCTTCCTCCGCGTCCTGTTTGACCTGGTGTTTCAGCCTGACAGTTGCGACGCCTTAATTTTCTTTTTTGTTGCATCTGATAGCCTTTAAGTAGATCATTTTGACATTTTTCCCGATACTCGATTGATCTTGGAATGGCAGCTAAATCCTCGTCTTCCCCCCCTCACCTGTAGGACCTCCCCCTTCCCCCGGGCCCGCATTCTCTATTTTTTCCCTTTTGGTTGTTGGATTTCAGCTTCCTTTTTTCCGAGTGCGTCCGCCGAGGTGGCTCTCCTTAGGGAGCCAGCCACCCATACAGCCATCCCTTAGGGCCGGCAAAATTCCCTCTTACGTGATTCGCTGCCCCAAACCTGTCCTCTTCCAAACTTTGCCGGCGAACCCCCCCCAACTTTTCTTTAAACGCGGCGGCTGATGAGTTCTTCTTCTTTTTTCCCCCCCTGTTTCGTCACGGGAAACTCCGCCCATCGAGCAGCCATTAGTATCCCCCCCTCCTTTTAGTTTTTTATTTTCGGTCTCCTTACCTCGAGCTGCGCGTAATGGCGGGGTTCCCGTTTCCTTGCGTTAGCCCCCCCTTCCTGACCATTATGAAGTACCGCGCAAGAAGTATTCGTCGTGCCCTCTGTGCGACCAAAGTCGTTGCCTTCCCAAGCCCCTTTAACTCCCTTTTCGGTTTCCTGGGCTTGGCAGCAGTCAGCCCCCAGGATGTCCCCCCCCCTGTTCATATTTCTTTACCTCCCTTTTCTCTTGTTTTTGAAGAAGTACCTGGCTGTATCGGAAAAGCTGCAACCTTTTTTTCCTTTCTGCTCCCCCCCCTTTTAGGGAGCATCTTCCCCCCGGACCACTAACACGTGGATTAGAATTCGGACCCCCTTTTTGGTTTTGAATTCCGCTGCAGTTGAGCGGCGTGGACCTTATCAACTTTGGCTCGCAATTGACCCAGGCAGACTTTCTGCCTTTTTCAGGCCCTTTAGCTGGTGATTTCCCTTCGTACATGACGAGTGACTTCAGCAACCAGTTTTGACCTCCCCACTTCCCCCCCCCCCCCCCCCCCAGTGGCGTGAGGAAAGCGTCACCTCCAAACTCCTTTTTTCCTTTTGCGTTTTTTCTGCCTTGCTCCATGGAGTGCCCTGTACGACCTTTCCCTTTTCCCCCTACGCAGACCTTTTTTTTTTTGCTGTTAGTCCAATGGGGAAATGTCTGTTGTCAAAGTTTCTGCCCTGCCTTTGAATGGGTCCCATTAGTATCATGCGCGCTGGTCCTTTTTTTCCCATAGTCTTTCTTCCTTTTTGGGTGCGCGGAGTTCGTGTCGCTAAGCCGCCGCAGACCCCGGTCGCTTTTTTTTCTACTCCCCTACACGTACTTTGAGGTCTGTCACAACGCAGCCGTTCACGGCATCATGTTTCAACCCCCTGGCCCCTCCTCCGGGAGCGTTTCTTGCTTCCAACGGACCGATCCTGGCTTTCCCACCTGCCGCTCCCCCCGTCTCCCAACATGCAGGTTGAGGGTTCCCTTTTTGATACGTCTAGGCGGATAGCACATTGCATCCGCCACGTTCTTTTCCCTTTTTTGCGCCCTTCCATTTTCGCGCGTTGCCGGTCACGGTTCTCGTTACACGCAGCCCCTTCCCCAGCTCCTTTCAACGGTTCCCTCCATACTTGGTAAGTCACGAAGTTCTTTTTTTTTTTTTTACACCCCTCCCGGCCTCCATTTCCATGATTGGGGTTTTCGATGCCCCATCTTCTTTCCTCAATCAGATGGCCTCCCGTGTTTCCCTACAACTTTGACGGTGGCGACTTCTTCCTTTGTCTTCGTAATCGGGCAATTCCCAAGGGAATGTCCACGCCCCGCCCCACCAACATCACCCTCCAGGCTCTATCGTGATTGCTTCCGGAGGAATTCACCTTCCCCCTTCACAACACCCACCCCCCCCCTTCCCACCTCCCAAACCGATTACATTTGGAACCCCTTGGTTTCGTCCCTTTTTTGTTTCCCCCTTGTGGTTCATCCGTTGCATTCCCTCCTTTCATCATATTCTGGCGCGCACGGATCAAAACGATCCTCCTCTCTGTTATTTATACTCCTTTCCTCTTATTTTCGCCGGCCACCTGCCCCACCTCTGCGCTGTCTTTCTCCTCTTTTCGCCTCTTCTCCATCTGTGGAACGGACCGGAAGAAAGTTTTTTTTTTGCCCGAGAACTTCCCCCCCCTTTTTCGTTGAACCCAGCAAACATTTTTTCTGTTCCCCTTCCCCAATGTCTGGGAGTGCCTCCTTCACCGCCGCATGGCGCACGCACTGCTTTTTTCCCCCCCCCTCTTACGGCACCCCTTTTTCGTGCTCTAAAGTGATATTTAAATTGGTTCTTTGCCTCTTACTAATAAGTTTTGTTTTTTTGATCTCATGCACTGACACTACGCCACACCGTCAACTTTATCTCCCTTCTTCGGTTTTTAAGTTCTTCTTTTTCCCCCCCTTGTTCAGTGCCCATGCCAATTCCTGGACTTTCGACGGACCCTCCCCTTTATTTTATGTATGAATTTTCCGATTTTCCCTCCCCTTTGAGTACGTTCGCTTTGCCTCCACAGTTAGTGCCCTTTTATGTTTCGATTATAGTCCAATGACCCTTTACGCGACCCGTCACGCCGCTTTTTTCCTTGGACGACGACCAAATTACAGGTAATCTGTCATAGCCGACTCCCATGCCTTCTCTTCTTTTGCCATGATTTCCTCAGAGCAGAATATTCTTTTCTGAGACTGAAACGGGCCACGCCGCCACCCCTTTCTGAACAGTGTGTCCAAGCACCTTGTAATTTTTGTTTGAGATATTTTTCCCTTTCTCTGATACATTACAGCCTTACAAGTCGCACGCGAATTTGGATTTACCTTTCTTTAATCCCCTCTCCCCTGCATGCTTTTCGAGCTCTGCTTTCCACACAGTGTACTTTTCTCTTCCAATATGATTTTCTCTGGCTGCACTCTTGGCGTAAGGACTCCTGACCCTCCCAGGTTTTGCCCCCTCCCCACTCGTTGACCTTACACGGTAACGCTAGGTGACCCTTTCCCCCCCCCTCCTCGGTTCCTTCCCTGATCTGTCCCTTCCCTGGCACTCCGACACGAGATGACGGTACCCCCCACTTTCCCCTAATTTTTCTTTCCGCCCCTTTCTCTCCGGGCTGCAGACTTATCGGTAAACCCTCCACCCTTCCCTGGCCTCTTACCTGGTAGGGTCTCTTTCAGTGACTCGTTCGTGTACTCAATTTCTTTTTGTTTTCCCATGCCCTTTTTTCTTTCTTCCCTGAACGGCTGCGTTTGCCGACCGAAGGTGCGGTAGTTATAGACCCCCCCCCTCTGACCCCTTGGTCGTCTTTGCGTGCGACGATAACCCCTTCCCCTCAGCCCACAACACGACAGAGGACTACAGGACACACCTGGGAACTCCTCTTTTAATTCCCCCCTCTCATTTGACCCCTCTAAAGCAGGGCCCCCCCTTTTGACCCTCCTCCCCCCCTCTCCCCACCCATAAATTGGTCACCACCCAGCCTGCTAAAAAGTTTCCGGAGTTCACAGTTCCCCTTTCTCTCCACCTGGGTCACTACATCTCCGACCTTTCCTGATCGCAACCCCACCCTTGCACTCCGGGACGGTGGGTTCCCATTTCCATTTCCTCCGCACACATCTTAACTTTTCATTTTTTTTGCACCTTTCCTTTTTTCAGAATCACCTCGCTTCAGTTTTCTCGTTTCCAATCTTTGGCACCTGTTATCGATTGATCCTTTTCCCGCAGCCTTTCCTGCAGCGGAGATTCCGCGCTGACCCCTTGCTCCTTTTGATTTTTCCCCAGGTCCGGAAGGTGAAGAATGCAGCCCGGCAGTTTCTTACACTCCCCCTTCTTGTTTTTCCCCTTCGTTTATCTACTCTCCTCCTCGCCGTGATAGTTTCCATAGGAACTTGATTTGAATTGTAGCCTCTCCTCACTCCTATTTTCCTTCCCCTCCCCCTTCCCTCCAATTTCCTAATAATTCTTAGTTGTCTTTGGACCCCCTCCGTTTTTTGGTTGCTCCTTCCCCTCTTCAACTAACTTGATTGCCGCATTTTTTCAAGTTCATGAAAGGTATTCCCTGTTTCTCCCCCCAGTTCATCGAGGAACGGATACTTGTCGTCCAAATTCTCCCTTACCCGACTCTGATGCGTGTACTCCCACGTCTCACCATTACCCTTTTTCGAAGTCGGCGCGTCTGTGCTCCCCTATTTTTTCGAATCGGAACTTTTAAGATTTTTTTTTCACTCAACAGCGACCCTCTGCCCCGTCCGTCTTTTGAACACGTGGGTTCAGCGGACTTATCAGTTGTTTCCGCTTTAGCGATTTTCAGTTTTTTCAAATCCGCTCTAGAGATATGGCCGTATTGGTTTTCTGCTCCTCTACCTTTCCTAGAGTTAATCTCAGTCTCCTCAAGTTTCCAACCCCTTCCCTGCTCCCTTCCC
>Ga0179593_1406411_pt1 | contig 10821 bp, 13 predicted proteins | sample CZODoug2_1_08_16_FD_185931 | JGI IMG/M metagenome (GOLD analysis project Ga0179593, IMG submission 185931) | Vadose zone soil fungal communities from Angelo Coast Range Reserve, California, USA - CZODoug2_1_08_16fungal (PacBio error correction) | ecosystem: Environmental > Terrestrial > Soil >... | reverse complement strand
TTCTAAACTTTCAAGCGCCCTTTTTTTTCTCTCTTCCCCGCTCTAAACCCTAGTGCTCTCTTCCCGCCCAGGGCGTGGACCAACCTATTCCTTTCTGACGATTTCCAGCTGCCGGATGATTTAATAACACCCCACGTTTTCTCCTACGTCAATGCGCACCAACACCCAACCCTCGTCTCTTTTTACTCCCCTTCTGTCCTTTCTTTTCCCTGTTCCGATAATTCTGTCGTCGAAAATCCCACAGCCCTTAAGGTCACAGAGGGTTTCCACCCCGGATGATTTTTTCCTCTCCAAGAAACCCAAAAAAGTCAGCCCAACTGGCTCCCTTTTATGTCCTTCATTCGGATTTAACCGCCTCTTTTCACTCCGGCGCCCGCTGACCCCTGACCCCACCTAAATAGCCGGGAAAGCCCCGCTTCCTCTGGTAGATCGGAAGATTATCTTCTGCTTAAGAAGCACTGCGCCCATTTTTCACAGCGAGATGAAAAGCGCAGAAACCCGGTTCTCCCTTTCGCTCCCTTCTCCTTCACTGACCATACTACCCAGTATCACTCCGATATAGATCCAGCCACCGACAAGTAATCCCTTTTTCAAATAGAGAGATAATCTTTGCTAACTTCTCCCCCCCTGCCCCTGTTTCTTTTTATGCCCCCGCGTTGCTTCGGATCTGGTGTGACTAAGGGACCACCCTCCTGCAGAGTAGGAACCGTGAAACTCTTCTCCCCCCCCATGGCCACCACAAGGGCTCTTGGTTCGCGCGCCCGACTTTTCGAAATGTCACCTCCTCCTGGCCTTGAAAAAAATACTCTGACCCGCTGATGGGTGCCTCTGCAGATTCCCTTTTCTTTTGTTTTCCTTAGTGGGTTTTCTTTTCCTCCCTTGGCGATTGTTGGTCTTTACTAATGAAAGAACACGCGCGCCGTATGCATGTTTCCTGCCGCCCTTGTCAAATTCCCCTTCCTCCCTTCCCCTTGAAATTCTGTTTTCTTAGGATTTGCTTCTCCCCCTGTCTGTCAATTCGTTCTAGAGTGAAGGCAACTATCTCACCGAAGGAAAGGCACCCTAATTGTGGATCATCTCCTCCCTTCCGCATTAATTATAGCTCCAAAAATAGCTGACATAACTTTGCCCGAACCTCCCCCCCCCTTTCCTTTTGACACTGTCTTTCCCACATTCTTTACCGACCTTGCCCTATACCTGAGCGTTATTCTCTTTTTTGTCAATTTATGGCCGGAGGGGTGTTCTTTCCGGCGCAGCACTTCCTTCTTCTTTTTTTCGCGAAATACTTTAGACTCCTCGATTTTTTCGACAGGTGCCGCCCGTTGCGTCTAACGGCTCCTCTTTTGATTTACAGTGAGACTGAGGTTGTTACCGCGTGAAGGTCTTTTTCTTCCCTTCCTTTTCTGATTTTGTTTCCACTCTCCTCGAGTCGACCCCCATGCATACGCGTAATTCGAGGGTGTTTTTGAATTCGGGTAATGAATTGTTTTTCGCCCCTCCTCCCTTCTGGAAGAGTCGCCTACGGCGGTTACGACGTTGTCCTGAGATGGTGGTTCCCCTGAAAGTTTTTCCATCATTTAGCGTTGAGGGCTTCGTGCCGGATGGTCATCGTTTTTTTCCGCACGCGGAAGACTTGGGGACTCCTACCGATGCCCGAAGCGCCTTGCTCTCCCGATTTCCTGGTTCACCCGGATCTGTTTTTGAACTTATGGCGAGCAGGAAACTAGTGAAATCTCTCTTTGAACAAATATCCATGTAGAAATGTGCCTTCATGCGTTGAATTTCTTTTCGACCACGCCCCTGCCCCCCCCCGTGTCGATCCCTCCGCTTCAAGACCTGCTGCACACCTTTATCGTGTCCTTTATTTGTTGCAGACTGATGCTGACCTTGCTTCCGTCCTGAGATGGGGCATTGGGTGGCAGATATTGGTGTTTTTTCGTTGGTTCTTCGATTTAGACATTCCCCCTCTCCAGTTAGTAACGCCTTCCCCTTTCCCTGCGACTCGCCTCTGCCATGTCCCCTTGTGGCCCCTTTTGGCGAATAACCTATCTCCCCCACCCCACTTCCACCTAATTCGTTTTTCAAAAAGCTTGCGCTTCTCTAGTTTTCAAAGTACTCCTGTAGTAGACACGTGCCCGATCCTGAATTCCCCTCCCTTTCCCTTCTCTGTTGGGAGGCTTCCAACCTCCCGTGTTGTGCGTGTGGTTTTTTTCTCTCCACTAACCCACTTCGCCCTCCTAAGTCGAACGGGTTTACACTAGGGCTAAGGATACGGCATACCGTACCTTCTCTCCTCCCGTTCCCATTTGGGATGGCCGACTCACCTTCCGGCGCGCTCTGAGTCATGATTCTCTTTAATGATAGCCTAGTGGAGAAGATGAAGGTCACATGCGTTTCGTTGTAACTATCCGTTTTTTTCCTTGGGTCAACCGGATTTTGTCTCCTCCTCGCTTGCCGCTTGTTCCAAGTTTCTCTCACAGCGCTGACGATAGGTTTGTCATTCGTGCGGGTGAGCCCCCCTTGTTTTTTTGGCCCGCGTGTCTTCGGTTCCTTCTTTCTTTCTCTTTCGTTTCCCCCTTGGACCCCCCGACAACTTCCGGGTCCCGTTTTCTCCTGTGCGAACTTGCCTATCCCTTCAACGTGACTCCGGCTCCCCAATGGTGGGTATACACTGTGTCCCTTGAGATTGAATTCTGCCAATGTCCTGACCCGGGGTTGTCTCCCCCTTCCCTGTGGTGACTGCACCCAACAACCACCTTTATCCAACATGCTTCGTTCCCCGGGTGCGACTTAGCCGAAATTTAGCGACACACATACGCAAGTATCGCCCCCTTTGGAAATGGTAATAAGTTTTGGCCCCTCCTCCCTTCTCTCATCTCCACGCGCACAAAGGTCTCTCATCTCCTTCACCACGGTCCACTGCCACTTCGCGCGGTCCCTTCTGACCCCGAATGCATGAGACGGCTGAAGTCGGTTTTCCTTCTCCAAAACCACCCATTTATGTGTCCTGCCTTGGGAAGTGGTTTTTCCCCCCCTTTTTATAGAGCTTGAAATGTCTTGATGTTTTGTCCTTTTCCCTCCCATTTTCAGCGTAGTTAGAAAAGACGCCTCTTTGATTTTCCCCACGTTGCTTATTTGATGTCTCTCAGTAAGTCCTTCGCCCTCCTTTCTCTTGTTAACCGCTTTGGAAAATTGATCATCTAGTCGAGCTCTCAGCCGCCTTTTCCCCTTATTTCTTCCTTCTGACTCCACTTCGGTCTGATGGGGTCCTCTCTTTTTTCTTTTTTCTTTTTGTTTTTGAGATTGACACGACTCCATTGGACGAGTCCTGATCGAGGATCTTAACTTGACAGAATCTGGTTTCACTTGGTTTTTTTCGGCATCTTGGCGATTGGATTATTTCCCCTCCGCTTGGGGTGGGGGGGCCGGGGGGGTGGGTGTGGTGATGGGTGTGGGTTTTGGGGGTGCGGGGGGAGGGGGGGGGGGGTGGGTTCCGGGGGCGTGCCTTAGGGGTGGTTGGGGGAGGGGGGGGGTGGGGGGAAGGTTTGTGCTGGGGGGGGGAGGGGGATGGGGTGGGGGGCCCCCGCACTTCCAGTTCCACGATGGCTCTAAGATTCCAAAATCAAACCGACTCACCTAATACTACATTCAAAACAAAACAAAAAACAAAAACACCGCAAAGCGAAGAAATTTTAACCCCTTGGCGTCCACGCTCCGCGTGTTGTTCCTTCGATGGCGTCATGCCCCGATGAGAATGGGTTCGGCGAGATTAGTGTAATTAAGCTTGCGATGAGTTGGCGGACATGACCTCCTTGTTCTTTTTTTCTCCACGTGTGTCCTGTGGTGACTTCATAATCGTTATACGTTCTCCTTTCCTCCGTTTGTTGTTTCTATCTTCCTTTCTCGCAAACTCATCGGAACGCTGAACTACCTTCTTACGACCCACTTCTCGCTTTGTTTGTCCACTCTCCCACCAAACGGTTTCTCTGTGGAGCGAATTCATTGCGTTCGTTTTTTAGAATTTTAACGCCGAGAACTTCGATGCCAAAACTGCTCCCTTGTTCTTTCCTTCCCCTTCCCGATCCCTTTCCTCAGTCATACTTATCTCCCCAACATTAAGTGATAGACTATCCAGCAGTTAACTCCCCTTTTTTAGTCCCGCGGCCGGTATCGACAATCATGGGTGCTCGGATTTCCGGCGTTGAGGCTACCGTACAGAATGAACAAATTTTCACCCCTCTCACTGGCACGTCTACCTTTTTTCGTTTTTTGCCCTTCCAACCGTCTGCCGTGTTCACAATAGTGATTCCGGCCCGTTTTGCAGACCCGCTGCCAATTCATTCAACGGCAGGAATCGCCCTGCACCCCTGAGACCCAATGGGAACCGTGCGACGGCCCCCCCTTTTTTTTTCTTTTCCCTTTTTGTGGTTAGGACCCCGTTTTCTGACCCTTCATCATCAGCATGAACTCTTTGGTTTCTTCGCCGGATGGGTTGCTTGGACCGTGGTTACTGCCCGCCCTTACCATTGCTCCTTCAGGTGTGCGCTTGTATCTTCTCCTATCTCAAGCTCTTCCTCTTGTACCCTTCCTTTACAATTTTCGCTAAATCGCTGCAGTCGCCACAGTGATTACGGAATTACGTAGGGCTGTGTTGGTGAAAGAGCCAAGCGGTTTCATCCTTCCTTCTCACTTTTCCTGGAAGGGTCCCCTCTCCCTGAGGGTGCTACCAATTTTGTGCGTATTCACTGGTGCCAGGCTTGCAGTTTCTTTCTATAATACTTTCCTCGGAAGGTTTGCGGCACGGGGAACTCGAACATCCTCCTCCCTTGTGTTAACCGTATCCGGAACATACGCAAACCTTCCCCGTTGGTCCCAACCCCCCCTTACACATTTTTTCACAACCACTTTGATTTTCACAAACCTATCACGCTGGACAGATTTCACTTATCGCAGCGGGGCATCGTAAGTCACGCCAGTTATTTCCCCTTGACAACCCATTTTTTCTTGTCAGTTAACCAGACCCGTCTTACCCTTCTTCCCCCCCCCTCGGGCAGTCAAGTCGTCTCACGATCATTGAGCCGAGGCGGCGTATTTTCGCGTGTAAAGTAAAACGCTGGTGCCTTAACGGAGACCGGATACACGGATCCCCTTTTTCTCTTCTCTCGCGTAGGAGGGAGCGCATGGGTTAGTGTCCCGACGACACTCCCTTCGCCCCATGTAGCGGATATGGAAGCCATCCCCCTCTCTCCCCTTTCTCTCGTTGTTGCCGTTAACGTCATCAGCGGGACGTGCTCCAGCAATTGTTCCTTTGCCACAACTTATAAGAGACTGCTCCCAGCTGTCTTTTTCCTTTTTTTTCTTTGTTGCGATCTATGTATTCGCCACGCCGGTGCTAATTGCCATGTTCTCCTCTTACGTTTCTAATTGAATTCCGTACGGTTTTTTTACGAGTTGAATGTGCTTGCTAGCCTAGCCACGGAACTAGTGTTCCACTTTTCTTTCAATTCCCCCATCGCGTCAAGAGTCCTCAGGCTGCACCAACTCGTCTCCTACGGTGGTTCTTTTTCCTGGAGTTCTTCGAGCCAGCGAGGAGAAAGGTCTTTTTCGCCCCCAAATGTACGTTCTGTCAGAGATTTTAGGGGTGAATCGCTGCTTTCTCTCTCCTTTGAACGCGCCGATTGCCTGGCGATTCAGTGTTGGCTGGGTCCCTAGTTATTCAAAACGTCCTCGGCTTGTTTCCCCCTGCACGTAGCAAGCCAGAGGACTCTTCTCCCTCTTCCCTGGCAGAAAAAGGTTCTCTTCCCTCCCCCCCTCTCATCCCATATCAAACCTCGCCTACGAAAGGTTCTCAATGCAGCGACCAGACCACCAGCTTCCCCAAACTGGCGGTAGTTTTGTAAGCACCAATTCCCTTAACATCATTCTAAACAAGCATACTATTGGCTTTCCCAGGAATCGGGCCTTGCATAGAGGGTGGAATAAGCGACAATCAGCATCCTTTCCCTTGACATTTTTCCATAGTCTTACCTGCCGTCGAACGGACGCCACACATCAGCGGCGCCGGTAGGGGAATACAGAGACGTTTTTACCCATGGAAGTTGTAGACCAAATAAGACTTTTCTAGGCACTCCCCCCGCGCCCTGCTTGCCGTTTCGATCTCCACCAACCACAACCCGCAGTTCCCCTACCCGTTACCCAAGCTACCAGTTGAGACGATCATACGCTTTTGATTGTTGGATTTTTTTCCCAAATCCTTTTCCTTCTTGCTGCTTCTTTTTTTTGGCGTGTATATTCGGCACACACGTTTTCTAATTTTTTGGACTCGATTTTTTCCGTGTATCCAAATATTTGTTTGTCCTATATTTGACTTCTTCCCTTCCAATCTCTAACGAATAAGCCTGTCGTTTCGGAATCAAGCCCCCCCTTCATGCCCCCCTACAAGCGCTTTCAACTGGGGATTGGGATCATTTTCCCTTCTTTTCTTTCGGCTATCTTTCCTGCTTCCCTACGGCGTAGTGTTCCCCCCATCGCCGCGTCCCGGACCTCACGTCTTCTCAACCATTAAGCCTTCTTCTTTCGTGCCATCCTCGCGGTTCGTATGGTCTGCCCACGTCTTCTTTTCCCATTTCGAAAAAGTCGTTAGTAGCCTTATTTTAGTGGGTAGCGCTCGATTCTTTCTCGCTTTTTTAGCTTTCGTATTGCCCAAGGAATTCCCCAACGCTGGGCAATTTCTAGTTTTTGCCCGGCGTGACCCGTTTGTAAGATCCCTCTTCTCTCTCCCTTGATTCGTGGCGGTGCTGTCTCTATCTCTTTTTTTTTCTTCCCTATAACGTTCGGTGGTACGTTCGAGCGCATCACCCGACAGGTGCTGACATCAGAGATAATGATTCTGGGCCAGTTCCTCCCAGCCCCCCTTACTTAGAGGATGTCCTAGTTCTCGCTTCTTTCCCTTTTCCTTCGTGTTCCTGTTCGCGGGGCTTTTGGGCCCCGGAAGTTTCTTTTTCATCAGAGCTGCACGGCTCCCCTGGAGTTTTTTGACGTTTATGATTCTTCTGCTCCTCCTGTGGTTTTTCCTCTCCCTTTCCTTTTTTTGGGTAATTCCAGGCAGAGAGTCTTTTTCTTCTTACAACCCTTTCATTTTTAGACGGCTTCCTGCCCTCGGTGTGTGTGTGTTTCAGGGGACAGTATGCGACACGTTTGATGTTCCAAATTATCATTGACTCTTGTGCAATCGTCAGGCCAGTCGTTTTCCACGCTTTTTTTCTGTGGTCCGTTCTAAACTTTGGGTTTCGCGCTGGACCGCAGGCCTCTTCTTCCCCATTTTGTTGTGGGTGGTTTTTGGGGGGGGTGGTTCAACACATCATCCTTTTTTTCTCTTCGTCTTCCTTCGTTTTTTTGTTCATGTCCTTTCCTGAGAAGAAGGGCTGTCTCGGACAGACGTGTTTTCCAGTCGTACTGGACGTCCGGCTCCCTTCTTTGGCCCACTCCTGCCGCTTCCATTCGCCTGGATTAGTTACCTTCACAAACAGTCGGACCCCTTCAACGCCTCACCAACAAAAACTATAGATGGGCAGCAGGTTCCATGTCCGAATCCCTCTCCTCTTTTTTGCGTCCTTATTTAATCACCCCCCAGTTATAGGTTGTCCCCCCAGTGTTACTTTTCCTCCGCCTCGCCGCACCCATCCTCCCAAAGCTAGCCAGTGATTGACCGGCAGGCGAGGACAACCAAGCACCATTTTTTCCGAACGGCGCACTTGAACCCGGTTCCCCCTTTACCTATCCTGAAGCCCGTTGTTCCGCGTGCTCCCTCCTTAGATGCAGAGTCGTCCTTTTTTTTTTTAGCGCTTTAATTCTTGCCCCGAATAGTGTCAGTTAACGGCGGTGAAAAAGCGCCGCCGTTTCCGAAGTTGATGCCCGCTCTGCTCGTCCAACTTCCTTTCCTGTGAGCCATTATTTCACGCCGCTTTCTATCCGAATCACCCCCTATTCCAGTTTGATGAAAGAGCAAGAGATATCTAGGTGCAGCGCGTCCAATGTTAGCATGTTTCTATGACCCAGCGTGCTTGATTGGGCACCCTCCCCTCTGCGAGAACAGCAAGGTTCCCCCCCCTCGGAATGCACTAACATTCTTTCTCGAACGACTAGCCCTTCCCCTCCTTTTCCTTTGGCAGGAACACATGACTACGCGCCTTTACCCCAAGTTCTTAATATAATCAGTGTCGACATTTTTGCTAGACTTAGTGTGAGTCGAGGTCCTGCTTCGCTTTGGAGCTGTGTTGGTTTTGGAGGAAAACGATGCATCTTCCCTTGAGCGCTGACGGCCCCTCCATCATGAGGTCCCAATCACCCTTTTAAACTCTCAATTCCCGGAGAGTGGGGGCTGGATGCGACGACCGCCATTACGTCGTCTTTTCTCTCTTGATGGTCCTATAGCACCTTGAAAAGAGTCATTCTGCCCCCCTTCCATAAGCATTCCTTATCGGAGTCCCCCCCCATGGACTACATTTGTCGAATTCCACCCCACCACCCCCTTCCCCAACGACACGGTACTTTGTTGAAACGGAATGTCCCCTCCCTTTCTCCGTATTGTCATTCCGCGGATACGGCTGTCTTCCACCCTGTATGGTTTCGGGGTGTTGGATTGTAGCCGGTTCGGTTCTTCGTCCGATACGACCTCGGGGTAGGCGATTATGTGCCAGTTGGACCCCGATGTTTCTGAGACGGTTGTATTGTTGCGGTGGACTCTGAGGTTTTTCCCTCGGCCGGGATCGCAGAGTATTTGTTTCGCACTACCCGTAGATGTGTCATATGACGATTCTCATCATTGAGGCATGGTTGTGAGAGCGGTGTCTTTTTTTTTCTTTCCCCACGACTACATGATGGAAGCTTTCGTTGCGTTCTTGCAGCCCGGGAGGCTGCTTTGTGGCTGATCTTTTCCGGCCCTTCAAGGTTTCATATCATCTTCTGCCGTGCTGGAAGGTAATGGTTTGCTCTGTAAGACGGGTTGAACTACTTACCGATGCCCGTGAAGCGTCTTCCCTTTTAATGATCTGGAACGGTTGTTCAACGTCGATTTCGATTGTTCCCTCCCCCCCTCCTCTTGAAAAGCAACGGCTCCGTGCTTTTTTCTTGAAATTTCGCCGCGGTGTTTTCGATACCTCCCTGAGGAAATCTCACCACCGTTCCACTTTTTTCGTGTTTACCCCTGCTTGCCATGCAGATGCCCCTTTTTTTCCTCTTTTCTTTGGGTGGCAGCCATGTCCGTTCGGTTCGGGTGGTATTAGCCAAGACCTCCTGTAAACGATTTCCAGCAGTTTTCACTGAAGAAACCGACATGCTCCTGCACTTTTCCCCATTTCTCGTGTCGAATTAAATTAGCTCACAACACATCCTAAGGCAAACAGCTTGTTTCCCTTTCCTGATATTGTGTTTCCAGTACTAAGTGCTTCTTGCCGTCTTGCCGATGATCGTTACACGCACCCTTTCTCGATTCTGTTCTTCCCCCCCGACGCTACCTTTTTTTAGGCCCTGTTCCCTTTCCCCCCTCTCTCCTAACCATTCTCCCCCTCTCAGATACCCCCCCCGTCTAAGGATCCGGTTTATACTTCTCCGGTATAGGACCAGTGCATTTTGACTTGTCCTCTTTCCCTAAGTTTGTCAGTCTGCTCGGACTTCTTGATAGCCTGATTGAATCTCCGTTACATCGTCTGTTAACTGTCACCTTCCTTTCGGTTCCTTGGATAATGGCGTGGGAATATCGTCGGGACTTGTGCTGCGCTAAGTGATCTTCCCCCAGCGTTTTCGGTTTAGTATTGACTTGGACCCACTTCCCACCATGGTCTGTTTTTTTTTTCTCCCCCTTCCCTGTGGCGAGGTTAGGTCCGGATCTAGGACCTCGGGTTCGTTCCCCGGACGACAACCTTTTCTTTTCCTTGAAAGCACACGCCATGGGCTTTGAGAAAGGCAAGTTTTTTGGTAAACCCATCTGTCTGAGTCTTTCCCCCCTTCATCCCGGGATACCGCGAATCGGAAAATGTTTTGATTCCCCCCCCGACCCCCACATTGCGGTCCCCTCAGGTTTGCGTACTTGCATCGTCCTCTTTCTAACCTTTACGTAGAACTGGTCACATTTTATGGAATCTTTCTCTTTCCCCCTCCTTTGCGCATCTCACTCCTCACCCTGGCTCCTCCCCTACCCCCCTGTCCCAGCCATCCGGCGCCAGTGACGATTCCTGATGTCTGAGGATGAAGTCCCCACCCCCCCATCCCCTCTTCCCCACAAACCATTCCCTTTGGCGCAGGGCACGGTTACTTCACTTCGAGCGTTCCAACTGATTGTGCAGGACGATTTGCCGTTGAAGGAATGAGTAAGAGTATTTTTCTCAAACACGCCTTCCTTTTCCCTGAAGAACCCGTGTTTTTGTATCTCGGAAAGGATGCCGCCCGGTTTTTTTTTTCATCTTTTTCAATAGTCATCTCGTCGAGAAATCGAACGCAGTTCTTTTTACCCCCATGAGCCGCCTCCGGCTCCTGTCCACAGGAGAGGCTTCCCTTCGGCCCGCTTCTTTTTTCTTTTACGAAGTTACGAGGAAGTCGTACTGGATATCCTTTCCCTCCTTTATTGTTCCGCGGGTGCTGTTCTTTTCCGCGTTTCTGTCCAGTACGAAAGCGAAACGACCCTATTGAAGTCGCGCCGAAACGCTCCGTCTGTGGTGTCTCGATCTGGTCCTTCCGTCATGACGAATCGCGCAGTTTGTTGGAGGCAGCCTTTTTTCATCCTCTTCTATGAGTGAGGAATTACCTTTTCCCCTACTTCCATTC
>Ga0179593_1381245_pt1 | contig 10821 bp, 9 predicted proteins | sample CZODoug2_1_08_16_FD_185931 | JGI IMG/M metagenome (GOLD analysis project Ga0179593, IMG submission 185931) | Vadose zone soil fungal communities from Angelo Coast Range Reserve, California, USA - CZODoug2_1_08_16fungal (PacBio error correction) | ecosystem: Environmental > Terrestrial > Soil >... | reverse complement strand
CTTTGGGGCCAATATTTTTAACTCCCTCTATGGTTTATTTGGCGCCTTTCTCTGTTTTTACTTCCCCGTCGTAAGGTTGGCACTTTTCGCTCACTCGCAACACCTTCTTTTTAGTAAAAAGAGGGATTTCTCCCCCTCCCTCTTACTGATCCCCCCTCCCTTCCCCAATTCCTCCTCTCCCTTTTTTTCATCCTACTAAGGATTCCACACTTCATTTAGGCTCTCGACTTATGGTCCACTTTCCCCCCTTAAGATGGCCCTGAGGTAAACCCTCCTTCGTTCCCGGAGGCGCAGTCTGCCCTCTAGACACCCCCCCTCCTTCCTTCCATGAGGCTGTAACCCCCGCCGCGCCGCTCGTCATTTTCCTAGCCGTCGATGAGCTTTTTGTCCCATTCTTCGTTTACCCTTTCTTGTTCCAGAAAACTAGATTATTTTCACGAAATGCAGTATTGTCCCACTTTTTAACGGTTTGTCCCGATCATAGTTCCCCTTTCCGCGCTTTGCCCATCTCTTGCCCTTGGCATTCCTGTGCCTTCTTTTCCCTACTAGTTCCCCGTGGACACGACGCCGTGTTCCGCTTCGAGCTTTCTCTTTGCTCAACAATTCCTAACTGCAACCTGAGTCGACTGCCTCCCGTTAAATCCCCGCGGCCCCAATGTACTAGGGGGGGTTTGGTTTTCTTCAAGAATCCTCTCTGCTACTACTTCGCCTCACACCTTTAATCCAGCGCATCCCGCAGGGCTTCCTTCCCTTCCGCCCGTGTTCAACCACGGGCCTATATTTCCTTCCCATTAACGCCAACAACACTCTTCCCCCTGAGCAACCCTTTGTTTTCCCTTCACTCCGCCCCCCCCGCAATCTTGTTTTCATTCATCGCAGAATAAGGATTTTTCAAGGGTACCCTTCTTGTCCATCCAACTTATTCACCGCTTCTCAAAGTGGTTTTCATAAACTCCTAACTTCTTCCTTTTCCACCCTCTGTTTCTCCACTTGACATTGTCGAATCTTCAACACAGAATGCCTAATCCATCTCCTATCCCCCCTGTTAAGCTGACCAACTCTCTGCTGAGGTTTCTTTTTACTCCCCCACCTCTACCTTAGTGACGCACCAGGCTTCGGAGAACTTGGCCCCTCCCCAAATTACCCCGATTTGTAAGTCTTTGGAAGGACACTCTTGTGAATCCTTCCGCACCCAGCCAACCTCACCGGCCGTTTTTCCGCTCCGTCATTCCTCCCTTACTCCCCAAACGCCAGCGTTCCCTCCCTTTCGCTCCTCCCTTCAATGTTTCCTTTCCCCCCCGATACTCCACAATTGTGCCTCTCCTCCCCTTTTGTACTTACAGCGATGCTTGACTGTTTCACAACCTTTGCCCCCTCCCCCGCCCCCCTCCGTGGCAGCACGCCCGAAAATATTGATCCTCCCTCTTTTCCGCGGTCGCTCCTGCAGATGCGTCCCTTTATGAACCTGAGATTCACCACCCCCCTTCCTTCCCCAACGCCGCCTGCCGTCCCGCGCTTAATACCCCGCCAGCCAATTTTTCCTTTGCCCAGCAGGCCGCTATCTTTTTCCTCCCTCCTTTTGGATCAGATTTTCTCCTTGCATGCATTTGTCAAAGGTGAGGGTCCTTTCTTCTTCTTACGAGTCCCCATCCCACGCGGGTGGCTCGCCGTAGGACTGTGGTGGTGGTTATATTTCCTTCCTTTTTCCTGCCTGCTGTAGTTTTCCCTTTTACTGTCTATCAATATACTGCGATGGGTACGCGTGGGCTCGCGGCAACTTCTTTTTCCCCTTCAGGCCCATCCTTATGTCGTGCTTCGGAAGGCCCTCTCCTCTTGGGCCAGTGTTCAGTCACAGCTTCTTCCGAGTTAGCTTCAAAGGTCGTCTCGCTGTTGGTTGACGTCTTAGGTAAGAATTTTACCTTTTTCGTTTCCCTTCCCTTAGCCTTCGCTCAAAAGATTGCTGTGGTTTACGATTGTCCCCCCCCTAAGCTTCACTTCTTACATCTCTTGGTGAACACGCAATCCTTCCTTTTTTTGCTCTTCGCTTTACTTACCCGAAGCTCCTTTTTTCTTGAAAAAGATGCGTTCAATCGGCTTGATTGCGTCAGGGGAGTTTTCCGTTTGGATTGTCTTCCCCTTCGATCTCATTCCTGTACGGAACTTTTGAAAGAGTCGAGTAGTTTCACAACTTTGGAGCCGGTTAAAGTTAATCCCAGAGCCTTTAATTTAACTCACACTCTTTCCTCCCTCCTTCATCCTGTATATGCTGTGGTTGAATGCCCCCCCCCGAGTGAGGTACCTGGCGGAGGGGCTTTTTACCGCATGATTAGTCTGACCTTTTTTTGCGTAACCTGTTCCTTTTTTCCCAACTGAACATGATCGGTGTCAAAATTTAGCAGTGAACCCTCGAGTTATCTTTGTGCCCGCCCCTCGGCTCTGCTGATTCTGGGGCCAGTCATCTGATTCCCACTTCTTTTTTTTATCCCCCGTAACGCTTAGGGTGGAAAGCGGACTCAAGACGCTGGCTGTCTGAAAAATTTAAGTCTTATTCCATTGGAGTCCAGCTTCCCCGGTAATTTCCTGCCGGTTTTCACATTTTTTTTTCCACCGGTTGTTCCTCCAGCTTCTGACCTTTTTGTGGGCACGTTAAAAGTTTGGGCATGGCAACTTCACTTTCCCTGGCATTGCTCTACCCTTGACATTGGCATCATAAAATTGGACACTCGATTTTATTGCGGTGAAGTGACTTCCTTCCCTGAGTTTCATCCCTGTCTCCTTGTGTCCCTCCGGTGGTTCCGGCAGTTTTTGATGAATTATGGGCGATATTATTTTTTGTTGAACTGCGTCCAAGGGCCCTCGGATCTAATGACTTTCTTATTAGGAATCCCCTGTCGCTGCGTCTTTTAAAGGCGTCGTCGATGCCTAAAGCTCATTTTAAATAGCTAATTTCTTGATTGTCTCCGTCCTATCAAGCGGACGCCTTTTTTGCGGCCTGCAGGGAGAATTCTCCTAGCATTCATACGATTTTTTAATTTCGTCCCAGTCCGATGCGGCTGTGACGAAAGTCGGGCGTTTTTTTTTTAAAGTCACCCCCCCTGTGCCCTTTTTCTCTCGTCTTCCGACTATTCTCTCGGCCCTTGCGGTTTTTTAAGGACTTCGCCCCCAGTGGTTCTCGATGGGCGCCCCGTTTCCCAACGGTTCCCTCGCCACTGACCTTGGGTCCCACAACATCGGCAACACCTGCACTCACGTTTGACGTCGCCGTATGGATGCTATTTTCGGCCGATATAGCAGTGTCCTAATTTCTACACTGCTAGATTTATTGTTCCCTGTTTTCGGGAATTCTTGGTCTTATTTGCTAATCCAATAATGCCACTGTATATCGTCTCATGAATTCTCTCCCACTCCACGTTTTATTTCATTTTTCTTACTCAGTGTTTTCCTCCGGATTTTCTTTTCTCTCTCAAGTTTGATGGGATGTGGTACGTTTAAATCCCCCCCCTGAAAGTTGGCTCCACCTTGCCCTTTCCTGCGACATTATCTCTTCCTCCGATCGCGTAACGCGACCTTTTTCTTTTTAAAGACATTCATTTTACGGGTTCTGTTCCCGATTCTTGTTTTTTCCCCCCAAAAGGTTTATTCAAAAGGTCTCTTGACGACTGGCCCCATGAGTTCCTCGCCTCTTTTTTTTTTTTTTTCTTTGAGATTAGACCGACTTTTGCCTCTTCAATCCCGTTCACAGCCAGGTTGACTTTTCGTTTCTCAAGCGACTCTTTCCTCCTTCACCAGTAACCCGTCCCCTAGAGATTCTTTTTCCCTCAGTTTTTCTCCGAGAGGGTTTTTTTGTTTGCTAACTGTGACTTACCTTTCTTGGTCTTCAAACTCCACTCATCCCATCGTTTACTCTCCATTCTCCAAAAGGAGGATGCAGATCTCCTGTGCTTATGTCAAAACTTTTTTCTTTCATATATAGCCTTGCAGGCGGCCCAGCTTCCTTTAAGCTTTCAGCCCCATCCCAAAAATCGCTTTGGGCGCTAGACCACCCCAAAAGCTGTCCGTCGGATGGGGCTCATCTCTGCCCCTTCTTTTTCTTCTTTAGATTAGACCATAAACGCCCTTTTCGCTTCGACTTTTGTCAGTTGTTGCCCCTTTCGTGGGCTATTTCCCCCCGGTCTTTTTGTTTATTTTCCATCTCGCTCGTTGGTAAGGCGCTCCCGCCAGAGGAAACGAGTCATGACGTCTGTCATCTTCCGAAAAATTTCCCTTTCGCAATTTTCGTCTTTCATCACGATTTGGCCCCCACAATAACTTCAACCAGCTGAGAGGACACCGGCTCTTCTTCGACCCGGCTGCCAGCTCTCCCTTCCAATGTTGCCACAACACTCTCTATCCCTGTATTAATAAAAATGAGCTCTGCTCCCCCTTCCTGTTTTCTTAACATTCCATTGCCCAATCAGCATTTCCCCGAATCAGGAATCAGCCCGGCTTCTTGTCTTCGCATTTTCCTTGTTCCCCTCTAAGATTGCTCCGGCTTTCCCCCATCCTTCGTCCGGATTGCTCACCCAACGTCTCTCTTGTTTTCCACGCCGCGCGATCTCGTGCTTCCTCCCCCCTTTCGCGTCAGAATGATGGAGAGTTTTACAACTTTCGAACATTTTTTCCCCCCCCTGAGAAATGATTCGGGTCGCCGCCCATGCTGCCTGTCCCCGTCCCCAATGCCCTGTTGCACCGATATTTTCCCAGATGGGAAAAACTCCTCGTGTCCCTTTTGTGAATGGGCCCGGTAGATTGACGTTCTGAATTCCGCGTGAACTCCATTGGAAAACGATCAGCCTCGTCTTGCGCCTTTTTTCCCACTTCCGCCACCGACCAAACTTGTTCGGACTGCCTTCATTTAACCACCGGCCCCTTGTGATACGTTCTTTCGCTCGGAATTACGGCAAAAAGATCAGAAGCATCGTTGTTACCTCACTTTCCCGCTGTGAACCCCTTGTTTCGTCCCCTTCCCCGTCGCCTCCCCCCCCCACGTCGCCCTCCTGCTCGTGAAAGGTAAATAGAAGCCCCCTTTCAATCCCTGCACCATTTTCAATCTTTTGTTTTTTCCACCCCGCACGTTCCCTTTTTTAGGTCACGGCTTTAATTAATTCCATGATAAGGACATTACAGCCCTCCACTCCTCACAAGTTTTTTGACCTCACCTTTCCATGTACTTCAAAGTTAGAGGTCCCGTTTAGACAGGAATCCCGTCTCCGGCCAACTTTCCTCCAGACAATTCCTTTCTCTCTACTCGAAAGGTGTTCCTCTCCAATTTACTAGTCCCTAGAACCCAAAATTAGCTAAGGACTCCGCGCACCTTGGCTTTTCCCTTATTCCGCCTGTGAGCCTTTCTTTTTGCAACTTTCTTCTCTCCTCTCCTACCTCAAAATCTTATTTTAATGGTCAAGAAATGCTTTTCACCGCTCGGCCCCCCCCCCTACCCTCCTTCTCACATCCAGAAGTACCCCCCAGCGCCCATCGTCGAGACCTTTCTCTACTAATTAATTGAAATCCTTATGTGAAAATTCAGTGCCCTGTCCCGAAAATGCCATCGTTTAAACGTTGGCCCCCCATCCTTTATTGAACCCTGCTCAACCACGCCTGGCCCAAGGTCTCAATGAGCATCCCCCCGGACCTGCAGAGCGGTTCTCTCAGATGGAAGGGCATTACCGCTGCTGACCCAACCACATCAGTTATTAGCTTTGATACTCTTATTTAATAATGTATGCTCAATCGCCATCCCGTCCCCCTGCCAGCCCCCGCTTTTTCCTAATGTGTTTATCGGATGTTTCCTAGGTGTTCCCGCCTTCCCCCCCTTCGGGCCTGGCAGATTCGCGAGGACTATTTGAAATAAGCGTTGGCGAGCGCTGAATTTCCTGGATGTGGTTTTGCATCGCCGGCGGTTACTCCTGACTCCGCATCTCCAAGTTTTTTCCTTCAAGGCGGGATCTTCCTCTGCGCCGTTTGGCCACCGGGTGGGGCGAGCAAGGATTCAAGTTCAGAATTCCTGGCGTGCGGAGGAAAGGACCCAAAGTGGCGGGCGCCTTCCTTTGCTTACATGCGGTGTTGCCGGCTATCCCCCCCCCCCTGTTTCTCGTTTTATGAATTCTGGAGGATTCAGGTCAGGTAACTGCGGTAACGGCTGCTCCTTGGCCGACTTTTTTTTTGCACTGCCCTATCGGCGGGCCCTTCACCCTCCCTGGCACCCTCTCTTAGTGGAAAGAAAACTCAGACGTCGCGCGATTCCTCCCTTTCGAAATGGGTTTTGTGGTTTCCCATTGCAAATCCGGTTCCCCGCAAGTGTTGAGGTGGGGTGGTGCCCACACCGGATTTGCTCGACGAGGGATTTTTTCGTCATTCTTTCACCCCCTCCCGTAATAGGGGCATTCCCCCCAACTGAAGGAGTGGAGTCCAGCATAATCTGTGTCCCGTTCCTTTAATCACCTCTCTTTACTCCTCAAGATTATTTTTTGGTGCATTACCCACACCATTGTTGCAGGACCGTTTGCGATTGGTTGATCCACGTGCCTATGTTTTTATTTTCTCCTTTGGTTTGTTTCCGGGTGCCCAGAAACACCTTATCCTCCCCGTGTTCCCCCCACGGTTAGGCCTTCACAGACGTTATGTTCTCAGTTTCTCTTTCTTTTTGGGGTTTTGGTGTTTTTTTTGTTTTTTTTTTTTTTTTTTTTTTTTTTTTATGACCGCCTCCCTTTATGCGCTTTCTTAGCGAGGTTCACAATTTTCTCTTGGTTCTACGGAACACTATGGATGGGGGTCGGAGTTTCTCCTGCTCCCGACGCGGCCCCTGATCGCCCGATGCCCCGCCCGCATTTCATTGCAGTGCAAGTCGGAATTCAGCCCTGGTCCCGCATAACAATCCTGTGGGCCCTGGTCGGAGGCGTTTAATCGGTACCCATTATGCCTGGTGCCACCATTCCCGCAGTTGTAATGTCCCCTCCGTGCAGGCCGCGACCCTTCCTTTATCGTTTCTTCCGCTAAAATGTTCCACCCGACTTGGAACCAGCGCGACTCAATCTTCTCTTGCGAAATCATGCAGAAGGTCGCGCGGGGAGGGGTGTTCCCTCTCTGCGCCGTATAGCGGGTTCAGACCTCCTCCGGGCGCCTTCTTTGCAGATACCCTGGGGAAACGGAGCATCACATCCCATACATCCGCCGGACCTCATGTACTTGTGACCTCTTTTATGAGTTTCTCACTGTCCTTCTTCCTTTCGCATTTGTCTGGAAAGCGCTGGCATACACGCCCCTTTTTTCCATTGTAGAAATTTTTTCCGATGCTTGAACACCATTTGTAATTATCAACCGTACGCCGTGGGGTCTTAGGTCCGGTGGATCCCCTCCCTTCCTTCTCTAGGAGTGCCCCATTTTTTTTTTCCCTCCACCGTGATCGTTGACGATGGAGCTTTTTTTCCCGCCGTCACCAAGATCTGCCCCATCTTTCTTTCTCATTTACACATGAGAATTCGTTTTTTCCGCTGGTTTTCCATTCCCTGGCTAATTTTTTGATATGGGCGCCCCGATACCCCCCCAACACTTTTTTGGACCATCCTCCCTCTGGTCACCCCCCTCCCCGTGCAATGCCCCCAATGTCGGGACGCGCTGACACCGCGTGTTGATCTTGGGCTTTTTTTTTTTTCTTTTCACTTCGATTCCGCACTTGTCCTCTTCCTCATTCCGAGACCTTTACGAACAATGCTCTTGTGTTGCAATTCCGCATCGTCGGCGCATTTTTTTCGCAATTCCGTCCGGCTGTTGCTTCCCGGTGATCCTTTCATGACCCCCCCCGTTTTTTCTTTCCCCAGCATTTGCCCAGTGTTTCCTTCCCTCTTTCCTTCTGTGGGCTCTCCGTTCCCGCCGTTATAGTTTCACCCGAATTGCGAACCTGCTCAAGCAATGGCGACAGTCCTTCTCAATACGCGAAGTTTCCCACCCTTTCTTCAAAGCCATGGGGAGCTTCCTGGACTTTTCCACCTCGGGTCTGCCCCTATTCGTGACAAGTGAGACAACGGGCTTTCTCACGGTTCTTTTCAACGCTTGGTCCCTTTTTCCTCGTACCCCCCCCTTTTGTTTTTCTTTTCTTGAATCTCGAGGAACTCAATTGTCCAATATTAAAACCTTACCCGCCTTTTGAGATTTTTCCCCGAATCTTTCCTTCCTAGTCTCTTTCCAAATGTATTCTACTCAGGGGCGTTTTCGCGATAGACGAGCGATTTTTTTCCTTCGCTTCTTCCTCTCTACATTTCCCTGCTGAGAGGTTCGCCAAAATACCCCCCGTTGCAACCCCTGGAACATCCATAATCGGTTCCTTTCTATGAGCCTCCTTTAAGGCTGAGTCCCCCCCTTAGCATCATTTTTGGTCCTTCCCACTTTACCTCCCTTTAATGGACCACGGCCCTTTCCATTCTTCCCCAGTCTTAATTTCCTCATACCAACAAAAAGCGCCGAGATTCGATATCTGAAGCATGAGCATTGAGACGTTCCAACACAAGCTCCTCTTCCCCCTCCCCCCCCTAGACTGTACTGCATGGGGATCCATCCTTCCACCGACCCTCTTTCCCCTTTACATGTCTCGATTTGAGTTTCTCCTCGGAACAGGCCCCCCTTTCCCGTCACCATGCAACAAGGAGGCGATCTACACAACTCCTAGTGGGAGCGCTCTATCCCCACCGTTGCTTTTCCTTGACTGCCACCCTTTTTCCATTTCGACACACTGTACCTCCCACGCGTTGTGTCTCTACTCTTTTCATTCCAGAACCCTGGCGCCCTCTGGGTTGTGTTCGTGACTAAATTTTTTCATGCGCACGCGTGTGCCCTTAGTCCACGGCAGAGACCCCCGTATGACCTGATTTGCCGCTAGCCTTGTATAAGCCCATCGCCTGTACCCCGTCTTTAACCTGACGTGACGAGCGGCAGCAGTAATGCCTACAACCCGTACCTCCTCCCTTTTCAGTGGTCCCATTTCGACCTTTTCTCTGGGACGCTTCTTCTGAGGCAGGCGTGTTTCCCTCCATTACCATCTAACTGCACGGACCCCTAGCGCCTTCCGCCCTCTTTTCCCCTTTTTTTTGTATGACGGACACGTCCTTTATAATTTTAGAGCGGGTGCCCACCCGAGTATCTTTCCATTCGGCTTGATTTCTACCCTAATGTGTCTTCGCAACCATCCCTCTCCCCAATTTTCCTTCGATTCGTGGTTGGTGTTGGGACGCACTCTATCCGACACCGACTTGTGCGTATCAGCGCTATTCGTAACTCCCAGTTCTAAAAGTACTCCTTACTTCACAGATCCTCCTTAGCTTCCTGCCTCCCATTCTAGCCTTGGCCATAAGACTAGTCATGGATTTCCGCGCGGTCCCTTCTCATTACTTTTGCGCGTATCATAGGGCCGGCGGTGTGTATTCAACTTTGTTCATTCATTTCATTTGTGTCCCCCCCATAGATGTTTTGAGATCTCTCGTCTCTTTTTTTTCTTCCATCATACCCGTTTTTGTTCCTTTGTGTTTGCATTGCATCTTCCCTTCTGTCCCCCCCCACCTAGTAGTCTCTTCCACAAAATGACCTGAAAGCTTCTCCTTCTCCACAGTAATGAACCTTCGCGCGCCTCTGCGTGGCTTGGTTCCGGCAGTAGACAACTTCCCCCCCTTCCACCGTGAGTCTTTCTCAGGCCTTATCCTGGTTGGTGTAGGACCTCTCTCGAAGTGTTGTTTGAGTTTATATGCTGGCTTATGCCTCTTTCCGGTAGTCCCCTTCCGATGTGCCCCTTCCGCTGAATACCACTAACACCTTCCCTGTCACCTCGTTCCATCGCCCTTTTTTATACTTACCATGCCCGGAAACACCGTTGACTTTTTGTCTTCCAACTGCCACACCACGTCCTCTTTCTCACACCTTTGTTTACGCTGTCGCGACCTCACCCAGCCCTCACTACTTACTAATCTCCGAGGATCGTGGCTCTGATTCCTTTTTCTCCCCCCCCATCCTCCCGAGGGGCTCTTTTTGCACTCCATGGAGAATATTTAAATCTATGTGTCCCAGTGTTTAAGTACTAAATTCTCCTTGCGGACTTTTCCATTTGTCCTCCTTTCTTCTCCAGCCGCCCCGCCAGGGTGTTGTTTACGCTGAAATTCTCCATCACTAAACACCCGAAAACTTCCCCCTTCATTTCCGGTATTACTACCTCCGCCTTTAATTCACGCTTCAACTCGCTACTCTCTTCTTCCTATCCGTTCTAGATGAACGGGGCGCGAGGGTCGGTGTCAATCATCGCACAAGAAGAATCTCGCCGTGTGTAGCTTTGGTCCCGTGCTTCGCTGTATGGTGAGCCTTACCCCTTTGCGCTTGTATTGTGTCTCCCCCCTTCACCCCATTTCTTGCACAGACCAGCAGACACCCTTCCTTAGTCCTACTTAGCATCATCTGTTTGCGTCTCCCGTGATAGCACCCCCCTCTCCTTACAGCATCCGCTTCCATCAGACTTATAGTTTTGTGAGTTCATTCCCCAGCCATGCTCATAAGGCTCTTTCCCGTTACCCGTCATACCTTACCTTAATACTTAGGAAATGGGCCATTACTTCCTTATAAAGATACCTTTCCGCACCCCATACGGTGCTTTTTTTACCCCCTAATCCTCACTCTTTACTCTTTCCCTCAAGCCTTTTTCCGCAGTAACCACTCTTTCCTCTTTCTCTTCTTCCCCCCTCCTCTTGTCACGTCGTGTTGACCCTCTCCTTCCAAACCCAGTGAAGATTGGAACTGTGCCCCGCTGAC
>Ga0179593_1687580_pt1 | contig 10822 bp, 8 predicted proteins | sample CZODoug2_1_08_16_FD_185931 | JGI IMG/M metagenome (GOLD analysis project Ga0179593, IMG submission 185931) | Vadose zone soil fungal communities from Angelo Coast Range Reserve, California, USA - CZODoug2_1_08_16fungal (PacBio error correction) | ecosystem: Environmental > Terrestrial > Soil >... | reverse complement strand
TCCGTTACTCTTTCAATCGTAATGTTCCTCTTTTATTGTTTTTTATTTTCTCTTTTTAGCCTGCCAAGAGGCAATACGAAATTTGGCCTCCTCCCTCCCTCTCCTTCCCCTTCTTAAAATTCGCATACCTTCCCCTTTGTGGTGAATGAAAACGGCCCTCTTGAACCCTTCTACCGAGATTTGTGACCCCCTTTTTCCCTCTCAGAATGGGATTCCTGCCCCAAGCTCCCCATCCCCATTGCTAGACTCTCTTTTCTAGTAAAACCTTCCTTGGAATCATTCCTGAGCGGGTTTCCCGATTTGCTTTTTTTTTACCTTCAACGCACGACATACGTTCCGGTTTTCGCACCGTTTTGACTCATTTTTCCCTCCAACCCCCCAAGCAAAGGTAGCCTTCCCTCCGCGAATCAACATTTCTACGGCGGGTTTGCACGTGTTCTAAACCAAACGTCTCAGATCTGTGACAACACTCTTCTCTCCCTCCCTTTCCATTTAACTTTACTATTGTCATCATATCCGTGTTGTTGTTCTCTCCCCACTTATTCTTTTTCGAGAGATGCTGGAAACGATAAGTCTTTTAGATGCTGGCTCAACAAACCTTTTTTCTTACGTTTGTTTATTCCCCCTTGCCCCCCCCCCCTTTGATTCTCCTTGCATGATGTCGGAGGATGGACCTCGTTTTCTTTTTTTCCTTGCAGGGGGTTTCCTCCTTGGGAGGACTGCGAACCGCCGCTTCGTGCGTTCGCTCATTTTCCTAGGCCCTTTTCAGGGCACATTAGTGTGCACCCCCCCGCGGTTTACTTTCCCTCACGACGTTCTTTGGAGGGTTGGGCAGGGTCCTCCCCTCCTCTTCGTTCACCAAATCTCGACAGCCCACCTTCGTGCGCTCACCTCCGTTTTTTCTCTTCCCCCGGGCCCCGGGCAGGCTACATTTATGATGTGAAGAGAGTTTTTTTCCTCTCTTTTAAATTAGCATCTCCCCCTCTCCTTCCAACGCATCTAAATCCACACCAATTGCCCCTACATGTTTTTTGATTAAGAGTTACTTTATTCCCCCCGTTGATCCCCTTCTGTAGGAAAGAACAGGGGCTCCTTTTTTTTTTTTGTCTTACCGCTATTTCTCTTTTCACAAGAAGTTCTGCGACGGTCTCGCACCAATCGGCTTAACGATCCCGTCAGGTCTTCTGCCAACGCCCTCCTATTGTTTGTCTGGCAAGTATGTGATTCTCCTCCCACAACTGAGACCTGTTCGATTTCCTAACCTCTATTCTTGGAAACAAATGCCATATTTGGTTTCTCTTTTATTTTCCTTCTGCCCAGCGACCTTTTAACAACGACCTTCTCCCTCTCCTTTCAATAGTTCTTCAAAGGGCACAAACGTGATTTCTTAGTTTTTTATTGGTAGTGGGGAATCGTGGGAGATTGGTTTTTCTCAGGAGCCAGGTCACTTTTCCCCGCCGCCACTTGTCTAGGAGATTGCGACGGGTTTCTCCTTCTTCTTTTCTCTTTTTCTCGAGACTCCCAAATCGCAGCTTAACTCTCCCTCCGGTTGGGTGCACCTCCTCAGTTCCTTCCTCTAGTACTCTTCTCGGCACGCCCCCAGGGAATTTTTTCAGGATGATTGAGACGATCCTTCTTTCCTTTTTCTTTCTTGACTTGAAGCGTTCTCAGGGCCCGCACCTTCTCCCTCTCCGCTTTTCTCGCAGTGAGCGCTTCCCAAAACCCATCCACCTAGCTAGAAGGTGGGTGATCGTTTTTGCCCGAGTATTCCTGAAGCTCTGGCCGCCCTCCCCGTTCTTTCAAGTATCTCGGCGTCCCTTTTTCTTTTCTCCCCCTTCTCCCCTTCTTCCCTCTTTCGTTGAATCCCCGGAGGAGCGATCGACGACTTTCATTTCTTTTTTTTCTGCTCAACGTTTGCCTTTTTCCCGCACAAGTATGGCTTTCCCGTATTTTTTTCTTTTTGAGGCAAGACCTCTCAGGAGCATTGCCGATCCTTCGTTCTTCCTCTAAAAGCTAACATGAACGGTATTGCCAACTATCCTTTCCTCCTTGCGTGATCGAAGATGTTCTTTTTTTTTCGAAACGTCCATTCATCTTTTGATCTTTTTCCTTCCTTCCATCATAAACGATAACTCAGAGCCCCTTTTTCGTCTTGTGCAACTTCCACTATGTATTCGTTAAGGCGGAGATGATTTCCTCCTTTTTCCCCTCCTTTGCATCTCTATATCTTTTCGAGAGTGCCGCTTCGTTGCACAATCTTTTCCCCTCTTTCTCCGCCGGTTTTTTTCTTCGTGATTGCGCAGGACGTTGCCACATTTGCTAAAGTTCTGAGATTGATGGCCTTCAGGCCAATTCCTTCCTCACTTCTAAGGCCTGTTGCGTACTTTTCCTTGATACGAGTTTCGGATTCGTATCTCTGAGGCGTTGCGAAGTTGGCCTTTCCTGGCTCGATTACGTCTAACTTTCTTACCTTCTGATACTCGCTGCGCGGAGGCATCACAAATCCCTTCCTTTCTTTCTCAAAACTACAGCTCTTTCCCTGAAGGTGGCGTTAACGTCATTTCCCGTTTCAGGCAACGTTGCGCCCCCTGCATAGTTGTCTATCTCTGCCGTTCCCTTAATTTTCGGAATGCGATGGCAGGCGAAACCCCCTCCCCTTCCTCCGTCAACAGATTCTATGAATTGAATCCACTTGCGTAACCGTGCTTTTTCCCTCCAGAAAAGCTGCGCTTGCGCACCCCCCTCCCCCCCGAAGATCAACACACTTCTCTTTGGGCGTTTGAATGAACGCGCTCTACCCTCTCTCTGCGAGGTCTTTTAAGCAAGTAACTTTCTTTGACCATCCAGCCCAGCGTCCCCCGCTGCATTCCATGCACTCCCCACCACTCTAGACTCGTAGCAATATTCCGGACCATTTTTCCCCCCTCTGATTAAGGCCTTTCCCTCCCCTTGAGCATTTGCGGCGAGCAAACCCCCTCGGAGGGTGGCCGCCCCACTACGATCTATTGAGATTTTCCCGTAATTAAGAATAGTGCCGACGTAGACAGCTTTTTTCCCTCTCTCCCTGCTCCCCGATGCCTTTTTTCCTTTTCTTTGAACCGATTATTTTTTGCCCCCCCTCCCCACCTGAATTCCCCACACCCCCCTTGACACCCCCGGACAGACTTGCCCTTTTGTCGTACATCGTTTCGTTTTAACTATTGAAAACCATTGACTTTCCCCCTCCTCCTTCTTTCGCGTTTTTAAGCGATCAGAATATCCCTCTTTTCTAGACCACAAATATCGGGAATTTACTTTTAGTCGCACTCCGACTCCCCTTCTTCCTAAGTGTCCTGTATAACCCGAATGGGTTCACTCCTTTCCCCCCTCTCCAAACTTTTCTCTTTTCCGGGATCGGTAAAAGTCCCTGTCGCAGAACTGTCTTTTTTTCCCTCTTCCAAAGGCAGATAGCGGTAAGAACCAGACCACTCCCCCCCCCTTTCCCTTTCTGGGTATAACACTCTTCCCTTCGAACCTGATTGCCCCTACTATAATCGGAATCCCTGATTTTTCTTCTTCTGCGTGTTGGCTGCGAAGCAGATGCAACTCTTCTACGGAACCTCCCCCAAAGTAGCCGCGCACTGATCCTGCGTTTTTCCTATTCGCGTCAACGCGCTTTGACCCCCTTTTTCGATCTTTGTTCCCCCTCTCTAGTCTGCCCCAAATAAGAGATCAACCCTAAACCTTCGTTTCTGTCTCTTTAAAACTTTTTTTGGCACTTTCTATTGGTGCGCTCCGTTCAGTATTAGTCTTCAACCCGCCCTTCTTCAAGTCCCGGATTCGAATCAGGTGAGAATCCCCCCCCTTCTCAACTGTTTTCTAAATGTGCACCGTGAGAATCAACAATTCCCCGGCGGGGTTTGCACGCAACTGGCCTAAACCCCTTATTTGTGACCAATCTAGTAGAAACACGATGATAGGTTAAGCCCTCTTTTCCCCCCCAGGACTTCTTTCAATATTTATCTTGAGAGATAAATCTTTGCAATGACTTCGAGTCCACCAATCCCCAGATAAGGGTTCGTCCTCTCTTTTTCCTTCCGGGTAGTTTTTTGTTTATGGCACTTGCCCCCTCTTTTGCTGCAAAATTTTTTTTTTTGGAATCGAACGTTGTGCTTTTTTTTTCTCTGCACCATGATTCGAAAGTTCCGATGTCTTCTTTTTCGCTCCTCCCATTCTTCCCCTCATGCCTGATCAACATACCGAGTGCTGCCCCCTTACGAGCAACTTTTTTTCCTGTGTGACCGGGACGCATACCATTCTTGACGCGTTTCACCACATCTAGGACCTTTTCCTTTCGCTTAGAGACATTTTTTTTCCCCCCTTCTCTGCTTTACTTTGAGGAGAGAGGTTCTTTCTCGTTAACGTTTCCTTTCTTGCGGCTTCAAGCAAAACCTTGATTACAACCAAAAGCCCGGAAAAAATTAAAATCGATTAATCTTGTTTTTCTCCAGGTAGAAGGTGTCTTAGATCGTAGACCCGACCTTTTTGGGTTTCGGTCCCGCTATCGCCTTCGTAACCGCCAACAAGCCGTGCTGCGACTTCTCTCACTCCTTTTTCCACGATCCCTTGTTCTGGCCACCGCAAGCCCCGGAAGGTTTTGAGCCGGGTTGTTGAGACTGTATCAACATATCTTTTCTATTGCGCCCAGCTAACTCTCTGGAAAAACCCCGGCCCCCTCTATGTCGCACTTTTCGTTGTATGCTGACGCCCCTCAAAAAGCGCCCGAATAGTCTTTTCTCTCCCTTTTTCCATAGTGTAAAGGACTCGCTTCCCCAAAAGTTTCATTTTTGGTTCTTTTGAGCGGTTGATTGGGCCACACTTCTTATTTCCCTTTGCCTTTCCCTTAAGTTTCCTGCTCTCGGCGCTTGCTTTCCTTCGGCAGATTCTATCTACCGTCTCCCTAAGCAAGTCCTATGGCCAATTTTCATCAGTTTTTGATACGGCCGCAAATTGCGCTCCCTTCCCCCCTTCAACCTCATGATAGCTTCTTTCTTCGGACTTGATTTTTCGATCTGTTCTTCAGTATACTCAGTGAAGAGGCTATGGTCGCACATTCCCCGTTTTTTTTTTCTTCCGCACGTTAGCGTGCTCTCCCCCCTCAGTCCCTTGCGCTTAATGCGACCTTTTCCAACAAAGAAGCTTTTTTGTTCGTAGTGGCGACTTGCAGTTCTTCTTTTTTGATGTGTATTGCCGCAAAAGGTTAAGTTCACATTTCCCCTTCCTCTCGAGTTCCTTCGATGTTCCGTTTTGGGTTTTTTTTCGCGCCATCGCATTACGCCTGTTGAGAATCCCGTCTGCTTCCCTTATTGTCCACTTGTGACAGTGGAACGATGAGTTTTCTCTCTTCCCCTTTTCCTTCTATTGAGTAGATCCTTCCGTTCGTTGTTTGTTCTCTCTAGAACGCATCCCTTAGCTCATTTCACTCATCCTTTAAGCCCCTGACAGGTATTGCCAAACACCTCCCCCTCATGTTATAGAACTTTTCCTCTTTCCCTCCAGTACATTTCCGCTTTTGTGCTCTTTGCGTTAAGGGCCATCCAACGATCAGTAATTTTCTTTTTCGGCTTTCCCTTTTCCTTTCTCCTTTCCCCGGAGCTAGTCCAGCGGAGATGAGTTCGCCTTCCTCTTGCCCCATCATATCTCTTTTTTTCCTCGGACGCAGGGAGGGCAAAAATTCTCTTCTCCGTAACGCAGTCCCGCGTGGTCGTAGCATGTCCTTTCCCCCAGGGCGCGTCATGCCGTAATCTCTCCCTTTCCTTCAGTTTCCATTAAGAGCACAACGCTGCATTCTTTTCCCTTCTTGACCCGATCGAGTTAGCTTCCTTCCCTTTTGCGGCGATCGTTTTCTCCGGTCGGGATCGTCCTGTACCTTGATCGCCTATTTCCCGATGCGCCGGTAGAATCACAACGTAACTTCCTGGTTCCCTTCATCGCCGGCCTCCAGTCCTTTTTCTTTTTCCACTTGGCAGGCAACCGTTGGTAGCTCCGATAAGCCAACGAATTAGTCGTAGTCTTCTCGGACCCCTTCTTCGGTCCTGCTTGTCCAACACTAGACGGCAACCAGATCCCTTTTCCTTTTCCTACTGCTTTCCCTTTTTTCTTTTTTTCAACGCTGCGCTTGTCGACACCTGCAAGCGACCCGACGAGAAATTGTTGCCGGTCTTTTCCGTCCTTCCCCCTTCTGAGCGGATTGAATACAGCAAAGTGAACGTGCGTTGCTTTCCTCCCTCGGAATGTGCCTTCCTCTCCACCATTGAGCCTGCGCCTTTCGTCTCCATTCATTCCGGAAATACCCCCCCGGATGAAGGCCGTCTCTTCCTGTCCTTTTTTTAAGTCGCTTTGCGTAGCAAAAAAAACCTTTCTTCTTTTTTTTCCACCATACACACCACCCTCTGCGAGGTTCAGAGAACTCTTTGCCTCCCTCCTTTTTGACGTTTTTTTTTCGCGCAACTGCGCTCAGATTCCCTTCCTCCTCTTCGGAATGGCCCTTGGCAACAATACCACCCCCCCAATCCAACCGAAGAAATGCCACGTTTGTGCCCTTTTCCCTTTTCCTTTCACTATTGAAAACTTCCCCCTTCTCGTCATTTTCCGCGGGTGTCTCTCCTCCCCATCTCACCGCAAGCTTGCCTTTTTTTGCCAGAGAGTTCCCCTTTTCTTTTTGTATCAATAATCGAACCTTAGTTTCTACAAGTATCCCCCTCCTTTTTCCCCCAACCGTCTCAAACCTCTCTGCGTTGTAAGATCCTTGGATCGAGTACCTCCCCCCTCTTTTAGCCTGCAGAAAAGGCTGTGGACAGTGTTTTTCCAAGCCTCTTTGATAAAGACAGACCAACCCCGGTCGGGTCTACGATCACTGCGACCCGGATCGTTCCTTCTTTAGGTTTCCATGAGCCTTTTATGTTGTTGTACTATTTTTTTTCCTTCCTCTCTGCAAATCGTTTCCAAAATCGCCAGCAGCTCTTAACATCCTAAAGGTTAAGCCGAGGCCTTTAGGAGTCAATTTTTACATAGTTGACATTTCTTATTTTTCTTCGCCTGTGACCTTCCCCCCCCTTCGGCCCTCGCCACCTCCTGAGCTCAAACGAAAACGGCAGGGAGTACCCTCTAATACTCGGGGTGCCGAGAAGATTTTTTCCCTTCTTATCCCGAAAGCACTCCTCCCCTTCCCGCATTTCTCATGTTGCGGCATGCGCCCAAGCCCTTTCGATTTTCTCTCTGTGGGAACGTGAGAACAAAGTTTGCGAAACCGGCTTTTCCTACAACCCCAAAACTACTTGTGCCTGACCCCTGCTTCTCAACGCTTATCTTTTCTTCCCCCCTAATATTTATCTCTCTTCTTTTCTTTTGAGAGGAGAGAGATAAAATGACCTTTTCTTTCCCCCCCCAGTCTTTCTCTTTATGAAGGGTTCGACGAGATGCTGGCTCACACCTTTTTTCTTGGTTAGGCCACTGCCCCCCTGCTCAAATGTTCTCACTTGGCCTTCCTCGGACGAACAGTTGCGATGAGCAAATGACTCTCCTTTGGAGGCCTTGCGACCGATGTAGTGCGTTAGCTAATTCTCTTCTATGGAACAACCCAGTTGGCCATATTCAACATCCTCGGTTACTAAGAGAAAAGCTTTTTTGAGCTCGGAGGTGCGGCCCTTCATAGTTCATGCGTTCAACCCCCCCAGCAGAATAAGGTAAGCTTTTCCCTCCCCGTTTTCACCTTTTTCGTGCTCTGCTACATTATTCCCTCTCGTTCGCTGCGCGACCTTCCCTGATGGCAGCGGTGCTACCATGCATCTAAATAACCCCCCCCTCCCCCTTTCCACATCACCACTCAGAAACGAAGATTACGACCTCCCCTTTCCGGGTCGAAGGTGCCTCCGGGGCGCCCTTTTTTGTTGTTCTTTTCCTGTGTCCTTTGCCGGTTGGACACTCGCAACCACCCTTTTCTTTCCCCCGTCCACAAATCGTCCCCTACGTCAGGCGAGGTTTTTCTTCTTTCCAACGTCCTCTTAGGCTGTCCATAGTCGGGGTTTCCGTCAAATTTGATTTCGATTAGGGGATTCTGATTGTCTCCTCCCTTTCCCAAAATGCCAATTTGTTCGCAATGCGTGAGATGCGACGCCCTGAACGCCGCAGAGGAAATCCCTGTCAATGTTTACAGATAGATTCTCCTCCTTCCCCCTTTTCCCCCCCCAACTGTCTTTATTTTGGTGAGTTGGTTTTTACTTTTGATGATGGGCACAAAATCCCTTTTAATTAAGTTCATCGATTCGTTCGGAGGCGGGTATGACGTCGGAACGATCCTACGTCAGATTCCTTCAGCTTAACCTCTCTAAATTTGGCGGGCCCCCTCGAAAATTTCGTCCTGTCTTCTTTTTTTTGCCATTACGGGATTTTTGTTCTTTAGGAATGATGAGACTTTCCTCCCAGTCTAAATGTTTTCTGCCTTCGGATCTGGCGAAAGTCCGCTGTTTCTTCAGCCGCCCAGTACTTGATGTCCCTTGCAGCTCTTTTCAGTTGAGAGCTAATGACGGACCCCCTTCCCTCTTGACCGCAGGCTTGTGTCTTTTTAGTGGCGCTTGGCATTGTCGTTTTCGGTAACTTTTGGCCAAGCTAAGGCAAGAAAACGAGTTTCCTTCAGTTTCCCGGCATTGGATATGTTTGCCCTTCCCCGCATTCGCAGCCGTTTTATTGAGAAGAACGGCGGAGAGCCTATAGTGGCGTCACGCTCACTCTCTTAGTTTTGACTCACCTTAGATGGCCGTTTTATTAGTTATTCCCTACCTCTCCCGTGTGATGCTCTTTTTCCAGGCACGCGCCGTCTTCGGTTGTTCTCCTTTTTCTCCGTCAGGACTCTAAGTCTTGCCCCCCTCTCCCCTCAGAAGCTGAAAGGTTCAAGCCGTTACCGAAATTCCTTCCTTTTGGCTCTTTACATTTTGCTGACTCCACAAACCTCGAGCCGGGTTAGGTCCTTGGCAATTTTTCAAATCACAGGCGGCGATAGACCCACCTTTCGTTCGCGATTATTTTTGGCCTATCCCCATCCCTCCAGTTGTTGTTGTGAGGTCTCTCTTCCAAACTCCTCCTGAATTCTCTTTGTCCGGTCGATCGCCCGCTGTGTGCTTTCCCTTGCCAAGCTCACAAGGGACGGCTTTCCTATCGTTTGATGGCCTTCCGGCCCTCCACTCTCTATGGAAGTTTTGTAGTTGCGTGACCCTTCTCAGCCCGTCCGTTTTTTTTTGTTGCAAGGACGGTCAAGGATTCTCCCTTCTCCCTTTTCGCTACCCTGATCGCTTTTAGCAAGGCGCGGAGCGTGCTCCTCCCTCCCCTTTTCCTTGCTCCCCTCAGTAAGAAGAACGGGCAATCCAGCTTTCCGCAGCTTCCAGTGGCATTTTCCCCTTCCTTCACGAAAACAAACGACCTAGTTCTCTCCTCCTCCCCTTTCTTTCCTCGAGCTTTCTAGGGCGCTCCAACGGCAATTCCCCTTCTAAACCTGGCCAGCCCATGACTTGAAGCACTTGCGGAACCGGTTGCTTTTTCCTTGCTTTAAGCATTTTCCAGGCGCCACGAAGAGCCCCCGCCTGCGATCTTTCTTTGCGTTGGTCGGAATGACGCGCTTTTTTGGATAGGTGCCATAAAGACCCTTTTTCCATACATCCTTTCCTTTCAGAGCCGCGACACTTTCCATTTTCCACCCTTGAGACGTGACGTTTCCTTTTAATTAAGGACCGCACCCACCCCCCCCCCAGTGCTTATTTGCCTGGAAGCGTACAGCGCACTTTTCCTTTTCTTCCTAGGAGGGAGGCCCTTTCTTCCTAGGTTACAGAGACTTTTTTCCGTCGCTAGAAAATAGTGCCGAGTTTTCTGAGCACTGCGATACTCGCAAGGACGCTTCCGAGAAACCTCCCCCTCCCAAGCCCCCCTCCCCCTGGGACAAAAACCGACGACCCTTTTGTTGCCCTTTTTTTTCTTGGATTACGAGTATTACCCCCTTCCCCGACATGAGTTCGGCGCGTTTTCATTGTCTTTTTTTTTCTCCCGCATTTCCCGCCTTCGACAAAATATGGCATTTTTTTTCCCTTTTCTTCGCAATCTTAGCAGTGTGAACCAGTCCCGACTTGGAACCGCCTAAACTTTTAGGCTTTTTTCAGATCCCCTTCAAGCCCGCGGTTTCGAGCGTCGCAGAAAAGGATGTTGGCTCGTTTTCCTTTTTTTTTCTTTGCCTAATCGGTCCTCTTTTTTTTCGCACCTGGTTGGTCTACTGCTTTATGAAATCACCTGACCCGGATATCCCTTTAGTTGTCTTCATGATTGCTTTTTTTTTTGGTGTTTAATTCATGCCCCCCCACTAGTTACTTCAACCTCGAGCCTCTTAAATGTTCGCCCTCACCTCCTTCCCCGTATTTCGCGAACTTGGATTGACCTGATCTGCAAAGTTGCTTCCTCCCTTCAATCATCTCTTTTTTGTTTTGTGGGAGGAGTCCATGCCGTCTTCCAACGACAACGAATTTGCTCTGCAATTCTGTATGTTTTTGCTCCCCCTCCTCGGGTGCCTCGCATATGGTGGGAAAGGATTTTCTCCCCTTCCAGTGTCCTCCCCCTATTTCGAATCACTTCATCTCCCCACCTGCAAGCCCCCCTCCCAGACGCGAATACATGCCCTCCCCCCCTTTGGGGTTGCAAGGGGACTAAAACCCACCTTTTTGCGGAACCTGGCGGGTTTTTCTCCCCCCCCTTTTTTGTTTTCTTCCGGGTTAACCCGTCAGAGTATCTGGTGAGAAGCATCCCC
>Ga0179593_1438176_pt1 | contig 10822 bp, 11 predicted proteins | sample CZODoug2_1_08_16_FD_185931 | JGI IMG/M metagenome (GOLD analysis project Ga0179593, IMG submission 185931) | Vadose zone soil fungal communities from Angelo Coast Range Reserve, California, USA - CZODoug2_1_08_16fungal (PacBio error correction) | ecosystem: Environmental > Terrestrial > Soil >... | reverse complement strand
AAAGAGCCTTGGTTGTTGCGGGTTGACATTATCCCTCCTGTTTCGCCCACCCCTCTAGTCCTTTTTACTTTTCTCGTTGCCGTTATTTGCGGGTAAGGGTTTTGTATTTTCTCCTCTACGTTGTTTTGAAGTATAGGAAGCATTCGGTCTTCACCTCTCCAAGTCTCTCCTTCTCACCCTTTTCGGATTGGTTAACTCCTTTTTTCAGGTGGATTCATCTCCACCACTCCCCCCAAATCTTTTCGGGTGTCTCGCGATTTGCACTGTGAACTTTCCCCCTATTCAGTCCTTTCCCTTCCTTTTTTTTTTAGCTTGAAGAAAACGCGGGTTCGGTGATGACGTTGGGTTCTTACCCTTTCCTGCAGAAACTTTCCCTCAGGGAACGGCTCTACGGATCCCCCGAAGTGACCCCTCTCTTTGCTTTGAGTGCGAGGGTGCACTCCGTCAAGGAAAGTACGGGGGCGTTGACCTCGTCCCGCCTTTCAGGTGACAGGCACTGACCGTGTTCCTTCCCCACGTCCCTTGAGTTTGTTTTTTTTTGTTTTAAACTTGTCGTTTTCATGACTCTTACTTTCTCGGAGTAACTCCCTGCCTGGTCACCTTTCTTCCCCGCGGCGTGAAGTTCGGAGGTTCTCTCGCTCAACTTGACCGTCAGCACTCAATTTGCCCAACTCTTAGGTTCTTGGCCCGGTTTTCTGCCGTGGGAGGTCAGTTTTGACGGCGTGGCAGTCTGATTCATTAAATGTTTTGTTGGTTTTCGCTCTGAATGTAACTTGGGAGGATCGTTTTAACAAAAAAACAAAAGAATCCCCCAGCTCCATTCTCTTCCGCTCTGTGGCTTCCTAGTGTCCCCTTTCCATCTGGTTTCCCCTTTTCCCCTATGTTAGAGCTGGACGAGCGTGATCCAGGACTAATCCTTTGTCTCAGAGTTCCCCGTCACTGTTGCTTTTCTGTTTTTTTACCTGTATTCCCCTATCTTCATCTCAGCGAAATCTCTGTACAGACTGATCTCATGTATTCTCTTGTTTTTTTTTAACGGTCCCTATCTTACTCACCTCACACGCGGCAGTTAGCTCTGTTGGCTCCCGATTATGAATCTTCCTCACCTTCACCAGACCAGTTCACATCTACCGTACGGCTCTCATTATTTTGAATCATTCTTGGACACCGTGGGACGTCCCCTTACTTAGTGTCCCTTCCTCCGATAGAGACTTGAATTGGATACCCCCCCTCCTCTTTTTCTGATAGAGTGTCTCGCTTCAGGCTCCGAGGACGCTCACCTCTTTTTACGCGGTGTTAGGCTAGCAACAGGGTTCCTTCTTCCCTTCCTAGTGAACCTTGAACCACGATTCGTAGCAGTCATTGCCTTGACTTTCCCGGCCGTATCGGTGTCAATGCTTCGGATTATACTGATTTTTCTGACACCTTCTTGGGGGACCCTTTCTTCTACTTTTTTTCCCCATGGTGTTTTATTTTCTGACGACAAAACATCAAGTTATCAGGGTTGCTCTTACACCTTTCTAAAGGGGCGTACGCGAGTGCTCCCGGCGGATCAGTATCAGATTATGTTATCGCTTTTTCTTTTTGGAGTCTTTCGGAAATGTTTTGAAAACGTGGCTCGTTTCACGGGTTCACGTTTCACGTGTTGTCCAGACCCGCCCCCCTTCCCGGTAGTAGCGGACTTCCACTGACGACCGCCACACTTCTTTTCCTAAACTCAGAAGTTCGGCCTGTTCCACCTCAAACCGACTTTTTCTCTTCTAACCGTCCCTGTCTTTCTCCCAATGTTGTCCTCCAGACCCCAGACACGGGAGAGGGTTGCTATTGTCCGCTTTTCCAAGAAAATGGCCCCCCCATTTAAAAGCTCTCGCGGAGGTTTCCGTCCCCCAAGTAGTACTTTCTTTCCCGTCACCATGATGCACTCCTTCCTCTCTTCCTCTATATTTTAATCCCTTTTTTCGTTTTTGTCTGAAGAAGAAATATGAACGTCTGTTGTCCTCTTCTTATAGTTGCCCTTTTTCTCTCTTACGATGGGGCATCGAATACCGGCCGATCTGCATTGGTTGGTTGTGTGTTGAGCCTCGTTTTCTTTCACCGATGATTTCCTGGGTTTTTTCCTTTTTTGGGTTATGTCGTCCAATTGGCGGCCAGAGCGCCGGTTACTCCCCTCAGTAGGTGTTCTTTTCCTTCTTGATTAGGCTTCTGCATCGCGGGTTATTATTCGGTCCTCCTTTAATGGTCTTCTTTTTCCGGCCTGGTTTTCTTTTCCCCAAGACGTCGTTGACCCGTTTCAAGGGGCGGAAAATGGCGTTCTGCCGCACTCCACCAACTTCGCCCAGCGCCGACAATGGATCTCAAGATATGTTTCCAAGAGCTTCCTAGCTTTTTTCTTCCCCTGTTTCTAGGGAAACCCGGATCCTTGGGTTGTCGTTCTTCTTATAAACAGATTTTTTCTGCTAGTTTCGTTTCGTTTTCCGATTTCCCCTTGCTTAGTAAGTTTAGTGAACTCCTTTTGGTCGATAGACGTGGGAAACCCGGTACTTTACTCCCCCCTGGATGCCTCTACCTTGGTCGGGGTCGACGTACTTCCCTTCAAGATTCTTACTTAGACAAGATCTAGGCCATCTTGTGAGGCTTTAAGCCTTTCTCAGATTCGAATATCATTTTTTTAGTCGCCAAGAAAGTAGTTCCTTTCTCTGCCTCGACGTCTTGTATACGACTCGTCCTGCGCGTTACTCCTTTTTCTCCCTCCTTTTAATTTCTCTCCCAGCACTTCTATTCTCAATGGGAGATTGGGTCTGTTCTAATGTCTAGAAGTTTTTCCCCCACCTAGAAAGCTCGGAACCGCGTCGTGTGAATTAATCGTGTCATACATACACTGTTACTGACGTCGAGCATTTTTCACTATTATCCCTCTTGGGTCTATATTCCTATATTCCTTCTAGACGGCACCCCGCACTCCTTTCAACATTGAGACCCCCTCTTTGCACATCAGTGTATGGAGTCACGCCGTAGGCCGTCTAAACAGATTTTTATTGACATTCGTGTGAAACTTGACTCTGTCTCTACTGCGTCACCTCTCAGGCGTATTTCAAGCTCTCGCGTACATAATCCTCTTCTCAAATCCAAACCGTCAGGATTGAGGACTTTTGTGTAGCTTTCTGAAGTGATTATTCCCAGTGTCCTCTGCAGTTCCTTCATATGTCGGTTGTCTCTTTTTCTGTTATCGTCTCGTCTGTGGTTGGTATGAGTCCTCATTTTGCCGATACTAGGTCTTCCCTTGCCCTCTGGATAATTTTTATTCCTTGGTGAGGCGGCCGCAGGCGAGTCTGAGGCGCGGTTACGTCCTTGCCATTTCCTTCGCAAATTAGGAAAGGGACAAAATTTTCTCTACGGGCGGGAAGGCGCCGGTTCTTTTTCTTACCTCGGTTTGACCCGGCGGTGCTTCCCTGAAGAATCAATGGTTCAGGTCCCTTTGATCGTCTCTTGTATAATCTCATGCTTCGCATCTGGGTTTTTATACCTGCCCCCTCCAATCTCACCATTTGCGGTAGAAGCGACACGTCCCCCCGCCTGTCGTCCTGGACTGATTCCTGTGTTAATCATCGCGCTCCGAGTCCGTGGCGTTTTGCGTGTTTGTCACTGCTTATCGCCTACTCTCCCACCTCCAACTACAGTCGGCTTTTTAGTGGCCGGGCCGACCTGTGTCCTGGGGACTTCCTACTCCTCCGTTTGTTTTGTGACTCTTTATCACACTCCTCTTTCCCACCAAGAACCCCCCAAAGAAAACAAGTGGTTTTTCCCTTCGTACACGCCCACCACGAGGGCGAGCCACACCCCACCCCCCCCCCCGCCCCCACCGCACGGCGAGAGCGCACCTTTTCTTTGTCAAGACGCCCCACTTTTTATAGCTTCTCAAAGCAACTTACTTCTTCTCTTCTCTCATTTGTTTTGCAAGTTTCTATCGGAGTGAACGGCTTGGCGGTATGCTTCTTTCGTCCTAGAAGTTTTTTTGTGTGGCGGTTGGCTAAGGCCTCTGAGCCGTTGCTCTTTCCCTTCCCTCGATCTCAAGAAGCCTCAGAGTGATTATGAGCGCGTACGCATCAACGCGTTCGAGTCTCTCCTTCGACAGGGGATAAGGTTCCTTTAAGAAGTATCCGGCACCCTCTTGGCGGTTCCCTTTTTTTCGCGCTCGTACCCTTCGCGTTCGTCCGGTTAGTCTTTACACAGAGGATTAGTTTCGAAGGTGCCTTTCCGTTCTCTACCTCTAAACTGCTCGGACCAACGTCGCACTCCATTTTTGTGGAGTTAGGCCCGTTTTGTAATCTTTCTGTTTGCGAAGGTAGTTGCTGCATTTTCGATCAATGTCCCAATGGCGTTGGGGGTCGGGTCGGGGCTCTGTTCTATTTTCCTTTTTTGCGCGGAACAAGGACGCCGGTTTCGCTGTTGCCCGTTTCTTCCTATCGTCTTTAAGAGTCGTTCAGCACTCTTGTAGACTGCCTTACGAACTTCTCTCCCCTGACTTCCTCTGGTACCGCGGGCCGTTACTTTTGGGTTTAGTGATTTGGTGCTGAATTACGGAGATAGACCTCAATGAGGACTGCAGGTGCAACTACGGTCGATCGTCCCTCTACGGTGGGCGTTATTTGGTGACCCAGCATTCCTCAACACGCTGGGCGTCATTTAGTGAGGGTTCCGAGGGGGATTTCCTCCTTTCTTCTGAATCCTTCCCTCCCGCCCTGTGTCGTTCGTGGCAGAGCTCTGCGTTTCATTTTGGGAGGAACTTTTTACAGAGGGTGACGGCGTCCATTTTTCTTTTACTTTAAGCTCTTTTTAAGGTACTTCTTACTCTCATTGTCTAAAACCAACAACCCCCCACATTTCAGCTGCTATTTCCTCATTGACAGGATGCCTCTCGCACCAACGACGGTTTGGGGGGAGCCTAGATCTATTCTTTCCTTTTTTCGACGATGTGCACGCGAATGCTCCCCACACGAATTTTCTATCACATCCCTTTTTCTTTGCATTAGGGGGACAGAACTCTCTCCTGTTTGTCATTTGGAGTTTGTTATTCCCTGTAGGTGATCTAATCTTTTCACCGACGGGCCTGACTTTTTCCAATCCTGGTTTATCGAAGAAAACTTCTTGGTGGCCGAGAAAACATTGCCATTGGTACGCCTAGGATCCTTTTCTTTCTATTAATGGTATAGTTTCTTTTCGTGCCTCTTTTGTTGCGTGATTTTTTTTTAAAATGGTGTGAAAATTTTTGACCGTCCGGCCACGTCAGTCCTGTTCCCCCCGGTTCCTCCCCATGCGTTTTTGCAGTCGCTCTTCCAAGAGAGGAACCCAGATCCTAACCCCTTCTCTCGATTTCCTTTTAAAGAAGAGTGGCGCCTCGTTGCATGTCAACACAGACTTACGTTGTCTCACCTCTCGATGGGCAGGCCCTTTCTGGCTATACCCCCAGACACAAATACAACTTCGCTCCTGATTTTCATCGTTCCCCGCCAGCGGAAACCACTTCTAGTTAGGTCTACCAATTCGTCTTTTCTTACTGTTCCCCCATCTATAAACTGGGACCCGAGGGTAATTTCATTCTTGTTACTCCTTGTTGAAGCTCAGCTTCGAGCGTGTTCCGCTTTGTTAATCGTGAACGGTAAGAGCCGAGTCCTCCTTGTAATTCTACTTCCGTGCTCTCGCCATGTTGGTGCCGGCTGGTTTTTTACTATGACCTCTTTCCTTTCTCTGACTTCTTTTTCTGTTTGCCACACATTGGGGCCGGTTTTGCGCCTGAGACGGAGGACTTAGGTTTTTAGTAACCTGCGGTCGTTATCGGTTCCCTCCATAGAGAGTCTTTTGGTTATATCCTTTTCGGGGCACGTTTCGTCTCTCTCCGGTCTCCTCGGTTCTGAGTTACTCTTGCTTTCCCGGCAAAGGAACTTTCCCATGCGACATCCCAACCCTCGGCTCCTCAGAACTTCTTATCTACTCTTCTCTCGCCCCGAGGGCTCCCTTTTTCTTCACCTGGATGAAACGGTGATTTGGTCGTCGTAAGTGGAGAGTAGCTCTTTTGGTTTCGCCTTTAGACAAACATGCATTAGTTCCAACTTTACCCGACAAAACGCATTGCAACTTTCGTTATTTCCTCATCACAGATTGCTGCGCTATAGTTGTAGGGGTCGACGGGAGCGCGGAGATTCGTCGAAAAACTTTTCGGACTCTCAGCCCCAACTCTTTTTTGTTTGATTGTCTTCAGCCTTCACTCTATCTCTCAGCTTCCAAGCTTGTAGCAATGGCCTTCTAGAGCTGGTTGTTTGTACGTGATGCAACTCCGCCTTCGCTTCTTGCGATCGGGTATCACCTTTTTCACTTTCCGTCGACGGCGCCGACACTTCTTTTTCTTGCTTTCAGTCCCCCTTCTCCTCATCCCTCTCCCTCCCGCCCCGTTCGTGAGAATTCTTTGCTACTCCCGGAACCCTATCTTTTATACGTGATAGAGAAGTTAGTTTCCCGTTCTCTTTCTCGGATGAGTTTTCTAGAGGATACGTGCTCGACGAACCAAAAGTCCCCTGCCCACGAACAAACTTGTAGGGTTGATACCGGTTGAGGTCTTCTGTTCCCGACGTCCCTTCGGTGCTTTTTCTACAAGTGCTAGTCAGACATCGTTGCACTGAAATAGGCGTCCCTGGAAAGTGGCACACTTGCCCCCTTCGTGCTTTTTGCGTCTCAGGGCGTCCCTAGTGAACCCGCCGCCCCATTCTGGACTGCAGGTCGCTTGTGCCTCCACGCTACAGCCAGTTTTTGCCCAGTACGTCTTTACCTCATGGATTTTCTCTTTTTTCCTTCTAGATGGGCGGCGCACTCCCGGGCGACGGTTGAGACCCTCCTCCTTCTTTTACCACTTATCGGGCGCCGCGTACGAAGGAGCAGCACTTCCGTTGACTTCCACAGTATTTTCCGGGAACCGGCCGGCAACTGAGCCGGAGGCTTTCTTTCAGTCCGAAGCGCTTGCTTTGCGTGCTTCATACACCATCGTCCCAGGGCGTGATCTAGCGTTCCAATGATGATTCCGGCGGAGGCCCGGCCGGTTCCGACCCGCCTCCCAATGACCCACCAGATGCGTTTGCCTTTTCAGTACCCCCCCCCGGCGTCTTTCAGCCGCTCAAGCTTGCCGGCCCCTTCTTTTAATTGATCAATTTCGTTTCGTTGCGTGGTTTCCTTCCTATTTTCTTTCCCCCATCTAGTCTTCTTACCCCCCACAATCCGAACGTACATTTACGGTAGTTGCGGCCTCTATGGCGTCAGGGGATCTCTCTCTTCCCTCCATTTTGTTTTACTCTCTAGATTACCCACTGCATCTAGGTCCGGTTTTTACCGAGACCTCTGATGTACTTCGTCTTTTTGATGTTTACAGACCTAGGTTTCGAGCGTACAAAACATCCCAATCACTTAAGGTTGGTATAATGATCAATGGGCCCTTTTCGGATACGGCTTTGGAACCACGAGGGCGGGTTTGTGTCTCTGTCGAATCTTTCCCTTTTCTTCCCTTTATCGTTGTCTTCCTCAACCTTCCTTTATTCCGGCCTTGCGGATAAATCACGGTACGGTTGCCGACAACACCGAACACGGTTTGGCCTCCCTGCTGTGATTTTCCTTTTTTTTCCGCGAGCCACTCCGTCCCCAATGGCGTCTGCGTTCCAGCTCTTTCTCCAGGTTGATAGGTGCCGTCGAAGTTCTATTTTCTGATGTAACCTTCGTTGGCCGTGATTTTTACGCGAGTTTCCATTGACGAGTTGTAAAGAGGGATCCCGGGCGTTCCGCGGCCTTCGCCGTTTCTTTTACTTTCCCGCCCTCCTCCAACCCTTGCTCCACTCATCCTTTGCAACGGAGCTTGATTTGACGGCCTTGCTGTAGCGGTAACCGGTCTTCCCGATAAGGGCCATTTCGGTGGGGCTGGTCGTGCTTTTATTCTCACCTCGCTTCTCGTTCACCACCCCCGGAAGCGTAGTCGAATCGTCCGCTTCTCACATCTGGCCGTTCAAGAGTCTTGTGACGTGAATACCTTTTAGACTTTTTTTTACCGTGGCCCAACAGGTTACCTCTCTTGGCCGCGTCCACGTTTGTTAGTGGTGCTTGGTTTCTTCCCGCGGAGACACGAATTAAACTCGCCTCTCGCTTTGCAAATCCTTCTATCTTGGTTTCCCCCTTCTGTGGACTTCTGAGAAGGCATTCGCTTTGCCGTTCCGCTGGATTGTCGGGGAGTATTTCTATGGAGCCCGGTTCGCAATTGTCAGCTCAATTTGGCTTTTCTCTGGGATTTAAAGGATGGGGCGGGAGCCTTTTCTCAGATGTCTTGAGATGTCGTCTGGCCTACTTCTTCCACGTGTAACTGATACGAGATCAGTTGTGTTCCCCCTATTTGTTAATAGCTTTTTTCCCGTGCAACGAGCGCCGCTTGGTCCTGCAGCCACCTCCTTTTCTTTAGGACGTTCCCCTATTTTTTTGCAACGCGCCGTGCTTTTTAGAACCCGGAACCTCTCGATCATCTTCTTCATGGGACCGCCTCTCCTAGGTCTGCCACTTTCGGAGTTTTTTTCTAGTTCGGGTTCCGTCCCTTTTCTTGGTCGACTGATTCACTTTCATGCTGGGCCTCTTTTTTCTTACCTCAGACCCACTCTGGGGTTCCGAGGTAAATTTTGTTGCAGCTTTTTTTAATTAGGTTCTTTTTCTCGATCATGTAGGCAGGTCTCTCTTCTTCGTATTTTGACTTTTTTATTCCATGGGAAACCCCGTGCAACTGTCGTTTTCAATTTTTTTACGGACGAAAGCTTTCTTCTTCGATGGAATGACCTGAGAAAAAACTGCTAATCACAATCGACGTCCTCCTTCCTCGTCCAATGGATCCAGGATACAGGATCCCCGTAATTAGTTTTTTAATGGAGCGTTCAACTGGTTGAGGTACAAACAACGACCAGTGATCTTTTTAATAGTTACAAGACCTTCCCACCGATTCTGGTAGTTAGATGCCAAATATGAGTAGGAAAGTTAAGTTCTATAATTGGTCTTTGGTCGTAGCTGTCAATTATCTTTTATACCCCCCCCCCCCCTCCCCCCCCCCCCCCCCAACCCCCCCCCCCCCCCCCCCCCCCCCCCCCCCCCCCCCCCCCCCCCCCACCCCCCCCCCCCCCCACCCCCCCCCCCCCCCCCCCCCCCCCCCCCCCCCCCCCCCCCCCCCCCCCCCCCCCCCCCCCCCCCCCCCCCCCCCCCCCCCCCCCCCTATTTTTTGTGTTTTTGTTCGAAGATTATGATTTTTCCTCTGTTCCTGAGTTAACTTTCCCCTCTCTCCCCCTTGGGGCCTCGACTACCGCGGCGCGTTGAAATTTTTTCGGGTCTTTCCCTTCCTCTGGAGGTTTAAGTTGTGTGCGCAACTGTTCGTTCCGCGCCGGTGCTACGACGCCATGTTTTTTTTTCAACTTGCGAGATTCGTGCTCCTTCTTTCATCGGCGATTGGAGGCTTGCTTTTTTTCGGTCCCTTTTTCAGTCTGCTCTAATCTTGTGAGAGTTCGGTCGTGAAGAAGGTCGGCTTGCGGCGTCAATGCACGTTACCATTTCCCTCCACAAATCGTCCTTACCGCGGCACACTTCTCTTCCTTTGTCTACCTCTGTATGGATGGCTCCATGTCCTCGTGGGGCAACAGTTCTATGTCTTCTTTAGAGCTTCCCCCTCTTGTGGTAGCTCCGGCCTTGCGTTTCCGTTCTCCTTCGAACACCAAACTGCGGAGTCTTTTCCTCAATACCATTGTTACAAACCTCTATTTATGGAACGAAGGGGGAACATCATGCTCTTGATTTGTTTCTTGTCTTCCCGGGCCTGTCTCCCGTTCACATTTGTACCTGCCCCTTCAGATCGAAGGCGCCTGGTTGAGGAGTCCTCTCGTTGCTAACGGCTATCCATCTTTTTGCCCAGCTCTTTTTATTCTCAACCAGAAGTTTTCGAGGTAGTGCGGGGAGCTTTGACTATTTGTATTCCACGGACTTTTCTTTGTTAGATTTCACGTCTTCCTGGCGCGCCGAAGTTTTCCTCATTTGAGAGATTTGAGGCTCATGAGAAGGAACGGTCTCGGCTCAAAATAGCCCTCACTTTAAAACTGGCCTTTTGCGGACTTTCCCGTGCCAACCTCACGAGAATGTTCATTTTCTTTGCCCTTTGTTATTCGCTTTCGGAGTTTCCCAGAAAGGCTCTTTCTCTATGAACCACTCCCCCTCTCCCTCCCTCAGCAGCTGTTTCGTATTTTGCTCCCTTTCTGTCGCCTTTCTACCCAAGTGTGGCTGACCCCAACATTATTCCCCCGCATTCCGGCTCTAACGAGGACATTCTCCCTCTTTCTCTTTTCGTAGCCGTAACCTCGCCGTACCTCAACCCACCTCAGTTTTTTTTCCCTTCTTCTCCTGCGCATCCCGTTCTACAGCAGCGGGGCCATCCTTTCGTTCCTGCCTTACTGTTAGACGGGGTGTTTCGCTAGTGCGGCTCTCCCCCTTCTCCTTCCCTTCTATAATAGTATACCTCCTCGGGACGTTTCTTCTAGATCGCCAACTTCGTTTACGCCCCTCGTTCAGAGTCAATCTTAGGGCCTTGCACTGAGTCCTTTCTTTTCTTCTTCCTCTTTCCTTTCAGCTTGGGAACGGTGATGTCTGTCCCTCCTCACAAATAGTCGTCCTTGTCGTTATAGTGGCCTTTCACGATCGGCAGGTCTAAAGGACGGGGTGCATTCCTCTCCCCGAAACCCTGCGGTAGGCAAGGAACAATCACTCCCCTGTCTTT
>Ga0179593_1612352_pt1 | contig 10823 bp, 12 predicted proteins | sample CZODoug2_1_08_16_FD_185931 | JGI IMG/M metagenome (GOLD analysis project Ga0179593, IMG submission 185931) | Vadose zone soil fungal communities from Angelo Coast Range Reserve, California, USA - CZODoug2_1_08_16fungal (PacBio error correction) | ecosystem: Environmental > Terrestrial > Soil >... | reverse complement strand
CGGTCCCTGCTAATTGCTGTGTGGGTGATTGGTCGCTCCGAGGGACTTTTTCCTTCGTGGTCCGCCTTTTGGGCACAATGTATACTGGTTCGTGTTTTTGCTTCCCCCCTTCCTGAAGTGACGGACAGACTCCAATACCTTTCCCACAGTTTTCCTTGTGAACAGTCCTGGTCTTTTGTTTTCTGTGGTCCAGGTTGTCGATACTCATGGTCTCCCTTTGTTTCTTCCACTGACCCACAAGGAAACTGGTTAACCCCCTCTGTACACCTGTATTTTTGCCCGCACTGGTTCGTACCTCCCAATGTACAGTGATCGTTCTTGAATGTTTTCGGCCGACCCCCCACCCCCCCCCCCCCCCCCCACACCAAGAGACCTCCTTAGGGTCCTCCCGCATTGCATCTCAATTTTTTTCGCCATATCAGCTTTTTCCTTCAAGGTCGCTGGCAGGCCGCCCCCTTCGACTGTCAATTAGCCATACCACGGGGTCCATATTCCCGGTGCTGGCATCTCTTTTTTGTTTCCCCTCTAGGATTAGGGACCCAACCCCCTTTCAATTTCTGAAGTCATTAGTTGGAGGAATGTGGGATATTCGGGTGATCCCCGGTCCTTCTTGTGAATTTTCCCCCCTAAGTTGGGAGTATTCTCCTTAACCCTTCCTGTTCGGTTTTAGAAATGCTTTTTTCTTTTTCTGCCCCCCAGGAACATCGGCGCGTACTCATATCGCACCTTGCCCCTGCTGGTTCTGAAACTCGAGTTCCCCCCCTCTGCACAGAACCATATGCAGATTTTCCAACGGCTGCCGGCAGGATTTCTACTTCTCCCGAGTTGTTCTTATAATCATCCTTTCGCCATCTACCAGTGCGAGTAGCGTCTTGAGTCTAGATATGATCCTTTTTGAAAACCTTGCAAGTTTCGGCGTCGTGATGGTGCCGCTCCCACAAACCAAGTCGATCATCCAGGAGACCCTTAACGAGAGAAAGCTCATTTTGTCTTCCCAGGCAGATTCACAACTCCTCGTTCATTGCTGCGTCTCTGTGAACATCATAATAGTGTATCCCGCTCGTCTCCGACTTCGAGTCGTAGTCCTGAAGTCCCCCCCGCACTGCTGTTTACCTCGTGATTGCACGACGACTTCTTGGATCTTTCTAAGTGAAAACGGATGCCGATTCATAGTCTCCCCCAGATCGATTGGGCTTCTCCCTCCTTTTTGACCGTCTTATGCTTCCCCCTTTTCAAATTCCTCGCAGCAACACCCTACACCAAAATTATTCAGGTCTTCTTCTCTTTTTTTTTTTGAGTCTAGATACCAAACTTGCACGCCTTTTCACCTGACGTTCCTTTGGATTGACCCTGGAGAATCGTTTCGAACTTTCCATACATTCCAATAATCTCCTTTTCGAGACCACCCCTCTTTCCAATAACCACCCATAGTATCTTTTGCCCTCGATTCCCTTTCGTCTTAGTCCCTTTGATATTAGAGGCACGTGTTTCCGACCATATCGAATAGAGAGTTCCCTCCGTGCTACCCCGGGTATTTAGTGCTCGGTCCTGAACGTGAAGCCGTCTTCGTTCTCGGCGTCTCCCTATTTCTCCCCTGATTTCACCGATTTCCCCCCTTTTCGAGCGCCCTCAACATCCGGCAAGTCTTGCGCTTTACAAGCGTTTGAGATCAGCTTCGCGCTCATCGGCACCTACGCCCTCCTCATCCCCGGAAAACTGTATTGTGCTTATAGAAGGGTTTCAGGAGAGACGTATCAAACCCCCCTTCTTTTCACCTTTCGTAATTTTTCCTTTCTCCCCACTCTCGAGAGCGACATTAGGAATCGAACCTACCCCTAGCATCGACGGCCGCCCACGCTTGTGTCAGCCAGCGGGTAACTGAAGTCGATGTTTCTTTCTTGCACAGTATTTGCTTTGCATCACCAACTGCACTTAAAGTCGCGCCATGATGTCGCCCCCTAGGGTGCCGGCCCGCAGAGCGTTATAATTGACTAGATGCGCCTCCAACCAAGCCGCTTCATTTTCAAACCCTCCGTAGAGGTCTTCCCCATACAGAGGCTTCCCGGTTAAGTCGATAGTTTTCCCACTGAACACAACTCAATTCATGTTTGCAGCTCTATTTCTTTCTCCCCGATAGACGACCCCCCTTACTGCCCTACCGGCGAGTACCCTGGGAAAAGTGTTATATTCATTTATGTTCAAACTTCTCTTCTTCTCCCTTCGAACATTGACTGTATCCCCCTCAGATTTCCAATAGATCCTTCTTCGCCTCAGGATTACCGGCCCTCCGATTGATGGTTGGTTTTTTTTCCCGATCGAAATGCCCAGCGACCGAACTTTCTCCCTTCCCAATTACGCTCCCCCCCTTTTTTCCCCTTTCCGAACGAGGTACAGCGTCAAAAGGTTTTTTCCGGTTTTCCAACTCCCCCCTGACGATAGGATAAACCTCCTACCCTCTCCCACGCCTTCCGTCCTTCTTTTATTGCGCCCCCTAATGGGGCCCCTTCCCTTTTGCGCCACTTTACCCGCTACTCCTCATAAATGCGGGACCTTTTTTTTTTTTTGATACCTGTCACGACCCCCCCCCCCCCCCCCCCCCCCCCCCGACCCCCCGTGCAACTCCCAAGGCCCACCCCCCTTCCCTGTATCCTCTGCTTTAAGCGCCCCCCCCACCACGTTTTACCCTTCCACACCTTTATGCTCTACTGAGCCCCTTACACCTGGGATCGTTTTGTTTCCCCCCCCTTTCGACGGTATTCGATGATCTTATAAGACCAAGCTCGGTCTGACATCAACTCATCCCTCCTCTTTCCTTCACGACGGCACTTCTTCTCGTCCTGTCGTTCAGCCTTCCGTTCCCCAGCGCCAAGCCTGCAGCCAACCCTACCCGTCAGTTCACAAGCCGTAACCGCGCGTGGCACTCGCGACTCCTTCGATTAAAACACCTCCTGAACCTGGAGGCAATCCACCGACCAGCAGTAGAATCCCTGGAAGCTCCCAAATTACGGTCCTCTGCCAACTTGCCTCCTGTTTCATAGTTTGATTAGGTTCCCCGATTCTTCACTCGAGAGGCCCCCCTCCTGATTCTCTCGACATCTTTATTGAGTAAATAGAAGCTTTTCCGCGTGCCCATTTTAGCTGACTCTCCTTACGTTCTTCGGACCTGTTGATGAGGGCCCCCGTGCGAGTTAGATATATTTTCCTTCCTTGAGAATTCGAAACGTACCCCACCCTATGTTCCCCTCGAAGAGGACATAATACGAGATCCGGAGCGCTTCTCTCCACAAAGGCGCTTTTAAATTCCGCATTTCAGCCCATGTCCCCGATGAGATAAGTCTTCCCCTTCTTTCATGATCGCTACTCTGCGATTTCACCTCCCTTCAAAACCCCCTCGTGGTTTAAAGCCCTCCTGTTTCTTTTAGCGAGCGCTCTCCTCACCCCCCCCCCCGTCCTTTTAAACACCAAAGGTGACCTCGGAGGGTAGGACATTTAATGCGGCTCAATTCCGCCTCGTTGACGTCCTATGAGTTACGATCCTTGCCCTAGTTTCTTTACCGAGAGCGCCAGACAGGGCACAACAACATTCCCCTCAAAATGCCCGACTTCCATCCCCAAAAACCTTTTTGCGCCTCCTTGCCGGGTTTAAATAGGGATGAATCACTCCAGCTTTCGCCGTTGAACCCCACCAACGTATCGTTCCTCCCCCCTTTCCAAGGTGGATGAGCATTATTGCGTTCTGAGATGTGTACCAGCCGCTTTCGGACGTCCTCCCCTCAGAGCGAGTAGTCCCCGATGCATCTGGAAAGTCCTCTCTGTTTTCCGCCCCTAGTCGCAGCCAAGTAAGTCAATTCTCCCACCAAATGTGTTTTCTCCCAAACCTTGAGGAACGGCAGTCCGTTATGATCACTGTGCCCCTCCCCGCCCAGGATTTAGATCAGCTTTTTTCAGCTTCAGCCTGCGCCCTCTTTATGATTTGTTCGCTCCACCCTTTCCCGGCCGAATGGGATCGAGTGCCCTCAAGTGCCTTGCTTTTCTCCTCGAAATTTATTTTGACCGCTGCTTCCTCCTTTCGTACCTCTGCGCGAACAAGATGTCTGTGTGACCACGAGCTCCTAAGTTTTCTCCTTAACCTGCTTCATAAGGCAGCCTACGCCCTTCCCTCCTCTGTTCCACGGAGGGACGCGAGTCCAACTTTTTTTTCTTTACCCTTACTGCGCGATCCCTTTCGACTAATTATTCCCCCTTGGGTGTCTTCCGTTTTTGCCAGCCCTTCCCCACTTCTTCCTGGGCGGTGAAAAGCGCTCGCCACCGTACGGCATGACGACGCCCCCTTTCGGCCAGTTTCGGATGCTTTCCTCTTTCCGAGGCTTAGCCCCCGGTGAACTGGCCTTTTATGCCACCCCTCCCTTTTTGTTGGTTTTCTCAGAGATTGCCTACCGGTTCCGATTCATCGGGCACCCGCTTCCGCGATCGTAATTAGCTCTTCCCCCCCTGTTTGTGGTGTGAGAGAGCTCCCTGACTCTCTGCTGGCTGTAATTAAGGAATCCAACGTATTTTTTTTTCCCTTCGGCGATGACATTCTTCTCCGTAATCCTTCCCGATACTCTCCTCACCCCCCTTTGAGCGTGGAACTCATAAGCTTTCGAACGATCTTGTAGTTTTGCGCCCCTCTTCTTCGGCCTGATTGAGAGACCCCTGACGGACCATCAGAAGATGCTCTTCCTGCCTGGTTCGAACCCTCAGGGACGTGCATCTTCCCGATTTTTTCCCCCCACTCATCCTTCCACCTCGATCAGGTAGCGTATGACTTGTTCTGCACCTGCGGTGTCTATTTACTCCCCAGACCTCGAGCGGCGCGGCTTCATGCGCGCGCAATTTTCAACTGACGCTCGCATTCCTGAGTTTTGGCTCCCCCCCATAGACGCCGTGAATCGTTCCTCATGGTTTGTGACCGTTGTAATTGGTTCCCTGCTGTTCCCGGTTAGCATCTTTTCTTTTTAACTTGTTCGTCCACTTCTTCCTTGCCCTTTCTGGGAATCTCCTCGGATGATGGTGTTTTTTCCTACTTCGGCTGGTGCCCCCAAATCGTTCGATACTCCCCCATCCTCCGAGTTTCCCCAGATAATGGTCTTTTCACTTTTTCCAGATGGCGTTGCTATCATCTATTTTTTTTCACGCTATCGGACGCATTGGTGGATGCTTACCTCGGCTTGCTGTTGTTTCAGGGTTGATGATCTTTTTTTTTTAAATCCACTTCTTAGATTGTTCGCAAGATCTGTATGACAACGCTTGGAGGTCTGGAGCCAGTAGTTGGATTAATGCGCCAGGGAACTTGTTGTTTAAACCTGTTTTGATAGACTTAACTGTTCGCGCATCGGAAAGGACCCGGCGCGTTACCTAAAGGTGTAGATTTAGAGATGAAGCAGAGCTCAACTGCCATCGGACCAAGAGGCATAATCTACAGGGCCGTTCGTAGTCTCCCCACCATCCCTTTTATAGCCTCATTTCTCCATATGAATTGAGCCATTGGAAGGCTTATGTCTCAGAGGGAACTATGAGAGTTTTTTTGTAGTTGACTCCCCTCCTTTTTCCTACATACCCCTTTTTGCTTTTTTTTGCTCTTGGTTCCCGCCATGTACTAGCCCGATGGCGCGCATCTCTCTCAAGACTTTAACGAAGTTGGAGATCTCCATGTTCAGAGCGCATCGCTTCTTTAAGGTCGTTTATATTTCAATATGCAACAAAGTGCCTCCCTTTCGCGCACCCCAGATTTGTCAGCTTCCAAGCACCTGTTTTTTTGCCAGGTTTTCCCTACGATGGATCGTTATTTGCACTGCTTTTTTTTTTCTTTCGAGCTCAAGTGGTGAGTTGTCTGGTGGGTGGATCGAGCCTTCATGCCCTCCGAGGCGTGGGTCGTACTCGATCTCCTGTGTTTGCCGCATGCTTGCTTTGGTCCGTTATAATAAATTACTTAGCCCCCATCTGTGATTTTTTTTCTGTTTTGTAATGGAACCTAGCTTCTCTTCATTCATCTCGATTCCGCCCACCGCCAACCAATAGAGACTTTTGAGTTTCTCTCCCATCACCTCCTTTTTTTCCTTTTTGCTGACTTTGGGTACGCATATAGATTATTTAATGAACTAAACTTTGTGCTGCGTATGGTATCTTTCCCCAAGTTTATCGCGCCCTTTCTTGTACGTTCTTGAGAGTAGGCCTTCCTACCCCAGGCGTGTGGAAAACCTTTTCTCCCTTTCCTGTGCCTTCCGGACCCACATTAGTGGTTCTAGGCCTCGTACTTATAAAATACCAAAGACCCCTTCGTCCGTTCCCGCTTCTCGTGGTAGTCTTGGTAGTATTGGGGACGACCGGTCCCCTCTTTTCCCCTGACCCCCCCACCTCCCTTTCAAAATGGTTACGACTTCCTCTCACGCTCGAGAAAATGACGGATCAATAAGTGAGAATTTTGTGAGGTTACGCCGCGTCCCCAACCACCCGTGGAGTGGAATAAGTAATTGACAAGTCCTTCTTCCCTCAGTAGCACGAGGGATCATAAATGTGTCTTCATTCCAGATCAAAGGCTTTTTTCCTGCCAAATAAGAACCCCCTTTCCTTCGTCAAAGGTGATGGACCTACCCCTGTTCGTAGAGTCCCATTACGGTGAACCACATATTCGAACTGAGTATACCCGAAAGGTGGTGGGATTCGTGACAGCTTTCTCCGACAGTACGAGGCATTACTCTCCCCTGTTAGAATTCTTTTTTAACCAAGTAATCCGGCTTGTGTTAGAGTTTCATATTTAGCACGTCCTTCTGGTAAGGAACCCCCGCTCGCCCCTTAGCCCCTCCCCAGTTCAGGTCTTGTTAACTTGCTAGTAATCCGTCCCAGCCCCATATGTTTTTTAATCTTTCCTTGACATGATGCCGCCTGAAGGGGCTTTCTTCATGAGCATACATTACTCTTCTGAGAGACTATCTTCTTGCGTTCATCCTTCTCACAAATGAGCCCCAAAATTGCGGCGTCTGGATAGGATCTCCTGGCACCGGCGGACCTCCAGACCCGAATATGCCACGAACTGTCGTGACCCTCCTTCCAAGATCCATGCTGCACTATCTTTTCTCTTAAAACCTCCGAGCTGGTGCTCTCGGCTATTTTGCCCCTAATCTTGATAATCAGAGACTCCTCGTACCGCCTTTCGTCATTGCCTTTTTGATTTCTTTTCGATCCGACCCCTCTCTTCCCTCCAGTTTTCTACCTTCGTTGATGCCAGCGATTTTGTGATCTCTGTACTTTCCCCATATCGTAATACCCTCCAGATCGCTTTCGCTTGATTTGCGATATTTTTTTTAGGTACTCCGAAGTTGCCACTTAAATTTCGTTTTTTTTTAACGTCCAGGAACAGATCTTGAGCCTTCTCTCCAATAGACCATTCACTTTGGCTTCAAGACCCTCCTTTTTTTTTGTTGTTGAGATTTATACACAAAGTACGAGTTCTCTATTGGGGAACGAACCACCCTGCGGACACCCCCCCACTCCCGAATCAGTGGACTCCTTTTTGCGACACATTTTTAGAACAGCATCGTTTCAGTCGCTACATAAACACCGATCGGTCTCCCGTGTTTATCTCAGTCAGCTCGTATTCGAAGGTTATTTTTTTTTTTTTCCCCCGCTTTTTCCAGTAACCGGAGAAGACTTGCAAACGGCTCTTCCCATCACCTCAGTGCTCCAAAGATTGGTACGTGAGACCAGAGGGTTACATCTCTCCTCAGGGCGCAGAAAAGCCTGCAGTGGCGATGATACAGCATGTTCATGCGTTCCGTAATATGTATTACACTCCAGGGTATTAGTTTTTTTTTTTCTTCCTTCCCTCATATCCTGTGAAGGCAGTTGATCAGGTTCGTCGCTGAGTCCTGGTCACCACAGAAAGACTAGTTGAGTTTTCCCTAAAACCACGTCTTGCTCCGTTTTTCCTTTCTGCTTACGCACGACCCCTTGGGCCCCAATTTCCACTGTCCATGGTGGATCGAGAATGCAGTACCTCATTTCGTCTCTCATGCTTACCCGAAAAATCTTCTTAGCCGCCCCCGATTTCTCCCCTTCCATGACAAGCGTGCTTTTTTGCTGGTTCATCCCAGATTATTAGAGATTTGCACCCCCCCTTTCTTCATTTCTGGAAATCTCGGGTCCCTGTAGTTTTCTGAACCAGAGAATATCATTGTTCGGACCCCCCCACAACCAGTTAATCTCAAGTCCCCCATTTCCAAATCCCCCTTGTCCCCTCTAGACGGCAGACCGAACAGTCGTGCTAGTTTTTTTCATATCACCTGATCCCTATGGATCTTGGACTTTGAACCTTTGTGTCTGCCTTCAAAAGAGGCCAGGCCCCCTTCGATTTCCCATTTCCCAGTGTAGATGTCTGAAATGCAGTCATTAGCCCTTGAATCCCCGCCCCTGTTCCCCCGAAGGAGTCCCCCCCTAGATATTGCACTTTTACTCTTCGATAAGGACCCCCCCGTGGCAACTCCTCGAGATCCTCGGTTTCCTGCCTGTTTGGGAGGTCTGGTTACCACATCTCCGGCACTCCTGCCCCTGCGACCCAAGTAAAACCCTCGTCTTGTTCGCTACTCATTGAAAATGCCCGCCAAGCTCTGTCCTTCTCTCCCTTTCTCCTTTATCGTCGCACCTCATACTACTTCCTTAAACAGAGTGCCACACTGTCTCTTGGGAAGAGTTCTCCTTCCTCTTTCGCTTTTCTCTATAGCTTTTTTCATATTGACTTCTTATCCCAAACCGAGAAACCCTAAAATACTCTAAGTTCACCTTTTAAGAGGCATCTATGTTTTCTAATCCTTTTCCTCCAATTATTATGACGAAAACCCGGACATAGTCCGTTACTGTCCACCAAGCAAATCAAACTTCTCTCCATCAAGGCCCCAGTCTCGAAGAACACCGGAGTCCGAACAAAGGACTTGATTTGACTCCCAGCCCCTGGTCAGGCGATCAAGCCTTTCCTTGTCCATTTCCCCATCCCTTTCTTCCCCCCAATAAGAGGTAAGGTTTAGACGCCCCAGATCTCTGCCCTTTAATGAGCACCCACACCCTTATTTTTGAAACACTCTCCCCGTCTTAGAAGGTTTTTCCATCCTTCTTCCCGCCCTTGGATCTCCCTTTTCCCTCTTACTAGCTTAATTCGTCAGATAAAATATCTCGTCGGCCCTGGCTCCCCCCCCCCACCGATAAACTTCCTCCAGTCCCTTGCGCTTGAGTAGACCGGGCCTCCTCCGCTCAAGCCATTGACCAAAATTAATATCGCACAACCGCGGCCCGATGGCCTAATTTCCAACCCCCTTTGAGGCCCTTCTTAATGTTCATTACATAAACCAGACAGCGTCGGGATTACCTTCCTCCCCCTTCTTCCTTTCAGGAGAAACACCCAGTAGATCATCTTGATTAGTACTTGGTGCAAATTTTTCTCTACCCTCTGTAGGACATTGTAAATCCGCGCCCGTAGCTCTCGGATTTGTAATAGCGATTTCTCCTCGTCCGGCATCTTTCCTTCTGTACCAATCCACAGTTTTTGACCCTCGGTATACCCTCGCACTCGACTATGTGGAGGAAGCGGCCCACACTATCTCTTTTCAATAGAGAATGGACCACGATGACCCCCTTCCTTAGAAGACTTAGATTCTCTTCCGAGACTGTTTGGGTCGAGCGCACCTTCTGCTCTTTGCATCCTGTGACTCAGCATGTACACTCATTTATTCCTTTTCCCCCCCCCTGAAGAGCCCCCCACCAGTTACGTTGCCACAGATTGTTAAGATCAAGGCAAGCTCTGCTTCACCCCCCCTTTGGACGTTTTGAAACCAACCCGCGGGGATGACGCAGGCCATTCCCTTTATCCCCCGTCCCTACCCTTCGTCACCCCTCAGTTGCCTCTCTGTAGGACCGCATATAGTTCTTTCTTGCGGTGACGACCCATCCAAGACATTCGTTTTTCCCCCCCCCTTCAATTTCCCCCCTGTAAATAGATTACCCCCAATCGGCCCGTGCATTTTTCACGTTTTTACAAAAATAGGGTAGTTCCCCTTTTTCTCCCCCCCCGGTTTCCCAACGACACCATATCGATGACTACCCGGTTTTCTTTTTCTGCGCTCGAGGTGGCACCAGCACGTCGTTCTCTTCGAAGCGTATCGATGACTATGCCCTCATTGAAGACCCTCCCCATTTTTCCTTCTTTTAACGCCGAAATGCCCTACCAATGGCAAGGTGTCTTCCCCCCCCCCTTTGAGATCTTTCTTGGAGCCTGTGCACGACCGCGGGATTGAGTCTCCCTACCCCACCCCCCCCCTTGCTCCGATGGGGTGATTCTCCAATCTCCTCTTCTCTGTAGTAGCCCCGGGGTAGCCTGGCCCTGCTCAGGGTCATCGATTTTTTGCACTTTCGTGCGCTCCCTTTTGATTTTTCGCGGCTCGCAATTGAACGGCACGCTGCTGCTTCCCCTCTCCCTTAAGTATGCATCATCGTATTCTTCTTCGGTTTTTGAGACCCCCTTTCTCGTGCCTCCGAGTACTTTTTTTCCCTGATTCTCCCCCCCTTCCTCCAGATCAGGAGTCAGCCTCTTCTCCACTGGACCTCTTACCAGGCTTCCCCCTAACTCAATGACGACGTCTAACATAAATCATGCTGAAGTCTGTCCCTTGACTTTGGCGTTCCGTCAGGCCCGCCGTTGCCCTTTCCTTTGGTTTCCCACCAACAACGCAGAGCGCTTTACTCGCCCCCTTTTCCTTTTGACTCTTCTTTTTCTTGCCCGGCCGAGCGGCTGACTC
>Ga0179593_1478598_pt1 | contig 10823 bp, 13 predicted proteins | sample CZODoug2_1_08_16_FD_185931 | JGI IMG/M metagenome (GOLD analysis project Ga0179593, IMG submission 185931) | Vadose zone soil fungal communities from Angelo Coast Range Reserve, California, USA - CZODoug2_1_08_16fungal (PacBio error correction) | ecosystem: Environmental > Terrestrial > Soil >... | reverse complement strand
CGTGATCGAAACGTCTTTACATATGACGGCCGGCGTCCCCCCAGTGCCTTTCCACCGGAATCCCGTTCGGCCTTCTACCCAGCCCCCTAAGCCTCCATTTTAATCCAAACCGGTCACGTTTTCGTACTCCCGACCCGCCGGTGCCTTTTTCCCAGCCTGTTCCAATTTGAAAGCAGTGCCCTTCCCTTTACTTGCATGATGATAGCCGCCGCCACTGACCGTTTCATCGTTCTTCATTTAGGCTAATCCTGTGCTAGTTCCTCCATCCTGCTAACAGCGCGACCCCCAAGATTTTGGCGGCTTTATGACATCGCCGTGCTTCCTTCGTATGAATTCCAGCAGCGCTTCATCTTTTCTAGCTCGTCGTTCTTTCCTAAGAGAGGTCTGTTCTTTCAAGTTTTTTGACCTTCACAGGCTTCTTCTTGTAGTGGTACAGATTGTAAGGCTTAACACCTTGGTACTCGCTCTTGAACCTTCTCCAGGATCTCGCATTCCGGTTCTCCTCCGAGTGGTCCTACACAATTTTTTTTTGTGAGGACTCCTTGTATATTTTCTAAATGCGGACAGGATTGGAACCAGAAACCCATCTTTTGGAGCGATTTCTCGTATTTTCTTCTCCCCGTCGCGATGTGAGCAAGAAGCGTTTACGTCTCCCCCGCTGCCTTCTTAATGTGACCCGTCTTGGAGTTTCCCCTTCTTCATGTCTTTGAGGCGTGGAAACGTTGTGGGCGGGAATCCGTGCCTCCAACTTCCAGCCCGTTTCTTGGTTTTCCTTGTCCCACCCCATAACCTTTTCCCCTTGCCGTCTTTTTCCCTAATCTCGTTTTATATTTCCTTGTTGACCGAAACCGCAAGCTCCACATACGTTTTCCTTTCAACGTCCTTCTCCCTCCACACTCCCTTCTTCCGTCCCCCTGCATCGCTGCCGTTTGTCACTTGCACAGTCATCTTCTTCTTGGTCCTCTAGCTATGAATCCTTTTTTTATTTAGTTTTCAGGAGTTCGTCCACCTTTTTGCGGTTTTTGACCCCCGCCTTCGTGGATTGCACCATTTTTGGTCCGCCCTCGGTTTTTCCTTAGCCTCCTTTTTCTCTTCAAGTTTCCTAGTCCCCAATCGTTGTTCAAGGTTATCGTTTCCCCCCTCTAACGGTTCAACAGTGGGTATTGAGCCTTTGAATCCACCGCTTTTCTTTCCCCAGCTTCCGAGAGACCCCCCTTTCAATTTTTAGTTTTGTGCGATGAGTCCATCGTGAACCGGTGAGTTCTACCTCAATTTTTGGCGACTCCCACGATGCCGTTCTTTCTTCTCTGATAATCCCCTCATTACCTCTCCTTTTTAATGAAACCTCTTTCGGATCTCTTCTCTTTCAGTTGATTTTCGCGTTTATTGTCTAGTGTGTTCAAGTTATTTTCCCTGTTTCCCTCCCGTTTTTTTTTCTCCTCCCTCCACCCCTTTATCCACGGAATACTGTGCAGAGGGAGGGCAAGAAATTTTCCCCCTGTCTTGCGCAGTCACAGAGACCCCAGACTAGCTGCTGCTGCTGGTCTGCCCCCCCCACCACTTGTCTCCATGCCAGGACGCGGCTCCTGTCAGGGCCCGGGGTAATCCTTCGCGCGTGGTTCGGTCGCCATCGTCGTCCCCCCAGACTCAAAAACTTTTTATTTGACCCTCCATGTCCCCCCTTTAATGAATTACTTTTTCGTTTTCGGATGCTATCGCTTTTTCTGACCTTCCTTTCGTTTAACTTTTTCTTCTTTTTTCGAGACCTGCAAGTTTAATCATGAACCTTCTCCAGAAGGCCCGCTCCTTTTCACCATCCTTTTGTTCCCCCCCAATTCTTTTGTCTCTCCCCCCCTTTTGCTTGTTCGGGAACCCTATTCAGCTTTTTTTCAAATTCCCATTTCTCCCCGGTCTGAATATTTCCCTTGTCTTTTTTGTGGGCTGATCTGGCCTCCACCTTGAGCTGTGATCCCAGGCCTCTTTCTCCCTTTTTTCAAACAAGCGTAGCGGACGTGTTGAAGTTTTTCCGGTCCCTTTGCTCCTTGACGAATGTTTCGCAGTTCTTCCCGATACTATTCTTATCTACGTTTATTTAGCATCGGTTCAGTTCTGACCGGACTCTTCCTCCCCCTATGATCGCCTCTCTAAAGTGGTTCTTTGTTTTCCGTTGTTCCCTGTCGCTTCCCCCAAATCTCCAGTTCTTTCGGGACCTTTTCACCCTTGTACACCTTCCCTTGCTTTCTTAGCAGACACCATCCAAAACTTTGATGCTCTCCCCCCCCCCCTCCTCCCCTCGGCTGCTTTCTCCGGCCTCCCCCTTTTTTCCCGCCAATTTTTTCACTTCTTCCACCCATTTTTTTTTTTTTGATTTCCTGAGGTTCACTCCCCCCACCCCATCCTTACTGTCTTCTTCTCCCCTCCCCCACTTGGTCACCAAGCGTTTGCTTCCGGCATGTGTCTTCCCCAAGATTTCTAGTGTTGATTTCTTACTTTAGGGAAACTTTCTTTTCAACATACGGCTCTATTCCTCGATGATTTTAGAACTATCTTTTTCGATTTTTGATGGTTCCCTTAGTCCTTTCCCAGTCCGAAACCCTCTTTCTGTCGCGCCCAATTTTTAATTCCTCATTCCTCGTTCTACCTCCTTGTGTTTTTTTTTCATGGACCCGGGTAGTCGCTTTACGAATAGTGCTCCTTCCTCTCCCCTCCGTACAAGGTTTTATTTCTCCTCAGAACATTGGGTCTCTCGCTCTTTACTGCTTCCTCTTGTTTTCTTTCTGGATCTTCTCCCCCGGTTTTCCGGGGAGTCAATCTCCCTTGTCGAGACTCTTTTCGGTGGTCTTTCTACGTCGTTGTGTTTTTTTCTGACTACCAGGGTCCGACCCAAATTGAGGCTTCCCCGTGAGGCCACCTTTTTTACCCCTTTTCAGAACGATTGGTCCTTATTTCTACTAGTCGGGCATCCTCTTTATTTCGCCCCTCTCTTTTTCATCATCGAGGACTAGGGATGCCCCTTCCCCAGTTTCCTTTCGTTTCAACAATCACACTGTAAGATATGGGCTCCACCCAGTCGGCTTTTTTTGCTCAACGCTTTTCTCACCTGTGTCCTTTATCCTACTTCCCTTTCCGGTATTTTTTTTTGTTTTTGTTGGAGGTTGACTTTCCCCCCTGATAGATTCTTTCAATGGGTTTTGGGTTGGCCCAAAGTGTGTTTTGGCAATGCGGCGGAGGCTGACGACCTGTAAGCCAGCGGTAGCTTTTTTCTTTTTGCCATTTTCTTTGGCCTTTTTTTGGAACGAAGTTTTCCTTCGATTAAGGTTTACCCTTTTCCCCCCGGTCGTCATCGATTTTGCGTTGACTCTCTTGACCTTTTTTTCATAAACCAATGCCTTTTATGTATAGGCGTTTTTTTTCTTTATGTCGGACGCCCCCGAGTTCCCCTTTCCCTTCTTGAAATTGCCTCCGCGCGATCTTTAAGAGCAACTTAAAGCCATAATAGTTCTCCAGACAGGCGTCGAGACACCTTTTGACTGCCTCTAGTACGGAAGACCCTGCCCCACCCCACAATTTACCCTCCTGTCATTGCCAAGCCTGGATTTTACTAGCCGGTATCCAACTAGTGGAGGTTGTCAAGAGTCCTTAGCCATCCACCTCTTTCAAACGGACCTTTACACATTCCCCTTGATTCACAAAGTCGTGGTCCCGTTGAGGACCTTATCACCCCTAATTCTTTTGTTCTCCGACCACTTCTCCCCATTGGTTCCCCCTTTTTTAACCCCGTCTTTTTAGTCTTTTTTTCTTTTCGAGGGGTCATGTTTGTCCCTTTCTGTCTAGACCTCAGACCTCCTCCAACCCCTTTTCCACGTCTGGATAAATTTCTGCATTGGCCCTCCAGTCCGAACCCCCCCGACTAAAAGTTCTTGTTTTTGAAGTGCACGTGTCAAACTTCCAATTTTTTTGAATCTTTTTGAAGATCTGGCGATCGAAACACCTCGCTCCTGGTTTCCCCCGAATTCCCCCTGCACTTGTTTTCTCTTGTCTTAATCACTTTCTTAGCTGGGTTGAATATCTGCGCACTGGCGGCTCTTGTGCCTGCTCAGATTCACCGTCTTGTCCGCTTTCCTTTTTTTCACCGGATGCGTCTGCTATATCGCACAAGCCTCAATTTCCTTGCAGTTCTCCCCTTGCCACCTAGAGCCACGCGAGCCCGCACGTTTCCGATCTCCCATTTGGTCCATTAACCCCCCTCTGGGTCTTTGTTTTTGAACCTTTATGCGATCTTCCCCCTCGACCCCCCCTCATCGTTGGATGTTTAGATCCCACCTTTCGTGTTAACGGTGCCCCCCTGCTGGACTATCCCGCCCATCATCGATTCCCTACCCTTCTCTTCACATTTCTTCTTTTCCTTTTGTTGCTCCATGTTAAGTCCCCCCAGTTCCTGATTCGCCTCCCCCGTTTAGAGTGCGCTTTTAACCTCCACCTTTCACCCCAAATTCTTGATTTCTTACGTTCCCAAGGCTCATGAATCCGTCTTCCCCTCAACCGCGGTGCACCTAACCTCTTTTTTTCTCCTCCCCCTCGTCGTCTCCCCCAGCTGAAATCCGCTATCGCTGACGCATTCTCTTGCAGATTTGTTCCTGACAGGGATCGATGACTTGTCCCCCTCCCGAAGTCCCTTTTTTTTCTACCCTCTGTTCTTTATTTGTCAACGTAGTGTTGCTTGCGTTCTTTGGCTCTTTGATTTGTAAAGACTTCTCTCCCCACCGGCGCGACCTGAATCATTGGTTTTTGTTTTGACATTGAACCCCCTCCTGCATTTTCCCTTCTGTTTTTTCAAGCCTAAATTACTCCTCCCTAGTAAAGGCCCCGCTCCCTTCCCATTTATTAGAGTTTTGCATTGAATTTTGCTGTGACCACATTGTATAACGCTTCCGTTTTTCGCTCGGGAGATGCCCTTTCATTCCATCGGAGACCCATCCTTAGTTTTTCTTCTCGTTTCCGCGGATCTGGATCTATTTCTCAGTGAGGCATACCCTACAACCACCCTTCCCCCCTCTTTTTATCGATGGATCCATCTCATTCAGAGATCCGGCAGTACCGGGAGCTCGTCCCCAAGGCTTCCGCTTTCCCCCTTGACTACCCCTTCTGTTCCCCCTCCTTGGAGGTATTTTTTGAAAGCCACAACTTTCGCCTCCCTCCCCTTTTTCTGTTATGAAAGATTTCGCTATCTCCGCCCCGGACGACTGCTTCGGGCCATCTTCTCGCAGTGGAGGCCTGTCCCCCCGAGGTTCCCTTCGGTCCCCCAATCTTTTGCGGAAAGTTTTTTCTTTTTCTCCTCTAGGGCGGACTCTTTATCTCCCGAGATGTGCCTGTTTTTAGCAAGGACGTCTCTTTTGATCCTTCCAGCTGCTCGCCCTCTTCCTCTCTGTTGCTGTTTCTTCGCTGGCTTTTGTTTGCATTACCTTTCGTGGGCCAACCCTTAAAATTTCTTTGCTTTTCCTAACCTCGCCCTGTATATGAACCTGTTCGATGTGGGGGATGTTTTTTTTTCATTTTTTTAAGAAAGGGCCTTTTTCCGTTGAACGGTTGCATGTGCGCAGTGCCGTCAGATGAGTAAATTGCGATCAACGAGTTCACTTATTCTTCTCTCCCCTTTGTTTTTTTCTCTTTGGAATAGCTTTTATCGCTTTCCTCTGTGGACCCCAGCGGCCCCCCCACAACCAGTGCCTTACCGTTACTCTACCTTATGGCCAACTGACTCCCATCCCCCGCCAGTGCCCCACACTTTTAATAAAACACTTTTTAAAGGTGGTCCTCCTAAATCGCGGTGCCTCTGACACTCCCGTCCTGTTCCCCATGTTTCCCGTCTGACTCATCCTCTAATCCTTCATTATTCTTCCCCCTTCTGTTCTCCGACTTCATCCGCCGTCCTTGTTTTTGTTTTTATTTTTTTTTATTAAATCCTTATTCCCAACGAGATAGCTTCAAAGTTGAGACCGACGCCGAACTTTCTCTCAGATTTTTGGCGGCGGTATCTTGCTTCTACCATGTCTCCTGGACCGCGCCTCCCCTCCCAGTTGGCTGACAGCTTCTCAGTTCTTTTTTCACCGAAGATGTCTTTTTTTTTTTGACCCTGCGTTCCCGGCTTTTCCAAGAATGACAAACCCGGCCTGGGCCATCGTGTGGTACCTATTCGGCGTGCCAACTTTGAATTCTCCCCGTGTGAACGCTTAAGCTTTCGCATTCCTCTCCCCTTTCTGGTCGACCCACAAGTATTCGGGTGGTTTTTGGATGCCACGTTCTCACCAACCTCCTTGAATCGCTTCCCGTCGTTTACCCATCCCCACACTCTGGTCCCTTTTTCTTTTTTTGTTAATGTCTCTTTTCCCACCTCTCGAGACTTTTTTCCGACTGTCTTTTTTCGCGACCTTTTGTTCAATGTTCTCTCTTTGCCGCTAACATGCCGTCAGCGCCTTTCCTTTTTGTCGAGTGGAACGTAGTTTGGTTTTGAATTCCCTTGCCTTTGCAGTTAAACTCCGTTTGGTGTTACTGTCCCCCCATTCCATTATTCCCGTCGTTTTCCCTTTTTTCTCTTTTGGATCGATTCGTCCGACGAAAATCGGCCAGGGGAACGCAAGCTCCCCCAAATAGTTCCCCCCCCCTTTTCCGTTTCCACACCCGTTCTTTTTTAGCACTCCGGACGGTGGACCGTTCTTTCCCTTATACCTCGAAGAGTCGTCTCTTCCCTAATGGTTCTTTTTCGTCTTTTCACGTTCTTTCACCCCTCTCTTTGGCTGACCATCTGTTTTAATCGGATTTCTGATCCCCTTTGGACCTTTTCCTTCGACCCCCTCGATCCTTCCTGGAGACTTTTTTACCACGCCCGCCTTCCGGTTCTCTCTTCCTGGGGAGCTGATCTGGACGCCACGTCCGTTTTTTCGTGCGCAGTGTGCTGGAGGCCCAGTCGTAGTGCCCTATGCGTTAGTGCTTCGATTTCCACCTTTTTCTCAGATAAAGGTTGCTCGCCCTCCACGATTTGGTATGTTTAGGTGTTTTGTTCAGCGCGCTCTCCTCCTCGGCCCTAACCCGCGTGAATGCCCCACTGTCGCATATCGATCCGGTGACGGTCTTCGTTTGAGCTCGGATATGGTCCCCATGTTTCTCTGTCCTTTTCGCTATTTGCGCTATTCGACATGATACGGTCCCTTTCTTCCTTTCAGGGGATGGCACTCCTTTTAACGTCTTGGCATTTCCGAGACCCAGCCTCGTTTGTTCTCCTTCTGGTTACTGCACCCCCCCCTCGCCTCACTCTTTCCAGATTCCTTCTTTTTCTTGTTTTAAGGAATGGGTTTCCGTGACAGGAGAGATTGTTTTTTCTTCCGGCCACGGCTACCATATGCCAACCGGGTGCATTTTCCCCTTGTCGGCTGCCGACGGCTTGCTTTTAGTCGTTCTGACTTTTCCCGAATTATCCATTATTTTTTTTTTGTCATGATTTTTTTTTTTTCCTCTCCCCTTCAATTTCCTTCCTTCTCCAGAAGCACTGACTTCTACGGACAATTGCATCGTGTTTTCCCCATGTTATTTTCGAAAGTTCCGGTCGGATTTGACTACCCTTCATGTTTTTTCCAATCCTTGGCCCCAGGATTTTTGTCCCCAAGTTAAATTTGTAATTCCCTGTGTCTGTTTCCTGTCATAGCCGCCTAATCTGCCCTCCCTTGTAGTTGACTTCCGGCGATGATACTTCGTTTCCCGTCTCTAGATTAAGTTCTGAGTCTTCCCGATATTTCGCTAAGTTGCGACGATGGATTCGCCTTCTTATGCTTCTTGTCTAACGCTTCGCCTTTTTTTTTTACTGCCCAAGGTGCCTCTTCACGCCACAGCCGCGACACACGTACCTCTGTCGTGGGTTCTTCTTCCTTTGTTCAAGCTTATCAACTCAATCAAAGTCGATTCCTCAGGTCCCCTTGTACAATCTCAATGGAATTCACGCCGCCGCAACCCTTTCCCCTTTATCCCACACGATACGATTGTCTTTTCAGAGGGCAGTTCTTTCCCGCCTTTCCACAAGACTACTTCCCCAAGTTGTTGATGTAAACGTTTGTTCCCTACCCCCCCCCCCCCAACCTCCCTCCTTCTTCTTTCAATTCCATTTTTAATCCCTTTGTTGCTTCGCTCCCCTGTGGAGTTTAACGATCTCGATGTTGATTGTTTTAGTTGATCTCCTGAACCTTTGACTTTTACCGATCGGTCCTCCTCGATGTATTATTCCCTCCCTTACTGGTAGCGAACTTGATGCGACCGACCTTTTCTTTCCTGTCCCCCCCCGTAAGACCACACATTACGTTTTTCGATCACAAGGTTCTTACATTCTCCCCCCCCCCCCACTTGGTTCCGAAGGGCTCTCTTGCCCTGGCCCTTTTAGTAAGGCCTTTCCAATACGCAATAGAGTGACCGGATAGACCTTTCTTGACACCGGCGCATTGACTCCCTCGTGCATTACTTTTTTTCTTTTGTCCGCCCCTCCGCCTGTTTGTTTTCCGATCTTACACTTTTTCACTGTTTTTTGGTCAATCCTTGTCAGATCGTTTCTCGATGTTCCGTTCCTTCTATTGGTTTGCCCGCTTGTTTACCTTTTGGGTCCCCACCGGCATGGGCACGTTGGTTTAATCGAAATTTATCCTAAACCTTTTGGCGCGACCTCCCCGCTTGTCGTTACTGTGCCTAATCGGCTACCCTCTTGACCCGTAGATTTCTCCCTCAGTCATTTGCCCGATTACCGCTCTCTTTTGCCTTCCCACGTTTTCCTTCTGCGTCCCCCCATAAACAAGTCTGACTTGTTCTCCACATTGCGTGCGAAGAAACGTTTCTTTTACCTTTGTCCTTGTCGCTCGTCCGTACTGTTATGTGGTTGGAGTGTTTTTTGAGGGTGTCATTTTTACCTCACCGCCCCTTTTTTTGCTGATTTTTTTCCCCCCTTCCCTGAGTTTTTTCCCCGGGGAGGAAACTTTAGGGTCTCCCTACCTGCGTAGCTGTTCCGATTTTAGTTCCATTGCTGCTTTGTGTTTCGGCGTCCTCATCGTTAGAAGTAGCCTTTTTTTTTGAAATGCCCCACTTTCCCTCTTCCTGTCCCCTGGTTGTCCCCGTCTTGACGTTGGAGTAATTCTCCCTCCGGAAACGTGCCCCCTTTAACCCAATTCAGAATCTTCACTTCCTTCGGCGATTTGTATTTTCTTCCTTTACACGGGAGTAAATGCTTGTCGCGGACAGTCTGGTGCCTCCCTTAAATTTGATCCTGACTGACTTTTTCGTCCTTGCCCCCCCCAGCGGCGTTTTTTTTCACTTTTAAATCCCAACCAGTTCCGCACGATGGTTCCATCCGTTACTCCGTCCGGCCTGCCCCGCCCCTTGGAGTTTTCGCTGCCTCGGTTATCCCCTCCAGGTTTTTCACGACGGACCAATAGTTGAGTTCCACCCGTTCCTTTTTTGGCTGAGCTTATCACAATTTTTCACTGTCTAGTCCCCCCTTCCTTGACAGTGCGTATACAATCCGTTGCAAACCGATTCCCGTTGTCGTTCGCTCGTTTTCTGGGTTGTTTTCCTGTTCTCAAGTCATCATGCAAACGTTACGGTCTTCTATTTTCGATCTCATTTAGGACTAAACGCAGGGCGCGGGCCGGTTAATAGTAGTCCAAATTTGTTGTTTTTTTTTTTATGTTTCCCTTTTTGTCTGCGTGCCTCTGTCAGAACTCAAATACCCCTCGAACACCTACACGTGCGTAGGAGGTTTTTCATGTAAAGCCATGAAATCGCAGAACCTTTGTGGATGTCACACGTCCCACCTCTCTCCTCTCGACATGCAGCTTGTTACACCATACCGAAGCCAAAAGAGACTACGCGCCCCCCCAGGGCCTCTTTTCTTTTTTTTCAAGACGTTCCTTTATTGTCTTTCCTTCACCCGGACGACTCCCCTCCGGCTGCATTGTCGCACCTACCAAAGCTTCTCCCTTTCTGATTTCCCATTGCGCCACCCCCCACTTCTGCGTTCATTGAGCCCGCGCCCTTATCCTGCTCCCTCCTCCCCTTGTCCATTTACTGTCCACGCGGGTGCTTGCCTGACTGAATCTCTCCGGTTGTCCGCATTATGTGGTAGTGTTTCTCTGCCCCCCCCCCCCTTCCCTTGCTTTACTGTTATGATGCCATATCTGCTCCCCTCTTTTGACCTTTTCCCTCTCTCATGTCACCATGATCTCCTTCCGGTGCGTCTTCTCATTTTACCACAACCCATAGGCTTTTTGTTTTTCTCGCGTTCTTAGAGGGACGTTTAACCGATAACCTTTAAAAAAGGTGTCTCTTGTTTATACCGTTTCACCCCTTATTGAAGTGACTTTTCGCCACGCTGTTCACGCAAGACCACGCGGCCCCCCCCACACCTACCCCCCCCCAGTCCCCCATTTTCCCCTCCCGCCTCTCACAAAGCTGCAAGCCTGAACTACATCGCTGCGTACGTCTTTCTGCCTCGTTTCCCCTTCCCCTTGCCTACGTTATTGCATGGGCGTATCAAGCACCGGTGTTCAAGGTTCTCCAACTCTGTGCTTTTCAATACGGGGTGGATGCTTGCGTTCTGTCCCTTACTGCTTTCGCTTCCCGGCAGTTTCCCCTCATTAGTCAAATCCCGTTTGACGACGATCAATTCTGTTTTTGGTTCCCTTCCCCTAAGTCCCCTTGTTTCTTTTTGTTTTTTGCCCCAATACGTTCCACTCTCCCCCGTAAAGTCCTCTTGACGGCCATTCTTGCCATATTATTTCCATTGAGGGCGCTGA
>Ga0179593_1420504_pt1 | contig 10823 bp, 13 predicted proteins | sample CZODoug2_1_08_16_FD_185931 | JGI IMG/M metagenome (GOLD analysis project Ga0179593, IMG submission 185931) | Vadose zone soil fungal communities from Angelo Coast Range Reserve, California, USA - CZODoug2_1_08_16fungal (PacBio error correction) | ecosystem: Environmental > Terrestrial > Soil >... | reverse complement strand
TGATCCCCCTTAACTCCTTATTTGTTCTTTTTCTTATCTTAGGCCCCCAATTGCCGCCGCCAACTTTCCTTCGTACGGTACCTAGTTTTTAACAAAGCAAGCCTCGCTGAAACCGCCCCGACCTGGTGACGTTACCACTCCTTTCCGCGACTAAAAATTCGTAAATGGGTTTTGGAACATGTGAATTGTTTTTGTTTGTTTCTCTTGTTTCTGTCTGTGGCCCACAATTCCCTTTTTCTTCGGCCCCAATTCTCCCGTTCCTCCCCTCCCAAGTCCGTAACCCTCTGACTCTTGATTAGTTCGTTGTCTGAATCTCTCAGGTCCTCATCGAGCAAACTCTGCTGATTTACGTCATTCCATCAGTTTCCCACCGGGGTAACGGGCAACCCCCCCCCTTTGTTTCTAATCTTTATAAAGTTCCATGACCAGGTTATTCCTGATGCGCATTCGTGCCCGCTTTCTTAAACCAACGCTTTTCCCCCATCGCCTATTGTCCTTCCCCCTCGGCGGCCCTCCCCCCATTTTTTATGAATGGCCCGGAAACTCACTCCAAACATAAGGAGATCCTTTGGGCTTCGTTTTTGAAGTCCCGGCTCCTGCTCTCTAGGGTTTTTCATTGCTTTTTTCAGCACTGTGTGACTCTTTATTTTCTTATCGGTTTTTCTGCCAGGTTACTTTGTGTAATGATCTCCATATAGTCTCTCCCTGCGGCCTTTAACCAGAAATGGGAAGATCATCTAATTTCATCTTTCGGCATTCTGGGTTTGTTACACCCTCCGGGGGTTTGAAGTTAGTTCCGCCCCCGGTCGTCTCCCGTTTGTGCTGGAGGTCGCTCTTTTCTGTTTCTTACTAGGACCATACTCCCCTTAAAACTTTTTGGAAACGACTTGTTGTCCTCGGAGATTTTATTTTGTGCTCGGGGTTCCTGTGCCCAAAGTTAAAACATCCAGGCTTCTAGACTTTCTGCTATTTGAGCAGACCGTCCTAAAGTTTGTTCTTCCCCCCCCGCAAACGGCAATAGAAGAATAGTTCGTTCTTCTTGTGGGCAGCATTCCTTTTGGTCCGATGTGAAGCCTCTTTTTACAACCGTTGCTGAATGTCCCCACTTTCCTTCGCCGAACCGATTTTGTCCACCATTGATTATGCCGTTCTCTGCCTGGCCCTACGCATTTCGCACTCACCCGATGGAAAAATACTTCGCTTCCGCTTTTTACCTTTACTAAGTTTCCCAATGTCCACCAACCTTTCTTTTTTTCCTCCTGTCTGGTAAACAACCCACAAGTGATTTGTTTTGTCTCCACTCGTCTTTTCCCTGCAATGGAAGAACCCTAGACTCCTTTTTCAGCTTTTGGCGGCCCGCGCCTATTTCCTGCGGTGATATTCCGCTCCGCCGGAAGGCCAAAAAAGGGTTCGGAAGATACTGTCCTATCTTTGCAAGACGATCTTTTGCGGTCCCACATCCATTCTTCTTCCATTTCCTCCTGTTTTGTCCTTTGTTAAAATTGTGTTTGTTTCCTCTTTTCGTTTCCTGACCAATGGATAGCTCAGATCCCCTTTTTCCCCACTCCAGCTACCCACCTCCCCTCCCATCTCTGCTTCCCGTTTTTTGTGTGCGTCATTTTGTTTTCAAAGCGCGGCTTTTCTATCCTCCCCCTGACCTTTTCCAATACTATGCCAATTGAAAGTTTGGTTAATTTTCTTTCCTCTCTTCTTCATGTGATCTTCGTGTTAAGTTAATTACTCAGGATGGCTGAGGCCCCGGTGAACTTACTACCCTGACTGTCACTGAGTCCCGATCCTCGTGTTTGGGTTTACAATTCCTTAGCAATTCATCTTTTGCCTCAAGCAGCTTTAAATTAAGTCCGCTATGCCGGATCTTTTCCCTCAGCTTCTTTTTCCCTTCGCCCTGCTTGCTTACTCCCCTTTTCGCGAAAATTATATGGGTTTTGCGCTTCCGGTCCCGGTGAATGAGACTACGGGTGAATTTCACTCCTTCGGTCTGTTCTTGATTCCCTGCACTTCGGAATTCAGCCCTTCACTGACCAGCACCCCCTGTTTTTTGGAGGGGAAATTTTTCTGCATACTTTCCCGGAACCCCCGCCAAGTTCCTTTGGACGGTGTTACCACTCCTTTTCTCTTTTCTTAACCCAGTTTTTTTCTGGATGCTAGTCGTGAGTCACCCACCCCTCACACACTTTAAGTTGTTATGGTGCGACCCTCCACCATTCCCTCCCAGAACCTCACCGGATGTATCTTGCAGGCGTAGCGCTGGCTCTTTGAAGGACCCCGTTACAATCCCTTTAACTTTTGAAATTACCAGTCTTATATCCCCCCCCTTGCTTTCCCGACCCCAAATAGACATAAATTCCCTTTCCTCCCCTGTTCTTAAGACCCCAGACCATAATTGGATTTCCCCAAGAGCTATGACCGATTTCATGATTTTTTTTCTTCCACATGGTTTTCTCCTGTTTTAAGTACTCTGCTTTTCTACCCACCCAATCCCGCTCCTCCAGCCTGTTTTCTCTTTAAGGGTGAAGAAGGTACCCAGATCCTTTTTTCTTAAGCTCTCGTCGGCGACACACTACTAATTGAGAGATAGCTTCAACGCATTTTCCCCCCAAACCTTCCCCATTTCCCAAATCGGTTTCTTCCATCTTCTCATAACCTCGAGTTTCCCAAAAGCCGCTCCTAAACAGCGAACTAGTCCTAAGATTTTGCAGAGAGTTTTCGCTTGACTTCGGACTTTTTTCCATATTCGGAGATAAACAGTTTGGCCTCCCCATAAATTTTGCTACCCACACCCCGGTTTCCTGCATCCCCTTCACCCCCACCCAGGAGGAAAGATCCGTTTTTTACCTTATGTCTTTTCCACGTATTTTGGAAGTCTTCCGGCTCGCCCCATTTTTTCTTTCCCGCTCTCGCTTCTTTCCCCCCGCGGCCCCCGGGATGTGAGAGCTTTTCATTTGCTTCCACCGGAGTTTTCCCACTGGACAGCGCGATGATCATCCCCAGTACCTTGGGGGAGTTCGTTCTGACCCCCCTTAATCTGCCACCCTTCCCACTTTCTTGTAAGCCTTTTTCCGTCAACGTGAACGCTCATCGCTTGTTGATTTCCTATGCTTCTTCACCGTGTCGTATAACTTTTTTGCTGCCTTTTAAGCCCCAATCGAATATTTATTCCATGACGACTTCTGCACGCACTCCTCAAATCCTTTGACAGCTATCTTCTGCCACGCAGCAACCGGGGACTCTTCTCCTTCCGTTTTGCCTGTTGAAGCCCAACTTTTCCAATTCGTTCCACTTGGACCTCCTTCCCGAATTACCTAACGCTTGATATTTTTTTGCATTGTATCCGTCCCTCTCCACCGCCTGGAAATAAATCTTCCCTGGCCCTTCCCCACCACTTTTTCGTCAGATTCTTCTTTCGTTCCGGCCTTCCGCCACTTCGCTCCTGTCCTACTTCTTTTTTTTATTCGGTTCCCGTTTACCACTGCCTCCCACACGCGCTGACTTTTAGTCACCCTGCACATTCGCAGCGTATTCTTCTCGGGATATCTCCCCCTTTTTTTTTTTTTCCAGCCCATTGTAAGAGAGTTCCTCCCGGCCCCCCTCAACCTTGCCTTCCAAACCCTCCTTGAAATCAATTTCAAAACTGGCTCCTGCCTGCCCCCCCGGAAATCTTATCCGCGCCCCCTGGTCCCTACCAAGGTCCTTCCTTCGGTTTTTCCAATTTTCTCCAATTGGAGTTGCCGCCCGACCTTAAACTTCCATCAGATGTGTGTTCAACCCCTGCGAATGCGCTCGTTTAACCTTTTTGAATGGTCTGGCTTTCTGCCTCCGGCTCGGTCCGGATCTACGTAAAATTAGTTTTGCACGCTTTCACACCATTTCTTCCCTCATTCACTCGTGTTGCTCGGATTCTTCGCCTCTGGAGCGTCATCCATTGCGACCAAATTCCACGTTTTTTTAGCGTGCTTTCGCTCATTTTCCAGTCCTCACCGGCCCCCTTTGACCCGCCCAGAAGGACCCAACCCCCACCCCCCCCACACTTCCCCCCACCCACCACACCATTTTTTAGCCGATGACTTCTGGTTTTTTCATAGCGTCAACAGGAGTGTTCCTCTCCTTATCCTGGATGACCACCCCGCCTCCCTTGCTCTATCCTTTGCCAAGTTGTCAACTTTTTGTGGCCGTCTTCGATCCTTTCATTCCCCCCCCCACATAACCTTTCAGTAGGAGTAGTTGTACTCTTCTTTACTCCCTTCCCCTCAGTTTTTTTTCGCTCGATAACAGACACCCTGGTTGTTTGTTATTCAATGCTTTATTGGTAAAACTTTTTGGACCTTGGTCAACGGTTCTCGTTGAAGTCTGCTCGTTTTGGTTTTGGTTTCACATTAGGCCCGACGTCCTCTAACCGACCTTTGGATCTCCCCGACGTCCATCCTTAGTAACATTGTTGGTAACTGTTTGTGTTGTGCGGGTTTCTTTCTGTTGGCCCCGAACAAATTGCACAGGTTGAGGTGGCTCCCCTGCGAACCTATACCCCCGTTATCGTGATGTTACGGTTTCTCCATTGGAGTCCCACGCTCGTCTTGCGCAACGGCCCCCTTCTTCTTGCTTTCCTTTCTTGCGATGCCCACGAGTGCTCGGTCCGCTGGTGGGCAGCAGGCCCTCCCCCCCCTTGTCTGCATTGGAACCGTTACATCAGACGAGTCATTCTTTGTAGTCGACCTGATGCAATGACCCATGTCCCCTATAGAGCTTCTAAAGAGGTTTTTAGCAACCCCAGCTCTAGATATACTTTCTCTTCACTCCAATAGTGAGAAAATTCAGTCCCCAGCCATGAGCGTCCCGGATGCGTCTTGAAGAAATTCGACGAGATCTATTTGCCTTTCTCCCCTGTTGTGAAGCCTACCAATGTTAAACCTCGTTGATGTTTTATGGGGGTCTTGACCCGGATGTGTGTAATTATTTAGGACCACGTCCGTCTTTCTTGCCCCTGTGGTCTAAAAAGAAATTGCAGCTCTATACGGCCTTTTTTTCGGGGGCTGCAATTACACGTCAGTCTCGTGGGTTGCGTCGTGTCTCACGTTTCGTTACTTTTCTGCTTTCTTAGAGCTTTGCCCCCTTGCTTTTATTTCCGTTACTACTCGAAACGTGGTTGACCCTTTTTCTATGGGACGCGTCTGTTTGCGAGGGGTATGCTGACCCCCCCCAGGAAACCCATAGCCCCATAGGGATTGGTCACGAATAAACACCCGTCCTTTCAAGTGTCCCGAGCCTTTTCAAGAGTGTTAGGTGGAGTCACCCCTAAATGTTAGCATTCCTTTTGGGGAGCTCTTTGCCGTATATTTGTTTCTTTGCTTTTAGTGAGTTCTTTCCCAACTGGCTGTCGATGTTTCACCCTTCCTTTCGAATCACCGATTAAGTTCTTTTGGTTGTCGTTCACCACCAATTCATTTCTAGACCTTCGTCCTCATTAGCAATTGACCGCTTGTAAAACCAATCTTATTCTCTCCCTTATGTTGCTCCTTTAATTACGGACCAAAAATCCCCCCCCCAACTTGATGTTTCCTGCTTTCCCAGCCCACGGCACAACCCCCCCCACCTGCGGGATTCATCTCTTTCCCGCCATGGCCCTCTCCTACTGACGTTCTTCTTTATTCCGCATTAGATCATCCTCGTGAAGGCGTTTGGTCGTCATTGGACCACCCTTGGGCTCGCTTTGAAGTTGTCCAGTCTTTCGAAAGTCTCGATCAGATAACCCCGACCGTTCTACCTTCTACTGTTGTTAAGATTTCCCCTCCCCCATTTTCTTTTTTTTCGGTGATCAAATTTTTTGAGGCAAAACTGGATCCCCGACTTTTTTTACTTGGCCTTCTAAGTAACTACCCCAAGAGATTGCTGACCCTTTCCTCTGATTCTTCCTTTCGTGTTTTGTGAGATTTGTAAAGAGTGATTATCGCAAATTGACCAGACCAAATTCCCCTTTTTGCCACTCTTCGTCCCTTCTTGGATCTCTTCTGGGAATGTTTTCCCCTCGGATAGATTCCAGTTTGTCCGGTTTAACTCTTAAAGTACGGTTATTTCCCTGTCTTCTATCGAGTGTTTTTTCACGACTGTCTTTTCCATGAGTCAGACTCTAATCCTCAACCCCGTTCAATGACGCTTTCTTTCCTTTTCCATGCAATTCTCTTTTCGCCTTTTTCGGCAATAACATATAGTCGGGGAGACCTTTTGTCTGAGAAGCCCCCACTTTTGATTTAGAATTTTCTCCTGCCCGGTATTGTTCTTTCTTTTCTTCACAGATGCTTCCAGCTCGCCTGTCCGACCACCAAAGGACGTTCTAGTTCGGGAGGTGGCTTATTCGGTTAAAAGAACTACATAACTTGTTTTCTGTGTTACCACTCCCCTCTCTCTCTTTTCCTTCGACGTTTTAGTTTTGTCGACTTTTATAACCCTGAAAAAGTCTCGCTTTCGGGGTCCCCCTCCTCCCCCCAAACTCCCCCTCACCCCTACCGCACACGGATTTTTTTCTGGTCTGCTGTTCTGTTCATGGTCTTTCCCAACACTCCCGCGTATCGCGGATACAATCCAGTATGCTTCAGCAAACTGCCTTATCCCTGCCCCCCACCATCACGACTCCCGTGATTTCCCGAACCTTACCCATCCCCGAAGAAGTGATTCCTTTCAAGACCCAGTCATGCCCTGTTTGTAAGGCCCATAAGCTCTGTCTTCCTTCAGTGTCCTCGTCCCTTTCTTTTCCCACACCATAGATCGAAAGAAGGTGATACTCTTGAATTGTGATCCTTCCCGCACGATGTTTTCTTCCTAGCTTTTTCCCCCTATTTTCCCCCTGCAAGTCCTCCCTCTTCTCAGTCATTTCCCCCCGGTCCGTTTGCCCGCTTGCTTCGTCAATTGTCTCGACCCCTTTCTCCCACAGCACGTCCTAAACGTGAAACAGCGCCGTTAATCTCGTCTTGGCATCTCTCTTTTTGTCGCTTACTCGGACGGTCTTCCTCCCTTAGCTACCCCACGTGGCGTAAAATAAACTTTGCACACCCCCCCCTTGGTCGAACATACCTTTACCCCCAACCTTATTGAAATTGCAGGTCCTCTTTAAATTGTTCTCATTGCGTCCATTTGCTCCCTTTGAGCAAGAGGCTCCCCCAATTGGTCCCTCCGATCTCTTGCAAAACCCGCCCTGGATCTGCGGCCTCCCAATTCTTTCCCTCAGTCTTGTTCCCCGGGTCCCACTCGTCCCTCTTCTCACTCCACCTTCTGCCGGTGTGGTCTTTCTGACCACTTCCTCCCGATTACAAACCTACTTTGTTAAGATTTCCCCGTCATCTTCTCCCCCCTAGTGCGAGATCCGACTTTTTTTCTCCACAGGTCCTGTGAAATGGACTGTCCTTTTACTTCCCTTTCAGCCCGCCAGTGTACGACCCCAGACTCTGCCTATGTCTTTCGAAAGGAAGGTTCTTCCTCCATGTTTTTATCCGTCTCACTATGAACCTAGCGAGCTGCTGAACAGTACGCCCCCCATCCGATTTTTTCGTCCTTTCCTTTCTTTTTTTGACTCAACTGGATGCTTCCTCTTCGGTTCCCCAGTTCATTTTTACTTCACCTCCAGCTTGGGATATCCGCTCTGCTCATTGACCGAGACAATCTCCGCGTTTTCCATCTTGCAAATGTTTTTCCAACAAAGTTTCGCTGATTCCTTTTTTCTAGTAATAACATCCGCCCCCCCCCCCACCCCCATGCCAAGAAATATCCCCTGTTTTACGACCGTTTTTAGCCCTGACCCAATCATCGTCATTGTTCCAAACTCCACCTGCGCAGCCGAGTCCCCCCCGCTGATGTAGCCTTTCCCTTCCCCCCCCTTTTTTGACGCATGTGGTATTACTACCCGGGAGGGTTACTCTGGCACCACTCCCTTGCATTTCACCAAAACCTCCTACCTTCCCCTTCTTATCTTCCACCTTCCCCTTCACCAGAGTGTTCCTTCACTGTCCAAGGTCAATCATTTTCTTACCAGTTCTCAGATTTTACTTTTCCTTCCTACACCACATCAGATAGTACGATGTCTTGTTAAGTAACCTTTGAGATGCTCGTTTTTACCCTTGGCCTTTACGCTTGCTCTTCTTCAGTAAGTATCGGGATTTCCTTCCATCTTCCCTTTTTTGCTGCGTCACTGTTGCCCTTTCTTGTCCTCAGCACTTTAGTGGTTCGATGATGATTTACTCTCTCTTTCTTTTTTTCCACTTTGACCTTTCTCACGATTCGTGAGCTTTTTTGGTTCTCTCGTCTATGTGGCCAAGCTAAACTGGTCAAATTGTCGGTCCCACAGTTCCACTTTCCTTTCACAAAAACAAAAACACCCCCTTTCTTGTCCAAACCCACACACCCTTTAAACTTTTTTTTGATATGAACGTTTTGTTGACCTCCGTCACCCTCGCTGATAACCTTTTTCAATTTCTGCCTTCATGGCGCCTTTGAACAAGAAGACACACTGTATCCGCAACTTTTCCCCCTTGAAGCGCACTTTTTGGTTTCCCCGATACTTGGGCCATTACCCCCCTCTTAGTGTATCTCCATAATAATCGTTGTTTGTTTTCGAGTCTCCCCCCTTCGAATCCACCATGTCTTTTTTTCTGCCCTCTTATCTTTTCCACCCTTTGTGTCCTCCACTTGCGCTGAGCCTTTATTTTCGTTCAAAGCAGCCCATGACTGGACGACCGCCTGGAACCCATCGACCCTTTCCCCTCTTAGCACCAAAGACGTCACACCTGATCGCCCCAATTTAGGATCAATTTGTGGGTGTTTGGTACCGAATTGGTGTTTGTTCTTGTGCGAGGATTTTCTTTGTGACCCCACCCGCCCCCGTTTGCCGGTTTTCTGTCCCCCCAATCGACTTCCTCCCCGTCCAGCTTCAAACCACTTGCTTTTTGGTTTATTGTATGCACGTTGTTTTTCCAAGTTCCTCAGTCTTTTTCGAGGCCGCAGTTGGGCAGCATTCCCTCCCACACCATGTGAATGGGCCCTGCCCCTCCCCCCTGGTCCGACCTTCTATGCATGTCGCCAACTCCCTGCAACGGTCCCCCAACGTCTTTTTTTGTAGTCGCCCGATTTTTTTTCCCCTTGTTCTTCTCGTACTATCTCATGTTATCGGTTTCCGCCCCCAATCGGGTTGAAAGGGCCCGTAGGAACCCTCCATTCCGACTTCGGGCATCGCGACGTGACTCGGCTGACGTCTATATTGAATTTGGTTGTCCTGGCTGCCTTTTTGAACGCTTTTCTTCATCGTTTTCATGTCCACAGTCTTGTGTGTGATGTCGCAAAGAAGTATTTAGCGCACATGGGCTTCACCAGTAAATGCTGATGAGCCCGTCAGTTCCGGCATAGTCTGAGCGGTGTCACGCGCGGGTTTTACTTCCCCTCAGGCAGCTCATCTTCTTAGTAACCACGGTAGTTCAACCTATGTTTATGAGGGCGGTTGAGGACTCTCGGTAATGTCCCCCCACCTATTACCCATGTAAATACGGGTGGCAAACAGACAATTCATGCTTTCTTGTTTTAGGCCGGTTATCTGGCAGACCTGCTCCCACCCTTTCCAAAAATGCTATCAGACATTTCGGTTACCCTTCGAGGTCCTTGTGTCCCGTGTGGATCAGATAGACAAGGTCTCCCTAACACTTGTCCAGTGATCCGATCCTGTTGATAGTTTCGTTTGAAGAATCTCCTTTGCTTTATGAGTTTTCTTTAACCTTCAGGGCACGGCATTCTCCATCATCTTTAGCTTCTGGGTTTCAACTTTTTTTGCAACTTATCTAAATGTGTGTTCAGTCCCCTTAGAAATGCGATTTTATTTAGGCCACCGTTCTCTGCCTTTAGGTTGCATTCCGGTCAAACCTGTTTGATCCCCCACAGTGTTTTGTAATAGATGAAGTTGAATTCGCACCCAACCCTGGTAGAATTTGGTTTGGACATTTCGCTCTGGTCCCGGTCATGTCCGACTGTCACTTGATCAGATTTTTCCCCCTTGCCTCCCATATCTCTCCGCCCCCGTTATGATTTGCCTTTTTTCCAGCGGGCAAGCGAAGGCGAGCTTCAGACTTTCTCCCCCAAAATACATGCTTCCCTCGATCTGCTCATTCAACAGTCCCGGGATTTTTCCCCTTTCCCTCCCTTTTTTTTTCTGATTTCTGGAACCCTTTTTATTTTTTTTCTCCATCATTTATTTTTCGGCAAACCTGGGCTTCGCGACTCTGGGCCCCTCCCGACCTCTTTACCTCTTTTTGCCCCTCTTCTTCTTCTCTAGTCGTCTTTTATTGTGTTCTTCTGTCAGCTCGGATTCCCGCCCCTTCTCCCCGACCTCTTCCCTTCCGTTTTTTGGGTCCCAATTCCGCTTCGCAGACCCTTCTTTTCTTCTTTTTCATAGTTACTTACTCTCTTGCGAGTCACTACAAGGGTGACTTATTAAAAACGTACCCCGGGATCAAAACTTCGTTCCTTCGTTTTTTTACCCACACGCCTTGTTTTTTCGAGTACTCATCTGTCCGGGGAACTTCCCCAACAAGGTCATACGGACATTCCTCTTCTTTCTGCCATTGCGGGCTTACGACTTTTTGGCCATCCTTATATTCCGCTTTTGGGTGGTTCGCGCGGTTCCCGTTGGAGCACCTGGCCTTTTTTCTCCGCCGATTACCCGGGCTTGTTTTTATTGCCCCCGTGGCCCCATCCCAGAAAAAGTCTTCGGTCTTGTGCTTCTTTTTTTTCTTTTCGGTCCCGAAAACCCCACGCTTTCCTTTTTGGTGTTCCTC
>Ga0179593_1357751_pt1 | contig 10823 bp, 17 predicted proteins | sample CZODoug2_1_08_16_FD_185931 | JGI IMG/M metagenome (GOLD analysis project Ga0179593, IMG submission 185931) | Vadose zone soil fungal communities from Angelo Coast Range Reserve, California, USA - CZODoug2_1_08_16fungal (PacBio error correction) | ecosystem: Environmental > Terrestrial > Soil >... | reverse complement strand
TGCCCGTGTGCGGCATTTTGGTTACGGTTTAATGACACTGGGTTTTTCTCCCCCATTCCCCATGATGCCGGGGCACTGGTGTTTATTGTTTTTGTTTTTCACTGCTGCGATTTGTTGCAATCTTTTTCCGAGGGACCTCCGATTCCCCCCCCCCTTGAATTGCCCCGCGCGTTTTGTTTTTAGTTATTGGATAGCGGCCGGTTACTTGTATCTTTCCACTTTTTTTTTTTTTCCCCCCCATCTGCTACCCATTGCTTGTTTTTTTTTAGAAGCTTCTGCGCAAGGACGTTCATTGTGATTCTTTCAATTCTCCCTTTATTTTTTTTTTAACCTCCATTTCGGTTGTTAGGGCATTTTATTGTTTTTTTTTTTTTTTTTTTTTTTCTCAGTATTTTCTCCCCTGGCCGTAATCTTCTTTCGCCCGGTTGCAACCTGTGCGTACGCCCTTGAGTCCGATCTTTTTTTCCTTCTCTCCCCCCATTTTTTGGTCCAAGTCCTTTCGGCTGCTGAACCGTGCCAGGCGTTTTTGTTATCCGCGCCCCAGACTCGCCCCTATTCCTTCTGTGGAGAACAAACGCTCTTTTCCACGTACCCCTGTCGTATGCTCCCCCCCCCCCCTGTGAAAAGAGCCCTCATTGGTGCTGAATGCTCGACCTTTCCCCTGACCAAGTTTTTCAGTTTTTCGTCTTGCCGTCCCTTTTACATTGCGGCGAAGGGAGCCAAAACCTGTTTCGCAGATCGTACTCCAGACTGTTGACGCCCCCCGTGATTTTCACCCTGCCGATGTGTTGCTTTTTTTTCGCCATTGTTTTTTACACCTATGCCCTCTCCCTTTGTGTTTATTAAGTGCATCGCCTGGTCTATGTTTTTTTACTTTTTTTGATACTTGCAACCCTTTTTTTTGTCGGTTTTTTTTCTGTTGTGTCCTCCCCCCCACCGGTAACCGCGAGTTTCCTCTTGGTCCCCCCCCCCCTGTTTGAAGCCCGTCACGAGTTTCTTCCGTTTCATCTCTTTTTTTTCTGTGTACCCCCCCTCCCCCTGTTTTGTCCCCGTCGAAATTCTTTTTTTTGCATCGAGACCCCCATTCTTTTTTTTCTGGATATTTGCCCAGTCAAAACTACGTTTTCGACCCCCTTGCTCCTGTTTAGTGTGCCGGATTTATTTTATCTTTTTTTTCCTTCCTGAAATGCGTTGCACGCCCACACCCCGTTGCCTCCCGCCCCTCCTCAAATCTATTTTTAAGGGATGTTTGCATACCTGGGCTTTTCTCCTTCCCCCCTTTATAGCGTGTTCATATTCTATTTTGTCCCCCCTCTGTGTAATGTTGTCCTCTGCTTCCTCCCTTACCCGCTCCCCACACGGTATTCGGTGGTTTCCCCCGCCTTCGTTTTTTTTTTTTTTGAGGACCTGTTTCCCCTTGCCTTTTCCCCATATCTTCGAGAACCCCTGCGGCTTCACCCCTTTTTGGTGCGCGAGACGTTCCACTCTACCCCAGTTCTCTTCAGTTTCGCTCCTCTGGCGTTTGCCTCCCAACCCCCCCAAAGTTTCGTGCGCTTCTTTTCACTTTCCTGCCCCCCTCTCCCACCCCCGCGCCTCACTTGTTTCCGGGTACCACGAGTTTTTGTTTTTTTTTTTCCCCTTCCGTATTTCGAAGTATGTTTACCCCCCTTTATTCTTGGGATTTTTTTTATTTTTATTTTTTTTTTTTTTTATTGTTTCCGTCTGAGCGTGCTTTTTTATCCTTGATAGGACGGTTTCAGACCCGTCAAGTTCCCACTTTTTCCCTTTCAGTTTTTTTTCTTTTTTTTTTTTTTTTTTGTCTTCTTTTTTTTTTTTTTTTTTTTTTTTTTTGTTAGTTTTTTTTTTTTTTTTTTGACAACGCCTTTTTCTTCGAGCTGCTCCGCCTGTGTTTTTTTTTGTTTTTTCTTGGTTTTTTTTGGGCCTTTTCCCGAGAGGGTTTTGTTTTTTTTGTTGTTTTTTCGTTACTATCCTCATGTTTTCCACTTCATGCTGTTTCCTGTGTGTGTGGGTGTTAGAACCCCTTTCGTTGTTAGGCATCCCCAGTTTTTTTTGTGTATCGTTTTTCGGTTTTGCTGCTTGTTTTTCGTCTACGGTGGTACGTGACCGTATTTTTATCGCGTCTGGTACTTCCGTCTCTTCTTTTTCCTTTTCCCACAATGCCCTGCCGGCGGATTCTTTTTTTGTGGCCCCCCCCCTTTTTTTCCTCGTGATGATCCGTCTTTCTTTCTTACTGCGTGAACCCCCCTGGAGTGCAGTCTGTTTCGTCCTGATTGTTTCCCCCCTTTTTTTTCCTTCGACGACTGCTTACAAGTGTCGCATACCCTTCCTCGCTTTTGTCATTTTCAGGTGCTTGAAGCCATGGTCCCCGTTTGTTTTCCGGTTTTTTTTCTCCCCCCTCCCTTCTCTGGTCCTAGTGACCCGTAGTTCCTGACAGCCCCTGGGTTGGTCATTTTTTGATAGACTGACTCTCCCCATACTTGTGCCCCTTTGACAGAATTTTGGTCATGCGCCTTTTGCTTTTTGCCCCGGCGCCCCCCCCTGGAATTGCCCCAACCGCCTCCCGTTCGAGGCCTGGACGGCTCCCTGCTGGCTTTTTTTGGTCCCGTGTACTTCCCTTGTTTTTTTTGCTGTTTTTGTGGCGGTAGGACGTCGCTTTTTCTTTGGGACCTTTTTTTTTTTTTCCCGACTGAATGTCTCCGTTCTTTGGTAGACAACGTGCAGTTCGTGTGTGTGTTTTGTCGTATCATTTTACATCTTGTGGGCTCCCGGTTCCCCGGCACGTACCGTTGTTTTCCCCCCTTTTTTTTTTAGTTTTAGTTTTTTTATGTCTGCCCCCATTCCCCGGTCCGCCGTGTACGTCATTCTTGCCCCCCACTCCCTTTTTTTCGCGCTCTAATTCGACTATGTGTTTTTCTTTTGCTTTGTCGAGAATCTGCTTTACTTTTTCGTCTTTTTTTTTTTTTTTTGAGGTGGACCATGCGGTATTTTTTTATTACAACTGGACACGCCCCCCCCGCGGCAGGATCGCACGTCTTTCTTTTTTTTCCATACGGGTTTTTTTTTTTGCCATTTTCCTCCTACCTAAAAGCGGCCTCTTCCCGCAGACTGACCCCGGGAGGCCACCCCTTGGTACCCAATTATTGTGCTAACTTCGCGCGTTATTTTTATATTGACTCCACGTTTTTTTATGTTGTATTGCGGCCTTGTATTTGGCCGTTGCCTCTTCTTTTTAACCTGTTTTTTTCATGTGGCCTTTTTTTTTCTTGTCCTTCTGAGTCGTGAGTTGTCCAGCCAGCACCTCCCCCCCTATGCGTGGTTTTGCGCCTGTTCGCGGATTTCCGTTTTTTTTTTCCAGTGTTCCCGCACGTTTTACGTCCTTTGTTTTGCCCTTTTTCCTTTCCGGGCAGCACGTTTCCTGGTATCCCCCCCGGATCCCCAATACCCCAGCGTTTCGTCATTCACTGTTTTTTTTTCCCGTCTTGTAATAGTAGGTTCCTTTTTTCCCCCAACTTATCTTTAATCTTTCCCTCGCGTTTTGTTTTGTTTTTTGTCAGCAGGATCATATTCGTCGTCCGAACACGTGCGAGATTTTTTTTCGACTGCCTCCGTCCGAACCCTTAGCTTTGCCTCTTTTCTTTGTGGTTTTATATTTTCCTTTCTTTGCATTTCCCCCCGATCCTGTTTTTTTTTTTTTGGCCCGGCGGCCCCCGTGGCCCCATTTTTTTTTTTTTCCCGGCCCGGGGCCGTTATGCACCCCCCCTTGTCCCCACTTTATGTGCCGCCGCACCTTCCCATATGTTCATGTTTCTGGGCTTTGTCCACAGTTTCGGTCTTTTTTGCGAGCCCCCCCCCCCACACTCCTTTCCGGCTGACATGTGGTATAATGCCATTTTTTCACTTGACCTGTTCTTCCCCCACCTGCTCGCCCAGTCCTCGGCGATGTGCGCACCCCCTCTACGGATGGTAGTATGACCCTCCTTCTTTCTGTCCTTTACCCTGGCTTTTTTGCATTTGTCAGCCCCCTTTTTGTGCAAATCGTTCCCCCCCCCAGCGCGTCCGTTTCGACCGCCCAGCCTTGGCTGTTTTTCTTTTCCCCGGCGCACCTCGTGGTCGTTACATTGAATTGCCCTTGACAGTGTGACCCTTTTTCCGCGATGGGGGAGCCAGTCTTTATCCCCTTTCCCACAAGGTGGTTCTTACTTTTTCTTTCCCGTGTCTTTCTCAGGCCAGCCAATTTTTCTTTGACCCCCCCCACTCCCGGTGACAATCCCAGATATTTCTTTTGTTCGTGCCCTTTTCAGGCCCAATTTGCTTTTGCTTTGACCCTTTCTTTCTTACTTTTTATTGCTGCCGTTCTTAAACCCACTTTAACTGCACTCCGGTTTTCCCCTTTTTTTTTGCTTTTCCCCGACCTTCCCCCCTTTCTTCTTTTTGAATCCCCCGAGACGACGCACACCTGCTTTTTCCTTTTCGCATGTCCAGTTCTTGCCAGGCCTTCTTTTGCCAACATTTCTACAAATTATACCTTAAGTTTTTTCCTCGCCCCGTTTTTCCAAGGGAAGCCCTAACCGAGTTTTTGAGTCTATTCACTGAGTGTAACGTTTGATCTCCCCTCCTGCCGTTTCATCATAACGTTATGGCTTTTTTTTTGTTGCCTAGGCCTGTCGTTGTTTTTGCAATTGAGTCTCCCGTATGCGTGGTGCCACCCTGAGTTCGCTTTCCCAGCGGCCTCCCCCCTCGTCTTCTTTTTTTCTTTAACACGAAATTTACTGTGGCCTTCCGGTCGTGCTAGTCGTTCCCCCCCGTATCCCTTTGTCGACCCTTAGTTTGCTGTGGCCCCGTCCTCTACCCCACGTGTGTCCGTGATACGATACGCTATTGGTTTTTTTTCCCCTAGAGTTTCTCGTCCACTGGTACCCCTTCTCCCTTTTTCCCTGAACAGAGCAATAATGTAATCCCCCTTAATTTTCCCAAAGGATAAAACCCCCCTTGATTGATCTCCCCACCCCAGGAGTTTTCTATGTCACCTGTCCCGCGTTGTGCGTCTTCGCCCATTCCAATTTTCCCTTTTTGATTGTTATGAGAGGGTTTGCTGTCCAAATTTTTCTTTCGGACAGTTATGTCAGATGTCTGCTTGCCCTTTTTCAACCAGTTTTTGATGATTCTGGGAGTGACCTCCTTTTAAAGTTAACGTAAACGTCTCCTCTTTGTGGCACTTTTTTTTTAGCTGGAGATGGATGACCCTCAGAGGCGACGCTGTTGGTACCCTGGTGTGGGTCGGTGATGATTTGCTTCCTTAAGGACGACTACCCACCCCCCCCGGGTTTTTGAAGTTTTTTTCGCCGTCCCGTCTCTCCGCATTAGCCGAGTTTTGTCTTCTAAGACTCTAACGCGTTCAATTACCTACCTGGGAAACACTGATGTGGAGATCGCTTTCCCCCCCCCCGCTTCTCGCCCTCCCCCCGCATGCGGTTTGTCATTTTTTTTTCAACTGTGGATTTTTTTTTTTTTACCCTTGACCGTACGATTTTACGGTTGTCTTGACCGCCGTAGCCCTGTATCCCGAGGGCTCCCCCACCCTTTCTTCACCCGGGTTCATTTACACGCAATAAATTTCGTGCTCCCCTCTCCCTATATTTTTTTTCATCCCAATTTTTTTTTTTTTTCCCTTGGGCCTTCCCCATGGAGTTCACCTTCCCCGCCTTCTTTTGTGTTCTTTGATCTTCCCATTTTTCTTTCCCCTTTGTTGCCCTGAACTAGCAACCTTTTTTTTTGCCTACGCCCTCCTTTGTGTTCGCTGTCCCTTGGCTGTTTATGTTGTCTCTATGTCTGATTGGAGCAGGCGTTTCCCCGCGTTCGTTTTCCCCCGCGTTTTCTTCCGCCCACTGGGTGATCCCCGTGTTTTTTATCATACCATGATTCTCTTTTTCTCAGCCACTTTTTTTGTTCCTTCATTTCCTGTTTTTCCCCGAAGAAGACACTCCCCCCAGATTGCCTTTCCCGTGGTTTTTTTATTTTGTGCTGATAGCTCCACCACACTTTTCCCATATGTAGTCAAAAATATTTGCCCTATCTGTGGACCCACCATCTCCCGCCCGACCTGTCCCCCCAAAGGTTATTCAAGACTAACTTGAGGGTCTCTTTTTTGTGTGCGTGTGCTCCTTCTTTCCCTATCCCTTTTTGTTTTCGTCGTTTTGCTCGGACCATTTTTTTCCCTGTATCCCCCACGGAAGTTTTACGATACCCCCCATCACCCCCCCGGTCGTTCTCTCTTTTGTTTTGCCCCATTTAGCCCATTTTTTTTTTGTGGTTCCCCTTGTGCCCGTTTTTCGTTATTGTACTGACACACCCGCCTCTTTGATGCCGTTTTATTGTCAGCCTTTTCTCATGGCCGCAGGCATGTCCATCCGCTCTTTCTGAGCCCCCCGATATTTGTTTATTAATTTTGTCACGGTGCATCTTCTCTCTCCCCAGAGGACTCCCTTTTTTTGGTACTTCTTATTGTTTTTTGATCAACCGACCAGCCCGTTCCACCTCTGGAAGGTGTTTTTTTTGCCAATTCTCATCACTTCTCCGCGTCTGGGTAGTTAATTCACACCCTTCTTTCTCTTCTTTTCTTTTGTTGCCACCCAAGGCTCCACAATGCCTTCCTGCTGGGGTGGGTTTTGACTCCCCCCTTTATGTTGCCGAAGTTTCCCGTGAATCCCAGGACCTTTGGACTTGCTTGACTCTTGATTTATTATTTTTTTTTTGCCTGTTCGAAGAACCTTTTTTTTGGCCCGCCCCCCTCCTTTGCCCCCAACTTTCCACCTTGGCTTCTGAGTTCCTTGTGACGCCCCGCCCCACCCCGGAATAGTTTTCTTTTGTTTTTGCTTTTCATTTCGCCACCCGCCCAACTTTTTCTGTGCTTCTTCCTTTTTTTATTGTTTGTTACCTCTTTTTTTTCTGATTTTGAAGTTTTTTTTTTTTCCCCCCATGATATTGCCCCCCTCGTGTTTCGTTTTGCGACGAGACCCATGACCTCCCCTATTCGTGTCTCGCTCTTGTCTCAAAGGTTTCTTTTATGTTTACTATTTCTCGGTCTTTCTTTTCTGCATGTCAAGTTGTCCCCACCTTCGAGACGTTTGGACATTTTTTTGACTTTCCCCCTCTTATTCCGTTTGTTGTTGTTGCTTTTAGAGGCTTTTCAGCCTTTCGACTTCCCTCCTTGTACTGCAAAGTGATGTCTCCGGATACTTTCCTCCACCACGACCTGAGCGGGTTCTTGATTTCTGTTCTTTGGTCTCTTCGCCCGAAATCCCTTATCTCAAATCGCAATGTCTTTCGAAGACCGCCTGCCCCTTACCCCTCTTCTCCCCCCAGAAAGCCTGTTGACTGATATGTTCAGCCTCCCTATTTTTTCTGGCATATTATAGGTAGTTTTCTTTCGTGATGTTGCGGGGTTTTTGGGTCCCCCCCCCACCAAAAGTGTAGTCATTAAGCCAGATTTTACGCCTTATTCTGTGTCCCCCGGAGTCTTTCCTTTCTGCTTTCATGTCAAATTCTTTTCGCCTTTTTTCCCTATTGGCTTTTAAGTAGCTTTTAGCCTTTCCAGGTTTACCTGTCAACCCCAACTGGTTGGTTTTTTCCGCTTGTTCGTTTTCTCCCATTCCTTTCTCGCCGTTCTTTCTTTTTTGTCCAGAGCGCGATTTTTCTCGATTCGTCGATGACCTTCTTTTTTCTGGTGACCTTTTTGTTTAAAAGCAAACACTTTTTTCTTTGATCGCGCAAATTTCTTGTTTTTGTTTCCAAACTTCCGCCCCCTCTTTGCGAAAGCAGTCTTCTTGGTTTGACAGGGCCGCGCTTTTATCGTCCTTACTGTTACGTCCCTTGCAAACGCCCCCATCAAGGTTCTTTCCGCCTTTTCCCTCTCGTATGTTCCGGCGTGCCACTCATTTTTTCGGTAGCTAGTTCCCTCCGTTATTGCAGGACCCATCTTTGTAACTTTGGCGATCGCCCCCCCTTCGCACACCTCACTGATGTTCTTTTTGTTTTTTTATTTGTTTTTTTTTTTTTTTTTGTTTTGTTTGTTTTTTGCTTTCCCTCTGTCTGGCGGAATGGTTCTTATTTCCCTTTTGCTGCCCACTTTCGTGTTCTTGTGACGCCCCCTTTTGTTTTTTCCCATGTGTGGCTCGCTTACAAGACATTTTTTTTTCCACCCCCCTGTTTCTTATTCATTATGTGTAATAAAATGACCCCTGTATGCAGTTGGTCGCACACCCAAATGATCGGGCGTCCTTTTGTCCCCCACATGATCGCTTCCCCCCATTCGGAGTTTTTTAAGGTTGCTTAGTGATGGTGATCCACGTGCCTTTTTTTTTTCAATTTCTTTTTTAAGAATGATTTTGGTTTTTTCGTGCGACCATTCTCGCCAGCTTCCTTCGGTTTTGCCCGTCCTCTTTCTTCGGGTCTGTCCTGCTTGGTGGGTTCTTCTCTGTGGGGGGGTTTGTTCGGTTTTTTTGCTTGGGTGTCAATTTTTTTGCGTAGTAACCATCTGGGTTTCTGTTTTCTGTTCTTCCAACTCCTCTTACCCTTCTTTATTGCGTATCCTTTGTCCTTGCCGTTTTTTGGCTTTTTTGCGAACCCGTTATTCGTCCCGGCCTTTTGTTTGCACCCTTTTTTTTTCCACGGGAGTTATTGTCCCCCGTTCCCCCATTCCTCGTGTTCCTTTCTCCTCTTCCTAATGATAACACATGGAGAGCGTCCGTCAATCGGCCGTTGGGCCCCCCCGTTATCGAAGTTCTCCAGGCTCCTTTCGGGGATCTGGTTTTTGTTACTCTTGTCAATGCATTCCCTGCGTGTCCCCCTTATTATGTCGTTTGTCCCCCGGAGGACTGGGGGCTGTCTCATTTTTTCAATTTGTCGCCTTTTTTTCCAGTCTCTCCTTTTTCCCAGAATTTTTCTTTTTCCCGCGGTCCCCCGTCTTTTGTCTTTGTATGGTCTTTTCGTTGGTCATTGTCCCGACCTTTCATCCCTCCTTCGCGAAGCCCCGTGAGGCGTGGTTTTAATGCCTCCTGTTTTTTGTATTCCAAGTGGTCTACTTTCCCCTTATTCTGTGCATTTTTCGCGCTTTTTTTCTGACTTCCCGCGAAGCTTCTTGTTTTGGTTTTTCACTTTCCCCCATGGGGACCCTCTTTTCTTGACGTCTCCCCCTTTTTTACCATAATCTCTTTTCTTCCCCCCGGTTTCTTTTTCTTTTGAATCCCTTCCGCCGCTGGTGACTACGTTTCACCCAAATCACTTTCGAGCCTCCGCTGGTGGTCTCGTTTGTTCCCCATTTTTTTCATTCATTGTACTCTTCCCTTATGGTTCTCCCTTTCTGTGTCTCCTCCTTTCACACAGTTGTGTGCCTTGGGTGTTCTTTTTTCCCCTTGCCGCATTAGGTGACATATTTTTCGCCCCTTCATCCGGTCATTTCCTGCTACTTTTACTATCTAGTTCCCTTGTTTCTTTCCCTTTCGTTCCCCCACACCTTTTTGTCGCCAGGGAGTTATCTCCCCCACCCTTCGATTTTTGGTCTTTTGGAATTAGTTGGTTTTTACCCGCATCGGCAGTTGCAACCTTCAGATTCGGGCTCTGTGCGTTCTTTGTTTCGAGGTTCGCCTCACTCTTCCCCCTCCGATTTTGCGGTGCTGCGTTTTTTTTAAGTTTTTAGTGTGCAATGTTGCCGACGTTTACAGTGCCCGTTTGGCTCCTGTCCCCCTCGACGGGCCCCCGCCCCGATATGTCGGCCCCCAGTTCCATACCCCGCGTTCCCCCCCTGTCTCAATGTTCAGGCGATGTCCATCTGCGAGCTTTCGACGTAATTCCTCTCTCTTTCCTTTCCTTTCCCCCTTTGTTTTTTTTTTTTTTGATTTTTCCGATTTATAGAATTAGGATTATGTCGGCCCGTCTTCCGCGGTCCCCTTCCTAAGGACAAATTTGGTTATGTGGGCAGCGCCTAGTCGCCGTGGTATGCTGCCTTTTTTTGTTGGTACGGTATTGGATCTGACATCTCGGGTGCCTGAGGTAGGTTGATGATTGTTTCCCCTTTGGTGAGTATTTTCCCGGTTAGAGGTGTGGCGTTCGGAATTGGAAGCCCGTACTCTGAACCCTTTTGCTTATGTCCGTTTTGCCCTCACCCCCGTTTTGCGTTCAGGGTTTGCATCCGCATCGAGGGTTGGTTTATGTTGACCCCAAATATGAACACTGTTCCAGTTTTTTTTTCCCCTTTCATACTGTTTTTTCTCCCCGGCCCGCCTGGCACGAGTTTTTGCACTTCCTGCCCCCCCACACTCTCTCCCTTGGGTTTTTCTTCTTAAGTATCCCGGTCTGCAAGTGTGTTCCGCAATTCCTTTTTGGCCAACCTTTCATTCTATTTGTCTTCACTTTTTGACGGGGCAGGCCTTTTCTTTTTAACGTCACGAAAGTCCTGCTTCCAGGATACAGACCCCTGGTGCGCCCACCACAAACCCTTGCGGCTCTCCTCCCCCTGCAGGTGTGATGTGTTGAACTCGTTCGTATGAGGTTACCCGGGGCGCAATCTGCCCCTCCTTTCCATCCGTGACCAACTATGCTCACCAACGCTTTTTTTCTTTCCGGGCCTTTGATTCCGTCACACTGTTCGGGTGACTATTATACTTTTCGGTTTGTCTCCGCTTCCCTTTTACACCCCGACGGCACGCGTCCTGTTCCCCTTTGTGTCGGGCCCTTTTATTGTAGGTCCCCCCCCCCGATGACCGCCCCCCCCTGAACTTTGTTGTTTTCTTTTCTTTTCTGCGCTG
>Ga0179593_1471538_pt1 | contig 10824 bp, 7 predicted proteins | sample CZODoug2_1_08_16_FD_185931 | JGI IMG/M metagenome (GOLD analysis project Ga0179593, IMG submission 185931) | Vadose zone soil fungal communities from Angelo Coast Range Reserve, California, USA - CZODoug2_1_08_16fungal (PacBio error correction) | ecosystem: Environmental > Terrestrial > Soil >... | reverse complement strand
CCCTTCTGTTCCGGGTGCGCTCGTCGTAGTCTCCTTTGGATGTTCTTTTCCCCCGTGCGACCGATTAAAAATCTGCCAATTCCTTACTGCGTGAATGCTTTAGGTGCTTGATGCTGTTTTTTACTGAGTTTTAACAAAGGCCGTCCTAACCGTGCCTGACTCCCGCTCGATTTTCAACTTAGCGGGGCGAGCTCTTTCGCCGCCTCCAGCCGCTTTTTGTCATGTCGTTTGGTAATCGTCCCTCTCCACCGCTGGAGGTCCGGCCGGCCTTCAGGAATACATCTGGTCTTTTTTTTGGCTCCCACTCCTTCTGCTTTTTCCCCCCCCTGACGCACGTAGACTCTTGAGGCTCCTCCCCCCTCGCCCTCTCATTTAGTCTCCTGGCGGAGTTCGGAGTCTTTTGGCATTCCCTTGCCGCGAAGGTAAGTCTCCTCCTTCCCGTTTCACGTCAATTGCACTCTCGTCCGATTTTCCTTTCTCTTTCCTGATCGAGTTTTTTTGCTGTCAATATCGTAGAAAATGGTGTCGTGCCCCAGAAGTTCGGCTTCTTTAACGTAGAGGTGTGACTACCCCCCCCGTCTCTTCCTCTCCCTCTCCAGATCCAGTATTGTATGTCGGTTGGCAATTTCCGGCGACGCCCCCTGTTGGCTTTCTAGCCTGTCTTTTGCATGGTAGAGGTCGTCCCTGCCATCAAGGAGCGCTCTATTTTCTTTCCCGCTTGACACGGAAGAGCACGGCTTGCTCCCACTTTGGCCTCTTTTGATCCAGTCTCGTACCTCCTTGCTTTCCCCCCCTGGGTTTCTTAGTACTGGCGGACCATTTTATGATCCTCTTCTTCCATGCGTGGCCCCCGACGACGTCAACACGTTCCCATTATCGTAGTGTCCCCTTCCACGTCCGGGAGCCCAGCGCCGCTTCAATCCAATCCTTTAGACGAGTGAGTCCCCTCCCCCTTCTTTATTGTTTCTTGCGGCATATTTCTGAACTCTGACCACCTTCCGTTCTCCTTAGCCATTTGCGCACGGCACAATGAGCTCTCTCGCCTGCCCCGATCTCTCAGCCCCCCCGACACAGTTCCAGTATGCTCAAGGTTGGACCCGTGGCTTTCTTCGGCCGCTCCCCCATTCCTTCCCTCCCAACGAAGGCGATAGTCTTTCAAGCCTCCCGCACATCGGTTTTCCCGCTGCCGCACGATCTCGGAAAGTGGTTTGGTCTCGAACATCTCGCTTCTGACAGGAATCTTGGAATAGCAGACAGTGTCCCCTTCTGTCCGGCCTTCTCTCCTTTTCTGCGGTGTAAACCAGAACCCCTCAGATTGTATCCAAGGTCTCGCCACTTTTCCAGCCGAAGTTCGATCTTTCGTCGGCACGCCTTGTCCTCGCTCTTATTCGCAGCTTGACTGATCCTTGCTTTCTTTCCCATCCTCGGACGGTTAATTGCAATTTTATCATCCGCGTATTCCTTCTCCGGCTTTGAGGGTTGCCTCAATCAGCGGGAAGCATTCCCCTTCAGACCTGCATCCTCTTCTGTACTGTTTCCTCCTAGTTCTCTCGGAGATTCATTACTCTAGTATGGTCCCTCTTTCTGACGACTATTAATTATTCCGCTTAATTTCGCTCTGTCCTTTCGCTCGCTCAAACATCTCGGATTGCGGCTGGTCTGTACAAGTCTCGCTGTTATTCCTAAATCACACCCCCTAACGTTTTAATTCTAACTATGTTGCTTCTTCTTGTCTCGGTGCCGGTGCGTTTTACTCGTTCTAAAGGTTTCCATTAGGGTCATCGGTCTCCGGCCGCCTTGACGTCCCTTTTCGCTCCTTGCGTCGATCACCCGCTCCCTTCCCCCCCCCTCGCGCATCTGTACCCAGCTCCGTCTGCTCCTAGATATTGAGTCCTTTTGAGATATCCGTCCCTTTCCCTCCCCTTTTTTTTCGCTAGACGGCTCTTATGTGCCTTATCCCCTTCTGCTCTTTGCGGCCTTGCTTGAACCAAAGCCTGCTGGTTTCTTCGTCTGCAGACACCTTTTGCAGGTACACACACAGTCACCACTTGTCTTGATCCCACCGGATCGCGGCCTTTGTATCTGTTTTGCATTGCTTTGTCTTTCTTTCCTCTTCCTTAATCACGGTCCTTTTCTGAAACTCGTGTTTTTTGCTTCCTTCCTACAATTTGCGTCATTAGCTCGCCCTTTTTTTGTTCGGTGCCCTAATCCCTTGTTGTGCACCTGGCTCTTCTTTTCCCGCCTTTGAAACCCTAGGGTCCGTTTTTCTCGTTCCTTCACCTGTCCCAACCGGGCGTTCTCCCAGACAACTCACTGCATGGAATCTTCTGTTTGTCACTTTTTTAATGGAACCCCCCTAGGGCGGATAATTTTGCCTTATTTTTCTCGACCGAGTTGGCATTATACTAGTTTCTTTCGTCCGTAGCTTTCTTCAACGCTGGCCATTGTCTTTTTCTGAGCGACCTGGGCTCTGCCCTTACTTGACCCCTTTTACAAAGCCACCCCTTTCCGTCTCAGTCCGTTTTCCCTTTTGAAAACGTCTCAGTCTCCTTATAGGACTTTTGCGGACCATGAAGGAGGGGTACGCTTTATCCACACAAGTTCGTGCTTCACGAGAGCATCCTTTTGACGTTCCCCTCATGTTCCCCTTCCCTTCTCTATTAATATTTTTTCCGTGGACCCTTAATTCCTGGAGCATCTAGGGCATGTTCAATATTAGATGATCACGGCCTTGTCTCTTTTTCTCTTCCTTTGCAAGATCAGCAACAGAGATTCTCTTCGCATCTGACGTAAGCTTTGATACCACCCTGTTTCCACTTCCGCGGGCCCCTTTTGCTCCAGATAACTTCGTTTGCCTGTGGGCGAATTCCGGTCTCGTAGTCGCCTACTCACTGCCTCTTTTTCCCCTGCGGTTTCAATCACTCCCCGGAACCTTATAGCAGTCCTTCAAGACTTCCATAAATCTTGTGCTCGGGGCTCGCCCTTTTACTCCTCTTTTTGCAAGGATCTTCTCAGTTCCATCTTCCCGCTCTGGCAGGGGCGTTATTGGTCGCTTCGACCTGCCAGTTTGAGTTTTCCCGCTCACCTCTTCTTTTGTTGGATCAGAAGTGCCACCCCGGCATCGCTTTTTTCGACCTCAGGAAGTGGTTCTTCCCTTCACTCACCCAAACTTTCTTGCGTTTGTCCCGACGGCCGCCCGATTGTCCGGTCCTACCAGTCTTGGCTTGCGCCCGGGTACCCTTATCCTCCTTCAGACTTAAAGGCAACTTCACACCGCCACGGGTTTCGTTTCGGCTCCCCCCGATTTGCGATCCAGCCAACTGTCATGTTTGGGTCCTTCCCCCGGTGTCTTCAACCTCTCACACTCGGGGGTCCATAGTTTCCCTCCGCAGGCATCGGACTGTAAGCGCCGTGATCAGCCCCCCCCCTCGAATCAGTGTCGCGCTCGTGCGGTTTTAGCAACGATCCTGTGAACAATCTCTCTGTGTATCCTTTTTATTTCCTGCCGAGGGTTTTTAGATGAGGTGTCGCGGCGCCCGTCTTCAAGCTTTCTCCCGTTCCTTCCCTCTCTCAATATTAACGATGCCACCCTATTTCGCTTGTTGCCCTACCGATTGGTTGTTGCAGCAACCGGTTGCGCTCGCCTGCCAGTCGTTGTCTCTGACTTTTGTTGTTTTGTTTCTTACCGAGATTCTCCTTACTAAACTCTCAGGCGACTCGGTTTTTCTCGCTTCTTTCCGGCCCGCGTGATTCCTCCTTATAGTGAATCGGCCACTCGACCCTCTTGCCGAGATCTTGCACAGTACATGCCGTAAATCGGACTTTCTGCTTTCCTCCTTTTAATTGGAATTGGCTTCCCCCCTTTCTGTTTTCAACAAGAGATAGTGCAATACCCTCCGTTCTCTGAGGAGGGGTAAATCGCCGAATTGTAGCCTCCCCTTCTTGTCCTCCTCGAATTCCCTCTTTGCCGACGACAGTTTTAATCTGACCTCTTTTTCTTCTTGAGTCCTCTCTTACTGTGACTATAGGCGTATTTCCCACCTTTCACATTTCTGTGCGCCTTTCCCTCCGTCAGTCACCTGCATGTCTGCTGCATTCCAAGTCTCCTGTCTCGAGCGATATGTCCCCTATCAACCGTGCAGCGTCACGTCTCCCTTTTCTTTTTCTTACTCGCCATGTGTGTCCTGAGCAGCTTGCTTGCTTTTTTTGAAGTTTTTTCGTCTGAAGAGGCGAGTGACTCTCTCTAGCCCCTGTACCTTTTCTTTCGTGGTGATAGAGATAGTGAAGACTCTTCTTTGCTCCCTCTGATTAGCTGACTGTAGGATCTGGCTCGTGTTCATTCTCCAACCCCATAAGTTCTAGTACTCCCTGAAAGGTCATACGTGAAGAATTTTCTCTTTCCTTTCTTCGGCGCCGTTCCGGCGTTTACCTCTTTCCTCTTTGGTTTCTTTCGTCCGGTCTGGTCCAACGGAGATTCTCCATACTCGTTCCATTGAGGCGCGCTCAATTTTTTTTACTCGAGTGCTTCTTCTCCTGAGAGAAGTGTTTCGTCTTTCTTCCTTCATCGACTCAATTATTTTTGAGTTGCGTTTGAGAAGCAAGCGTTTGTCGCGTCTTGGATCGACAGAAGGACCCCCTGCTGTACCACCTTTTTCTTGTCGCATATCCCTCCAGCCTCTCTTTCCCTTTTCGATCGACATTGTAGAGACCCCACTACAACGCTGCTTTTGAGAGTATTATCCGAGGGGTATAGCGACGTACCCTTCACTTCCCTTCCTTTTGGTCAAGTCCCCGGGGAAGTGTTCTCCGTTCAGCTTTTTCCTCACCGATGCCCTGCCGACGCTCAAACTTTGCTTCGTGTGTCAATGACTTTTCCGGTCCTTTTCTTTAGAGAGGCTTCAACCGGCTCTTTCCGGTGAATTTTTCCTCTCCGATCTCCACGGCGGTCGACTCTCCTCCCCCTGGTATCGGTTCTCGGGTCCATGGGATCCTCTTCGGATTGAGTGCGACCCGGCCGAAGGGCTTGGTGATTGCGTTCCCCAGCTCTTTTGAGCCTGCCCAGGTCTCGTACTCATCAGCGAAATACTTCTCCTTCCTTGTTTCTGTAGGCTTGTTGTTGCTCTTGTGTTCGAATTTGAGCGTCTTTCATTTTGGGAGGCTCAAGTCTATCAACGTTGCCTTTTCCCAATGGGTGACAAGATCTTTCGCGTGACCTCCATTTCACTCTCCGACGAGGTAGTTCTCTGCGTGACCCGGTATGTTTCGGTTCGCCTGCGAGGACTTCTCTTTCCGGCGGAGCGGTTTTTGAACCCACCTTCTGATCCTTTTTTTTCCCTTCAGGGTGTTGAGAGAGATAAGCCCTGTGTCCTCCCTTCCTCTCCTTCTCTTCCTTTAGTCCTTTTGAATTGGTCCACAAACCCACGTGTCCCATTCCCTTCACTGACTGCGCTAAGTGAACGCCGGCGTGCGTGATGCCTTTTGCCGAGCTTTTGCACCCAATTCTTACATTCCCGTTGACTTTGCTCTTCTCCTACCAGAGCACTTAGCGGTGGCCGACGCCTGAGCCTTCCTTTTTTTGCACCCGCTTGTCGGCGTTTGGGTCAGTTCGCGGGATTTTGTTTTTTTGTTCCATCAATTTTCTTCTTTTTTCCCCTCCCGCGCATAACTCGCGTTCGTGTTACGCTCCCTTTCTGAACTCTGCGCTCTTCTCCACCGACGCGGAGCTTTTAGTCTTTTTTTCGCGCCTTTCGCGGCGAGCGGATCGGACGGTTCTGTTTACCCTCTCCTCACCTCTCCCCTCCCTTCGGCAAGTCAAGTGCACGCGCCTGTCCGTTTTCCTTTCTCTTTCCTCGCGGCATATTTAGTTTCAAGCTGAACCATCCCCGAGAAATCCGGGTTTTTTCCCTATTCCGGCGGGGACGCTCGGTTTTTCCGTACCCTCGGATACCAAGCTACGTCAGCAAAGTTTTTTTCTTTTTGTTTATTTGGAAATTTCCCCCCACAACCCCCTTGTCGTCCCGCGCGTGATTTCTATGCGTCTGCTGAAAAGGGCCAATGGTTTCCTGCTGAACGGGAATACTGTGCGCTTCTTGCTTCCCCCGCCGCGGCACACAAGGCGCATTTTATTTTTCTCCGCTCCCGTCGCCCAGCGCCAATTCATTAAGAGTCCCTTCTTTCCTTCTTCTCCTAATGGAGCAGCTTTCCCTTTTCGTTTGACCCATCTTTCGTCGAACCGTCACCTTAGTCCACCCCCTGCGGCCGTTTCTGGCGACAGCGCCGACTTCATAACACCGTTCTCTTTTCATTGAGTCCTTCGTAGGTGGTTGGCGGCATATTAGCTTCAAATCCTTCCCTCTCCTGGACCGGCTTGCCAAGGCGTTTAGCGTTTTTAATCCTGTAATGTTGCCAATATTTCTGATCCTCCCTCAAGCACATGTTCCCTGTATGGCTCTTTCAATCCTTCTCCTTCCCTCTTCGTTCTTAACAAAATACCGTCCATCCACTTTCAGTCTCTCTCTTCAACGAGCCATCATCTCCAGAACCTGACCTTGCTTTGCGCTTCACGTGGTGAGGGGATCCACTCTTGCTTCAGGGATCCTGGCTTCGACGCATGTAAGGGTGAATTGAGGCTTTTTTGAGCTCCCTTCCTTTTTCCTGACCAGATCTATTCTCAGGTTATCTCCTCCCTGCCGCCCATGCTTTCTATTTTACACGCTTCTGCGATGTATTCATGATTCTGCTGTCCCCCTCTCGGGCTTGGTGATCATAGATTCAGTTTATCTTCCTCGGGCCCTCCCCGCGATTCCTTGTGATTTTGCCTTAGCAGGTTCTTGAACCCCAGTGCTCACTTCCTCAACTCTTCCCTTGGAGCGTGATCTCGGCCTGATGGAATTTCCTCTTCTTTTCCCCTATTGCCGCTTATCATAGTTGCCCCAGGCTTCGGTCATGAATGCCATCGAGCCCACACCTCTTTGCTCTGCGGCGGGATTACAGTTCGGTTTCTGTAATGGGTTCCCCCTCCCACCCCCCCGCAACTTACCCGACTATGCGAATTGCTTGCTGGTGATCCCGGTCCGTAGCCCGGTGCCTTTAGGCACTTTTTTTTCCCCCCGTACATCCCCAATGGCCATCGACTCTTCTTTTTACCGGTCAGCGTATTCTCGCTCGACTCCCGCCAGCTATCCCTCGCTCGATGTCTCCCTCTTCCCCCATCCTTATTCTCCTCGATCGTGCAACATTTTCGTCTCCGCGGACACCCAACTTTTTCGATCCCAGCGGTTGCTTTCATTTTCCCTGTCCCTTATTGACTGCGTTTCTAATGCCTGCATTAGCTTTAGTTGTCGGGTCTCCCCTTTTCAGCTTTCCGGTACATTGCCCGCCCGGTGTTTCTTGCGCCGCCGAGCGACAGGATCCCCTTTTTTTGCATTGCTTTTCTTTCTTTGCCTCTCGACTACGTCCCCTAAGCAGTCGGGTTTGTGTTGGACCTCCCTCTTTACGTCTGACGGCCCTTGGGTTTTTCGTTTTTTCAGCCCTTCCATTTTCTTTTTCCCTTCTATTTTTTCCCTCCGCCCTTACACAAGTCTTTTCCCCGCGTTCGGCCCCGGTTCAAACGGCTATAATTTCCAGCTCCGCGCTTTTTTCCTCGCGCAGCGTTGACCTTCTGTCCCCCCTTTCGTCAGGCTCCTTGTACGGAGTTTAGCGCCGTCGGTCCTTTATGGCTCCGCCTCCCCTATTACTTCCGGTTCGCTTGCCCGTAGAGTGACCTTCAACGCCCCTTGCACAGCTCCCCTTCTCACGTGATCTTGGTTTTCTGCGTCCCACCTTCCCGTATGTAGCGTTAAAGCAACAATGTCCCTCGTTATTCCATTCTTTTTCGCACAGTAAAAAAAGTCCGTTTCATCTCTCTATCGGCAATCGCTTTGCAGATCTTTTTGACTGTTGACCTCTCTCCAGCATCCCCCCAGGGATTTATCCTTTTTTAGCGCAGGTGCTCCGAATGCTTACCCTTTCCTTTCGCATCTATATCTCTCTTCTCATCCCCAAGTGTGTGGTTGATCTCTTTCCATCGTCCATCCGGGCTCACTCCCTTGCTAAGATTCTCCCGCCCCTGTTCTTGCTTTATGAGGTCCCCTCAAGTGAAACGACTGATTTCCTCTCGTTGTCTCTTCCCGGTTTGTTGTTTTTTCCCTTTTGGTGGGTTCACCCCCTTTTTTCTTCCGACTCCATTTTGCTTTTTACCTTCCCTTCCTTTCTTGGGCAAGACCTCCTCCCGTCGAAATCCCTTTCGTTGTCCGGAGGTTCACTTTATTTTTTTCTGTCGTTCTCGCAGACTTTTTGGAGCCAGGAAATACTCTTTCTTTTCCTTCGCGCCAACCCACATTCCGTTTTCGTCCCAGGAGTTTTCAGTTGAGAAGTTGCACGTTTTCCGCTCTGTGCCCCCCTGCGCGTGCCTTTTTCCTATTCCTTTTAAAGCCCGTTGTACATCGACCCCCTTGCTTTTGAATTCTGTTCGGTGTTCTCGACCGCACCTGGCCCTCGTCCTTTTTGCCAGAGCCGGATCTTTTTTCTCACTACCATCAAGGCAGCTCTCCCTTCCTCGATGTCCGCCATGCCTCCAAAACACGCGCTCGCGCGGACGGTTTTATTTCTATGATTTTGCAAGGAATTCCCAAACCCCGATCATGCGTGCTCTGGCTCCCGCCTTTTTTTCCGTATAAGACCTTGTCCTTTTTGGACTGTCCCAAGGTGTATTCAACCAACCCGTGGTTTGTTTCACAGTCTTGCTCCCGCAGATCCATAGTTTGCCTGGATGTTTGCCAGGTCTCTCTGCTCGACCCCCATCCGACAGAAAGTGCTCTACTATCCCTTTCTCCGTTACGGTCTCAGTCATCCCTATTTCTCTCTTTTTCCGCGTTTATAATCGCCGAGGTGTTGCGAGTTTTTCTCTTTCAGTTTTATTGATACGTGGCCCTATTCCGTCAATCATTCACGGAAAGAGCATTTACGTTTGATTTTTCCCGAACGCTGCGCTGAGAGACACGGTACCCTTCCTCCCGTATTGCTCCCTCTTTTCTGCCCTGTGATTTTTTTTTTTAGGTCTTTTTGCCCATTACCGAGTCTGAAGCCGTATATCCCGCAAGGCTTTCTCTTGTGTTTATCGAGCTGCATTTCCCAGTTATCCATGCTTCCCTATAAGGCGGATAAATATTTGACCATTCTCTACCTTCTTACTATGCCGAGGTATATACGTCGTACCCTGTTCTTACACCCGAATTGCTTCACTTAGCTTTTTTTTCGGTTTCCGCCTGTCTTCTCACCCCTAGTACGTCAGAATTTCAATACCCCCCTGTTTGAGCCTTTTTTTTCTTTGAAAAAGCCGCGTAGGATTGGGATCCCGTCCCTCTTTTTTCAGCCGCCTGCGGATCAGTTTCCGCTTGCTATCTCCCTGGAGGCTGCGGCTGTAGCGCGCTCCCTTGCTCCATTCGGAGGGATATGTGAGCAAAGTCGTGCTCCTTCCTTCAGGTTTTTCCCCCCTTTTTTGAATTTATGGAATTCCAATAAGTCCCTTTTTCTCTCATCTATTGTTTTCCTAAAGCAGCTCTGCCATTTCAGGTTATCCTCGCATGTACCGTGCTGTACTCGCGACCCGTTCTTTGGATTGTGCATTTTTCCCCTCCTTCCGAAGAAGCGCGTGACCCCGTACTTCTGTCTCATACTGGAAATTTCGGGAGTTTGATTATGATTTGGCGTGACGCGTCCGCCTGCACCCTCCCCTGTTCCACCCTTCCCGTCCTGAGTTTTTCGGGTTTCCCCTCCTACGGAACCAAAACTTGACCTCAAGAACTCTACGTTTCACTAATTGCTTGCCTCTTCTTTTCACGGCCTGTCCGTGTTGCTTTCCTCTCTTTTTTTTGATTCTGATTCGATGTCACCTCGACTAGAATGTACGTACGCCATTTTTGCTGCTGACTCCCTCGACGATCTTTTTGAATGAGAGAAGTGGAGACGCGGTACTTCTTTTCCCACCTAGTTCTGCATGTCTTTCTCTACTCCGTTTTCATTAGTGAGCGGCAAAGTCTTTCCGTTTCTCCTTTCTGCTTTTTCCCCCCTTGGTCTTGGTCCTCCATTTTTCTTTCCCTCCGATTCCTTTGCGGGCCCTTCCTCTCCTCTGGGGCTTTGCCGTCATCCACATTACCCCGCTGCCTTAGCTAGTTTCTCCTCGTGGTCCCGCGACAGCCCACTTTCAAGCGTATCTTTATACGGGATTCTTTCTATTAATCTCGCTGAAATACTTATGATGCTGGCACACACAGGAACTCTGCTGTCCCTTTTTCACTTGACTTTGCGGGCTTTACGTCTTTGCGGCTTACAACCCGGCTTTTTGTGGCAAAGATCAGCTTACTCTTCCTTCTTTCCCGGACTTCTTTGACGATACAGGGGTCGTGTAGTTTTGGCTTTTTTCCCCTATTCTTCCCGGCGCGTCTGCCGCGGAGGTGTGCGGTTAGGTGCCACAGGGTTCTACTCATTTCTTCTCATTGCCGGCGCCGAAAGAAGTAATCTCCGCCCGAATGAACCCTCCTCTACCTTTCGGGTGCACCTTTTGTTTCATAGGCATCTGCGTGCCCGCGTCTTGGAGCGCCTTCCGATTCGACCTCTTGGACTTGTTCAGTCAATTGAAGTGCCTTCCTTGTGGTTCCCTTCCGATTTCCCTCATACCTTCGTTTTCTTCCCTTTCCTTCTCATAGAAGGCGTTGAATCCGTCTCTGTTTTTAATCTTTCTCTTTCGCAGCCGCTTCCCCGGCCGCATTTTGCTTTGGTATTTTG
>Ga0179593_1397957_pt1 | contig 10824 bp, 11 predicted proteins | sample CZODoug2_1_08_16_FD_185931 | JGI IMG/M metagenome (GOLD analysis project Ga0179593, IMG submission 185931) | Vadose zone soil fungal communities from Angelo Coast Range Reserve, California, USA - CZODoug2_1_08_16fungal (PacBio error correction) | ecosystem: Environmental > Terrestrial > Soil >... | reverse complement strand
ACTCTTTGGATATAACTGCCCGACGCCTTGAGGCCGTGGCGAACTGATCGCGTGTTGGCCGCTAGCCAAATTCTCCCCCCTTCCCGAGTCTCCATACACATAAGATAGTCCCAAACTTCCCCGCCAGGAAACTGAGCATTGGAAGCGAGAAACCCCCTTTCTTCCCCCCTCGAATCGTTTCTTTTCTCGCCCGTTCTCATAAGTGAGGGTGTCAGTTTATCAGTTACCCCTCGAGCAGGCGCCCCCCCCAAGTCGCTCTTCACGAGTGAAACTCATTTTGCCCTTTTCCCCCTCTTCTTTAGTAATGACTGTAAGAGCTGAAGAAATCCCCCTTCCCCCCCCCCCCCCTTCGACGGATCGGGCAAGATCGGGGCCTCGGCCCGAGGCGGCGTGCATTCGTTTTCCTGTCGCGACACGATAGCCCCGTCTCTCCCCCCCCTATGCGAAACGGTCCGATCCTTCAGTCTTCTTTTTCGCCTAAAACGATACCCTTCTGTATCTACGGGCGTCCTCATGGTGCGGGCGACTCGGTTGTCATGATACGCGCAGCAGACGCACTCGTACCCATTTTGTCTTCTCGCGGCTACAATCCACTTTTTCCGGAACAAACTCTTTTTTCCTTTTCTACTGGACCGTACGTTTTGCGCGGGGTTTCCTCGAGCACGGCAATTTTTTCCCTCAAGCAGTGGGACTCCTGCTCTCCCCGATCCTGCTAGCAAGGGCACCGACTTCCCAGCGATCGACATCCCCTCTTTTTCTTCTTTCCGGAACGACTGGCGCTTACGTTTCCAGTCGGTGTCGTGAAGCCGTTAGAGAGAAGTCGCCTTGGAGTCCCCTCACGAGAAGCTTCCGTCGGGACGGGATTCCAAATTCTTCCTCCCTTTCTTGAGCCGTTTAGTTCGATGGGCGCCAGAGACTACTACAGCTGCGTCGCCCAAGGCTCTTCGAGTTTTTTCCTTCTCCTATCATGAGCATAAGTCCGTTGATAGGTCTAGGTGTGGTTTTTTTTTTCTTACCAATTCGCCTTGTCACAGTACAGCCCGCCTCTAGTCTGACTGAACCGAACTTTGAGGCGTAGACGGTCTCCTTCTTTTCCACGGTCCCGATCCCCGTGGCTCAGCTGCAGATAGCCGTTAAACCGTCCCCCCCTCCTCCCCCTCTTTCTTTTTGACTATACTAATGGAGAGGTTGGATCTCTCGGCAGGAGGAGTCTCCCAGAGTTCGAACTTCTCTCCCCATAGTCGTTTTTCCAAGAGCCCGTTTTCAGTCATGATTCTCGCTCCTTCTTTCCCCAATACAGAGCTTTGAGTGCGGCTCGCAGAACGCCGCCCTTGGTGTGTGGACTGCAGGGTCAAGAGGAACCCAGGCTCGCCTGCTTCCTTTCCCTCAGCTTTATTGTTTTAGAGTTTCTGAGGTACTCTTTACCTCGATTCTAACACTTTTTTGCTACGTCCGGCTATCTAGGTTCACGCCTTTCACCTCTACCTCGCCGCGATTTGTTTTCCTTTCCTTTCCTCTGTCTCAATACCCAGAGATAGCTTCCGGAGTTCATTCAAAGTCCCCTTTCCCGGCGATTTTCCCTGCCTGGTGCGCCACTCACACGCCGAAAATGATATCCGAGTACTTTTTCTTGTCGCGACTCGGCCCCCTCCTCCGAAGTACAGTCCCCTATGTTCGTTATTTAAGAGTTCTGACTTGTGAGAACTTTTTTCTCACTAAGATTCTCGCACACGCGCTCCCTTCCTGGCGCCCACTGGCGGAGAGGCGTTTTAGGTCGAAAGTCAGTCCGAGGCGCCACGGGCCTCTCACTTTTCCCCTTTAGATTCGTTCTTCCTTTTTGGACTGAATCGTATTCCCGTGGTCAGAATTTTTTTTTCTCGGTTTTCTTACCCCTATGCCGTCAGCTCGTCGGCGGCACACCGCGCGGCCTGCCTCCTCTCGCATCGAGGATAGTGCTTTTGCTTCTACCCCCCCTTCATACTATATATTTCCACCTCTATTTGTTGTTGTTTGTCTGAGATCTTCTGTGAGGTTCGAACTCCTAGAATGAGGAGCAACCAGCTCGCTTTTGTACCTCTCCTCCTATACTAGACTCCTTTCCTCAGTGTAATTAACATCGGACCCCCACCCTTCTTCCCCCCTCAGACTCGCTCTCTGCCACCGACTCCCCCGCTACCGCACGGATCTGCCGTCTTCCTCAGGAACGCTTTTTCCTCCCTCTATAATCATAAGAAAGGGATGCCCTCCTTGATCTTCCCTCTTTTGTGCGCGCCCTGCTAGTATAGAAAACTTTCTCCCTCCCGCTGTAGCGGCGTCCTCCTTGCGGGCCGCCCCGTTAGATGTTTACCGCTCCAAGCCCTGATCTTCCCTGATACAGTTCCATTTTCTTTTTAGTGGGACCCCCCCTTCCCTTTCCCAATCATCTTCCACCTGAGGTGCCGGTACTGAGCCCCCCACCCGCCGACGATCGCGGAGGATAGCTCTTCCCCGCCCCTTTTCGCACATCCAGCCCCCTTCGCGGTCATGAACTCGTTCCCCTAGATAACTCTTCCCTTCCTCTAACCTAGCCATTCCTGGGCCTCTGACAGCTCGCCGAGCTCGAAAAACACCCTCGCATTCGGCAGCTTCCTGGGTCTCGTGAACTCTCCACACCCCCCCCCCCGTAAGGGTGTGAGTCTTCCTCTCTCTCCCCCACATTTGGATCTTGGACCGGGACGACGAGATAATGATGAACAACTGGATATTGGTCCCCATCAGCTTTTTCTATAGGTGAATCCCTAGGTGTCGAAGCCCAGATGTAAGGGATTTCTCTTCCCACCTCTCCGAATACGTTTTTGGCCTTCCCTTTCCTTCGCTGGTATTTCTTTCTTCTCTATCTGTCCGAGCCCTGTACGGGAATCGGCCCAGAAGTCGACAGAGAACCTCACCCTCTTTCTTGCTGCAGTCGAGTTCCTCCTCTCTCTTTGACTTGAAGTTAGCATTCCTTACGGGTATCCCTCCCCTCCCCATTTCCGGCCATCGCACGCTAGAGTTTCTTTCTAGACCCACGTCTTCCTCTGACTGCGCTTTATACTGAATAAAGTTTTCGGAGGAGTACACGTCTCCCTCTAGGACCCCTTGCCTTCACCGGTTTTTCCCCACGGATAGAGTTCTCCTCTATCTGTCTCCCAACCAGGAGAGTTCTCGTTAGGCCAACTCTTTACTCAATCACTACTTTCTTCCTCACCTAACGCAGTCGTTTCCTTAAAGCCCCAGGTAGGAGGAGAGAGGGATAGTCCCCTCTTCTTCTGATCTCCCTTGCCCTCTCTCGGCCAATGATTGCGGTGCCAGATAGGGAACCCTTATAGGCTTATCTACGCCTGAACCTGACGGTCAGGCGCCAGGAAAGCTCTTTGAGGGTCCTGCATTTTTTCCTTTTCTATGATGCCACAGAAGCACATCTACCTTATAGTAGTCCTCTTCAGATAAAGACGAGTTCCGACTCGCCCTCATCCGTTCTTCCGCCTCTTCTTCCCCCTCTGTAGGGTCTTTTTTCTCCTACTTAATGGATCCTTCATCTAGGTCTCCTCAGAGAGGAGCGATTGTGGCGATCGACTCTTCTGAGAATGCGGTCCTCGGCGAGAGTCCCCTATCTTCCCCCCTATCTTTTATCAAGAACTTGATTTCGGGACGGCGCTATGCATCCTTTCTCCTACTCTCGATTATCGGAGATTACAGGATCTAGTGAAGATAGCTTTGGTTTTCTCCTGCTCTAGGTTTTCCCCTTTCTCCTTCTTGACACCAAGTCCCAATTCCGCATGTTTCTCGGAATATAATAGACTTCTCTGTAGGTTTAGACGTCTTTCTTATCCCCTCTGAACCATTGCGAAGGGGGGCTTCTCACTGAGGGCGTCCCTCTCGTGCGGGATTTTTCCCTCCCCTCCGGCGCTCGCCTTTTGATAGACCTTTCCTGACCTCCGAGTTCTGCCCAGGACTAGGTAACGGTTCGCATGGAGATCCCACTCGGCCGAGCCTTCTTATTTTCTCTAGTAGTCCGATGATCCAGCCGGGCCCCCCCTTTTATTAATTTTCTTCTCCCTTAGTCTACATGGCGGTTTTCGCGATCTCGTCCATTGGTGTTCTAGCTTGCTCTTCCTTCCCCCACTGTTGCTGACGAGCTGGCAAAGTGAGTCCCCTCTCCCTCCCTTTGAGAGCCGGGGTTCCGCTCGCCCTCGCTGGTGTCGCAATCGGGAAGGGCCAGTGTTAATCTCCAGTTCCCGCCGTCTCCATGTACTCCCCTCTCCTCCTCACAGTCAGATTCCTTGACACTCATGCCTCTGATTTTAGGGTCGAAGACTTTTGCCTCTTTCCCCTCCCCCCTTTTCCCTATGAACCACACTTTTCACGGTCGCGACCCTCCAGACAGCTTGTTCGTTTTCTGTCCCCTCTCCCAAATAAAGGCGATCAGGCGACGAGAGCCTTCCCTTCCCTCTCCTTGTACTTTAGACGACGCCAAGTATCGAGAGTTCTTTATAGACCTCCCCCCTCGTCTGAGCGAACTCCGCTGCTTTTTCCCTCTCGACGCATCAGCTCCCCCTCCTGTTTTTTGCATTGCCAACAGCGCTCCGGCCAGGCCGCCCCGCTGACGTCCGAGGCTCAGAGTTTGTCTTCCTCGAACATCCGGTCCTGCCGCCGGTTAGCAGGTGGTTGGACACTCTCTTCGGTCAAGACTCGCCTTATCGATAACCACCCAGATGAAATGCTGGAAGAATTCTTCCTTCGCAGTTACGAATTCGGCGCTTATCCTTACGGAGTACATCATAACGATCTCATCTAAGATGGGTTCCTCGCCCCCTCGACGCCTTTCTCTGGGGATTCATGCCAAGAAGGCGGTGGCCCTTTCTTCCTGCCATCTGAATCCCCGTAATCCCGCGATCCCTCTCCCCCATCCCCCCGTTTGGCGATCTTGAGAGTATGAAGTAGTTTCTTATCCCCCTCAGTTCGGTCCCCTCCTGATACGATTGTGACGGTCTAGAGGAGTCCCCTCCCCTTAGTCCCAGTAAGAGACCTGACCCTCCGTTAGAAGGATAATCTCGTGGCCCATTTAAAATTTTACCCGGGTGAATAGGGTTTTCACCCCCCTCCCCACCCGTAGACTAATTGGATCTCCCCCGACTGGACGATCTTCCGTCGACAGAAGTTTTTTTTCTCTCCTGGACGCGAGCGCCGCCGGGCTGAGAAGGTGCAAGGGATGCTCGCCAAGGCGAAGACTGACCTGACCCCCCCCCTCAACCCCGAAGGTGGTGCAGAGGGAGAACGGTTCCCCTCCCAAAGGTATCTCTAGGCCGGTCGCCTCACGTGTGCATTAGAGCAAGTCGCCATTGGCGAGTGTTTTGCCCCGTTAACGCGAACTTTGTCGAGTCTCTTCCCCCTCCAACCTCCTTCCTCTCATTTGTCGCCCATGTAAAACGTGGCGGCTGTCGCAGCCGAAAGCAGGGCGTCAGTTTGGCGTTCTTCTTAATCAAGCATGTTTTTTGTCTAGTAGAGTGACTTCTCTTCGGTTTTGCGACCTCCCCCCTCCGGCAATACCCCCTCCACTCCCCTCCCGGTCAGAGACGTATGCCGACTCCGTCGAATTTCGTTCTCGAAAGTTCACAGAACCTAACTGGGATTTACCACGACCCTTCCTGCCTTCTCTTCATGCTTTTAAGCGGAACTTTGAGTAATTCTCTTTTTCCTCCTCCTGACAGTTTTGTTTTTTTCTCTCTCCCCCCCCTTTCGAGGAAGACTCCTGAGTTTTTTGATTTTTCGTGGTACCCGGGATGGTGGCTTGAACTTCTCTTTTCTTCTCTTAGGCTCAGTTAATTCCCTTTCCTTTTTTTCTTTTATTTTGAAACAGAGGGGACCTTTTGGTATCAAGCTTACTCTCAGTCAGAGAAGATCCCCCCCCTCCCTTCCTCTGAGAGGCTATCCGCCCTGTTTGTAATGCTGGGAGGATTTCGCCGCGCCGGTGTGCTGGCATCCTTCACCTCTACGTCCGCTTTTTCTCCTACCTTTAAAACTCGCGAGTAATTGAAAGAACTAAATAGTTGAAAATGGAAAGTTCTTATTTATTCTGGCTTCCTACGTTCGGAATAGCTGGTCTTTGAGTTTTTTGTGCTCCTTTCGCCCCCAATCTTCCCCTCTTTTTTTTAGAGTTGGAGTTTGCGTAATAGAATTTTTTAGCGATTCCCTTCCTTTTTCCTCCCTAGAGGGCGTCTTCTTCTTTTCTTTTTCCCAGAGACGGATGCTCGCTCGGCGCTCGGTGATAGACAGGCCCGCGTCGCCCTGGAGTTTTTATTTCTTTGCAACACGTCTCACCCTTTCTCTACCTGTGGGAAATTGTTCCCACCCGCGTCTTTTCCTCGGCGGGTCAGCTCTGATTTTAAGCTGCTGTCGGACTGCAGTGAACCCCCCAGAGGTAGAAGAGGGACTCTCCTGTCGTGGTCCCTCGTTTCCGACTCTCAGACACAAAGTTCTTTTTTGATTTTTCCGAGGGGACCTTTTTCTCCGGTCTTCGCTTCCGGCCAGGGAACCTCCCGGCGTGCGCTTCGCCTCGGCCCCCCTTCCCCGGCGTGCATTTCTTTTCTCTCCCCCACTGATGATCTTCTAGGTCGTCGTCGTATCCTCCCCTCTAGAAGCACTCTTGCTTATCGAACTCGATCAGCCGTGGACGCCTTCTTTGTTTTTTTACCTTACAACGGACGAGCTTAGTGACCCTGAGCCCCTCTTTGACCAAGCACTTTGCCAAGAAGAGGGCTTGCTCCCGTTCATCCACAACCCCTATTCTCTCCGTCCGAGGATCCTCCTCCCCTTCAGATCTATTGCGGAGGCCTTCCTCTTATTCGCTCTCTCTACCCGCCGATGCTGGCGTTCGCTCTGGTGCTGACTGCGCGCTATGATCGATTACTTTGTGTTACTTCGTTATACTAACCCTATTATTTTTCCACTGATCTCCCTTTCCCTCCTTTAGGTTCTCGGTCCTCACACGAGTCCCCCGCTTTCGCTTCAGGCCTACCGTGATTTTTTCAGCTTTCAATTGGATGGATCGCAGGTAAATCAAAAATTCAGGTTCATTTCCCCCTCCCCCTGTGCCAGATTGGTTTAAGGCATGGCGCCCGCGTGCGATGCCTCCCCGGGCCGGATCTCCTTCCTACACCGAGAGGGGCGATTCGAGAAAGTGGACGTCCCTACCTCCCTCGATTAGGACGGTGAGCCTTGGGCAGTGATCTTAGACCAAATAGTGCAGCCTCTCCTATCCCCCCCGGTAATCTCCCCCGCCAACCAGAGGCTCCCTTGTACTGTGTTTTTGATTGCAGGGCGCCGTCCCACGACGTTGTCCCGGTTTTTTCAGCTTCCAGATTCGGAATTCGAGTCCAGTAGGGGTCTTCCTTGTGTTATCTCCCTACGACGCCTGGCGTTTGGCCGAACTCGCAGTGCTGGTTCTTTTTCGATCACCCGGCTCCTTTTGCCGACTTTCTCCCTTCCCGCTAGGAACCGCAATAAGTGAATGCTCTTGCCTGCTGGTTCTCCCTCGACCAAACTTCCTTTTCTCTTTCCCTCTTCCTCTTCCCTAGATGCCCTCTTTTTGTCTTACTTGGGTGCAGTCCGAGCAGTCGAGCAGGGCGCCCCAGTCGATCTCTCAGTCACATCCCGTGGTAATCGCCTCAAGATTCCCCTTTTCCCGGTCTCCCCTTCAGCTCTCCTCCAGCGCGGCTGAGACGATTCTGGGGAAAGCTCGTGTTCCTTCCTTCCTCAAGATTGCTCTGCGCAGATATAGCCCACGTCTCAGCCGCTGCTTTCGATGCCGTACTCCTCTTACTTCTACTAAACGTACTTTCTCTCAGAGTCGGCGAGAAAGGATGCTGTTCTTTCTCCCTTCCCGTCTTCCCTTGCCCTTTTCTAGCGCCTTGAAGGCAGCCGGTTCGCGGAAGGCTCATTTAGTTTTTCAGTACTCAAGCTGCTTCCTTTTCTTTTGACTTTCCTTTTGTTGATGTAGAATCCGAGAAGTCCATAGTCCTAAGAGCGGCCGCCGCGGCCTCGAGTACCCTTCTCTCCCGGGTAAGTCCGTACTTCACTATTTTCGACGGTGAGAGCCTATGAGTGATGTTTTTTTTTTTGGTTTTTTTTTTTTTTTTTCTTTTTTTTTTTTTTTTTTTTTTTTCTTTTTTTTTTTTTTTTTTTTTTTTTCCTTCTCTTTTTTCTTTTTTTTTCTTTTTTGTTTTTTTTTTTTTTTTTTTTTTTTTTTTTTTTTTTTTTTTTTTTTTTTTTTTTCTTTTTTTTTTTTTTTTTTTTTTTTTTTTTTTTTTTTTTTTTTTTTTTTTTTTTTTTTTTTTTTTTCTTTTTTTTTTTCTTTTTTTTTTTTTTTTTTTTTTTTCTTTTTTTCTTTTTTTTTTTACGAGTAATTCTTTTCTTCAGAGATGATTCCCCTCTTCCCCCTCTAATGTTTTTCTTCCCCGCCCGATCAAGCTCTTTGGCTCCCTTTTACTGCCGTGAGGTCTTAGCTTAGTTTAGGAGACCCTCCACGCTCCCTGTAGAGCCAGATAAATCGCGTCCTCTTTCCTGCAAGAGAGTCCTCTCTCCGTAGTTGCGGATGAGCGTCTGGTCTCCGGTTTTCTGACCTTGCCCATGCCTGATCACTTCTCCCTCTAGTCGATCGGCACTTTCCTCCTCCACCGATTGCGTGTTGTAGCCGGGGACCTAGTAACAGTTGACCGTGTCAGATGAACTTTCTTCTCCCCTCTAAGCCCCCCTTCTGCGCGTCTCGAGAAGCTGAAACCCTTCTTCTATTTTCTCCCCTCCAAGTGACGTTTTGCGTCATCGCGCGTCCTTTCGCCAGCTTCTTGCGGTCCAGATCCCTTTCAGAATTTGGTTCTCCTTTCCCCCCCATTAATGTTCATCCCTCTTTAGTGGAGCGTTAGAAGATGCAAGCCGAACTAGTTTTTTTTTTTTTTCCTCCTTTTCCCCCGAGACCCCTTGCGAGATATGTTTGAGATCGGCTAGCTCCGGTGCCATAGAGTGCGTGGGCGAGTCCGACTGATCGAGGTAACCCCCTCCTTTCTTGTCCTTCGTACTATCTTTTCAGCCTGTCTGTAATCGAGAGTCCAAGCGATCGCCCCCCCTTCGTGAGTTCATCTTACGTCATCATTGCCGATGCTGCACGCGCTGGTGGGCCAACGTAAAAGCCCCGGCACGATTCTCCTTTCCTCTTCTTTTTAGAGAGATTCGTTTTCGATAAGAAGTGACAGACCCTCTTCCCCTCCGCCATGAGTGACGGGGGTAGTTCGGTGCGGAATCCGCTCCACCCCGCGCGCAGAGACTCCTTTTTTTATCTTCTGCAGCGTAGCCCATCATTCCTCTGCAGACGGTCTTCCCCCCCCTGGAGGTATTTTGTAGGAGGTGGCCGACTCCCTCTCGCTTTCCCTCAGGTTTGGCCGTTTTTATTTTAACGGGACCCCCCCCCCTTTTTTTGAATGAGGGCGTCGCGCTCGTAGGCGTGAGACCCCCTCTAGCTCTGGTTATGAGAGAATATGATCTTTGCATAGTACCTCCTTCCTCCTTCCTTCTCCAATAATCATCCGTTTTCTGTTATCTGTTAGTCGCGTCGATCCTCTCATGTCTCTAAACACAATACGCATGTTTTTAGACTCCTCCCTCTCCTAACTCTTCTCAGGCCTAATGTGAACTCGTCCAAGTAGAAAAGAGACGGCGGCCAAATTTCCTCCACCCTCTCACCTAACAGTTCCTCCGCCAGAGTCCTCTTCCGGGACTTGCGCGAATTTCCCCGAATCTCGGCCAGTGATTTGCTGCGCCGAGTTTGCCCCTGCGATTTTTTTTCTTCCTGCCCACAACGGTTCCTAAAGCCCAGATGATATCGACTTTTTGGCAACTGTCGTCGCGCTTTTACCGATGCGCTACAAGAAGATTTCCCAGGAGATAAGTGCCGTTCTTTTTCTTTTGCCCACAATTCTCTTTTCTTCCCCATAGTTGCCCCTTCTGTGCTTTCGATGACCTCAACCTCTCCTCTCGCTTGTTCTCTCGCTTACTGACGCAGGCCGCCACTCGCTTCGAGTGTAATGAACATTCGTTAACTAGCTCCTCCTTCTTTCCCTGAAACGTTCCTAGCAACGCTGACGCTCCGTCTTCACCAACCTCCCCTCTTAGGCATGCGTGAGTCCTTTTTTTTTTTCCCCTCTTATTCCAAAACCCACACTTAGGGTCGTCTTTCCGTCGATCTCTTCCCCTCTACTTTTCTTTGAAGGCCCGCGTTCTCTTTTTGAACCGGCTCGTTTACACCCCTCTGTTGGCAGTAGTACGCATTGGTAGATACTCTCTATGGGCACTTTATATTAAAATTCTTCCCTCCTTCTCGTTTGGAGAGAAAGGGGCAGGTGATCGGCGAATCTTGCTTCCACTTTCTCTGTCCCTTCCTCACGTCTCCAATAGACTCATCGTTCGTTATCCCTTCAGAGCTATCTCTCTTTGAGGGACTCCGTTTTATCCCCATTTCTTGGTCCGACCCCAACCCCCCCGAGATCCTTCTACCTCGTATAGCATTTTTTCCCCCGGAAGTACTCTTTGATTTCTGCTGGATCGGCAGGCTGCTCTTCGAGCTACCGGTGTTTTGTCGACCCTGCCGATAACTCACGGGGCTTACTTGCTCCCCCTTCCTCCCTTCTATCTTACGTCTCTTCCTACCTTTCTCGGCTCCTTCTGACTCCGCTTCATACCGAATTTCGATAACGCCCTCCTTCGGCCAGCCTCCCCCATCTCTGCTTTTTACGAGAGATTTCTAAGGATAGATGA
>Ga0179593_1382400_pt1 | contig 10824 bp, 9 predicted proteins | sample CZODoug2_1_08_16_FD_185931 | JGI IMG/M metagenome (GOLD analysis project Ga0179593, IMG submission 185931) | Vadose zone soil fungal communities from Angelo Coast Range Reserve, California, USA - CZODoug2_1_08_16fungal (PacBio error correction) | ecosystem: Environmental > Terrestrial > Soil >... | reverse complement strand
TCAACCCCGCCTCTCCCACACTCTCGGACCCACCCCACTCGGCCCCAGCATTTTGTTCTATTAGAGTTTTTTTCCCCCCCACTTTTCATTCCAGGGCTCGTTTGCATATTTTTATGTTTGTTTTACATTGTTAATCTTGTTTCACTTTTTTTTCACACCCCTCGACCTGCTTTTTGCAAGTGACATGCCGAGACCTACGCTGCACTGAGTTAGCTCGGCGTGGTTTTTTTTTCCTCCCGAATTACTTATGACCTTGGCGGTATGACCGTGTAGACCCCCTTCTTCACCCCCACCCGCTGCTTGCGGTGCTGTGGTCCCTTTACAAGTTTACGCCGGCTGACTCCGTTTCTGTTCCTTTGATCCCCGCCAAGACTGCCCACAAGGGGTTTAGATTGGCCCTGTCCATTTTTCTCCACGCGGACTTATGGCCGAACTTCGAGTGTTCTTAAGCGGCTTCTTTTGTCTGTTATTGTTTAAAAAGGCGGGCCCCCTTTTTTTTCCTGCTCCCGCGCCCTGTGCGTTCCTGGCTGCATCACGAGGCTTCGTTTGCCTGCTGTGCCCATATTTCTGTTTACCCCTCTCGCACCGTATTTACTTCACGCGAACCACTGGCGGCTGGGGCTCTTGTTACCCCGTCAGCGGGTACGACACTTTGGTCAACACGTTTTGATCTGTCCGTCCCCCCCTCTACGGCCGGCTCACTCTTACTTTTTGGTTTCCCTTGCCGCATCAATTTCCGGCATCCGTTTGGTTTTTTAAGCTGATACTTCGACCCCCGGGTCACCTGGTGATTGGGTCGGTTGTACTTGCTCGCGGGGCAGTGCTAAAAGGTCCCCGTTTTTCGCGTACTTTGCTGTTTCCCGGCCCTCCCTGCCCCCCCCCACGTGATGCAGGACGCCCGCAGCTGTCATACTTTGCCCCCCGATGCTTGGTGGGGCTTTTTGCATGTGTCCCCGATTCCTTTGCCCCTGTGCATCAGGTCCTTTTTAGTTGGTGACATTGTGTTTCTTCCGGTTGTATTTACATCTCCCCTGTCCTTGGGGGCTCTACCTTCCCATTGTTTCGGATTGGTATACCGCCCCCCCTCGCCAACACTAAAAAATTTGGGGCGGCTGGTGGTCTCTGCTGTTCACAGACGGGTTACGTTGTAGTGCCCCCTATTGGTCCCCGGGTGTCTAGCCCCGAGCTGGTTCAACTTTTTTTTTTCTCGCTGTTGCTACGATAGGTGGGCAACCCTCCCCGTTCCCGACGTTTGTCCAGTTGTCCCATTGTGTTGTGTCCTTTTGATCATAACCAGTCGCTGTCCGCTGTGACCGATTTGTTCCCCCCCTTGGCTCCGCTTGCTTGAATACTTTGTTTACTGGCCCATCGAATTGTATGCATTTGTGATCTGCCTAGCATCCAATTTTTCTCTCACGTGTCTTGAACTGCTTTTCTTTGGGAAGTGCGGTCGAGCATTGGTCGAAGCTTTTAGCCCTTCCCGTAGGAGTTATGTTTGACTTTCCCGTTGACATCCGCGACCAACACCCCAGTGCCTTTACTGTCCCTTCGCTCCCGCGCTCCGCGAGCAACGAAACTGCCCCATTCATTTTTTCAGACGCCGACCGTCACTCGCATCTGACTTGTTTCCGTGGATGCCTCCCCACCCCAAAGGGGGTATTTTCCTCTCATTATTCCGTCCCCTGACGTGTGGGAGCCGGCTATTTTGCGTTAGTTTTGGACTCGAACCTTTTTTCCCACCCCACGATATAAGTAGAATCGGCACTTTTTCCAGTGGTTTACACGGTGCGTGTCTTTTCCCCCCGGTTTTAGGGCTTCCCTTCCTCATTTATTTTTTGTCGTGTTATTTTAGATCAGCGGACTTGATTTGAAACGCACACGATTTTTCCTAGTGCGCACATACACTGGTGCGTTTGGGATGTGCTTCAAAAGCTTTTTTTGTATTTTCCTGTTAATCCGCGTCTCCGTAAGTGCTCTGTGTTGGTGTCGGTATTGCCGGTTTTTGTCTTTTTCGGCTGATGTGATGTCTAAAGCCCCATTGCCCCGCGATCCATGCATGGTTTTTGGTCATTTGTTCCAGTTGGGATTCCCGTGTGTAGTTTCCGCGTCTATTCGTGCTCCCGTGTCCTCTTTTCTGTATTTTCCCATTTTTCTCCTCGTACATTTCGTCTTCGGGACCCCCTTGCTTTTGTTTTTCCCCGCCGCATATCGGTTTTTTGGTTTAATTGTCTTACACATTCGCACGCGTGCTCTGGAACTGTGCGCCAGTTCTCCCTCTTTTACGGGTGAAAATACGAGCGTCGGGGACCCCCCATTACTGTCCTGCTTCTCCATGGTTACATTGTCACCATCCTTACTCCGATGGGGACAATGAATCTTTTCGTGTGGCTATTTCATGACTTTCGTTGGTCCCCCCCTTTTGTTGGTGCTCTCAAAATTTCCGACTGTGCTCTGCCAAGTCCTACTCGGGTGTCCCCCCCCCGCCAAACCTCCCCTCCTCGATTTTCCATCCCCCCCGTGGTCGTCACCCCCCCGAAAACGACACTTCTTCTTTTTGTTTCCTCGCATACGCCACCCTTTTCCGTAGTCATTTTTTTTTTTCGCCGCCTGCCTAGCCTGGCCATGGCTTGCCCATTCGTGTGCTCAAGCTCTGTTGGACCGACCCTGGTGACGTTCGGCTAACGTGTTTGCTGGTGGGACGCCCTCCGCTCCTTGCACCCTCTTCTTTGAGGATCCAGCATTGCCCTGAAGGCCCGCCGCGTCCCACAGACATCGTTGTTGTTTTTTTTTTGTCTTTTGCGTTTATGATAGTTCGGTCGCTCCTTCTCGGGCCTGTGTTTCCTACATGAGATCGTGGCCGTTCCCCCCCCCATCTGCAGTAGACTCTCTCACAAGTGAACTGATCTATCCCTCTTTTTTTACCCTCCCTAATCATTTTGTTGTCTTTAGTTGTGTTTTGAGGCGTCCCTGTTTTACAGCTGTCTCTCTCGGCACTCTTGGAATGCACCGTATTTTTTGTCTTCCTCCTTCCATTTCCGTAATTGGGGGTTGTGCCCGCGCATCCGGGTACCCCTTCAGTGTGTCTTAGACACCGTCTACCTGCTCCACCACGCACGTAAAGGCTTCCCTTTTTCACTATTAAAATTTCCGTGATTTTTTCTCCCGCCGCCACTATCAGTTTGCTTCGGGCTGATCGGGTTATTCCACCATGCCGCGTCGAAGTTGTCCGATCCTCCCCCCCCCTGTATTTTACCCTCACTACTCCGCCCGGAGACACAGTCACTTTCTACCTCCCCTTCCCTGGCACGCGTTTTCTAAGCACGACTTTCCTCGACATGTTTTGTGTTGAGTTCCCCTGCACGGTCACCACCTCTTCCTTGGTTGTAGTGGTCTTCTTCCCCATAAAAGGTTGCTGCTCTTCGAGTAGTTCGATCTTCGTTTCGCTCCGTAGGAAGGTTTCGGGCTTTTTAAGTTCCAACGCCCCCCCCAAACAATTTTTTTTGGTGCCAACTTTGACCCCTTGCATCAATGCTCCGTCAATCGACTCGGTATCTATTTTTTACTTTCCCCCCTTCCCCTTCCTTCTTACTGCCGTTGAAAACGAGACCTTTTTCCCCAGGAGAGCAAACCAGTCTGTTTTCCTGCCATACCATCACGACTTTGATGGGGGCCCCATGTTTTTTGGTGTCTTTTGTCGTTTACTTTGGATCCCTTGAGCCCGACCCATCTTTTTGATAATCGAGGGTCCACTTTTTTTTTTTCGTCCTTCCAAGCACCCCCTTCTCCCCGCGCAACCTTCCTCCATTAACATGTGTTAACCCCTCCGCCGATCATGATTCGCGATCCCCTGTTCCTCAGCTTATCGGGCGGCTTTGACCATTTGCTTCGGCTAAAAATGTGATTCCTTTCCCCTATGCCTTGCTCAGCAAAATTTAATGAGGTTTTTCCCTGATAACAACCCCCCCCCCCTGTGCTGATGACGCCATACCCGTTAGTTGGCTTGTTCCCAATCCCTGGTCCACTTTGCAAGCCGCGTTTCCGATCCTTGTCGTTCGGGCACTGAACGTACCATCCTGTGGGTTTGGTTGTATTGCCCCCGTTCCCCACCAAACCAATTTCCCCTTTTGTTGGGGATAGGCCTCCAAAAGGTCGCGGAAAATCTGGTTTTGCCTTGTCGCATATTTCCCGGGAACCTTGGATGCCCGTGTAACCCGTTTTTGCACTTTTTATGCACACTTCCGGACCTGTCACTCACCGGGGTGTTTCCCGAACGGCCCCCCAGCTAAAGCGGTTATGGTGTATTTGCTTCCGTTCTTGGCGTAGACGTGACACAATCCGTTGCACAACCCTTCCCAGAGGACTTTGACCCCAAGGTCTCAGTGTTTTTTCGCTGTCCATGTACACCCATTTTTTTTGTTGTGCAAGCGATCCTTCCACCCTTTGAGGTGCGGGGCTTTGAAACCCCCTCTCCAACGGCTTCGGTGTTCCCCCCAGGCCCAGGCACCGGCGATTTTCCCCTCCAAATTGTTTTGCATCACCTTGATGGTGTCCCACCACCCGTTCGCCCCCTCATTCTGCCCCCCTTACCCCCCCCCCTCCCCTTGCAGTCAGTTCAAATGAGGCAGTGTTCCCGTCTTTCACCCCCAGCCCTGAATCAATTCCTGTGTTTTTATTGACGACATCGTTTTATTGAACCTGGATCGCTTGGTAACCCAGCTCGTCTCTGCTTTTTTTTTCCTTGAACCTTTTTCTCCCTTTTCTGCTCTTGATGCGCGTGCAGTGCATCTTTTGGGGAAGGTGCTTGCGAAACTTCACGCACCTTGTCCGTCCGCTCCCAAATCCCCCCCGTCCTATCGATTCCCCGCATTCCCCATTCAACGTTACTTCGCTTGGCTTCTATCGAGAGCTCAACTATTGCCCAGGGTCCCTGCCTGAGCACATTTTTCCCTCCCCCTGAGCGGGCCGTTGCGGTCTGTGTGTTTCCGGTGTTTTTTCAGTCCCTCAAGTGTTCGGGATGCCCGGTCCCCAGCCTTTCTTTTCGGCCTTATCCCGTGTACTGTGCTGTCAGTTCCGTGACACGTAGGGATAGTGAGTGAACTGTTTCTTGACCAGACGATCGCCCCTCAACAGTTTCCGAGGTTTCGTAGCACTGGTTGTACACGATTCGACTTGCGCTTCGGCTTTCCCCATTGCGATTTGTTGCTGCTTTCCTCAGTACTCATCCCGCCCCTGTCGTGTGCTTTGCTTCCTCCCCTTGTACCATACCTGCATTAGCTGTGCACACCACTTCGCTGGTTTTTCTTTGCCCCCTCCTTTGTGTGCCCTTATCCGTTGCAGCTTTGTGACACGGTCCTGTTGGCCGCGTCCCCCCACAGGTCTGGGCTTACTTTCTTTGGTCTATTAACCCACCGCCTGCATAGCCCGTCCCTTTGGTCCGTGGGCTTCCATTTGTTTCACCTTTCGTTACGCAAACCGTATAGATTCCCCCCACCCCCAAAATTCAACACCCCCTTCTTAGAACCAGCATTTTTTTTTTTTTTTTCCACCTTATTGTTTTTCGTTAGCCTGTTGCCCCCCCACACTTAAAATTATGGTACAACATGCTTTCCTCCCTGTGTTTGGTTTGCGCAGTTTTAGGCTTTTTTGGCCTTGTACCTACTTCCTTACCTACTCATTGTTTTACCTTGTTAGTTGGTTGTGTGATTGTTCCCTTTCCTCACGGTATACCCCCCACGCTACCAAAACGGATATCGGTTGATCCACACGCTTCCCCCAGCCCTTTGTAAATATTTCATAGTTGTCAACCTTTTTTCTATTGGCGTTTTTTTTGCTTTTGGTGGGCGCCGCGTTTTGTTTCATATGTTATCTTTTCCAAAATTTCTGGACCCAGGATCACTGGCTAATGCCGTTTCGCCCTAACAGTAACCCGACATTTCCTCTTTCTTCCCCGCCTTGGTTTGCGACCTTTTGACTTTTATCAGACCCTTGGTGGGTGTTCCCCCCTCTTGAACGCCGATGCCGTGCCCCGGCTGCCCAGAATTTCTTTACTCTGTGAGTTTTTTTGTTTCTCGGTGTCCGCGCTCACCCTGGACCTCACTAATTGTCGTTTTTCATCTGTTGGTCTTGAAGTCATGGTTCAACCTGTCTTGTTTTCGAAGGCTGGGCCTCAAGGCTTACCTTGGTTTTTGGGTTTTTTCCTGTTGCATTTTATTTCCTTTTTTTCCTGTTTTGACCCCCGTCCTCGTCCGGTCCTGGCCATTCTACTGCACGGCTGTTCGTATCTCCCTGAAACCCTCCGTTCACGCCCCCCCCGACGATTTCTGATGGTGACGTTCCTGTGGTCGCTGGTTTTTCTAAGGCACCCCCAGGTGTCTGACACACCCTGGCGATGACCCACGTGTGCCTCAGTGGACGCACCAGGCCTGAGACTCCAGATAGGTAGTCTTCAATTCCCTGTTTTGTCTCGTGTTCCATTTTTTTGGTCGTTCTGATGCGGCCGATGTACTTTGCCCTTTGTCCTTTTGTCATGTTTGTTGACCCACTTGTCCCTTTTCACACCGTCCTTTTGAACGGCCCATGTTGCCTTTTACCCATTCTGTAGAGGTTCGGGTGCCCCCGGTTGCCCCCGATTTTCCCCCTTATGCCCCTTTTTATTTTCTACATCATTTTTGTGGTGCAGTTGATTGACTCTGGAAGAAGCAGGCGTGGACGCTGTTGGTGACTAGTCCATCCGGGTCCATACCACCCACACACCCCTTGAGCCCCCATTCAACACCCACTTTTGTTTTTCCTGTGATGATTTCTCCAAACTTTTTTCGCCACTGATAAGAGTTCTTCCCTTTGCTGCCAGGCCCGGTACACTCTTGGGGCGATTATTGTTGTTCGCACAGACATCCCTTTTGGTCTTTGAGCTCGCGGTGGGGTTTTTTTACGAATGCCCCGTGTCTTTTGCATCCCCCCCGTTGGGCGGTTGTGAATAATTCCGTAACGTCCTCTCATTAGGCCCCGCCCGTTTGGCTTTGTTACTGCCGGTGTTGTTCCACCTATTGCACCTCTCTTGCCGCGTTTCCAAAGGCGTTCTGACATGTTATTGTGTACTGGTAACACCGCTTAGGGTGTGAAGACTGTGGTCGGGGGTCTACCCTTTATTGGCGTAAGGGATTTTACTTTTTTCCCCAGGACCGTTGTTCCGGGCCAGTTGTATCCAAAAGTTTCCCGTTCGGCTCTAGAGGCTACCTTGCCCCCCCGGCCTCCGCTTTCTTGCGCCCTGATCGTCACTTCCTTGGTTTCGGGGCGAGTCCACAAACCACAGTTTTTGCTGGACCTTTCCGACACCCTTGTTTGTGCCCGGCACTTGTGACCCAACCTTTTTACACGTTCACACGACTGGTGGCTTGAATTTTCTCGTTTTGTTTTGTTGACGAGATTCGATTAGTTTCAAGGGTCAACGTTTCTCCCCCGCCTCCTTGTTAGCCTTGCTAAAAAATATCTTTTCCTTCATGCACCTGTTTTCTCGAGGTGTTTTCTGGTTTCGCCCTGTCTCCGTTTGGAGTTGTCTTTTTTTAGAATACCCTTTGGTCTTTTTTCTTTGCGCGTTGCCTAGGAGAGTTTCCCCCCTCTATTTCCTTAAGTGTATTGTCCTGTCTTTTCTGGTTTCCAGATCAACCTGGACCTGCGTTTATATGAGGTTTTTCCCTCCGACCGGTCGGTTCCCCCTCTACTTCATCCCCCAATGACGCCGTTTTACCGGTCGTTTTTTACCTCAAGGAGCTGTGGTTGAGCGTTTTAGACTGAACTTCCCTGGTACCCCCTCCCTCTCATTGCTTCCCTCAGGTTGAATTTTGGCCACACCCCCGTTGTTGTCGTCCCTTTGCGTCCTTTTTTCTCCGGCGCGCAAGAATTTTCGCCATCCAGAGCGCCTTTGCCCCCCCCAGTCCCTTTTATTCCCCCACCTGGCACCCCCTGCCCCTGATTTTTTTCCCCCGACTCCCACAACCGTCTTTCCACTTTTTTTTTTGAAGCCTGCTAGCCTTGGTCTTACCGATTCCCTCCTTCGAAGTTAGACTCCCTGGGGATTGGCTCTTAAGGTGTTAGACTCTCCCGGTCCTCCGCTGATTGATGATCTCGTTTAAGAATTTTCAACGCCGGACAAACGACGCCATTTTTTTTTTTTGCGTTCTTGTAGTGACCCTTGTTTTGATGGGGTTCTCCCTGGTTGCTAGTCCACTCCGGTCGATTTCGATTCTCGTGCCGTCCCAATTCCCCGTTTCGCTCCCCCCCAGCGAGACTGATTCTCCCCTTACTCTGCCTCCCGTGTTGTTTTTTTTTTTCTTGTCGATAGATCAGGTCGATTTTGCGATTTTATTCCGGTCAGTCCTTTGCACCCCGCCCCCGCAGATTCTCGTGGCCAGTTTTCCCCCGGAGGCCACTGAGTTTACCTTGGTGTATAGGACCGCGTGCCCGGGAAGTCGTTTTTTGCCCTTGCGTGCGTCTGCCCTGGCCCCGATCTCCGTCTTCATTCCGATAGTCAGTTTTACCCCCTTCCCTTCGGCCGTTAGACTCCAGCACCCGGCAATTGCCGCCGCGCGGGTATCCCCTTTTTTGCGGTCGCCAGCGGCTAGGGCCCTGGCGCGGTCCTTGGCCGTCTGAGAAAATCAGTGGTTTTTCTTTTTGTTTGCTCCCCCCCCTTCTTTGGAATGCTCTCGAGTGGGGCAGTCTCTCTCCCCTTCCCCCGTAGGAAGTTTCATTTGGACGCCCACCACGTGGGTTGTTTCGAGAATCACCTTTTCTCCCCCAACTCTTTTCTTTCCCCCTCGCCAGGTCTCTTCTTTTTCACCCCCTTCTCGTATCCTCCCGGGAACGGGCCTACCATTGGAGAATTTATAATCACCGTTACTCTTGACGCACCCCAGGGCGTATTTTTGACCTTTGTTTGTTCCTCAACAGGACCGCGCTTCGAGGGCATGATTCGCGGTGTAGTCAACCCACATCTCCTCGACCACTTTCCCCTCCCCCCTGGTTTTCTGTCACCCATGGAATGCTTCCGCCGGCTTTTCCCCGTCAGTCTCGTCACAGTACCTTCGAGGCGGCGCGCGTGAGGCCTTTGGCTCCACTTGCTACACAAGCCCTTTCTTTTTTTCACCTATTGCCTTGGTGTCTTTGAAGGCGCTCAACCACCAAAATGCCCACCTTCAAACCCCGTTTTCTTTTGCTTTGAACATGTACACCCCGTTTGTCATCTCGGTTCCTACTGTTTCATGTGGTGTATTTTTGCGCGCTATTACTGTTTCGTCCCCCCAGGTTTATGGGGATGTCGGGCCCACGTGTTAACCACGATTTACGTTTTTTTTTATTCTTTTCTCTGAAGCCCTGGAGCGTAGCCCGGTGTTTTTTTCCCAGTAGATCTGCGCGCGTTCCCTTTCCGAACACCATGGGCCGTTGTCGCCCTTGGATGTCCCTGCGGTCCAATTTTATCTGGTCTTTTTTACCTAGTCCGTGTACCTGTTCCTTCCAGAGGGTCTACGCGGCCGTGAAGCCCCTGTTTTCCCCCCACAGGTACTGGTGACTATGATTTGTGTCAATGCTATTTCTCCCCCCACCCACGCTTGTCGACGAGGGTGTTACCTTTTTGTAGTCCTCCAGCGTTTTTTTTTTCGTTTTTTCCCCAAACCGGGCCTGACAGGCACGATTCCCAACCCAAGGTCTCCCCCTAGCGTTTGTCTGCCCCCCCCTCTCGCCCCTATTATCCTGGCAGCAAATCCCCACTCTGCCGCGGTTGCCCAGTCATTTCCAACATCGTTTTGCATTACTGGTGTTTTTGATTGTGCCTGTGTGTGTAGGTGGGTCTTTCGTGTCTTCCCGGGTTAGCTTAACCACCCGTCTTGACTGCGCATTCGTTTTTCGTGACGGTGCCATCGCCCCCAGCGGCTGAATTTTTTCGCCTTCCAAGCTTTTTGGGTTTTCGGTTTGCGGCCCCGAAACTTTTTCCCCCCAACTCCCTTTTTCCGAATTGCGACTGTTCCCCCCCCTTACCCCCCCAGTCTTGCGCGGAATTTGCCCCCCCCGCTCTACCACCTCCTGTTGTCCGCCCGTGGCGCACCTTACCCCATTCTTTTAGCGGTGCTGTTTCGTGGTTATCACTGGTTGTAGATCCTGCTTAAGGTTTGGTGTTTCCGTTTTTCCACACCCCCACCAGTTTTTTCGTAGAGACTTTTTTTTCCACCCCCTCTCACTGAGATCCGACGCTCTTTTTTATCGTCGAGTGATGCTGTGTCTTGATTCTGATTTTTTTTTATGGGAATTTGTGCGTAGCGGAGTTAGTGGGAGTGATTTTTTTCGGCTTTTTCTTTTTTTTTTTTTCTTTCTCCCTTTGTTCCCCCCCCCCCTTTTCCCTCCGCCTGGCCTCCCTTTAGAGGTTGAGAGCCGCCCGTACCTGTACCTTCGGTCTTTGCCGTTTGGTCACCCTGCGTCTTCCGTATCCCCCTACGGCGCGCTGTCCCCGCCTGTTGGCGCACGCATGCGACTATCCGGTGGACCCCACGCCCCTATGTCTCTGTCCGTCGGTTTTTTTACCCACCCGACCGGTGCGAATGTTACGTTCTTTTTGTCTCGATTTGCCCATTCGCGCCCCTATTTTTTTTTTACCGTTACTTGGGGGTCCGCCCCCCTCGCACCCCCCTAGTGCACACCCCCCAAATCCCAACGTCAATGCCCGAGACTTCGGGTCAACCAAATGTTACCCCGACCCCAATGCTGGTTTCCTCTTTCCTGTGCCTAGATTTGTGTGGACATGGCTTGCCGCGTCATAGTTGGGGTGACCCTTCT
>Ga0179593_1322188_pt1 | contig 10824 bp, 13 predicted proteins | sample CZODoug2_1_08_16_FD_185931 | JGI IMG/M metagenome (GOLD analysis project Ga0179593, IMG submission 185931) | Vadose zone soil fungal communities from Angelo Coast Range Reserve, California, USA - CZODoug2_1_08_16fungal (PacBio error correction) | ecosystem: Environmental > Terrestrial > Soil >... | reverse complement strand
GATCTGACCCATGTTCCCGACGAGCTCTGAGTTGTTTCCGCCCCAACTTTCCGCGTCTCTTGACGATTTATTTTCAGTCATCCCCTTCCCGGCACCTAACCTGTGTCCGCTCCTGGGCCTCCCTTCAGTTCCGCCGAGTTTAAGTAATTGTCCTCCCCTGCAGGTTACGTTTGTGCCGGGGGCCGCAGGATGGTAGTTAGTCTTCTGTCCAGTGGACTTGAGTTTTCTGCCTTCCATCATCCGAGCGCAGCAGCCACGTGCTTTTGAGTCCTGCATGCGCCGCTTCAGGCTTCAATAATTCGTCTAGGTCAAATTAGCGACTTTTTTCAATCTCTTTCTTCACATAACGGTCCTTTTTTCTTTAGCACAAGCCTTCGGGAACTCTGCGGCCTCGATGAATTACCTTTGGTCCTTCGGGCCTGTTTGGCTTTTTTCCCCATGTTTTTTCGGCTTTGAAAATGAGATTTTGTAACCTAATCGTTCGTCTTCTATGCCGATGAGGCGCTTTACCCAAAGGGCGCTCAAGGCCTTTCATTCAATACATTTACATCCCCATCTCAGGAAAGGGTTTTGCTAAGTCCCCTCTCTCCGTTTTCTGGACATGTCAATTGTGGCACCTTCGTCCTGCATCCTGTTCCACACGTTGTTTTGTGTGGTCTTTCCCCCCCCACCCCCCCCTTGGATCCTCATCAGCGTCTTTCTTCCTGCTCACCGCCCCTTGTTATCTCCCATCGCCCTGAATGATTGTTCTCTATCCCACTCGGAAAGATCCTTACCTAGTGTACATTTGGTTGGTCACGGATGTCGTATTAGTTGCTTTTTTTTCCTGTTGATTCAGCGACTTTCCAATGAAAGTAAGTCGTTCTCTTCCCTTCACCGATCATCTAGTTCTTCAGCCCGTCTCCATTTCTACTTTCAGCTTAACCACTGCACTCGGCCCCCCCCCAGCTCCTCTCATGCCTTTCATCCCTCATCTTTTCCTTCTATTTTCGCTTTCGGACGGTCGAAGCTGACAGCGCATTGGCTGCGAGCCAACCTGATGCGTTTTTTGAAACCGCCTTATGCATCTTTCCTTAGACGGCGGCAACTTTCTTCGTCAATAAACCCTTTCACTTGCCACCAGGCTCAGTGTTGTGTTTTCCCCTTTGCGATGAAACCCTTGAGTATCCCAGCATCAATTGCGCTCCTCCTGCGAAACGCGCTCAACCGTCATTTTCCCTGTCACATTCCAATCGGCATGACTCTTTTTTTCATTCACGTCCTGGATTAACCGTCCCTCCCTCTCCTCCTTTGCATTCTTTGTGGAAAGTTGAATCTTGAGGGGCTTTTGGTCCTCTTTGCTTCTTTCCGTCGAGCAGAAGCACTGAGTGCTTCCGTTGTCCGCTGAGAAGTTTCGCCCTTCCGACGCTCGTCGTCTTTTCTCCAGGTAGATTTGCTCTCGGATTGAGGCGCCCCCCTCTCGTTCGCGATACCGCAACGCAATTCCATCCGATCAGGTCCCGTGATTTGCGTTCCTGATACTTTTCGGCGATGGTCGCTGTCTCTTTCTGTTTTCGGGCCCCTTTACTGCTCCGTCATGGGATTCCCCCCCAGTGGCCGCTCGATTGTCGATTCAATTAGTCTCATGACGTTCAAGCAGGGTTGCTGATATTCAGGTTTTCTTTCCTCATTTTGTAGACTTTCCCCATCTCGCGACTTGTTAATATCTCAGTTCCCCTTTGGATTGTCGTGCTGAATGCTGAATCGTCCTCGCGAAAATCCGTTTGTTTTGTCCCCCCTTTTGCCGTATTCTGAGCCAATGCTCGTCATTTCCTTTTTTTCTATGTTTTCGAGATGCTTGTAGATTGTTTTGGCTGCGCGTCTTCCTTTTGCTGTGCCGGGGGAACTCATTTCTTCCCTTTTTGTAATAAGACTTACTTCTCTTATTCACCCCATCCCCCCCAAAATCCGTCAGCGCTTCCCTACTGGGTATTGCCTTTTTTGCACTATCTCTAGCATTTTCGTTCTATTTGTTGAGTTTTCTCCGCTTGAACCTTTCCTTTTAGAATCGACATGGTAACGCCTTCCACCCTTTCTCCTTCCAACGTTCCCTTAATGCACTCCCTCCTCTGTGCCTTTTGTTCCCGGATTCTCTTTGTCTTCCCCCCCTTTTTCTTTTTGGTATGCTCAGGGCTTCGTCTTCTCTGACGGACAGGATGCTGATGCCTCCTCGCTTGCCTTCCTCCTTTACTTTCTGGTTCCTTTCCCTTGATCTTGATAAACCCTTCTTAATCTACTTCCCTCCCATGCAGCGATTTCTCCTGCAATCAAACTGCCGTTGGCATCCCAGTGAAGATCTGTCTTCTTTGCTCTCTCTTGTTGAGACACTTATCCGTTCCCTGTATTACACCACCATTGATGTTCTTCCCCGTTTTCACAAGCCACGTCTGCTTCGCTCGCGCCACCGCTCCGTTAACTTCGTTCCTTTCGTGCCCATTTTACTCCTCTACAATACTACCTGCCGCCTTCCCGCGTTTCAGAAGCAGTCCAGTCATGTCAAGACTTCTTTTCTCCTGCTTTTTTTCCCTTTTTTCTGCGGACTATGATCCGCATTTGCCTTGCGCCAATCCCAGGCGTTTTCCTTTTTTCTTATCAGTCCAATCGCGTTTTGAGACGTTCTTGATGGCCTCCAGTTTTTTCAACCTACTATATCCAGCCAACCCCCCCCTTGATTTTCTTCTTCATTTTCAAATCGCACGCTTTCCTCCCTGTTTGACTGGTCTAAGATCGCCCTCCATGAAGAAGCTATCCAAGACTCCCCTTTTCCAAGTCTGAAGCGCAATTCCTTGTTTTTGCGTGTCTACATTGCAGTTTTGCCTACCCCCCTTTTTTTATGTGTGAGAGTTCGCCTTTTTTTTCTTCCCCCCAATTTTTTTCTTTTCCCGATGGGCTTGTCTCAATATACCTTGACGACTCTATTGCATCTTTGAAAACGTCGCATTTCCCCCAGGACTTCACTAACAGTGTCTTTTTTTATTGACTGCGCCTGCTAGAATCCCCCCCCTCCTCCCTCCTCTTACTTCTCCGGTCTGCAAAGTGGCGTGAAGGTTGCTCTATCCTTTGAATCCGTTTTGGCAGATCCGTTTATTTTCCTTTTCCTCAAATGAGTTCCTATGTCTTTTCCGTGCAGTCTCTTTTTTCTGTAGTCGCCCCTTCTGGCTGCCTTACTTTTGTTCCTTATCGCCACACGGACTTTGTATTACTATCTAAGACGTCTGGTGGCAAGTGTCTCATCTATTATTCTTGGCCTCCTCAGAGTGCCGCCGCTTACCTCCTGAGACGCAGGACGGCCTTTTTTTGAGGTTCAGCATCGCCCCACCCCTTCAGGACTTCCCCTTTTCAGTTCCGACATCGGCAGCTTCCCTCGCAAACTACTTTTTCTTCCTTTTGGAATGCCCCATTCGTTCTGTCATCCGGTCCTTTTTGTTTACCCCTCCCTCCAACGCACTCCAACCCTTCCGTACATCGGACACTTGTAAGATATGATTTTATCTTTGTATTCGCCCAAAATTTTCATAAAGATGCTGGCGATATCAAGACGGGTGCCATCGTTTCAAGTCACTTTGCATTATCCCTTCAAGTTATTCAGGTTTTCCGAGTTACTTCCTTTTGTTGCCGCCCCCGCCCCCTTTCACATGACGCCATGCCAGTGCGGTGATTACCTTTCCTGGCATCGTTATTCTTCCACGTTGAGCTGAAATCTCTATTTTTCCAGAGAATATTATGACCGATTTTTACATTCGTGAACAAAGAATCATTCTTTTTCACACGGCGAGGGATATCAGTCATTTGCTAGACTTGCTCCTCATTCGGTGATCACTTCGCTTCCAGCTCGTTCAGGGCGACAAGTACTCGTCGACCTTATCCTAGACAGTTGCAGGCTTCAGCGTCGCATTCATCCCCTACAGGCGTTCTGCATTCTATCTTCTGATGACTGCGAAACCACCTCCCTAGCCCTTAGCTTTACCTACCTACTGCGTCACCTCCCACAACAAGGCGGAAATCCGATTCTTCTCGGGGGACCCTCTTCGCCTGGCTGACCATGGCCCCCGCTACCCTTTTTAATGCGGAAACCCTTCCCAGGTAATGGCTTGCTTAGATTTCTTGCTCCAGTGCCCGGTCTGTTTTGTCCGAAGCAACTCAGCCCCTCCTCGGTTAAGGGGTGGAACATGGATTTCCTCTCATATCTTCTTTTCTTGTTGTGGTTTTTCGAGAGATGATAGTGCTTTACTAACCTCGCTCTTTGGTTGCCTTGTATCTTACCTTATCACCGTTCCGAATCTCTTTCTCCGCAGACATTCCCATGCGCGCTTTCCCAATGATAACCGGTGACGTCCCGTGCCTTTTTTTTTTTTTTCTGCGCAGCGATCGGTTTCCGCCGAGTCAGCTGACTAGGACGGTTCGCTTTGTGGGGGTATTTTTGTCCCGTAGTATAGTTCCAGTGTTTGCGGGGACCCTTTCCTTTCTCGTCCTCGCCCTGCCCACAACCCGGTCTTTTTCGGAATACGCCCACGATTCCGACTGCACGAGCATTGAGTCGATCGAAAGAAATTCCTCTTAGATGTCAGCCTTCCCCCTTTTCCTTCGAATTGATAACCGACCCCCCCCCCCCCCCCCCCCCCCCCCCCCCCCCCCCCCCCCCCCCCCCCCCCCCCCCCCCCCCCCCCCCCCCCCCCAACCCCCCCCCCCCCCCCCCCCTCCCCCCCCCCCCCCCCCCCCCCCCCCCCCTTGCCCACAGCTGACCTTTTTGAACCCGGCTCGATGTTTTTTCTTTTTCTTTTTTTTCCTCGCGGTTTGCCCCTTATTTTCCTTTTTGATGCACGCAAGCGTTCGAGCGGGCCTGTATGAGGGTGGTTGAAAGATCTCTGACTAAGTTTAACCAGTCTTTGCCTGTTTCAGGAGGTCGGAGACCAGACGACTGGAGCTTGGGCTGCCACGCGGCACCGCTAGTCCTCGCAGATAGCCCAATTTTATCGGTCTCCGGTTGATCTTCCGTCTCGTTCTGAACCTGATTGGGTGTGCATATCCAACTCGGCAATCGTGTACCGTTTTTGGCCGGCTCTTTTTTTTTTTTTTTTTTTTTTTTTTTTTTTTTTTTTTTTTTCTTTTTCTTTTTTCTTTTTTTTTTTCTTTTTTTTTTTTTTTTTTTTTTCGTCCGGGGTTTTTCTTGTTTGTGACAGCGATCGTTTATAATTGAAGTCTCACCCAAGGCCCCTAAGGAATCTGCGAGTAGCTTCCTTTATGTCCAGCTGAAGCGCTGCCTGGATGGGTAATCGCATATTCGTTTTTCCACCGTCCGCAACGTTTCTACCTGCTCAATGAACGCTGTCTCTCGGCGGCCCCCCTCTCAAACACCTTTCTTTTTCACTTTCCCCTTTCTTCAAGTGAACTTGTTTTTTTTTTTTTTTTTTTTTTTTTTTTTTTTTTTTTTCTTTTTTTTTTTTTTTTTTTTTTTTTTTCTTTTTTTTTTTTTTTTTTTTTTCTTTTTTTTTTTTTTCACTTTCGATTTGTTTGAAATCAACGGTCTATCCGCATAAATTCGTCGATCCTTTCCAGCGTACACGTATCCTTGAGCTCATCCTTCACATCCTGAACGGCTCGTCCCCTATTGGTTCAACCGTTCAACCCCGCCGCTTGTGAGTACCTTTTTAACTCCCTTCTCTAGCGTTTTCTTCGAAGCTGGGCTCCTCGAAGACAGAAGCCGTTTTTTTATTCCTTGTCGTAGCTTTTTTCGTTCGCTTCCCGTCGTATCCGTCTTTTCCTTTTGTCTATTGATAGAATCAGGCCGCATCAACTGCACTGAATGAGTCTACCTCGACACCGTTAATGACCGGAACGATAAGCCCTGACGTTCCTCCTTTCTGCCTTGTCTTTTTTTTTTTTTTTTTTTTTTTTTTTTTTTTGTTTTTTTCTTGAGGGCCACTTTTCCTGTTCTCGTCCATGGGGTTCCCACACGTGAGCTACATCAGGAGCTAAGTCCGCTTCCTCACTCCAAGTCAGGGTTTGATGTATTCTCGTGGCTGCGCGACCTCATGATATTCTAACAACGTCTTCACTCTCTTGCTTTAAGTACTCCTTCCCGCCTGTCTTTTAGCCTTGTCCCTTCGGCCTCAGGACAAGTTCGAGTATGAAATTGATAATCGTAGAAGTTCTTTGACCATGTTTCCTTTCTTAACCTCTTCACTTTCTGCAGTGTAGTGTGTATCGACTGCTGGCAGTCTCTCTTCACCTCGTATGAGCTTCTTGAAGTTGATGCTGCACAGGTTACTCACCTTACCTCCCCCCGTTGCTATGCGTCTCACATTCAGTTCCCCCTATGGGCAACCCCCCATACGCCATTGAATCCTTTGATCTCTTTTTCCCCCTCGCCAATTGTGATTCCCTATCGCTTTTTCTTTCATGTAGATTTGTCGTACCCTTTTCATTCGTCTCGCTCGCCGTGTATTGACGACCCCTTTCAAGCGAGTGGCGGTGTCTTTTTTGATGCCTCCGAATCCTGTGTAGCCCTTCCTCTCTCTCTTATTTTCCTCCTTAGTTTTTGTTGTTCTCTATGATCGCTTTTTTTTCTTTCAAGCCCCCACGGATTCTATTTCTCCAAATCATCGCATGGCCCCATCTCATTGCAGCTCCTTTTTCTTTTTTACGTTTCGTCGACCTCCTTTCTCCTGTTCGCTGATACCAACATCCTCCCCCCCCAATTCCCTCCCCTTGTCCTCCTCTCTGTTGTACCTCCAATCCCAAATGCCCGCTTATTAATCCTTCATTCGAAGGATTCTTTGTACTCTCCTCTGAGAACCAGACCTAAGTTCATTGTTGCACTCACAACTTCATTCTGCCTCCCTCCCCCGGCACATCTTTGTTTTTCGTCGCGTCGAAGACTAGTGACTTTTTTCGTGAATGCTTCTCCTCTTCTCGTACCAAATACAGGATTTTGATTTTAGAAGCAGTACGTCCTTGTTAAGACTTCCGAGCCCCCTGAAACATGATTTTGACGCCATGATTACAGTCCCATGTTCCCCTCTTTGTGCTTTCTATCATTCATTTCGTATGAGACGGTCGTTTTTTTCCTCCTTTTACCTAGACATCCTCCCCCCCGCTGACCCTGAGTCATAGCTCCCGAGCTTTGCTCATTATTTGTGACCACCTTGTTCATCCCCCGTACTCCTTTTTCCCCTACACGACCGAGCAGCTCATCACTCGCATTGTCTAAAAGATCGTCGCCTTCCTTGTCTGACATTTTTTCATTCTGTTGCTTTTATCGCCCTGTCTTTGTGGCTTTTTGTCCCGTCAGAGTACGGGAGCCAATCTACCTTAGACGATAGTCTTCTTAACTTCTTTTCCCCAGTCCCTACCCCCTGACTTCCAGGCCATTGCTGTCCTTGCGAATCGACTTCTGCCTCAGTTTGTTCGTCTCGATTCAACTTCCACCGCTCCTCTTTTTCTCTTAGGTTGCTAACTTTTGACCAGGGTAATGAATTTACTCGTTGTCCTATGGGATGTTGAGGTCACTGCTCTTTTTTATTGCCCCGTGCAGCCGACGTTTGCCGCGATGGATTCCTCCAGATTTGTTTCCTAACGGTGGATTTCATCGCCAGTGGCCCCTCCCTTCTTGGGCAATCCCATGTCTTGAGCACTGTGCGACTTTTAATATGGCGAATAATCTTTCTTTCAGGATTTTGAGCGCAGTTGGATTATTCTTGCTGCCTGGGTCTTTGGCCTAGTGCTGCCCTAGGCCCAGGACCTTCCGTCCCTTAGTTATCATCCCTTGGAAAGCCCTCACACACCATAACTTTTTTCACGTGGGGGTAACTGCAAACTTCTCGCCTCCTTCTTTCTCTTTTTGTTACCTCATGCAACCCCCCTATGTCCTACCTCTTCCCCCACCAAGCCGACTCTTTCCCACGATCGATTTTTTCTTCGCCCACAAATCGTGTCACTGTCTTATTTCACTCCCCTCGGTGTGATTTTTGCAAGCCTACTTCCCCGCTTTTCTGCTATCACTTCCCGGTATTCCCTTTGACGACTTTACCTATTTGGTCCAAATTTTCATGACCCGTTCCCTTTTCCCTTGTTTTTTTCCCACCCTTGTCCTGAGCGCCTTTGGCCTATGTAGATTTTTCTTTGGGTCATCGCCTTCTTTTCGTGCCCTGACTCTTTGCCGTCTCCATTCGGGAACAAAGGAAATTTCACTCTCGAGGACCATCGAGCCGCGCTTTTTTTTTCTCCTGTTTTTCAATCGGTGAGCGGCTGGGACCTTTCTGGCCGACCCCCAAATCGTTCCCCTTCGAACTTGCTTCTCGCTCAAATTTTTTTGTCGCAGTGGCGACATCCTCCTTTTCTTTTGCCTTTCTATGACTTGTCCAACAGCAATTCTCCTTCCAACTACATTGAGACCTTCTCCCCAGCAAAAGGCGGAACCGTCCGAGTCAATGTTTCTTTACTCGGCTGGAAAACTTTTTCTCTGAGTCCATTTCTTCTTTTTCATGGCGCATGCCCTTCCCTTGGAATTTTTCCGTCTTCAAGATCGTCGTCAAGGCCGTTTTCCGGGTTGCGGAGAAGGCACGCCCCCTTTTCAGGGGGGCACTTTTAATTCCCGATATCCCCTTCTTTCCCTCTCCGTTTGTTTTTTTTTTCTTATCTGTATGTGACTTCGTCCCTGTTCGAGCCCCCGTCTTTCTTTTGACTTAGCTAAATCCCGCCCTTATCACGTCCTGGACTTTATCTTAATCGTCCTCCTCTTTCTATTCTGTCCGGAACTCCTTGGACAAGTTTCTCCTCTTCGGCTGCTCCGTTTTCTCGATGTTCAGTCAATGCTTCGGGTATTTACCCTTTTTTGTTTCTCCTTCTGTAGTTTCGTTTCTTTGGATTGTCTTTGGTGTCCCTCTCGGTGACATGCACCAGAGAGGGGCATATGAATCGCCTTTCCTCCTTCCTTTTCTGCTTCGCTTCTTTTTCTTGACTTATCGTAGATTTTTACCTTTTTGTCTTAACCCCTTTCTCCTCACGAAGTGATCACCGACGTTGAGGAAGTCGCCTTTCCGGCCCGCTATGAATCCTCGTTCGATATTCTTTTTTTTTTTTTATTCTCTTGTTCCCTTAACCGGTCTTCCTTTTTGGGCATTTTTACTTGTTTTGGGTTTTTCTGCCCAATTGCCTCAGTCCTTCCATACATTCCCGTCCTTTCTGGAGTTGTGGATTTTTTCACTGGATCTGTAAGCTGTGCCATGCAATGGCTCACCGATAGTTCTTTTTCATTCAACTGTCCGGGATCCTACTGTGATTCGCTTTCTTCCCCGGCCTGACCCCTTCTTCCCAGCTGTTCTGCCTCTGCGAGCTTTCGAAAACCTCCCTTTCCCTCTGTTTGGCTTGGTTTTCGGCACGTACATATTTGGGCGGGTCCTCCTTTTTTTATGGTGACCTGTACCCAGTCACCTCGTCGACATCAAGTTCATTTTCTCCGTATTGTTTTTTTTTTTCATTTTCCCTCCTTTTTCGCTTTCTTTTTGTGAATAGCGAATTGGCATGTTCATCTCTGTGCTTCCCCTTTCCGCAAACCTTTCCCGGATATTGATTTCGGTTTCTTGCTTTTTTTTCCCCCCCCTCAATACCATTGTTTTTTCTCTTCCCTTTTTGTATATCTTTCACGCTTTTTTGCTCCCTTTGCGTGATACCATTCACCCGGCGTGAATCTTTCATAATCTTCCTTCTTTCACCGACGGAGTTTAACCTTTCCTTTTCTTCCCGATTAGTTGAATTTCCTAAATTAGCTCCCTCGTTAGATTCCTTAATGACCTTGGATTAACCGTTCCCCCTGTTCCCGCATTGTTTGTTTTTTCTTCGCCTTGTAATAGGCCTACTTTTCCCCCGGTTATTCGTACGTTTATTCTAGTTAGAGACAGAAGGGCCTTTTTTTATTTTTTTCTCTATGCTACTTAGAGCTCTCTTCGTACAAGAGTAGATTTTCTTATGCGACATCGATTGAAGGCGCCTCCCATAGTTTCCCGCAGTCTCTACTCCCACTGAAATTGATGGATCTCTCCCCATCGTCTGTAGAGGTCCTGAGTCCCTTGTTCTTTGTCTCTAGTGTGTGACTTCTCGTATTGTTCTCCGTCCGTCTTTTTTTTTGGGGGTTTTTTTTTTGGTTGGTTTGTGTTTGGTGTGTTTTGTTTTTTTTTTCTTGGTTTTCTTTTGTTGGGGGGGGGTTTGGTTTTGTTTTTTTTTTTTTTTTTGGTTTCGTTCCGTGAGCGCTCGATGTGCGCTCTCTGGTCAAGCCAGGGTTTGCCTTCTCTCTTTTCTATCTGCTCCCTCTTCCCTTTCTCCCCGTCTGAAATCTTTCTCATGTCAAGAGCCAGGCTCTGCGATTGTAGCCTGTTTCTCTTGAATTCCTTCGTCCTGATAACCAGCAGTGGCTCGGAGTTCATTGACAATGTTATGCTTTTTCCCTGTCCCCCCTCTCCCCCTCTTTTTGTTGTATCATCCATGTTGCAGCTTTCTTTTAAACCTGCCTAACTTGATACTTTTTTCTCTCTGCTGCTTTTGTCTTAGCCTTGCGGCGAAATCAACAATGAAAGTTGGTAGTTTGGTCTTCCTTTTCCTTTTTCTACTGAAATCCGCCTTCCTTTTAGCTCCCCTGCCTTTTGATTGCGTTTCACCTTCTACTGCATTTCGTTTTTTATGCGGATTTTCGCTTCGCGATTACCCTTGCGCTTTCTTTTCCCTCCATCTTTGCAAATGTGGTTAGCTTCGACTAGTCCTCCTGAATCCTTTTCCCCCTCGAAGAATGCG
>Ga0179593_1256653_pt1 | contig 10824 bp, 10 predicted proteins | sample CZODoug2_1_08_16_FD_185931 | JGI IMG/M metagenome (GOLD analysis project Ga0179593, IMG submission 185931) | Vadose zone soil fungal communities from Angelo Coast Range Reserve, California, USA - CZODoug2_1_08_16fungal (PacBio error correction) | ecosystem: Environmental > Terrestrial > Soil >... | reverse complement strand
TGCTAGAGTGACACGTTTTCGCTCCTGAGGTATTCCTTTATTTTATACTAGACATAGCAGCTCTAGCAGTCTCCAGATTTGTTAGGAACAGAAGTTGGATGTTCATTACTCTCTTTTTGTTGTTCCAGCCAGCGTCGCCGATGTTGATGTTTTTCGCGGCCGTTTTTTTTCTTTTTTGCGCTTCTAAGGAATCCTCTGACATTTGGGCCGGACCTCCGATGACTCCGATAAAGACCATTTTCGGCCACCGCCGGGTTTCGCTGACGGCGTTCGTCCCGCGGTGCGCGTTCGATCGTCTTTTTCTCTTACCCGCGAGATCGTTTCTTTCCCGGTTTTTTTCAGTTTTTATTTTCCCCCCAAGTTCGACGCGCCAGGCCGGAGTGGTCAGGCTTTCGGACAAACCAGCAAGGCAGGCTGCAATTTACCTAGTAGTACGCGCGCCAGATCTGCTGACTGTCCGTGGACCGGTTCCTTCCTAGTGAACTTTTTTTCCTGCCCTTCCCGATACATGGTCCTCTTCTTCGTCGCTCCTGTTCGCAAAGAAGAAGAATCTGCATTGATTCTGTGCCCGTGCTCCCGAACTGCAAAGATTCTTTCCGGCTTCGTTTTTGTCCGTGTGTGCGTGGGCTCCCCTGCGGTGTTCGTTTCCAGTTCGAAAGCTTGTCGGCGGCCCTGAACCCCGGACTTTTTTCTTTATCCCCCCCTTTCGGAGTCCTTTTCCACCCTTTTGGGCCCTCTAACGTTTTTTTGCCTCATTCCCTTATGTTAATCTGGCCACTACCTATTTTTTTTTTTTTGATGCGATGCAGCCTCTCCTGGGAGCAGGTCGTGCCCCAACTTTCACGGTCCCGCTGGCCATGTTTTTCATTGCCTTCTGGAACAAGATAATGACTTTTTCCCCTCTCTTCCCGCCCGCGACTACTCGTTTGGTATTGCCGGCGTGGACCCTTTCGTAGTTTTCTGAAAGGCCGCTCCTGGATGTTCGACCGGGGAGCAGACGTTTTTTTTCAGATTTTTCTGCGCAGATCTTCTGCTGTTCCCATGGGACCGCGCTCTCTTGCCGCCCTTCTCCACCGCATACCCCACCTTTTTCAAGTGGCAGATTCCTGCAGGGCGCTTTTTAGTGGCACCGCCCCACCGACTGACCCCGCGCAACCGCGAGAAAAGCGCGACCATTCACTCCACTCGGCTGGCCGAAGACGATGTCCCGCTATCAATCAGTTCGCCGGCGCGGCTGGACAGCGTTCTGCGGTCCGGGCTGACCTTTACACTTCACCCGTCCGGCCTCGATTTCGTTTTCTCCCCCCTTAAAGAGGTCGTTCCCCAGACTGTTATTTTGTTTCGTCCGGGTACGGCTGCCGTCCCCGTTTTTTCCGTCCGTGCTTTTTTGTCATCCCTTCCAGGAGCGGAGCCTGTAAATTTCTTTATGGGGTTACTTTTTGGTCCCTTTTTTGGGTCTCCGTTTTCTCCTTATAGGCTGCCCTGTCCGTGGCGTGCTCTCCTTTTAGTTTCCAATGGTCCCTTGCATCGTCCCCAGTGAAGACCTAGGCGTTTCCCGGAGGAGTCACTTTGGAGTTATTGACTGATCTGCTGGCGGTGAAACGGGAGTGTTGTCCTTTTTTGGAGGTTGTGAGTCCGTCCTGTTATTACAGGTGTCGTTTTTCCTGGCCGTTGGTGCTGAATCTACCATTTCCCTGTGTCTGAGGGGTAATGGGTCGGTAAGATAAGGTGAGGCGGTCACCGCGGGCCACCCAAGTGTCTCTCTCGCTCCCCCTTTGTGTGTTTTTTTTTTCTCTGTGAACAACTGGTTTTCCCTCCTTGCGCCGCCCCCCTTGCCGCTGTCCCCTCCCCTTGCCTCCCGTCCCGCTTTCCTTTACAGGACGACGGGCTCCTGAAGCAGCACCCGCCGCGACCCTTCATTTTGTCGGACCTCCACACCCAGTGGTCGCCCCAGAAGCCCCCGCACCTGTCATGGGATGCTCTCTCGGTTGTCTCGGCTCACCGCAATGACGCCTCCGGCGCCCTGCCTGCGGCGTCCTTGGGTGGTCCGGTCCCGTGAAATTTCGGCCTTCTCTTCTTCATTCCTTTGCTCAGTCCAAAGGAGCCGCATTCCCCCGAGCCCGTGCCCAAAAATCTGAAAAAAAAGAAATCCTTGACCACGGCGATGTTTCGGCAGGGAGGGACCACGCCTGTTTCCTTTCACTTTAGAAGCCGGGGGGCCACGAGGCAGTGCCCGTTCTTTGCTCTAGAAAGCTTGTTCAGTTGGTGGGGCCTCAATCCCGGTGGTTCCGGTCTCCATCGTTCTTTTCTTAGGCCTTCAGTTAGGGAAGACCCTTTTTAACGAAGGAAGCGGAGCCTGGACGGACAGTGTGCTGATGGCGTAGAGGTTGTCAGCGCTTCGGTTCCTTCCCAGCCTGATTTGTCACAGTTTTTCGCTTGGGGCGGGCTTGTGTTCAGGAGGTTCGCCGTTGTCTTTCCTTTTCCTTAGTCCCTGCGTGTCCGATCGGTTTTTAGGTAGGCGTTTATCTATGGCGGCTTAGTCGTCCCGCGGTCCATGTTTGTCAGCCAGAGGTGCGATCGCACCCGAGTCGACCTCGTTTAGCCTCACCGGTTCCCCGAGAAGTCGACTGTTTTTCCACAGGGGCTTGGGTCAGCCACTCCGTGCAGTCCCCCGACCGGCGTTAGTAGCTTTCCTTTTTTTCTGGTTTCCTCGTCAGAAGGAGATGGTCCACAGGTTTTTTTCTCTTATGACCATTTGCCGGCCCGTCCCTGTTCATGCTTTCCCCCCTGGACTCCCCAGTTCCCTGGAGTCGCCTTCCTCTGAGAGAGTATGTCTTCCACGCGAAGCCTGTCCCCTGTCTGTCTTCCGGCCCCTGGCCCCTTGCCCCGCGTGTGACCTTTTTGCACAGCAAGTTATGGATTTCACTGGGTTCTTGTCTTTTTCTGTGCCCCCGGCCCAGCCGCGTCCTACCCACCCCCCCCGTCTCGACCACCCCGTCGTTATTTTAATAGGCTGGGCGGGGCGAAACCGGACTATCTCTCAGGCAGCGCCTCCCTTGCTTCCATATTTTTTTCTGACGACATTATGCCTCCGAAGAGGGACCTTGATATGTAGACAGGTTTTTCAGTTCAATCTGGTCTTTTCACGCTCGCAGATCTTGACCTGCGCGTACTGATCGGTTCCTTTTTCATCCAGTTTCCTTTGTTGTTCTGCAAGCGCACAAGTTGATTTTTCCATAGAAGTTTTTATTCCGGGTCTGTGTCCAACCGGTCTTCCGTATCTCGTCTCGACAACGTCCTCTAGTAGTCGCCCCCCCCTTTAGTGCGGAACGCGATTTGCTGCCGCCTCACGGCGGTTTTTGATCCACGATGACGTAGTTTCCTCCTCAGTTCTCCTTAAGGAGTCGCAAGCTATACGTTAGCGACCTTATCCTTTTCCGGCCAGGAAATCCAGCCCTCCGCGATCCCTTTCGCGGCTACCCTGCGTTCCACCCCTTCCGGTTTTTCCTTTGATGAATCTTGTGGTTTTCCCCACTCTGTTTTTTCTGCTTATCTTTCTATATAGTCCTACCCATCGCTGAACCGACACCGCATCGCTTCTCGTGGTGGTCCCACTCGGATTCAACTCTCTCTACAATCTATTGTTTTGAGAGAGCTGAGAGTGACCCACGTTCTGCGTATTCCATTCTCGAATGGGCTTTTCCGCGACTTATCCCTCACATCCCTATAGACAGCACCCGTTTACTCCCGTGTCTGCAGGCCAGTCCCTCGCCGGGCGGGTCATGCATCTTCCTCCGGCGGTCTTCTGTCTTTTTTTTTTCTTTCGTCTGGCCGTGACTTCCTAAGCTCGTGACATCGGAGTTGCGTCCCCTTAAGAGACTTCTCGCCCGACCTCATCGTTTCCCCCCCCGTCAGGCGGTTCCGACGGCGATTATCCACGCGGGGTGCCCTTTCTAGGGGCCCGGGTCGCTGACCGCTATATCTGGATGAGTGGAAACCCTGGATACCCGGCCAGCTGCAACACCCCCTCGCAAGATGATTTTGTCCTTCTTGCGTTGAGTTCCCCCAAGCCCTCCGCAGGAGCTTGCAAGCGAGAGGACTAGTAGACGCGTATGCAGAGCTGAGCGCTGCCGACTGCAGAACTTGGACCCGTTTTCTACTATAAAGTATTAGAAGCGGGTGATCTGCGGAATATCGCAATGCCCTTCGTTATTCAAGGAGTTGCGGTGGTGAGATTCTTTAAAGCCCCCCCCTTGATGACGTCTTTCTTTTGACTTTTTTTTTTTGGTTCTTCGTTCGGGGGCCCCTGTCTCCGTGCCGGCGAATGACACCCCTTATCCTTCACTCGTCAGTATTTCCAAGCTGAAAAGCGCCTCCGGAAGAAGACGGGACGGGCTCAGGCGCGCCTTCCTTCGAGATGAACTGTTTTCGGCAGTTATGGCATTCCAGTTACTTCCTTCCCGGACCTTTTCTGCTCACCGCCTCTACCATCTATCGAGAGGCACCCATGGGTCCCTGGACGAACCTACTAGGGCGGGTACTGGGATTTTTTTGCGCAACCGTCCCGCCCCGCTTTTTTCCCGGCGAGATTTCTGTCGTGTCAAACACCCCGTTTTCTTTTTGGTTTTCCTCCTCTGAGTACTAGTTTGTCCGCTACTATCAACGAGATTTTCACATGGCGAGAATTCCAGCCCACCACGCCTTTACCTCCACCCCTGACCTTGACCCCCTGAAGTTTCCTTTTTTGCTGGAGGAGTTAACAACTCCGCCGCTCTTTCGCCCCCTCCCCCACCCCCCGCCCTCGCCAGCGCTGCCCCCCCCCCTGACGCGGAATGGTGTTGACGCCCCCCCCGCTGACCGCTACGCCAGCTATTTCGGCCACGCCTTCGCTTTGGCGTCTTTCCTTGGCCTTCTACCGGGAACCTCACCCTTGCGACGAAATCACCAGACGCGGCGAGGCCAACAAGAGGACTTTGAACCGATGCGAATTGATCTGGTTCGTCAAGGTCAGCGTTCCCCGTCGCCTACCGTCTGCCCCCGTTTGCCGTGTCCTTGCTTTCTCCCATTGTAAAGTGTTGGTTAGTGGGGGTTACGGGGTTGTTTTCTTGGGTCGTTGCTTTCTCTTTTTTTCTTATAGAGCATGTTTCTATTTTATTAGGTCCGGAAGGGCTCAGTCATCCTCGGCTTTGTTCTTCGGCGTCTTTGGATGGTTCCCTTTCCGGTGTTACGATGTCTGGCAAACGCTAAGGTGGCTGTTGTCTTGCTCAGGTTTGTGAGTTACTTCCCCATGTACTGGGTCTCGGTTTTGTGCTGAAGCTTTGTGCCTTCCTTCGAAGTCCCGGCCGCTGTTTTGTTTATCGTGTCCGCGTAATTTTTTCCGGCGGTCATTCCTTTTCCCCCAATCCCCAGTTTAATTCTCCTTTCCATCCCTTTGTTGTTGTGTTTCTTTCTTAACTGACGTCGACCTGAAGCGTGACCTGTCCCCATGCATGCTTCGCCGTCCGTTCTTGCTCCGGGACGCCGTCAGCCCGCCCCAAGGATTACGTTCCCTTTGAAGCCTCCCCCCCCCCACCAGTTTTCTTTTTCCTCCCCACCGCCCCACCGTGCGGAGCTAACATCGGTTTCTTTCACCAAGGACTACGAAAGCTGCTTCTCCCGGTCTCCGCCCGGTTCTCCCCTGCTGCCAGCTCCTCAACGGACATGGCAGATGAACTTTTATGACTTGCCAGTTCCGCCCCCCCGCCGTGACCCCACTACGCCCCCCCTGTGCCCCGTGTGAGCCGCTTGGCTCCACATCAAGGGAAGCCGGAAAATTCTACTCGCAGTTACCGGTCCCGTCTTGAAAGGGTTCTCAGGTCTTTTGTGTCAATTCCCTCGTTTTGTCCGTCTCCCTACTGTAGAGTTTTCTTTTTTCCGTCCGTTTGTGTTCACTTTCCCGTTTTAAAGTCTCAAGGAACGATTGCACGGAGGGGACCCCTTCTTCTTTAGGATTCTCGGTGTCCCGCGTTTTTTCTTATTTAGCTTTAGAGCGTTTCTAGTGTGGTTGGTGGGATTTTTGGTTCAGGTGCACCCGGAATTCTCCTTCCTCTTCGTCTTGTATAGTCGGTTTTTGATTAGAGTCTGGTTGACTGTCGAGTTTAGAGTTCCAGGTGCCCCCCCCCGTCCAGACCTATCATTTTCGTCTCTTTTCTTCGCTTCCCCCTCTTAAGACTCTTGTCAAGCAACAGCTTCTCGACGGGCAGTCACTCCGGTTTCGACGTGTCAGTCCCCCCGTTTACTTCCCCCCCCCCGGTCCCCCTCCTTTTTTTTCCGTCTCTGTCCCGTCTTCCTTTCTTTTCTCGCCGGCGGAGCTGGTCCCATTTTCAGGTTTTTGACACTGCCGCGCTCAGGTAGGCATCTTCACGCTCCATTTCGTTGCTTTTTCCCTCCCGCTTCCTGAGATGTGTGGACGTTCGGGTCCGGTCTTCTTCAGGCCCGTCTCGTGGCCCCCTTCCCTTCCTACCCTTATTCCCCCCTTCCCTTCCTTTTTTCCTTTTTCCGACTGCCCCTGGATTGACGTGACGGAACCGCGACACCCCCAACCCCCGGTACAGACCCCCGTTCCGTTTTCCTCGTTTTTTTGCCTTGCTCACCTTCCCCCGCATATCCTCTGTTCCAGCGCCAAGGAGGATATCTGCTCCGAAGGGAGGATTATGGGTTTCCTAGTCGGGCCTTTCCTCGTTTCTCCCCGTTCGTACATCTCGTTTCTCTTCTTTCTTTACGCCTTTTCCGACCTGCCCTCGCTGAGGTTCTTTGGTTTCCCTCCCTCCTGGACAATCCTCGCTTTGGCCTCTCGTTGGGGTTCTTTATTTCTGGTCTTCCCCGAAGCTCTTTTTTTTCTTTCCCCGCCCCGTAGACTAGACGTTTCTTAGTGCGGAATTCATTTGCCAGACGCACGCTTTGCGCACCATCGCTTTAGCCTGCAATCCTTTTTTTTTTCTTAAGGTTTATTTCAGATCCATACTCTTTTCCAGCCTTGCTTCCTATCGTCAGACCTTAGCCCCCGAGATACGTGCTACTTTGATGAACCAAGCCCCCCCCTGCGTCCGTGCTGGTCCCTGGGTTCGTATCCTTGCTTTTGCCTCCCCGTTTCGCTGCTTTTGACTCGTTCTTTCAGCACCATTCGAGAATGGCGCAGATTAGATGTTTTTCCCTCGGATCCCCCCCCTCTTCTTTCCCCTCTTCTCTGTTTTTTTTTTCTCTATTTTTCTCCTCGTGACCCTTTCCTTTCCCAGGATAGGTTATTAATTTTCTCGCTTTTTTGCTTCTGAAGGACTTAGTTTTAAAAGAAGGATTTGTTTGCCCTTCTCAAGCCCTGTATCCCATCCTTCCGCCGCCTCCTGGCTTTTTTCTTCCAGCTCGCGTTTTTGAAACTTAAGTCGTAGCTTATGGTGGAGTTTTCTAGGAGAAATATTCAATGGCGGAGATGGCGGACTACTTACCTTTATTCCTTTCTGATGAACTCGGCTCGTGCTCACCCTCCTTGGCGGTTTTTTCCTCTCGCGGAGTTACTCATCCGGGGGATTTTGTTTCGTGTACGTTCCGCTTATTCTCTGTCTGAGTTTGGTCATACCGTTCTCACAAAGGGGGGGATCCCCTACCCCCACGCTCCTTTTTTCTTTTGTTCACGGATGATGGAGTCCCACCCCACTTTCGTTTGCCTTCGTCAAGTGTACTTTTTTGATTTAGATGATTTCGAAAGGTTGAATAGTACCCTCGGGGACCTACTCCCCCTTCCAGACTTTTTCCCAGCGGCTAGGGCTAGGTTTGAAGTAAGGAAGACTTATGAGAGGCGATTTCTTTCCGGTTGATGCCCTCCCTACCCCCTCTTTCTTAGCGGGTTCTTGTATAGGGGTGTGGCTGGAAGCGGCTGTAAGGGCACGTTTGCAGTGGCCTCGTGAAATCAAACCCTGAAGGTTGCCTACCTGGTAGTTACGTCCCTGATGGGACCTATTTCGAAGACGCGGACAAGTAGACCGTGAAACCCCTTTTTTCGGTCTCCCTATTTTCCTCCCCGGCTTAGCTCGCCCTTTTTGCTAAGGGAATGCGAGGGCGTATAGGAAATGTTGTTTGGCCAGCTTTCCCACCTTTTTTTCCTGACCCCTATTCTGACTTTTCGTTCTATCTTCCAAGAGACGATGAGTTGAATTGCCGATTTTTAAAAGGCCCTCCAATCCCTTTGGCTGCCTTAGAGGATGCTGTACCTGCCCTTCAGACTTCTGTAAGAGTGTTCCTCGACATCGAGTCCTATCTTCTTCTTGCCACCCTTTTTCTCTAATCGTTCGCCTCCCCATGTATCCTAACTCCTTAACTTAAAGGATTTTTTCGTGGCGGAGTTCCCCCCTTCACGGCCACTCCTCCCGCCCCCCCCACTGACCTTGAACCTTTCCCCGCGACCGCGCCAATAGGCTTTGGCCGGAGGACCGCCGAATAATAAGGACCCACCAACCCCCCCACCCCCTGGTTTCTTTTTCTTTACGGGAAACCTGGAACTTACCCCACCCGTCGTCCAGCTCACATGAGTTATTGAGACTTCGCTTCTTCCCCCCTCCATGATACGACTCGGTCCTCCTCGGTAATTTCCTGCGCGAAAGGCTGTTCTTGACTTGTGTCCCATTGAGTTTACAGTAAGGTGGTTTGGGGGTTCCGTCTTTTTTTGGCCTTTTTTTTCCTGGCGTTTCCTTTTTTACTGACGCTGACATGTCAGTGTCTCGGGCAGGTCCCAGACCTGGTCGGAGCCGTCTCCGAAGGTACCGTCTCCTTAGGTCTGGGTACCGGTTGGAAGTTCTTCTATGGCGTCGGGAAAAGTTTGGATCCCCCCCCTTCTTTTGGTATGTCCCACTTCCGTTTAAGGTTGAGGGAATTTTGAGCTTGGCTCTCCTTAGTCATCCCTGCTCATTTCCTTCTCTTCCATTTCTGCTTTGAGGTCCGCGTCATTTGCTTCCAGTGAGGGAGGAGAACCCAGTGGATATATACTTTTCCCCCTTGTTGTGGTGAGAAAGATCCACATTGCCATTGGGCCCCTAATGTTGCCTCCCTCCCCCCCCCCTTCGCGGCTCCCCCTTCCCCCGGCCTCCGGCCCCCTTAGTGCTGACCGAACCTTCAAATGCGCAAAGCTACCACGGGTACTGTTGGACGGGACTAACCCCAACCTCAGTCCCCTCCTCCTATCGGCTAACGTTTTCCAGATCATCGGGTTATATATTACCCCCAAGGTACGACCTCCTTTCCGCCTTGCGGCCTTCCGTGGGTTCATCCCCCTTTACCTTGATCCCGGCCCTCTCCTCCCCATCATTTCCATCTATTCTGAACCGGGGGCGCCATTTATCAGACCCCACCACCCGCGAACCCCCCTCAGCCCCCTTGCAGCGGCCGTCTCTCTTTTTGCACGTCGACCCTGGCAGCCGGGTCACGCGCCGTGCCCGGTCCCCGCGCTTATGACCGGCCCCTCCCGCGTCTAGGGGGTCGGCGTGGCCCTCTGTCTTAAGCCGTCGAGGGGGAATTTGAAGTGTTCAACTTAGCCCGTGACGGCAGGGCAACTCTTGTACCCTGTCCGGAGGTTCTTCCTCTTTATGGCCCTCGCTTCTCTTTTAAGAGAGTTCTTGCCAGCCGATCCGACTTGTTTTTTCAAGGAGGTTGCCTCGGTGTTTGTTGCGTCTGCGTTATTCCGGGTCGTTACCTGTTGACAATCAGCCGTCAATCGGCCCCATCGTGTTTCCCGTCTGGGTGGAGGTAGCTTTTATATTTCTTGCGCAGCTTCAGCGAGTCCACTTGGACTAATCTGGTTTATGGCAAACCTCGGAGTCCGCCCCCTTCTGCCGCCCTTTTCCAGCCTTCTCCGGGTTTTCCGGTTTTGGCTTTCTCTCACTCAGTTTAAAACGGCAGCATTAGTCTCTTTTCTGTCCGTCTTTTGTACTTGCCTTCCTGAGCTGGTTTCTTCATGTTTACCTCTGCCCAGGATCTGAACGGTCGGCATAGGAAAAGGTACCCCCCACTTCTCCACGCTTCCTCCTTTTGTTGTCTTTATTGTCCTCAAATTGGTCAGGTGGTATTCCGCAAGAACGTCAGCGTGTGAATTTCCCTCTCCCAGGTATTTTCCATTCCTCTTGGGTTCAGGTCTCCTCCGCTTTTTTTCCCCCCTACCTCCTCTTCGTTCCCCACACCCCCTCTGTAAGAAAACGCGTAATTACTCGGGTATTTGTTTGCGCAAGGGGCCCTCCTTCTCGTTTTCATCCCCCCCTTTTTCTTATCTTCTCCGCGCGCCGCTTTCAGAGGTTTTGCTTGTCCCTATCCGGTAGTCCCTTTGCCTCTCTTGCGCTCTTACTGTCCTAGGTTCCGTCCCCCCCCCTGCCTCGACAACGCAGCGGCGACTTGGATTCCTTGACACCTGACCGATTGGATCCGATACTGTTTTGATCGTGTTCGCCACCCCAGCCCCTCCCCCCCCTCTCTCATTCCTGCGAAACCGTCGACTCCCGACGCCCGCTTTAGGAACGCCTTTCAGCGTTCTTTAATTCTAGCCGTGAGTTCTTTCTTCCATTCCCCTTTCTCTTAAGGGAGTCGCCCCCTCTTTCCCCCTCCGATTTCTGCGGTCTTATCGCACGGAATGCGCGATTCGTAGACTTCCGTATTAGTTTACGTTTAAAGACCCTTCGGTCGGCTGGAATTGCTTCATGACCCTCCCCTTTTTCCTCTTCCACAGCTTTTTCCCGCTTTTTCATTATGTCTTATCTTCCTTCCATCAATCCCCTCTCTAACCCGCAGATCCTGTCCGTGTGGTCAACG
>Ga0179593_1699890_pt1 | contig 10825 bp, 13 predicted proteins | sample CZODoug2_1_08_16_FD_185931 | JGI IMG/M metagenome (GOLD analysis project Ga0179593, IMG submission 185931) | Vadose zone soil fungal communities from Angelo Coast Range Reserve, California, USA - CZODoug2_1_08_16fungal (PacBio error correction) | ecosystem: Environmental > Terrestrial > Soil >... | reverse complement strand
TGATTTTTAACCAGAGGGGCTTTGCGGACTTTCCTCCCTGTCCCACCTCCTTTCCGGGAGGGTCTGAGGTACACCCCTTTTTTCCTCTTTCGTCAAGGGCTTGCCTTTGCCTTACCCCATTCCTCCTAACGTGTCCTGGGATACCCTTTCGAATGACGACTACGAAAGCTTTAGGGAGGGGTCCGCCGGTGGTCTCCCGAGTTGCTTTCCATTCCTTGATCTCGTCGGAGTGGTACCGTTTCTTTTCCCACCTCCCTCTCTGCGTGGAACATAGGGTGACCCTTTTTTCTGGGTTCCCTTCCCCCTGTAGTCGTCGGTTCAGCGTTCCTTTTTTTTTCCAACGGCGTTGGGTGATTCATCTCGGTTTTTTCGCAATTCTGGCAAAACTTCGCCCGTGCCCTTCTCCCCAATGGCCACTGAACCCACTCGTTGCGGGGCCGAATTTTATAACGACCGGCTTTTTTCATTTCCTTCTTCTGTGTCCTCCCAGAAAGGGCTGAGCTTCTTTTCTTCCCCTGGCCGTATCCTTCCTTCACTCTACGAAACCCCCCCCCCTTTGATCTCTTACACCCCACAGAGTCACTCTTTTCCCGGAATGGCGTGTAGCTCCAGGAGTACCCCCTTTTCCCGCCTGACCCTCCTTCGTAGTTTCGTCGAAGTCGTTTTTTTCCTCCTAGGCGGTCCTCCTCCCTCCCTTTTCTTGAGGATGAATTCGTTTTTTTTTTTTCTCCCGTGGACCGAGAGGTTTTTCTGCCCCGTCCATCAGGTGGAAGGCTCGTTTTCTGCTTTTTTTTCCCTTTAAGGCCCTTTTTGCCTTTTCCTCCTTACCCTTCCTGGACATTCTTCCTCCCAGACCAGCGTGTACTCATTTTCTCCCCTGACGCTTCGCCCACGCGAAGTCGTTCTTTCCTTTCTCACGGGTAGGGCGCCCCCGTTTTTTCTGTCTGAGGCGCTTTTTTTTTTTTTTCCCTCCAGGATGACGGAACCCCTGTCTACCTCAGTGGCTTTCCCCCCAACACGGACGACGAGACGCCCTCCCTCCTTTTTTCAGGCTTCTGTGACGCCCCCTCCTCGTTCGAATCGTTCCGCCTTTGAAAGATCGTCTTTTTATCCTTCTTTGCGCGTTTATTCCCCCCCTCGGACTACGTGGCCTTTTCAAAACCGACCGAACTGGTCAGATTCTTCTCCTTGGTTTTTCCTCCTAAGCGTGCAATTGAGCGGCTCCTCCTTGTTCCGTGTCTTTAAAATAGTACCAGTCCTCCTCCCCCTGCTTGTTTGGGCGGAAGTAGTCGTCTCCCTTCTTTTCCTCCTCCCCCTACCGAAAACCCTTCCTCAGACGAGCGAGAGAAATTTTTGTTTTCCCGTGAAGGATTTCCTGACACGTTTGTTCTGACGTGACAGTTTTTTCCTCGTCAGGTCTTTTTCCTGCTCTCTTTTTTTTTTCTTCGTCGAGATCATTCCCTCTTTGAGTTCTGCATCCTTTCTCGGGTGTCCTTGAAAAAATTTTTTCTTTGAAATTGGCCTTTTCGCTTTTTATTCACCTTCTTTAGATGTCTTAGTAAGCTCATTCTATCCATTACATTTGGGAGTGGAACTTCTTTTTTTTGTCAGACTTTTTATTTTTCCATTTTAAAATTTTTTCAGGCCTGATGAGTTCCGTCTTTCATTCCACTTGTGCAGCTCGCCCCCTTTTGAAGTTTTTCCTTTGATCCCGCAAGAGGAATAGTACCTCTCTTTTTCCTCCTCCCGTGATCGGCGTCCATGTACTTTTCCCCTCCTTGGCTCCCAGCCTTTTTTTTTTCCCTTTCAAGAAGGGAGCGGTTCCCGCGACACGCCAGGGAATTCAAACTTTTCTTTTTTGCCGCGGCATCTTCTTTCTCCTTCCGTCGATTCTTCAATAACGGACTTCACTTGACAGTGGCGATCTTCGTTTTACTTACCGCACTTTTGACATTTACGCGGCCTGTTTTTCAGCGGTGGCGGGCCTCACTTCACCCTCTTGCTGGCTCATGGTTTCGCTTTGTTTCTTTTTAGGCGTGAACACCCTCTTGATCGGCGTTTTTTCGTTTTCGGCGGGCCGGTAGTTCGTACCGACGTGTTTCTACGTATAAGAGGCCTTTTTTCCCCGACCCAGGCTTTTTCATGTCTGACGCCCCCCCCCAGGGTCGTATCAGGTGAATTTTTTGAACTATTTCCGTGCTCTCCCTTCTCCCTCGGTTCCTTTTCCCCCACAAGTTTTCTTTTTTTCCGGTTCAGTTTGCCGCACTCTACAAACCGTAGTTTGAGCGTGCCCCCCAGTTTGTCATGGGGGCTTACACCTTTTTCCCCTTAATTTCTGCTTTTGCTCTTTTTTCCTTCTTCTTCCGAGGCTCATTTTTTTCAAAGAACCACGAAACCCTACCCACTGGCACGCGGGTAGGTGAAACCCCGTTTTCAGAGCCCTAGAATGTTTCTCTTCCCCTTTTACTTTGAGGCCCTCTTTTTTTTCCTGGATCGCGTTCTTCTCTCTCTCTTTTTTTTTTGTTTGAGAGATGAAGCACATAAGGTGTTCGGTCCCCCTCAACTGAGATCGCCCCTTTTTGCTCTGACTCCGGTTTCCCCCTACCCAGCAAGTGGCTCTTCCCGTGTTTTCGCTTCCGTTAGGAGAGGATTCTTCCGAGTCGCTTTAGTCCCCCCCTTCCCAGCGATGACGGTTACTGTCCACCGCCTGTAAGTAATGCCAACCTTCTCCTGGAACGCTCGCCCTTATTTTTTTTACGAGTGAGTCCCCCCCCCCCCCCTTACGTTTTTCGGGGACGATGTCCAGCCTCCCTTGTTGGCCTGGTTTTTTTTTTTTCTTTTCCGAGGTTTGAGTTTAGAGAATTTTTTCTTTTTTCTAGTCACACACCGATCACGTCATGTTCCCCTGGGTTTTCTGAGGCCCCTGGTTTCTTTCCCCAATTCCACGCTAGGGAGTCTCTTAGCTTTCCTGCCTTACTTTCCCCCTGGGACTACGGACCCCACACGTCACAAATTTCCCGATCCTCGCCGATTTCCAGCGACATAGTTCCCTTTACATGAGGCATTCCTTAAATCTTCCCCGGCGAGTCGTTGACTCCTTCCCCTCTTTTTTCATGTTCGGGTCACGTGCGTATTTTTCCGAAGATCGCGATCACCCTTTTCAAGTGAGGTTCTTATGTGGTCATGGGAGTTACATCTCGCCGTCCGGCCACCCGGCGATTCCTTTCTTTGCCTGCGTGACAAGGCGTCTGGGTCGGAAACCGCTTCCCTGTTTTTCCCGGACGGGTTCTTTCTTTTTGGTGAGTTTCCCAAAAATAGAGTACGGACGCCTTGTGTAATTCCGGTATACAGTGATGTTTCACGATCGCTGCCGGTTCTATACCTTCCCTTCACGTTCCCCCCAGGTGGCAGATTTCTGCTGGGACACCTTTAAACTCCGCGTCCTGACCTTCCCCCCCCCTCCATCCAAACCTGGGGCGGGGGTTTCCCCCCGAACCATATGCACAAGGTTTTCTGATAAATTCCCTTTTTCCCCCCCCATCGGTACCCTTAAAGGAAGGGGCATTTCACGCCTTTCTTTCTGTTCGCCCGCGATTTCCGAACTCCAAATCGACTGGCCTTTTCCATCCCTTTTCTTTCTCGGAGGGATCACCTGGGACCTCTTGGTACCCGCCGCACGAGAACCTCCCCCTTGTCGGAGAAAACACTTCTCCCTTAGTTGGAATCCCCCCTTCCCTTTTTTCCCCCTCTCGCTTCGGCGAAATCCGGCAAAGGACTTTTTCCGGTCGGTGGTTTTTTTCCCACCTTTTCCGATCCTCGACTTCGGCCCAAGCGGTCCGTATTTCCTGGGTTTAGTCATTCCAGGGGTCTTTGCGGGCCCCCCTCCCCTCTTTCGAACGCCGCTCCAGGGGCCAAAGCTGCCCATCGGGGTCACACGGCCACTTTCCCCTTGTCGGTCGGTTCACATCCCCTTTTTCCGGAGGACCGCTGCACTCTTGCCTTTCCAACTCCCCTGAAAAATTGGGGGGGTTTTTTGCTGGACGGGCCGGTGAGGCTCTTCTTTTTTTCCTTCTCCTTTCTCCGGGGGAGGTCTGTAAGCTGACCAAACTTCAAGGGTTGTCCTGTGGGCGTTCGCCCATTTTTCTCACCCAGGGTGCCGTTTTCTTTTCACTGGCTAGTCCGCCCCACTTCCGCCCCCCCCTCCAACCTACCCCGTTATCAGTGAGTTATTTCACGCCGTTTTTTTTCCCCATGGTTCCCCTCCTTCCTGGGAAGGCCCTGAGTTACAACTTTTTGTCGCCCGGCATGTCCTGCCGGTTCACTCAAGCGGGCAGCCCTTTTTTTTGGCTGATTTTTCCCTTGTCCAAACTGAAAGGGGTGTTGGCTGGTGATTCTCGTTCCACGGAGGCACTTATGGACCCATAACCTCCCCCCCCTCCTTTTTCCTTTCCCCTTTTCCTCAGACGATTCCGGCCTCCCCGACTCGCCCCCCTCTTTCGCCGTGGCTGCGGTCAAGGCATGTTTTTTTTCTTTGAAAGATACACGCCATCTTCTCTCCTTCTTTTCTCGTGGGGTCTTCCTTCCCGTTGGTTGTCGGTGCTTTTCCCCGCCCTTTCTACTTTTTCACGCGAAGGGGGCCACCCCAGTTCCTTCTTCAAAAACTTTCCTTTTAATGCCCATTTTTTCTCTTTAGTCGTTTAAAGGGTCCCCTTTTTGAGAGTTGCCTCGAATTTCCTTGCTACCGCTTATTTCCTTCCCCCGTTTTCGCCCGGCACGTTCTTGCTTAGACCTTCTCAAACTTTCCTACTTACCCAAAGGAACACCGGAATCTCCCCCCTCCCCCTTCACGAGCGCCTTGTTTTCCTTTGGAGAACGGTACCACCCCCTCTGGACGGCGTTTTTTTATGCTCGTCCCCCCCCTTCCCTTTTCTACCGCCCACCGAATGGGCCCGACTCCGTTTAGCCGCGTAGTTCATTCACTTTCTCCCACGTCGAGATTCTTTTTCCCCTTGTTCAGACTCGGCACTCCCCGGCGGGATGTTACCATCACTCCCCATGCCCGGTCTTTTTTTCACCTCGGTCGCTCGACTTCCGTTTTGGGTTCCGCTTGTGGAAGACGTTTCCTCTCTCTCTTTTTTTCTTTTACTCATCTTGTTGAAGAAGAGATCGACGTGGACCTTGTCCGTCTCACCTGGAGTCAGAGACGACCCTCGCTTTTTCTTCCGGGCAGGTCGTGGATGCCCCTCCTATTCCTCTCGAGTCCCTCCCTTCCTTGCGAGTGGCCGCTACTCGGACGTGTTTTTTGGATCCCGCTTTTTTTCTGAAACTGGCCAGCCTCGAAGAGATTTTTTTGCGGGGTCCGGTGGCCTCTTTCCTGTTGGGAGAATCCTCCCTTTTGCGTAGGGAGTTGGCTGGTAGACGTTGTCCCTGTTCCTTTGTGATGACGGGGCGCGTTTGGTGAAATCTCCTGGACTTTTTCCGTCCCCCCCCTTCCCCTTTTCTTTGGTCTCAGCGAACGTGTCCGGGCGCCCGGTTTTTTTCTCCTTCAATGGAAACCTGAGTGGCTTCGTCTCTTTCCTGTGATAGGGACCCTTCCCCCTTTTTAACGGAAACTCTTTCCCTTTCCCTCTTTTTATGCTGAAAACGACCTTCTTTTTTCTTCTTGTTTTTTTTTTTTTTTGCTCAGCAACAGGGCTTCCCTCCCCTGGGCACGTAGTCACAGTTCCGCCCACCCCAGTCCCCCCTTCCCTCTTTTCCCCCACCCGAGAAGCGCTCGTTTGATCTTTCACGCTGCTGTCTCCCCTCCAACCGGTCCCATGCCTGGACCTCTTTTCGAAGTCGGGGCGTTCCCTTTTCCTCGGTGCGGGCCTTCCTTTGCAATTCTTTGAGATGAATCGTGTTTCACAAGACGGTCCAGTCGGTCAGGAGGGTCTAGACCCCCCCCTCAGGTGGGGACGGGCTCGGTCTTTTCTCCCCTAATGGCCCCTTTTTTTTCTGGCGTGGCCTAACCGGCAGGACCGCTGGAGCTCCACCCTTTTCTCTTATCCAGGGGACCGACCCTTTTTTTTTTTCCACAGCACATTGTTTTCCCCCCCTGATTCCGGTTTGGTTTACTGTCCTAGGCCGTCCCGGTTGGGAGGTTTGAGCGCTTGTCTTTGTGACTCCTCCCTGGAGAAGGAACCATTTGGTACTTCACATGGGGATGCCCTCCCTCTTTGACGAGACTGTCCTTTTTCAGGCTTACGGACGCCCAACGCATCGCCACTCTTCGTTTTTCCCCCGGGCCGGGCAGCATTTTTTTCAGTTGAGGGCAGTTCTATTCCCTCCGTTTGCCCCCTTCCAACCTGGACCCGAAACGGCGATCCTTTCTTCGTTGGTGCCCCTTTTGCCCTTTGAAAGCGGCAGTTTCTGTAGCCGCGAACGCTCCTCCCACTCTCCTGACCATATCCTTTCCCTTTTCGAAAGTAGAGGGATCTTTCCTTGGGCTTTGCCGAACTTCCACCTCTCCCTTCCTGACTCCGCGTAGCGAGCTCTTCTCCAGGGGCTAGGCCTTTTTCCCGTGGGACTTTTTGTTTTCTTTTTCCGCCCGTCCGGACTGGTCCCGCGGCACTCCCCTTTTCCCTTCGAGCGGCCCTTTTTGTTATGCATCATTTCCTTTGCGGTCCCCCCCAGAATTGTTGCTGTTAGTCGTTTCGCTTTTGAAAACCTAGGTCCTTTCGCGTAGCTCATTTCCTTGGTCTTGTTTTTGGCCCGGCCACGGAAATGGGTGCCCCTTCGTTGTGGAAGGCTTGTTGACAGTCGGTGAATCCCCTTTTTTCCCAAGCTTCCTTCTTCTTTTTCCGTGATCTCGAATTTGTCTTATTATAGCCGTTTTTTAGCTCCTTTTCTAGACAATCGACCTTTTTTCCTCGATTGAGCAGGGTCTTACCAGTCGTTTTCCCCCTCTTTTTCCCTCCCTTTTTCGGCGAGTGCCCCAGAAGCCCACTGTCTTTCTTTCTTTTGCCGCCCGGAATCGGCCTTGCCCTTTCTTAAATCCAGCCCTCCCCTTTCACAGGTCTGCTTCCCCTCTGTTTATCGGGCATACCTGCACGTGGTCCGACTTCCTCTTTGATCAACGGGGGGGGTCTTTTTTTTCTTGGCCGGTCAAAGCTTGTCTTGCCGACTCTGCATCCTTTTTCTTTTTGGAACTCGGGCGCGGATCGCTTCGACCTTTCTTTTTTTTTTTTTAGCGCAGGAACCTTCTCAGAGGCCGTTGGGACGTTGCCTTTTTTGCAAACGTCTACCCCTTTCTTTATTCCATGGAACTGTTTTTCTCTTTAGGCCTGCTTGATCCTCGGTAGCTTACAACCCTTCCCCCCCCAAGTTTTCTGTCCTCTTCCCTAAACGGTCCTTTTTTGTTCCCCTTCCAAACTTTATTTTTTTCTCGCAGGACCTCCCCCTTTTGTCCATGTCCTTTTTTCAGTAAACCCGTCACCTCTGCTCTTTTCTCAGGCTCTTCGATGTTTTTCTATCCTCTCGAAAGAACCCCCTCCCCCCCTCGGCACTACTCCCCCCCCGGGGTAGTTCACCGTCTTTCCCCCTCGACTTTTTTTTTCCTTTTAAGTGAGGCTTTCTCCCCCCCCCTATGTGCTCGCGCTTTTTTTTTTTTTTTCTCCTCCTCAGGTGTTGTTGGTTTTGATATGCTTGCCCTTGCACATTTATGGGTGTTTTCACCTCACGTAAACTTGGATCCGCCCATTCGAGGTTTTTCTTCCTTCCCATACCCGTTTTCCAGTTTTTCTGGGTTCTTTTTTTCTCTTTTTCGTTCTCAGAGGATTGCCTCCCCCCCCGAGGGAGGCCTGGAGGGCCCCCTCTCTTGAACGTTTCCTGCACCGGGGCCTCCAGATGGAACACCCTTGAGGATGGCGCCCCGCTCGCAACTCATCTTTTCGTACTGGGGAGGTGCGTTTGCCCCACCTTCCCTTTCTCCCGATTGGAAAGCCGGTTTTTTTTCTGGTGGAAAGCTCGTTCTTGGGGAGAGCAATTCGTCTTTTTCCTCCCAAAATCCAGGAGTACGGTGTTTTTCGCCGTGCCTTCGGTCGTTATTCCTGGCTCGGAGGACTCTTGTATGACAAGCTTTTTCCTAACGGCCGCGCCCCCCTGTTCCAAGCGCCCTCCTGCTCTTTTTCCTTTGACAAAGGGACTAAATTTTCCCTGAGCAGCTCCTGGCAAAGAAAATCCCTCTCTTTCTCCCCCCGGGCGGACTCCTCCCTTTTCCCTGTGAGGTAGTTGATTTTCCCCAGCTTCCCTTCTCCCCTGTCAAGTGATATCATTGTCGTGTTCGTGATGGCTTTCCCAAGAGCGTCCCAAGGGCGTGCTTTTCGGCATCGAAGACCCCCCTTTTCTTTTTTCTTGCGTTTGGTTTTCTGAAGAGTATTACGGATGGGGGACTCCTCTGGGAGCCCCGTGCTTTCCCCCCTCTCTTACGGACCTCCTTTATCCCGTTCCTCTGAGTCACGTGAGGTCCTCTTCAAGGATACGCTGCCGTCCTCCTCTCTTCTTTCCCCCCCCCGTTGCGAAGCTGCCTTGGTTAACAAATTTCCTCCCTCACTGTCCAAAATCGCGTCTTTGCACAATTCCCCCCCCCCTTTTCCCTTGGCTTTTTTCCCCTGGCCCCCATATCAAGGGATACCTCGAACGCGCCCTTACTCCCCGCGGTTGCTATAGACTTCGCTTTTTCCTCCCCTCCCAAGCTCTGGGGGTTGTGTAGGCGTCAACGACCCCCTTCCCTCAATAGGACTGCTGCGACGAAGATTCTTCCCCCTACCCACGAGCGTTCCCCTCTTGGGCGACGGGCCCCTTTTTTTGGACACACGTACTTTTTCGGAGAAAACACGACGGCCTCTCCCCTTCTTTCTTTTTTCTTCGGGCCAAGTCTCCTTTGGAGTCAGGACCAATGTGTTGGCTTTCCCTTCCCTGAGTCCCTCACTTTTGGCCCCCCATTTCCATGATCTGGTCAGTCCTTTTCTTTCGTGGAAAGGCGGGCGCTTTACGACATGAACAAGGGTTTTTCTTTCCCCTTTTCTTCCCCAATTTTTGCACACGTCTGTCCTCACGTTGTTTGGGACTGAGGTCACAACTTTTTTCCCAGATTCGGTCGGTTTTTCCCCCTTGTTGGCTGGCTGACCTCTTCCTTTTCTCCACTGCCCTCCTTTACCGATGCTGGCCGGAAGGTGATTTTTTTTGAAGTTCTGGATTCTTTCTTCCTTTTGAGTACCGTAAGGCCTGCCCCCAATGGCTGAGAAGGGGTTTTTTTTTCTTTTTTTCCCCCCCCCATGTTCGCCATTTTCCAATTGTTCGTCTTCTTGCTTCGTCCGCAAAGCGCTTTCCGGGCTTGCGCTACCCCCCGGATCAGTTTCATTTCACGACTGTTCCTTTTTGTTTTTCCCCTGGGAACATTGTCCTGGAGAATAGTAACCCACGCTTTTTTTATGAAGCTCGGTCCCCCCTCCGGTTCAGGCCCCCCTTTTTTTTCCATTTTTCCTTTCCGGTTTTCTTTTTTCCTCTTCCCCGGGTCCAAAACCTGTTTTCATCTGGTAGGAGGACCCTTCGTTCCCCCCCTCGGGGCAGTTTTCTTTGGCCCCCGATCATCCTTCCCCCTTTCCCCTTCTTTTTGCAAGGGCTCGCCTCAGTACGTCAGGGCAAAGGACCCTCCAAGTGATGGTACACTTTTTTTTTTTTTCTCCGGAGCTCCCGTCCTATAAGGGTACACCGAGTCTTCTCGTGTGGGTTTCATCTTCTTCTTTTTTTTGGGTGCGGGAAGAGTGAGTTCTTCCCAGGTCTAACTCCTTCCCCGTTTTCGTCAGAAGTTTCTTTCCACTCCTCCGGATGGCAAATCGTTCAGCATCGTCGCCTCGGCCCCGTGTGGGGGCCCTGTGGACCCTTTTAAGGAGTTTTTCGCCGCTCCACTCAGGTCAGGCGGATTCCCCCCACGGCCTTACCCGCCCGTCCACTGTACGTTTTTCTTCTCCTACCAGGAGGGTCTTTTTCCCACGTTTCCAGGAGATTTCACACTATTTTTCCCTTTCTGTCCGTCATCACTTCTCCTTTTCGGGAGGGGGGCTTCAACGTTTACCCCTATCTTACCAGCACTCCTTCATCCCCCTGCGTGGGCTGTCTTCCTTATCGGGTGGGACCGCCACCTCCTCCTGTCCCTCGCTCGAGGGCGGCCCTTTTTCCCGCTCCTGTGTGACCACGTCGCTTATTTCTTCCTCCTTCATCCCGTCGATCGGGCCCTTTCCCCGGCGGGAGTTACCTAACGGCTTGCCTGGATTGGGCATACCGATTTTTTCCGGCCCCCCTTTTTGTTCTTCTTGAGAGGTCCAAATTCTTTTTCCTCTCCGTGTTGTTGTTGCTACTTTTTTGCCCGTTTCTGCGGTGCACGTCTCCCCCCTTTTGGCCGGAAGTCGGGGGCCGACATCGTAGGCCTTTCCTTCCCTTCAGGCCGCTTTTACATCCACCGCCGTTACTGTTTTTTTTTTCCGGTGCGACGAAATTTACTCGCTTTTCTTTTGTTCATGAACGTCCCCCCTTCTTCCCCCCCAGCCTCGAAGAGATCGGTCGGTTAGCCCGGATAAGCTTTTTTTCCCAGGCGGGGCTCTCTGTTTCCTTTCCTTGCCCTTTTTTTCCCAGCCGGCGAAGTTTTTTTTTTTTTTTTTACCCTTTTATCTGACCAGCGTTTCTGGGTAAGGTCCCTCGGTTTCAGCGAACTTGCCTTCTCCCTTCTGTTTTTTTTTTCATTTCCTTTCTGGCCTGGAAGTGAGCTTTTCTATTTTTCAGCCCATTT
>Ga0179593_1645147_pt1 | contig 10825 bp, 22 predicted proteins | sample CZODoug2_1_08_16_FD_185931 | JGI IMG/M metagenome (GOLD analysis project Ga0179593, IMG submission 185931) | Vadose zone soil fungal communities from Angelo Coast Range Reserve, California, USA - CZODoug2_1_08_16fungal (PacBio error correction) | ecosystem: Environmental > Terrestrial > Soil >... | reverse complement strand
TTTTTTTCTTTTCCCCGGTCCTGGGCCGAACTTTTTTGAATCGGCGGCGGGGGCCTGTGCTCCTGACTCTGGTTTTTTTTTTTTTTTTTTTCCTCCCCTTCTACTGCCGGGGGAAACTTTTTTTTCCCGCTTCTCTCTTGATTAGGGCTCTTTTTTTTGCTCGGTTACTTTTTAATTTTTTTCTTTTTTTCTTCTGCCATGGCTTTGGGCAAAAACCCCTTCTTTTTTTTTCCTCTTCCTTTGTGGGTCCCTGGCGCTGATTTCCCCCTTTTTTTTTTCTGGTGATGACCGCTACACGACCCACCTTAGTTTTTTTTTTCTTTCAAACATGCCCAGGGATTTTCTCGTGCTTTACACGGGAAGGACTCATTTTGCGGCACGTTGGTTTTTCCTTATTTCTACGGGATTGCGCTGGCTGCGGGCGGTTTTTCGTCCCCCCTTCCCGGCGGACTGTTGCGCTCTCCTTCCTCTTACGCCCTGTCCGCCGAATTCCAGCTGTCGGTTCTTTTTTTTGAACTGAATGGCGTACGCCCCGCCTTTCTTTGTTGTTGGGGGGGAATTATGACTTTTTCTCCTTTCTTTGTGTCACCCTTGGCCTTCCAGGAGATTGTCGGCCCCTTTTTCACCATGAAAAGCGAATCGGAATTCTTCTTTACTTTTTTTTTTTTTTCCCTCCCCCAAAGGTTCAAGGGCCGTTTGGCCTTCTTTTTTCTTTTTCTTTTCTTTGGTCGGGCGGGGGGCCTTTTTTCCTCGGCAGAGGACCGGGTTTTTTCTGGGGGGCAGCCTTTTTTCTTTTCTTTTTGTTTTTGCTTGTTCCCTTTTCCCTTTCCTTACGTTGTTTGGTTTGGTTGACTTTCTTTCAGGGGCGCCACGGTGTTCCAAAGGCGGTTGAGGGTCCCCCCCCCTTTTTTGTTGCTTTTTTTGACGCAAAGACCCCTTTTTTTTTTTTCGTTTATTCCGTAGGCAGTCCTGTTTTTTCATTGGCGCAGGGGCGGGGAAAAAGCCCCCCAAACCCCTGGTATCTCCTTTTTTTGGGGATGCTTTCAGGGAAAAATCCTTTTTTTTTTCCTTGGGGCCGAATCGGGTGCTCTCTCTTCATGGTCGGGGGAAACATTTCTTTCATGCTTTTGTGGTGCTTCCCTTTCTTTTTCCTTTACAAGAGTTTTGCCAACCAACCCCTTTGTTTTTCCGGACCAATCAGTGCAGGCACCTTCCTTTTTCCTCGTCTTGGGGTGTGGGGACAGGGGCCGTTCTCCTTTTTTTTTTTGTGGAAAAAAGTAAATGAACTTGAAAAACGTTTTTTCTTGGGTTGAGGGGGGGGACCCCCACGTCCGGCAGGCCGCCTTCTTTAGCAAATGTACTTGGGCATTTGTCCTTTTTTTTTTTTGCATTTGCCTTTTTCCTGAGTGCGGTTCCCCAAAATCCGGCGCCAGGTGAAAAATTTTTTTCTAACGTTGGGTCGGTTGTTCTCCCCCCAATACATTAGAGGCGTTGCTTCCGTACGCCCTGTTTTTTTTTTTTTCCCCCAAAGGATAGACCCCCTTTTCCAAAGACCCAGGGCCAGGAACATCCTTTTTTCACATTTTTTGGTAACGGAAGCCAACCCAGGTCCTTTTCCTTTTTTCCAAAAAGGCTTTTTCTTATGTGGCGGTCCCTTTTTTTTTCCGTTCAGGGCAGGGAAAAAGTTTTTGTGCCTTTTTTCCAGGTAAGGAAGGCCAAAGGCTTCCTTTTTTTTTCCCCCACGCCAAACCCAGTTTTTTTTTTCTTTATCAAAAAATTACCAGCTGTTTTCATTTTCCTTCCAGACAAGGTTCACAACCATTCCTTCCTTTTCCTTCCCGCGCCCAAAAAAAACTTTTCCTTTGGGGGAACGTGCCCCCCCCTTTTTTTTTCCCGAAAATTTCCCTTTTTCCCCCCGCCCCAGACCGCTGGCGGTGCCTCTTCCTTCCCTCCTCTTTCCCTTATGGATAAGGGCCATCCTTAGCTTGTGTTTTCCTTCTCTTTTCTTTTCTCTCTTTAATTTGTGTTGTGAAAGTATCGTTTTCTTCCTTCTCCCGCTCCAGTCGTTTAGCCGGTTTCTTTTTTCTTTTCTTTTCTCCCTTCTGAGGATTCGCATTCCACGGGTGCCTTTTCAACTTTTTTCTTTTCTCTTGTTCGACGGGACTACAGACCCCCTTTTTTTTTCTGTTTTCCATATTACATAATTTTTCGAAAGGACCCGATCTTGCTTTTTTCTTTTCTTTTTTTTTTTTCTTACTCATTTTTGGAGATTACCCCCATCGGGTACTATTTTTTCTTCCTTTTTTTTTTTTTCTTAAGGAAGGTCACTTTTTTCCGACTTTGTGTTTTTGTTGTCCCACGAAACCTGTAACCTTCTTTCTCTCCCCTTTATTTCGGTAATCGATTTTTTTCCCCGGGAACCAAACACCCTTTTGCCACTTATCCCTTTTTCCCCTTGTTATCTTGGATTATCGATATAAAGGACTCTTTTGTCGTTTGCGCTGTATTTTGGTATGTGGGGGAGTTGTTGCCCTGCCTTTTTCTCTTTTCCCTTCCCGATTTGAACGATGTGGGCCCGAATCTTGTGATGTCCTTTTTGCTTTTCTTCGCTACCCATTTGGGGAGGTTTTCTTTTTTTTTCTTCTGTTGTTTTTGGCTCTTCTATTTGCATTCTTTCTCTTCTTTATTTTATCCAGGGGAGGGCGCTTTTTTTTTTCTCTCATTACTAAAATTTAAACAAAACCCTTTTCCCTCTTTTCTCTCTTTCAAATAACCGGGTGGGAGTTATTTTGTCCGCCTTTGGGCGTTGGTATTTTCCCCTGTTGACTTTTTGATTGCTAGTGATAGCTTTTCTCCCCCTATTTGCCCCTTTAATGTGTAGTTGTATCTTTTCTCCTCCTTCCCCTTTCTTTTTTGCCGCGGAATTTATTTTTCCCTTGTTTATAGGCATCGCCTAAGCGGGGAGGTGGAATGCGTCCTTTTTTTCTTGTGTGGTGTGTAATTTGGGGATCTCCCCCCCCTTTTTTTTTTTTTTCTTCTCGTATTGTTAAGGATGACCCCTTTTTCCTTTTTTCGGTAGTTTGGGCGTGGGGTACTTTTTTCCTCTTTGTTTAAAAAAAACGTGGGGACCCACGGCGTTGTCTTTTTCTCCTTTCTCTTGGGGATTTTGGGGACTTGGTGTTTTTTTTCCCCCCCCCTTTCTCCACCCTTTTTGTCGTTCCTATAAAACATGTGCAGGCCAATATCCGCACCCCTTTTCTCCCCCCCTTTTGGTAGGGCATGTGGCAAGGTGCTGGCCCACCTTTTTTTCCTCTTTTGTCTCCTCTTCAAATTTTAGGAATTCCCTTTTTCTTTCTTTGTTCTTGACGTCTCCCTGTAATCGCCCGTCCCTCTCTCCTCTCCCTTTTTTTCCTTTGTCTTCGAGCCCGCAATACTTGCAGGATTCTTTGGTTGTTCCCTCTCTCTCCCTCCCTTTCCCGATTTTTTCCAAGGATTTTTTCCCCTTTTTATCATCATACGCGGGCGGGTGTTTTTTTTTTTCCTGACCGCGCCCCCACACCCCCCCCCACGTTCCGTTCGCTTTTTTTTTTTTTTTGTCAGAAGGTGGTGGATAGACACTTTTTCCTTTTTGGTTGTCTTGCATGATCTGTTTAGTGGCCTCGGTTTTCTCCCTTTTTCCTTCCCTCTTAACAAACACATTCAGGGTCCGCCCCGATCAGATCTCTCTGGAACCATATCTTAATCAAATACTATTTAACATGTCGCTTTTTTCCCCCCTTTTTTTTTCTGTTTTGTCTGTTGTGTGTTTGCCCTGGGCAAGGGGAGTGGTGCCCTTCCTCTTTTTTTTCTTACTCGGTGGAAAAAACCAAATTGCCGTTTTCTTCCCCCTTTTTCTACGCTTGGGAAAAAAGGTCTTTTTCTTTTCCCTCCACTGGTGTCACCAAGTTCCCCCGTTCACCCCCCTTTTTCCTTTTCTTTTCGACAACCACACCAACACCCCCACGGCCGGCACCCTTTGGGACATTCCTCTTCCTCTTTTATCATACCATTTCAATGTAATCCGTGTTGTTGTTTGCCTCTCTCTTTCTTTTCCCCTTTGTTTCCCCTTTTTTTTGTTTTTTTTTTTTTTTGGGGCAGGGGTGGGGGATGTGTTCTTCTCTTTTTCTGTCTGTTTCCCTTTGTGGGGGACTGGTCCCCGGATTGTTTTCCCCCCTTTTTTTTTTTCTCTTATTATTTAGACCCCTTGAATCGTTGGGGCCTTCTTTTTTTTTTTTTTTTTGGGGGGGGGATTTAACCACGTTGTGCCCTCACTGCATCTCGTCCTTTCCCCTTTCCTCATTATTTTACTTCTTTTCAACTTCCCCTCTTTTTCCTTTCCTCCTCTTCTTTTGCTTTTTTAACAGACCGTTCGAGTACCATGTGTTCTCTTCCCCCTGGGTTATCCTGACGTTTTCCTTTTTTTTCCTTTTTGGGTTTTTTTTTTTTTTTGGTTGCGCGGGCGTTGGTATCCCCTGTTCTTTCCCCTTCCCCTGTTTTATTTTGCAGGTTTTTTTTTCTCCCTCTTTTTCTTTTCAGTGCGTGGTCCTTAGCCCTTCGGGGCCCCTTTTTTTTCTGGACGGGGCAACACACGTCGGGAAAAACTTCGGTATCTTTTCTCTGGGTTCTTCTTTCGCACGGAAAAGTGGTTTTTTTTTTTTTTGCTTGTTACCACATGGTGTGCTTCGGCTTCTCTTCTTTCTCCTGGTTTTAGTTGGGGTAGGGGGGCAGATTGTCCCCCTTTGCCCCCTCTTTCTTCCTTCCGCGGAGATGAGTTATTATGATTGTTACTTTTTTTCCCTTTTTTTTTTTTGTGAGTATTTCATTTCAGGCCTGTTTTTTCCCTTTCTCCTTTTTTGGGGGGTTCTTGGATTTTTGGGTTTTGCCCACGCAAGTATTTTGATATTTCTTTTTTCTCCATCCAGCGGAGATGAATTGTCAGGTTTTTTTTTTTTCTCTCCTGTCTTTTTTCATTTGCCGGCAGCCCCCCAGGCTTTTCCTTTTTCCCTCCTCCCCCCCTCCTCTTTTTTGTCTTAATAAGGGGCAATTTGGGTTCTTGTTTTCTTTCTCCCCTCGGTGGGCGATATAATTATAGGGGATTTGTTACTTGGGACCCCTTTATCCTGCCACCCTTCGATTAAAATTGAACGAGTCGGGCCCCTTTTTTTTTTTTCTTTTCCCTTTCTATCGTTTTGTCTCCCCCCCTTTCCTTCCACTTTAATTTTTTTTTCTTTTTTCCTTCTTTTTTTTTTGTCGATTTTTAAGGAGGCTCGTTCCACCTTTTTTCCCCCCCCTTTGTCATTGTTAGTTATAGGACGTGAAAGGTACTCTTTCCCCCTATTTTCTTCCCCCTGTCTTCCCTCCCGCTCAGCCAGACGTCCATTTTTTGTTCTTTTGCTTAGATTAACCCCGCAAACCTCCGTTTTGTACCCCTCATCTCCCTTTCCTGTCAACCCCCAACGATGGATTTCTTTGTCTCTATCTTTTCCAAAAACACCCTCCCCTTTTGCAGATACCAGTTAATCCTGGCCGCCCATATCCTCCTTTTCTTCCTGTTATTTGAGGATAGAAGGGCGTGTTCTTTTTCTTTCTGTCTTTCGATTCCTCCCCATTTTTGGGGGCCCGTGATCCTTTTCCTTTTTCCTCTCCCCCGTTCATAATTGTTAGGTCTCGGATTATTTGGCTTTCCTGTTGCTTTTTCTTTCTACTTTTCTTCCGGATTGCGATGGGGGGGGATTAACGGAAATGTTTTTCTTTTTTTATCTTGTTCAAGACAGGACTTTTTTTTGATCCCCATCCCGCCGACTTTGAGGGTTGTATTCAGATTTAATACTTTTGTTTCCCCCTTTCTTTTTTTTTTTTCCCGTTTGAGTTGAATAGGGGGGTTTTTTTTTTTTCCAGGGTGGTCTCAGGGCTCTCGGAGGGCATTTTGCCCCCCCTCCTTTCCCTCTTTTCCCATCAAATTATGCGGGAGGAAATGTGTGTGAAGACTCTTCTTTCCTTTCTTGCGAAGGGCCTTTTTTTTCCTTTGGCGCTCAGATCCTATGAAGGTGAGCTTCTCCCTTCTCTCTTTCGGAGTGTAGTCCGGCAAAGAGGTCTTTTTTTCTACTCCCTTTCCTTCTCTGCTTCTCTAATAAATTGGTTTATTTCCCTTTTTCTTTCTTTCGCTTCTGCATTTTTCCTCGGAATGATTTGGGCCGTGGTTTCTTTTTTTCTTCTCTTTTTCTATTTTTGGATGTGGGTCCTTCTTGGCTCTCCCTTATTTGTTTAGTTTATTTTGGAGGACCTTCTTTTTTTTCTCTGCTTATTTCCAACCAAGTCCTTTGTGTCCTTTTTCTTTTCTTTCCTTCCTTTTTTGTGATAGGCCACGAAAGCGAGCTTTGTTCGATCCTTCTTTCTTTTTTTTGATTTATCTTTTTTTTTTTTTTCGTTCTCCCTTATCAACGCTCCTCCCTTCTTCCTTTCCCCCCCCCTCCCTCTTTTCTAGACGCCAATGCGCACGAGACCATAGCGTCCCCCATTTTTTTTCTTTCCCGTCGCTGTCCTCTTGACTTGTGTATGGGCGAAGGCTTCTCTTTTTCCTTTGTTGACTCATCTGTTCGCCGTGCCGGGTCTGCTCCTTTTTCTTTCCTCCCCTTTTGGAGCTGATCAGCGAGCGGCCCGTGATTTCCCTTTGTCCTCCTTTCATCCTTCATTTTAAAAATATTCGACCCACTTCTTTTCTTTTCTCTTTTTTTCTACATCCCAGTACTGCCTTATCGGAGTGCGGCCCCTCCCTCTCCCTGGAGGGATATTCATGTCCTCCGCTGTTACTCTCTTTTCGGGATTTGGGGAATACATTGTGTGCTTGTTATTACTTTTCTGTGTCTCTCTGGGCCTTGTGTTGTCTAAAAAAAAACCCCCCTTTTCCTTTTTCTTCTTCTTTTTTTGCTTCTCTATGGGGAGAGTTTACCGGCCACTGTTCTTCGTCCTTTCCTCTCTCCCAAACCCGGGGGGGGTGGTTCTTTTTTTTTTTCTTTTGATTGTGCCTTTGCAACTGATGGCGACCCCCCGTCCCCTTTTCTTTTCCTTCTTTCCCCTTCGTTAAGTCGCTTTTTTTTGAAACAAGGCAGGTTTAGACCCTTTTGTCCCCCCCTCTGTCCCGTTTTATAAAAATGTTCCCTCCCTTTTTTACATCCGGGTACCTTGTTTTTTTTCGTAACCTAGGCGTTCCGTCCCTCCTCTTCTTCCCGTCCTCCTTAGGGCGTGGATAGTTATTATGGTTGGTTGGCTTTAAACCACTTTGGTCTCCCGTTTGTTTTTTTCTTGTTAATGTAAATTTTATTTTTTTTTCCCCTTTTTCGTCCTACTCTGTACGGCTGTTATACCTTTGGTTTTTCTTGCGGTTCTTTTTTTCGTTTGCGTTAATTTGGGAGTGGGGGCGAGTCGGACTGTTCGCCTCCCTTTTGTTGCCTTTTTGAATATTATTAAAAGTGTGTTGTTTTCTTTGTTTTTGCCGGACTTTAGACTGCTCTTCTCCCTCCCCTTCTTACGCAACACATTATATAGGAAAGGTCTTTGCCAAGGTTTTCTCACTCCTTCCTCTCCCTTTCCCCGCCTTGTGGCTCTTGAGGTGCGCTTTTTTTTTTTTTCCCTGCCGTCTTGTTATATTGTCCGTCCCCCCCTTTTTTTCTTCCTCTTCTGTCTATTATTAGTAGCTCTTTCCCACAGGACAGGGGGGGGAATCTTTGGCCCCCCTATTTTTTTTTCCCCGTGTTCTATGGGCGTTAATAGTGTATGGGGCGGACACCTCTTTTTTTTTTTCCTGTCCATTCTTTGTGCGTTTTGTTCATTTGGTCTGCACCATCTCCTGTTCTTCTTTTTTCCCCTTCTTTCTTAATTCCGTTATGTAGCCGGGCACTGTTACCTTTCCCCCACAGTTTTTTGCGTTACATTATCCACCCTCCCTCGCCCGGCTGGTGCGTGGTCAGTCTCCACCCTTTCATTGTTTTTTTTTTTCCCCTGTTTCATACGACCGACCTCTTTCTGGGATCGGCGGGTAACACCCCCATCCTTCCTTTTATCGCACATAGTTCCTCCTTTTTTTTTATTTGTCGCCGTGTGCCATTTGGTTTTGAAGGGACCCCTTTCCCTTTTTTCTATAATCTTTGCTAGAAATTACTGGTTATTTCTCCTTGTTTGTTTCCTCCTTTTCCGGTTACTCCATTTTCTCCCTTTTTATGTTGTCCTGGTCTTTTCTCCTTTTCCCCCTTCGCCATTTAGTTGACGGGGGCAGTTTGTTTTTTTTTGTGTTTTTTCTCTTTGTGTATGCGGATTCCCCTTTCTCTGCTGGTCTTTTGTGTTTTTTTTTGATTTCGTCTTTTTCTTTTTTTCTTTCTGTATTTTCACGGATTCAGCCGCACTATTGTTTTTTCCTTTCCTCGCATAACTTCAAAAAAAGTGAGTTTTTTCTTCTTTTTTCTTTTTGGATAACGGCGTTATCATAGGCGGCCGTCGCCCCTTCTTTCCCTTCTTTTTTCTTCTTCTATTTCTTTCAATGGATGATCGGAATGGCCGTGTGATTTTTCTTTATGTCCTGTTCTGTGGGCGGGTAAGGTAAGCGTGCAGGGGGCCTTTTTTTTCTTTCCTGTGCTGATCCCCTCCCTGTTCTTTAAGGGTTTCAGGAACCTCTTTTTCTCCTCTTTTCCTTTCTTTTTCATAAACCACCAAGGTGGAGGCCAGGCTCTCTTTCCTTCTTTCGTGTCTCTTTCGCTAATTTTTTTTACAGTAGTTATTTTGTTCCCCCCCCCTTTTTTTTTTACCAGTCACCACTTGCTGTTTTTGTCGTTCCACCCATTTCTCCCCTTTTTCTTTCCCTGTAATTGGACACAGGGCGCCATTACTTAAAACTCTTTCCTTCTTTTCTTCTCCAAAGTTTTTGATCGTCCCTTTTTCCGTCTGTGGTTGGACCCCAAGGGGACATTTTCCTCTTTTCCCTTCCCCCCGTTTTTAACGGGATATTGAGGACCGTTTTAATTGCCTCTCCCTTTCTATCCGGGTAAGGGAATCCTTTTTTTTTCTTTTTTCTTCCCACACCATTTTTGTGCCCGTCTATAGTTCTTTTTCCCGTATCGGCGTTCGCAAGGTAATGCACCCCGCCTCCCCCCCTATTTTCATGAGTTTTTGTGAAAGGCCCCCCCTTCCTTTTTCTTCCTCTTCTCCTTGACTGTGGTCATGTGGGACACCAGATTTTCTCTTATTTTTTCCTCCTCGGATAAAAAGTGTGCGGAATTTCTTGAGTGTCTTTTCCCCCTTTTTTTCTGTGATAATATGTTTTTGCCCTCCTTTTTCTTTTGCCCTTAGCTATTCCTTCCTCTACAGGAACGGGGTCCCTTTCTCTTCCTCCGCGTTCCCCCTTTTTCATTTTTTTTTTTAAGATTCCAGTGCTTTCCTTTCCGGGCGCCCATTGATAATTTAGGAAAAAAGCCATCCCCCTTTCTCTTTTCCTTTTGGTTGTGACACAGCTATCCGCATATGTTTTTTCCTTCTTCTTTTACTTTTTGGGGAGGAAGTGGATGTTCTTTGGTTTTCTCTCCCCCCCCCCTCCCTTGTGTCCTCGGAGAGAAAAAAACCTTTTTTTCCTTTCACACTGGCTTGTGTTTGCGTGTACTTTCGGAAAGGTTTCTTTTTTTCTCTTTCTGGCTCTTTGCGATGTGGTGACTGGCTCTATGGCTCCTTTTTCCCACTTTATTGCAATCTTAGTTTTTTTTTTTGTCGTTCGCCCCCGGTCTCTCATCTTGAGGACGTTTTTTTTTCCCTTGTGGTATTCGGGCCGTGGACCTCCTTTGATTCCTTTTTCCTCTTTCCTACTATTAATATAAAATACCGTTGGGCCCCTTTTTTTTTTTTTTTCTTTTCCTTCATGTGGTTTTGATTTTTTTTTTTTTCCTTTTTTTCTTTCTGCGCGGAACGAGATCCGCGGATTTTTCTTTTCCTTGTACAAATGGCGGACCTTGAACCTTTTTTTTTTTTAGTTGCATATTTTAGTACCCCCCTTCTTTTTTTTTTCGTTGTTTGGGCTTGGGCTGCTGGGGAACTTTGGGGACAAACTCAAATATTTTGATTTTTTCTCTCTCCCTGATTAGATGGTTTGGGCAAGGGCCTCCTTTTCCCCTTTTCTTCCTTTGCTCTGGCGTTGGCAGCCCAACCTTTTTCTTTCTTTTCTTTTTCTGCCAGCTCCAAGGGGGTGGCTGATTTTTTTTGACCCCCCCTTCCCGTTTTGATGTCGAGGAAAGACTCTTTTTTCTTTTTTTTTTTTTTCCCCCCCCCTTCCCCCCCCCTCCCATTATGTTTTTTATTGCTAAGTTGTCCAGAGAGCTTCTGTTACCGCCCTCTTTTTCTTTCCTCACTCCCTACGCCCGAAAAAGGATACGCTTGACCACCTCCTTTTCCCCCCCCTTCCTGTGCCTGTTGCAGATCTCTGTTCTCCGGTTTTTTTCCCGTGTTCGCCGATGGGAATGGAGATGTCGCCTTTGTTGGTTTTTTCATTTTTTCCGGCAAATGAAGAGAACACCTCCTTCCTCTTTTCCCATTTTTCCTTGTAATACCTGTCAGCGGCCTCTTCTTCTCTCCTCTGAAGCTGGTGAGGAGGGCAAACTGGTCCCTCGCCCATTCTTTTTCCCCCTATCAAGAGCAAGCTGAAAAGAGGGACTGCTTCGCCCTTTTATTGCTCTTTTTCCCTCTTCTACCTGAAGGACCAAGCCCGTCACCCCTTTTTTTTCCCTTGTCCCCTTCCCCAGCGACTCCGTAT
>Ga0179593_1509792_pt1 | contig 10825 bp, 8 predicted proteins | sample CZODoug2_1_08_16_FD_185931 | JGI IMG/M metagenome (GOLD analysis project Ga0179593, IMG submission 185931) | Vadose zone soil fungal communities from Angelo Coast Range Reserve, California, USA - CZODoug2_1_08_16fungal (PacBio error correction) | ecosystem: Environmental > Terrestrial > Soil >... | reverse complement strand
CTTTCCCCCTTGAGATACCAAACGGGACACTTTACCTCTTTCCCTTTTCCTCCCTCCCTTTTCGTCGGGGGTCGTTTTTTATAGGACCCATTCTTCCGATCGCATAGCGGCAGGACGCTTTTTTCTGTTCCCCTTAAAGACGATTTTTGTCCCCTTCTTTCTAGGCGCACTCGTTCCTTTTTTTCCCCAGATGTCAAAACGTAGCCCTTTTTTTTTTACGAAGCCGACGGCGATTTTTTCTCCCTGGTCTTGGGAGCAGGGAATGCGTACGCCATTGCGCCATTCCTCTTTTCCTTTTGCGTAGATGGAGAGATCCCCCTTTCCGGCATGGCCGGCGCACAAAATCCAGCGCGCTTTTCCTCTTCCCCAGTGAAACCTTCCTCCAAATTCCCGTTTCGCGAGGCGATAACGCAGTTCCCTCGGGGGCAGGAACTTTTGCATGACAAGGTCCATGATATGAGCATCTCCCCCCTTCCCCAATCACGGACCCTTTCCCCCATCTCGACAGTTCACCTCTGTAGACCTCCCGTACCCCACTTTTTGCGGCGACGGTCCGCATGGACGTGTTTCTCGGAAATTCGCGGTAGTCCTGCTCCTTTCGCAAAGCCGGATAGTGTCCCTCCAGATCTGCGTCACCGATCCGTTAGCGGACACTTAGTTCGCGGGCGACGGGTCCTTCCCCTTCTCACGAGCTTCTCCGCGTTTGTCTTCTTTGAGGTCGAAGATGGTATCGACGTTTTTCTTTTTGGCGTCAGAGTTTCCCTTTCGCGGGAGGTTTTTCTTCCCGTGGTCCCGATCAAGATTCCCCCGTCCGCCCTTAGATCTAGCTCACAACTTTTCCTGGCGAGCTCCGATATCCGGGGTCTCCCTTTCCGTCCGCCATTTTCCCAAACACGCCATTTTTTCCCTGCGCCCGAAATGCGGCGACCCTTTTCCTTCGTTAATCACGGGCAGTCTCGGTTTGGTTTTCTTCAGCATCGGCGCCAAGTTGTCGTCTCTTCTTTCTGGGCGGTGTCTCTGAACGTTTTCAAACGAAGATTTCGGCCAGGGGCCGACTAGTTTATTTTCGGTGCGTGTTGCGCGCGCTCCCCCTGCTTAGATAGCTGATTGTCGAGCTTAAGACAGCGTGGAAAGGCTTTCGCTGAAGGGTAGCTCGGCAGACCCCCCATCGGAGGGCCCTCCGACGAGATCTCTTTCGATCGGATCCCCCCTACGTTCTTTCCCCCGAACAGTTATATGCGACAGTTTGGCGCGGCGAGGAAGCCTAGGTCCATCAAGCCTCCGTTGTGTTTGTGTATGTTTTAGGAAGATACAGAGTCCCTCTTCTTCCCCCCCCGGCGCTCTGTCGCATAAAGTGTTTCTCCTCTTGCTACGCGAGGGGATCGTCTTCCCCCCTATCGGGACTTTCTCTAGAGGATATCCCGAGGTCTCTCTTGATGGTTAGACACTTTTAACACCTTTTGCTCTCAAGCGCTATGTTCCTCCCGACTCGTCGATAGCATGCTTTTGAAAAAAAGCACACCCTGCCTGCAGGCTTTTTTTTACCAAGGCTGCAAGGCTTGTATTTCAAGCTTCTTTCCGTTAAGAGGTTGGGGCTCGATCACAGCCCCTCCTTTCCTTTTCCGGACCACTTCGGGAGACCGCCACACCCACATGCCCCCCTCTAGTGAGCGGAAGAACTGACCGTGATGGACTTTTTTTTTCCTCATTTTCGTGCGCCCATGCTTTCTCCTTTGCTGGAGTTTGGTTCAGGGCACGGGCCCGCCAGGATTCTTGATATAGGAGATACGCTCTTTTTCTTTTTTCCAGACCGATATCGACGTTTTGGACTTGATATTTTCTTTTCTCTTTACGGATCAAATCCTCTACCGCTCCCCCTTTCAACCAAGCGGTATCTCCTCCCGACGGAGAGTATATCAACTCGCTTCCGTAACCCTTTTTTTCCGCCCGCGATCATGAAGCTCGCTTTTCCCCTTCGGGCAGGCTGAATCTCGGACGTCTTTTTCCCCCTCCCCCTCTGCCCGCCATTTTTTTTTTATAGAGGTGAGCCCTTTCACTACGCTTGCGGCAAGATTCTTTTCCCTTTTTTTTTCCGGCTACGACACGGCAATTTTTATTTCGCCCCAATTTGTGGGGGAGTCACAAATATCTACAAAGTCGATCTCTTTTTCCGAAGCGTTTACGTCAGGATTCTTTCGAGAATGTATTCATCGAATTCCGATTGAAACAGCAAGGCGTGAGCGTGCCCCCTAGCGCACCACCCCTTTTTCTTTTTCCCGGGGTTTTCAAATTCACTTTTGCCATGCAGGAATGTTCGCCAACGACGACTATTCTCGCACACGGATGGCGGCTGGTTCTTTCCCCTGGCAGTTCGCATTATTCCCTTCAGTCGAGTAGAGGGAAATGACTTTCTTTTGTCCGAAGTAGGAGGGAGTAATCCCGCGGATATTCCCTGCGGATTAAAGAGTGAGAAGAGATCCTTTTCCCCCCCTTCGTATGTAAGCGAAAGATTTTCGAGTCGGCCGACTATGCGTATCTCTAAGAATCGGTATATGCCTGATCCAAAAACCTTCCCCTTTTTTGAGGAATTTTCTCCCCAGGTCAATGCTGTGAATTTTCGTGGTCGCTCCCCTCCCGATCTCCTCTTCCTCACCCTTTTGGTGGATGTCGATGCGTTTTTCTTAGATAAACTAGCGCATGCCCTTCCCCCCCAGTAAATTGAAACCATTTTTTTTTTCCTGGCGTAGGTGTCGTTCCCCCGGATAGACCCGATAGCATAGCTTTCCTCGTGCTCGAGTCCCCCCTCGGTGTCCAGCCCATCGCTTCCTTCAGGGACCGACGACCCCTTTGGGATACGCCTTTTGAAATTCCAGGAGAGTCATTCCTCCTTGGGAGCGATACGCGCAGCATTTTCCCCTCCCTTTTTCCCCCTCTTATGATGGCGAGATCGTCGGACGGGCGGCGTTTTTCCTGGCCAGGAAAAACGCCCCAACTTCTGGTGGCCCCCCTTTAGAACCGAGGTCCCGATTCATGTTTTTTTCACGCAGGTCCCGCTGTTTGCAGGCTTTTGCATGCCAAGCGGAGCAGATACCTGGAATAGCGCCACAATACGGAAAATTGGTGTGACCCCTCTCAGAAGTTCCGTCTTTAGCCCTTTGTAACCCTTTCCCTGCGGAACCGGATTTTCTTACGATCTAGAAATTTCCTTTACTGTAGAGGATAAGGTCGTGACGGTACCCCTCCCTTAGTGAGAAGATAGCGCACCCCGCCGCTCCTTTCGTCGAGGAAACCTTTTTCCCAGTAGGCGTTTCTCCGATTAAGACTGCCATGCTAAAAGAGCTTTTTTCCCACCCAACTTGGTGACGGAATCTATGTCGTCTTATTTTCCCTTTCTGAGATGGAGGATCGAGTTCCCTGTTGTCTCGGGATTTGATAAGTGTGATTTTACAATAATCACTCCCGCAAGGGATAAGGCCCTCTCCCTTCCCCCCCCCCCCCAGAGCGATAGGCTGAGAGCAGATCTCCTGTTCCCTCTGGCCCCCAGCAAAGACAGTGCCTCCCCCCCCCCGCCAGCATTCCCGCAAATGAGGCGTCCAGAGGCAACATGGAGTAAATACTTTTTCTTTTGTTTGTGTGGCCACCTCCCATAATCCTTTCGGGCAAGCATGGGTCTGGGCCCCTTTCTATAGGAACCCTTCTACAATCGCCAAGCTAATCGGGGAAACCCTTTCGCCAGGATTACCTTGTATTACGGTGCGTTGTTGCTCCTCTCCCTTTCTGATCTCGGCCTTTAGCGATGGCTAGACAGGCAAACGGGAACGCTGACTTCGAGTCCATTCCTTTTTACCGGCGGCGATATCTCTTTCTTCCGAATTTTGGTGTCGTTTTTCGTAGCCGAAGAATTTGACGAACAAGTTCCTTTCCTATTGCGGCGGCGCGTCACTGCCCCCTCTTCTTCCTCTTATTTTCATAATACTCGTTTTTTTTTGAGCTATAAGATTTCATAGCCGACGCCTTCTCCCATAAAGTGTTAGTACTCCGTTTATTCAGTGTCCCTCTTCGATGGCATCCGAGAGACCATTATTCGGGTTTCCGAAGATAGAGGAGAAGGGTTCGAGTACCTTCTTCTTTCTCCCCCGTCCTTCTTAACGGGTGAAGGTTTTCCTCATAAGATTTCTGATAGATAGATATACTCCCCGGCGAGCTCCCCCCCCCCCCCTTCCCTGGCAGGAAGTTCCTTCATGGCTGAAGCGTTCCCCTTTCCGATGATCTTTTCAGAGATCCCCTCAGGAGGCCGACAAAATTAGTCTCCTTTTTCACAATACAAAGCCTCTCGCGGAACTGCTGATTCCTTTTGACAGCATTTGGCGCAGCTTTTTTCTTGGGTAGTTGCCGGCATGGGCGCCCCTAGCCGGAGGAGGTTCCCCTTTTCCCTTCTAGCGACTTTAGCTCGTTTTTTTTTTCCTCCCCCGAAGCGGGGCCGGACTCCGTTTTCCGCGTTTCAAATCCTCTAACGCCGCGCCTTCTCCCCAGCGGAAGAGCCGTGCTTTTCTGTCCGATAACATACTTTTCGTCCCTCTTCCAACCACACGGTGGCGGACAACGCTCTCTTCCTCTCGTGGAGCCAGGGCAGGTGAAGCTCGACGATTCCTTTTCCGGCAGCCATTTGCACGCGAACGTTCCCCGATCGCGGTGAAGCCGCAAATATTTTATTTCAGTCTTTCTCCGCGAAATGGTCCGGCTCCCCCTTTCCCTGGAGATTTTTTTTCCCAAGCATTTCGTTCGCCTTTGGGGAGAGGCTACTTTCAAGCCCTTTCCCTTTTCTGGGAGCTTTTTTTTCCCCCCGCGTGTCCGGATTCTCGCAGGAGCAGGTCTCCTTGGCAGGCAGGACACAGGTTTTCCCCTCAGTACATGCCTAGCGTTTTGTCACTGCCGGACGGTTAACTGTCTTTCCCGAGAAACTTTTTTTTTTTGAGTGGCGGCCCATTTCACCGCGACGAATTTCTCTTCCTTTCTTTCTGCCGGGATGCCAATTTCGTCTCCTTGCGCCACGTTCCTGAGGACATGACGCGCAGTTCTTTTCTTTTTTCTTCACACGCCCGCGGCTCCCTTTCCGGAGCTTCAAGAGGTGCGCCGCTGCTTTCATGGAAACCTCGGCTTTAAAGGCACGATTTTCTTATGCACGCGTACGTCCGTCTCTGCTCTTTCTCGTTATATCCGATGGCCCTTTTTTCCCCCCCCTGAGCAGTTTCTGGGAAAATGCGGTGCATGCGCCTTGTGAGGCGCACCCTTTCCAGCATCTCTATCATTTTCCTTCCTAGTTGTGTTTTTCTCTTTTCCACCCTTGTGCGCTCACGCACCTTTTTTTATGCACCGCAAATTTCTTTCCTGAAAATGCCTCGGCGCGTTTTTCGGCGTGAAATGGAAATCCCTTCTTCTTCTTTAGCACACCCCCGACTAGTCCCTACTTTTCAATCATCGTGAAGGTAAAGACGACTTTTCCCATTAGATCCGATTCTTTTTGAAAGACAGATGGCTCCCCTCAGCCGCGGGAGTGTCCCGCCATTGGCCTGTCTTCTCCGGGAATGAGGTAGCTTGCGAACGCCCCGGCCATCCGTCTCCTCCAAGTGAGGTAGATGGATCCTATCGTCGGCGTTCTAAAAGTTTTCCAGGTGACTTTTTTCTTCCCCCAAAAAAAATAAAGTTCTTTGGAAATTCCAAGTGAACCCCCCCCCCCTTTGGTCTATAATTGGTTCTCGATGCTCCTCACGGTTTACGCTTTTTGAATGAAAGCGTGTTTTTATGGCCCCCAGCCTTTCTCCTGATCGCATAGAGATTCCCCGTTCACACGAGGCGGGCACCGTTTACCCCTCATCTGAAGTTCAAGCCTTTTGTACCGTCCCCCCCCCCCGGATTGTCGGTGACTTCTCTCGCCATGGCAGGGTAGATTCTTTTCTTCCCAGGTCTAGACTGGCCGCCCTGTTACAGTTTGTGCAGATCGAGCACCTCGTCTCGCATCCGTTTTTTCAAATGGCGGCAGTAGCTTCCCCTCGTCGAGAGTACAGCCTTTTTCTCCCCATTTCCTCTGGCGTGGGTCGCAACACTTGGGTACTGCCTCTCTTTCCTTTTTCGACGACTCAGCGGCTGCTTGTTCATTTTTTCTGTGTTGCCCCTTTCTTTCTAGAGGATTTGATCCGTGGTCCTCTCACCGCGGCCGGGATAAGTCCTCTTTTTTTCCCCCAACGCTGGCGATCGTTTAGCTCGTCTATCTTTTTTGTGCGCCAAAGCCAGTGCCTTCCCTCAGCCCCTTTCCAGCGCACGCCCGGCGCCAAATGCCCCCTCACGGAAGTCTCCTCCTCATAGCTGCTTTTTTAGCCATCAGCCAATCGGCGCCGAATTTTTGTTTTTCGCGGTTTGGCTCCCCGCTTGAACGGCGACCATCGAACTTCTTTGCATCCTGCCTCCCTAAAGCGGACTTTTCTTTGCCCCGGTGAGGTCTTTCAGGCGGAGACGACTATCCTTGATGATCGATGAGGCTGGGACCAGCTTTCTTGAAAAACGCTGTTGTATGCCTCTTCTCCGACCACTCGCGGCGATATCTCTTTTTTTCTTTTATTATTGGTTTTCTTCAGAGTGAAGAAGATCTCTTCCGACACACCGTTATTCTTTCCCTTGGCGCGGCGAGCGCTTCATGTTCCTTTTTTTCACCTTTTTTGAGAGAGATGAGAACTCCGAGGACCGAACTTCTCCACTGCTCCTCTCCACTTTTTTTTTCTGACTTAGCTAAAGCGAGCTTTTTTTTCACCCTATAGGCCCTTTTATGGATATCGCCGCCTCGGTCCCTCCTCTTGACATGATGCTATTCCCCTTGGACATGTTGCCTGTTTCGCCAGCATTTCCCCGACAAGAATTCCCGATTCCCTCCTTTCCCTACAACGCACGGTGCCTTCTTTAGTAAGCCTTTTTTTCTGCAGTTCACCCCCTTTTCGTCAGTTTTTTCAAAGTTTCAAAGAAAAGACCAAGGATCCTCCCCCCCCCCTTCGAAGATGTTTTCCCAGAATATATGAGCGTTCCCTCCGTGATGGACTGCAGTTTTCCTTGATTGCGTTTTCTTTTCAGTGGTTGAACTTCTTGCCTTGGAGTCAGGAGGCGTTGGATATAGGATCTCTAAGAAGCTTTGGCCCCGCCTCTTTTCCTCTTTTTCAGGATACCGGGCTTTTATCTTTTTATCTTGACAAAGTTCCCCCCCCCCCGAAGCGATTCGCAATCTGAGCGCCAGAGCTTTTTTTCTTTTTTTCTCGGAGATACTTAGACTCTCTTTACCCCCCATTGTGGCGACACACGCCCCCTTTTTCCTCCTCTCGTGTAGAAGGGTCCTTCACCTTTCTCCAGCTACTGAGACGGCTTTGCCCCGCGGAACACTCTCCCTTGATCGCGTGTTTTGCGAGATCTTCCTTTGCGGCCAGATCGACCCTGAGCCTTATGGTCCGGCTACGACTTCCCTTTCATATGATAGTCCGACCCGCTTTTTAGCTCTTCTGTTTCGCGTAATACCGCCCTGTGCTCTTTTCTTGATTTCTGGGAGAACTGGTCCCCTTTTCTTTTTATTTCCTGTTGGATAGAGGAGCATGTCTCCTTCGTGAATGAATTCCCACAGCTTTCATGCCCCCCCCCCGGTTCATTCTTTTTCGCCAAAACAGGATATGCGTTTCTGTGGGGAATTTCCCCCCCGCAGCGATGGATGGTTTTCGGAAATTGACTCCTTTCCCCTTTTCTCCGATATCTACATCTTTCACGTTATTTTTCATGGCGTCGCATTATCGATCCCCATGTGCCTGGTAGGGTCTTTCGTCAGCGTCGGAGTGGGCCTTCCCGCGGATAACGGCTGGGACCTCGGCTTCCCCTTAGGTGCGTCTGAGGTTCCTATTTCCACTTTCCTGAGGATCGGCTCAGAGCCCCTTTTTTTCTCTCGTCTTCCTTGGGCTGAGCATACTTTCAGGGAGACTTGTTCGCCCTAGGCATTTTTCTCTTTTCCCAATGCCCCGTGCCTTTTCCCTTCGCGACAACAAGGATGGAGATGACCTCTCTTTCCCCCTCCTCCTTTCCTTGCGTAATCTCATCCTTTTTTTTTTTTTCTCACGCACGGCGCATTTTCCTCGAACTGCCTCGCGTCCTTTTTAGTCCTTCACCGATGCGTCAGCACGATCGCCCTTCTTTTTCCTTGGATAGACCCAGACGAGGTGTCCATAGATCCGCCCTGCACTCGTGAAGCCGCCGGGACCTCCTGGTACAAGCCTTCCCTGTCGTTTTTCCCTCCCCTCTCCGGGAGCGTTAATGTCGCGTGACTATTTTTTCTTTTTTGAATGAGTCCCCTTTTTAAGCCAGCAGATTCCTTTTTCTCGATCTTAGGAGGTGAGCCTCTGGACGGCCCCCCAACCCCTCCTTCTTTCACGTCCCCACAGTGCCTTTTGTTAGATACTGGGTTTTCTTTTTCGTAAAACGCTCCGGAGGGCTGAAAGCTGTGTCATTTTCACCCCGGTTTCCATGCTACTGAGCCATTCTTCCCCCTTCCCACATACATTCTCCCCACAGTTCGTCCCCCCCTTCCCTTCTCGAAAGTTCAAGTCCGTCTTTCTCCCACGCGCGCGCTTGCTTTCTTTTCTTGGCAGTGTCGTAGCCGGTTCTTCCCATTAGTCTTCCTCCCTTTCGCAAGACGGAATAGTTTTAGATCGCGCAACTCTTTTTCCTTTCGCGAAACTCCTCCCGTATTTCCTCCAGTCGAGATTTCTTCTGCTAAAAGATTTCCTTCGTGGTCAGCCACCCCCCCCCTTGGTTGACGGAAGCCTTCGAAGATTTTTCTGTCTCCTTGGCGGATCGAGACGCTTGTTCTCATCTCGGCGGTATCAGTGGTACAGGATAAATTCCCGCGCCCGGGATCCTTTTTTTTTTTGAACAAACGCTTCCGATTCTTCCTCCCTACGATATCAGGGGAACCTTTGTCCTCCAATTTTTTTCAACCAAGAATGCATTCACGCGCCCGCAATTCCCCCTTGCACGGAAACCTTCACAATCACGGTCCTTTCTTTCTTGGGGGTTGTGCTCCACAGCCTCCCCTTGCTCCTGAAGTTCAGAATGGGTTCTTTGTTTGATATCTTCCTTTCCCCTTACGCCCATGAATCTGATTTTTAAAGACTGCCTCCCAGGGCTTTTTCCCTCTTCCTCACGGTGCGTTGTTTTTCTCGCGCAGCAGGCTGCCTATATTGTTGTGTGCTCTTTATCTTAGAACGGCACACCCTGTCTTTCCCACCCTTTTAGAGCCAATAAGGGTCCTCGACCTTTCTCCTCTTCCCCTTCTTGCACCGATATTGGTGTCGCTCGTTCTCATCTCGCCTTTAGCCCGAAGCCTTTCGAACCACGTTATATGGCCCCCCGTCCGCATTGGCGGCGGCTTTTTTCCTTCTCTCTCTTTTCCTTCCTCTGGTGTTTTCTCTTTTTCCTTCGACGATTCCGCTTTTCCGCCGCAAAGTCTTCCCCTTTTTTGAGCTCGCCGCCGATATTTCTTTTTACGCGAGCTGGGATCCGATCCTCCTTTCGCAGATCGAGGATTATTTTTCTCTCCCGGTCGATTACATCTTCTTCTCAAACACTTTCAAGACAATTAGGGATGGCTGCCTCTTCATCCCCCAGATTTCGTCCCGCCGAGGCGAGCTCCCCCACGCCAAGGCTTTAGTAAGAGATTTCTATGGCTTCCCGGGACGTTCCCCTCTTCCGCTTCTCTTTTTAGTCCTTTCTTTTTTTCCCGAGATTTTCCTCCAGGACGGACAGACAATTTCTCGATGGGCTGGATGCTCCCCCTTTCATATTATGCCTCCCCCTTTTCTACACTTGTTTGACTCTACCGACATTGAGTTTTTTTGGAGCGGGTCGTGCTGGCTTTCAATGGCTTTGGCGTTGGCTTTTGTTTCCCGGATTTCTTGTGTGCTCTGCCAACTCCCCCTGTAAGCGTGGTGCCTATAACCAGCCTCTGCCGACGGTGATATTGATCGGTTTACTCAATCCTTCTACTCCTTCAAAGAGGCTAGTAGGTCCCCCTCGCAGCAGATGTATTTTCCCCCCTCTCTTCACTATCTTCTTTCCTCAAAAGGTTTTTTGACCCGCACGAGTTTTCAGGCTCAGAAGAGAAAGTCGCAAGCCCTCCAATTTGCCGCTAACGCGCTTCCGACCATTTTCGCCTGACCCTTCTTCAGGCTTGCGGACCTGTCTACCGTCGCCGCGAATGATCTCCTTTCAACGCAGCCCGCTGATCGTCGCGTGATTCTCGAGAGTGGTTTCGTACATTACCTTCTTTTTTCTGAGATTCTTCTTTTCCCTTTTTTTTCCGCGCGTTTCAAGGTTTCTTTCGCAGGAGCATGTCTTCCTTCTCTTGTCATGAATGCCTCTTCTTGAAACAGACTTCTGATTTTTTATCGTATAATGCACGGCCTTGTTCCACTTTCCCGGGATGCCAAAGAGCCTTAAGGAATGTTTTCTCCCTCCTCCTCTCCCCATCTAAGCACTTCTGGGTGGCCCCCTTTTGTTAGTTTTCTCCTCCTCCCCCCCTTTACCTGAAGAGCAGGGAGTAGCCGTAGTTTTTTTTCCACCTCCCGAGGTTTTCCCGGCGGCTTCACAGTTCGCTTTTTTTGAAACCGCTACCTTTCTTTGAGCCCGCGTACGGCCGCTACTTCCTTCATTCCTTCTGGTCTATCCGGTTTCCCTTTCCCTCCCGCGAAGAAGTTCTCGGTGATGGCCATGAGGTTTTTTTCTCGCACCCCAAGGATTCTGACGC
>Ga0179593_1430973_pt1 | contig 10825 bp, 14 predicted proteins | sample CZODoug2_1_08_16_FD_185931 | JGI IMG/M metagenome (GOLD analysis project Ga0179593, IMG submission 185931) | Vadose zone soil fungal communities from Angelo Coast Range Reserve, California, USA - CZODoug2_1_08_16fungal (PacBio error correction) | ecosystem: Environmental > Terrestrial > Soil >... | reverse complement strand
GCATGGTTAGTTGACCCCATGGTTCCCCCTCTTTTTTTTGCGTTGTTTTGAACGCTTGGCCGGGCGTGCTGCGCCCTGCGGCGAACTCCTCCCCCCCACAGGCGTTCGTTCAATGGTCTCCCGATTTATTGCTTTTTTTTCTTACGTTCTGTTCCGGGCCTCCCATTCCCATTCGAGGTTTCTGTCATTTCTTCACCCCCTTCTCTTTTCCTTTTTTCCCCGGGGCAGGGGTTGTTCATTTGAATTCTCGCCTTCAATGCCCTCTGGTCGAATCCCCCTCCTTTCGCCCGTTTGTGCACTCTACCCACTTTCCTTTTCCCCGTGCCACCTCTTTTAGTTTACCTGTTGCTTGGAGTCCCTTGAATCTCCTCTTTTCCCATTCTTTGGGTGTAGGTTGGCTTTTTGTTTCTCGGTGGGTGGCTGTGTGCCACTTCTAGTGATTTACCCCTCGTTTTTGTTTACTTTTCTCTTCCTCTGTTTCGACAACCGTCTTGGTTTTTTTCCCCCCTGGACCGGTTTGTTTTGATGAACCCTTAGTTCAATTGTCCCCCTGGTCTTCCCCTGCCCCTCACATCCCCCCCCTCCCCCTGTACCTCCAAGCCGGGGTTCCGCACCCACCCCGCGCGCAGTTATTATGCCCTGACGTCTTTCCAGACCTTTCCCCATTCCCGTTTTTTTTCTCGGCCCTTCGTGGCCAGACCTTTTTCTTGTCTCCCTGTTTGTTAATGTAATCTGGGCCTTCAGGCCCCATCTTCATCGCCCATCCCCGCCCTTAGTTGGCATCCTTTTCCCCCCCCCCCAAGAGATCTATATTTTGTTTTTCTTTTTCCGTAGTATGTATTTTTGGTCCGTCACTTTTTCTTATTAGTTTTTAGGCCGGGGCTCTGGGACCCCTGTTTTAGTTTCCAACTCCACTGATTCTAGTTTTCGCCCTTTTTTCCTCCTCCACGCGTCCCCTTGCGGTTATTCTCCCCCCTGTTTGTGTTTTGAGTGGCCCTTTCCCCCCCCGAAAGTGGAAGTTTGTAACGGGAGCTGAGTCCTGCCACCCCGGCCATTACCCTGTTTCTTAGTCCTTCGCGGAACTGGTGGTGTTTCTATCTGTCGCCCTTCGACGTCTACCCTGCACGGGAACTGATGTGGAGCATTTTATGACGCGAAGTGTCTTTCCTGCTTTGAGAGACCATTCGTAATCTCATTACGGGGTTAGGGGTGCGCAAGGGACGACCCCTCCCCGGTATCTTCGTTGAGAGTACCTCTTTGCCCTTCGACAGGCATGTTTTCTTTCTCTTTCTTCCCCTTTTCCTCCCATCCCATGTTTTTTTTGTGGTGTTGAGCTCTTGGTAGAACACACTTCCTTTCTGAGCGGCCGGTTCTCTGACTATGACCTCCTTGGTACTTTGCGCCCCCACCCGCTTCGTTGTGAGATTTTCCGTTTGTCTAGAGATTTTTGGGGTTCGGGGGCTTTCATTGGCTTCCAATGCAGTTCGGCGTCTTAGTTTTTTCTTCGTGAAACCCCCACTCGCTTTCCTTAGGGTGCTCCGCAGCTCTGTGCGCCGCCCGTTGCTTTTTTTTTGTGTTTTTTTTTTTCCCATAAAATTTTGTAACGCATGTTTTGTTCGGTGGGTTTTTTTCGCGCTCCTTTTTCGTTCTTTCCCCTTTTCACCTTGGTTCGAGTGTTCCCGAGACGGCCGGAATAGCCCGAAACCCGCTCCTGCGTTGACTTCCTTCGTTTTTTAATACGCGCCCGGCTTTCACTGGCTCTTCCTTTTCCCCTTTTCAATTATCCTTTTTCCCCAGTGTTGGCCACTTCCCTGGCGAGCTTTACTGTTCACTGAGAGTCTGGTCCCTCTTCCTTTGCTGTTGCCCGGCCTTTTTTTTCTTTGTTCCCTCTCCGTGCCTTTGGACTTTGGGACTTGTTTCGCCGTTGTCCGGTGGAGTTTAGTTTCCCACAACTTCGAAGATTTTCCCTACGATTTTTTCCCCCCCCTCCTGTCTTTTCCAGCTCGTTTCTTTTTCTTCCGTATTTGGTTGCGACCCCCCCTGTACCCAACTGCCTACTCCCCTCCCCGGCCCTTCCACCGTCCTTTTTCAGTTTTACAGTGTGTGCCCCCGTCCCCTTTTCCCCCTTTTTTTTTTTTTAGGCTCTGGCCCTGCTCCGGGCTTGTTACAGGACCGTAGGGTACTTCTTCCCCATAAGGGTACCTGCTTTTTTTTCTCCCTTTGTTCTTTCCTGCGCCCCTCTGATGACAGTGAGGCACGTACTGGCACGCCGCCTTTACCTAATCCCCAACCATCTCTTTCGTGGTCTTTGTTCCCGCTTTTCTGCCCTCCCCGCCCCGCCGTTTCCAACCCTCGCGGTGTTCCACCTTTTTTTTCCCCTGGTTCCCTGTGTTTTTTTTTTCTGCTTCTACCTCGCTGTTTTTCCCATAATTTTTCTGTTTATTGCTCTCCCACTTCCCACCCGTTTGTCCCCAGTCATCCGAGTTTCTCCGACGGGGATACCGGTTAAAATGTAACGGGGTGAAACCGAGTCCCACTCCTTTTTTCTTTTTTTTCACCGGTGTCTTTCCCCACCTGACCACCTCGTTTCCCACCCTTCCTTGGTTGTCCCCCCCGGCACGTCCGTGAGGGTGGAGACCTGTGTCCGACGTTTTCTTCCGGTCCCCGTCCCCCTGATTGTCCCCCCTTTTGAGAATTGGTTTTCCCTTTCCTGCGCTGTTCCTTTTTTCACAGTACCGTGTACAGTTTTTTTTTTTGTCTCCAAGCACACAACCCCATTCTCCCTTTCCTGACCTACCTCTCCTCCCCCCCCCACTCCGTCCCCCCACTGCGTCCCACCCCCTGCACCCCTCCAACGGTGGTTTCCCCGGTTTTCTTTATGGTTTCCTTTTTTTTTTTTTTTTTCTTAGTTCGTTATCCGGGTGGTCCCCCCTCTCCCCCTAATGAGCCTGATCAATCCAGACCCTGCACCGCGACCCATAGCAGGTGCCCCTGGTTCCCCTCCCTGAATTTTCACTTCTCGCCCCGTCGTTTCCGCGCGACTTTTTGCCGGCCATGCATGCTGTCGTCTTTTTCTTCTTGCTTTTCCCCCTTCGGGTTTGGCTGTCTGGACCCCCACTTTTCCATGGGTCTTTTCCGGCCCTGCTTTTCTTTTTTTTTTTTAGCCATCTCGGTTGTCTCCCCCCGGTGGGTACGCCGTTGTTCACGCAACTTTGTTTGGTGCCCCTCCATCGGACGTTTGCTTCCACGGCACGCGCCGTGCTCCTCAGTCTCTCTTTTTCCCAATGGTGTTCTTCCCCCCGTTGTACCCGGGGCTTCCAGTCCCGCTCTTCTTTTTTCCTTTGTGAGAACCCTCCCAGGCCCTCTGCACCTGTCCAGACACCCACAATTTTCCTTCCAACCCTCTTATCGCCGGGTCTTCCTGTCACGCGCTCGTTGACCCCCCTTCGGGCTTTGTGTCCCAGTACCAATTTCCCCTGCCCTCCTTGTTTGAGGTGCGTTTTGTTCCTGTTCTTGCTTGCGGGTTTTTTCCTGCTTTTTTTTTCCGAACCGCTGACCTTTGGTTTGGTTAAAATCAGCTTTTTTTTGTCTGTCCTTTTCTTTGCTCCCTCTTCCCCTGTGTTTTCTGCGTTACGGGGCGCCACCCTTTCGGGGCAGCTTCCTTCCAATATCGCGAGTTCTTGCCGCCCATGGTTTCCCCCTTTTCCCTCGCTGCGTGTGGTCGGCGTACCCCCTTTGACTTTTCGCACCGATTCGGGGTTTTGTCCTCCCAAGTCGGCAGACTCCCCCTTCGCCGGCCCCCTTTTTTTTCCACCCACGGGTCCGCGCATCCCCCCGGTCCTCTCACGTCAGGCTTTCGCGGGCAGGGCCTGACCCAAACTGGCACGTCCTCGTCAGGTTTTGCTGTTGACGATTTCGAGTGGTTTACCCCCCCTTTCTTTACATGCCACCCATTCCCTCCTTTACGTCCCTTCCCACCGTTGCGCGGCCTTTTTCTTCCGGCATCCGTTTGCTCCTTTCGCAGCTCTTTTTTCACAGTCCCTTTCCCTCGTTTTTGGCCTCGCCCTTGTCTTTTGGCGTCCCCTACTTCACCCCGTCATGTCCCCCCCTGCCCGCCACCCTGCTGCGCCCGTTGGGTGAGTCGTGTCCCAGCCTCTTGTCCGCCATAAGAATCTTGTTTTTTTTTGGTTCGCCCTTCTGTTTGAGGTGATTGTTCTCCCTGCTTGTTCGGTGTCTGTTTTTTTACAGTGTCCCGATTATACGGTACCAGTTTTTCCGCGGGCCCCTTCTGTTTGCTCTTCCGCCCTTTCCTTTCTCCCGTTTCAGGTGTGTCAGGACACCCCCCGCACGCCGCGGTGTTTCGTTAGTAACTTTGCCCCCTCCCCCTCAGTTGTTTTAGGTCGATGTTCCCCCAGACTCCGTCTCGGTGTTCTAGAGTTCTGCCTCTCAGGTTGAAAACCTTTCAATGCCGTTTTTCCTTGCAGACTGCACATATTCATGTGCGTCATTCCCCCCTAACCGCCTGTCCCCCCAGACCTCTGCCTCTTTTCTGAGGGGTTCGCGATTTAGTACCAGGTCTTTTCCTCTTTTTTCCTGCGGCGTTTTTCTTTTACAATGTAGCGAGGTACGTGAAAACTTCCACGTTTTCGTGCCTTCCTCTCGAGACCTTTGCACTTATTTCAGGTAACTCCCCTAAGCTTCCCCAACTTCTCTCCCATGCGGGGCCAGAGAGTACACCCTAACCCGTTTCCCGCTTTTTTGGCTTTTCGCCCACGCCCTCTGCCGTTTTACCCCGCACTATTTTTTTTTTTTTTCAAGGTAGGTGATCACGTTTCATTGCTTCCTCCCTTTTCCCGCCTGGCCCTCTACCACTTCCTTTCCCCCCCCCCTCGGTTTCTGGACTTCTGTTTGTAGGCATTAAGAGAAAGACGATTCACCTACGAGAACCCTCCCCCCACTGTTTTCCCTACCTTGTTTCTTTTTTTGTTGTGGTCTTGGGCTGATTTATGTTTTTTAGTTTTCTCGGTCTGTGCTGCTTTTCGATTTTTTCTCCGTCCAGTTTAGGTTCTTTAGGACCTTTTTTTTTTCCCGGCGTAATCTTCCTCGTGATAAGCTTCTTTTTGTGCCCTCTGACCCTTTCAGACTTCAACCGGCCATCCATGAACCCCGTGAAAATGTGCAGTCGTTCTCCCTCCCGTCTTTTTTTTCTTTCGTGTTCTCTTCTCGTTGGGGCTTGTGAAGGTTGGCACCACCTTTTTCCGCTTGGAGGCGTATTATCACTGTTGTTTCCTGGCCTGCAGTTTTTCCCTCTTTTCCCTTTGTGGTACGTCTGTCTGGGTTTGCTGTTCTTTTTTTCTCCATTATTGTTGTTTCGCGGTTTTTTTTTTTTTACAGTGCATCCTCCCTCCCCCCCCCCCCACCCCTGACCGGGAAGCCCCCAGAATTTCTTGCTACCCTTCAACGTTGCATCATTTTGGCAACCCCTGGAGGTGTTCTTAGTATTTTCAAGATTCTCCCTGGAGCAGGGGCAGAGTCAGAAAGTTGTGGTGAGTTGATGCTCGGGCTAGAGCCCCACCCCTTGTCAAGTCTCCGTGTGGCCTTTAATGTTTCCCTTTTTTTTCTGTTGCTTCGGTTGCGTTTCTTCTTTGAGGTGTCATGATTTTTCCTCAGCGAGGTGCTTGGCTTTTGCCCTTTCCCCCCCCACAGGTCTTTGGCCACCCCGTTCTCGCCACCAATTGGATTGCTGGACCTTTTTTTTCGTCGTTTTTTTTGTTCCTGCGTGGACCAACCCCTTTTGACTTTTTTCCGGACCACGTTTTTTGGCACCCCGTGCAAGCCGCCCCGTTTGTTCTGCGCAACTGTCTGGCCCCGATCCTTTTTCTTTGTGTGTACCTGCTGCCTTATTAATAGCTGTTCCTCGGCCTGCGAGTTTTTTGTCACGTCCCAAGACCCCGGCCCTTGCCGTAGTGATGCATTGCTTCCCGTCTCCTAAATCCGAGGGTTTCCCATATTTTTCTGCCGTCTGTTTCTATCCTCCCCTTTGTTGTACCGGACTTACAGCCTTCTTTGAGACTTTTTTTTTTGAGTGTTTTTGGGTTATCTTTTTTGAAGCACCTTCATCTCCCCCCGCGGGTAACCATGCCGTCCCCCTTTTCCTCGCCCCCCCTCCGTCTCCACACCGACCAGGGCACCTGTTTTTTTTTGATCTGTTTTTTCTTCCTTTTTGGTCGTTAGTCTGATCTGGCGCTTTTTCTTTTTATTCTTTTGCCTCCCCCCCGGAAGCCGTCCTTGACCCTTGTTGCCGTTTCCTCGTGTGTCGTTGCCTTTTTTCATGCCCTTTCTGGATCCGTTTGGACCCCCCTCATTGGGGTTCACCCCCCCTCGCCCCCAACCCTCCATCTCTGTAGTTTTTTTGCGGACCCGACCTTTGGGCCCCGACCCGCGCGGTGGTTCGCGTTCCCCCAACCCGGATTATCTTTTTTTTTCAGACGACCGACGCTCCCCCTTTCGCTGGTCCCCCCGTCTATCCCAATTTTTGTCCTTCGTGTTTATCGACACCGGTATTTGCAGATTCCTTGTGTATCCGAACCAACCAACAGATAATTTTGTGTTTCTTTCTGTTATGATCCTTAGAACTCTGGACTCTCACAAGCGCTTTGGAACGGCTCCACCAACTTCATTTCTATTTTTTTTTTTCCTATCCGTGCGGTGTGTTCGGCTCGAAAGGGAAACCGTATTTTCTGTTCTTCAAAACCTGAATCCCACCCCCCCTCGTCCCCCTGTGTACGTTGTCTGTCCTCTTCCCCTGATAGTGCCGCCGACCGGCTCTTTGCGGGCTCTCTGCTCCTTTTCATTGGACATGCTCTCTGCTCCCCTCACCTGTTACACTACCCTTACTATCGTTAGTCCTTGGTAGTTCGTCTGGCAATGCAATGAACCCTCCCACACTGCCCCGCGTTTCTCTCTCGCCCCTGGCTAGACATACTTTATGGAGCCCGCAGAAGCCTCGCAGCGGCTCGCGCGGACCATTCCACGCAGATCCTATTAACCTTGACCTTTGGTCCCGTGGATCTGCCCTTCTACCCCCCTTACGTTACAGCCTGTTGACCTCTTTACAGCTCATCTAGCGGTGTGTGCTATGTCACCACAACCCTTCACAGGAGATTACTTTTGCCCCACTTTTTCGATTCCACAGGGAAGCCCTAGACCCCCGACCCCATTATGTGTGTGCCCCTAGATTGAACGTGGTGGAGGGGATTACGGCTAGGCTTACGGCTTATTGATTTCTTTTACCGGACATTTTTCTTTAGCGGGGCCCATGCATTACTTTTGTCCAACGTCACATTCCCAGGTATTTTCCAGATGTTCTTTTATCGGCGCGGGACCCCCACTCTACTTTGCCCCTCCCGTCCCCCGCGTTGCGGATGTTTATATCGGCCTTCACTACCTCCGACCTCTGTCCCCCTTTGCTCCCCCAAGGGCAAGGCCCCCCCAGGCTTTTGAGACCTATAGTTTGTTGAATGCAGCCTGTGGGACTCATCATGATACCCTTACTGTGGTTTATTTGGCGTCAGGACCACCGCAAAAACTTGGTCCCTCAGTTTTGCATGGTGCGCCTAGACCCATCCCGCCGTTGTCTCTCTCTAGTGCCGTCCTAGACCCCTAGTGAGGGACGGTACCTTTTCGTACCCAGATCTGCTCAATGCCTTTTTTTTTCTACCTAGTTGAGCCTTGTTTGGGTTTTAATTCCACGCCGGGCCTTGTGTTATTCTCCTTTCCCCCTTCACGAGCTCAGTACCGTTTCTCCCTTTTTCCGGTTTTTCTTGTCAGCGATCGTTTTCCTCCCCTGTTTTTTTTTTTTGATGCTCTGATTTTCCGTTCGCGATCTTCGTGTTGCGGCGGTCCCCGGGAGCGGACTTGTTTTTACTGCGTTTTCCTTTTCTGGGACGAGCCACTTCTTCTACCCCTTTTTTTTTGTTGTGTTTACTTCTTTTTTTTTTTGTGTGGTGTCCACTTTGGATTCTTTCCCCCCCCAGGTTTTGTGACGTGCGACAGGCAACACTTTACTTCCTGGAGGTTTCTTAGTTCAGTTTTTTTCTTTGGCTTCGAGTATAGTGTCTATGTTAGTTCGGGCCGCTCCCCTAATGCCTTGATTCTACAGAATCCCCAGTTATGTGTCTTAGACCCCATGACCCACGGACTCTCTTTGTCCTTGGCCTACCCCGCTTTTTTCCATTCCCGAGACATTCATACTTCTGTATGGGCCTGGTGTCCTTTTCGCAGGGAGCATAGAGGCGGCGCGACTCTTTTTTTCCAGAGTCTTTCCGATGGTCGTGCTTACCCAAAGTCAGGCCGTAGGACTGCGTTTTGTGGTCGGACCCCCTAGTTCCGGGCAGGTTTGATGTTACCTTACCGGAGGACGCTTGCTCCGAGACCTTGTCACAGAATGAATCTGTGTGTTTTTTGCCCCTACGCTGCAATAATGGATATTCCCTGACCTGGGACCCCGTTCCGTTTTTACCGGCCTCAGTGAGTTGTGATCGTGGGGTCCATGTGTTCTGAGCGGGCTGTGGCGTTGTCGGGGTGAAGTATGAGTCTGATAGTTACGCGGTATGAAAAGTCTGTAAGGCTACGATTTACTTCACCTATTGTTGTGAGGCCCCCTTTTCGGAGTCCACGTTTTTGCTCTGCCTGTCGTTAGGCTTCGGGCATCGTCCTCTTCCTAGGCGCCGCGGGCCTTCCTTTCAGGCCCCCCTACTTTCTTTAATTCCTCGTTTTTTTTGGAAAAGGTCCGCGGGTTTCCCCCCGCGTTCCACGTCTGTCTTGGACCTTTCGGGCGGGAGTAGGACTGCCCGCGTTCGAGACCTTACACAATGCCTACTCACCCCCTGTTCAAGACATAGTTTGCTTTTGTATTGATGTCCGTCGAGCACCCGGCGTATGGTACCTCCTTTCAACATCTTGCAGTTGCGAGCACCAGGATTTTTCTTTTCCTGTCTTGCCTTTCTACTAGTTGTTGGGAACTCATTTATGACCTCCCCTCTTTACCCCTGAATCTGTCTCCACATTGGTCTGTCCCTTGGCGAACCCCCACTTTTCCCCTAGCACTCACCTTGAATGACCCATGAAGTCCCCATACAGTCCCCCCTTTTTCCTGTAACTCGTGTTCGGGACCTTCCTGACTTTTCATTGGTTTCCCCCCTTTTTGAGTCGTCCGGAAAGATTAACGTTGGTTTTTGTATGTTTCCTTTGTCCCACCCCCGTACGTGCCTGTCCCTGTACCATGTGACACATCTTGTTTTCTACCTTTCATGCCACTTTTCAAGTCTTTTTCCCCTGTGCGAATCTCAGTTATGACCCCCCCCCCCCAGTTCGTGCAACCGTTCCCCCACCTCCTTTTTTCCACGCTGGGTTGTCTTTCGGAGGATCTTTGAAGGCGCGAGACTACTGCCTTCCCTCTTTTCAACCCCCGTTTTTTCCTGTTCTTCGTTTTTTCCATGCTTCCTTCTCGCTTGACCAAGAGGTCCCCTGCACGCTTTTTTGTTCTCCCTGACCCTTCCAGACCCTTTTTTCTTTCCTCCCCCCCTTTGCCATGGCCCATCTTTCCTGCTTCTCTTCTCCCAGTCAACACCCGCTGTTTTAATCTGTAGTGTATTTTTGTTGCAGTCGGCGTGCTGTTTGTTTTTTGCGCTTCTAACTCTCGCCGTCAGAGTATTGTGGAGCTGTGTTCTTGTTTTTTTTAGAGTTTTCCCCCAGCTGTGGACGGCCCCTGTTTTTCCACCGATAATGTGTTTGTGTTTCTTCAAATGTTGAGTTTTGATAGGGTCCTTTTCCCTTAGGGATTGTTCTTTCCCCTGCCCACTTAGGACCTTCTTTCGACTTCCCTCCTGGGTCGTTTCCCGACTTCCCTCGCTCCCCCCCCACTCGTAGTGGGTCCCTCCTTGTCAAATTTTGTTGGTTCCCAACACCGTCCTGCAGCTTTTCCGGCCGCCCTGTTGATTCTGGCATTTTTTTTTGGTCCCTAGGGAGTCCCTGGACCTTGCGGGCTCTTCCCCCTCGTTGAACTTCCCCCACCTGGCTTTTTTTGTTCCTGTTACTGGCTCGGTTACTTGCTTCATTCTTTCCCCCCCTTTCAGATCTCCACAGCTGCGTTGTCTTCTAACCCCTTCCCGTGTGTCTTGAGATTTTTTCCCGATCAACAGGAACACCCATTCCTGCTCCCTGTGCCTCTGTAACTCGGGTTTCATCCCTCCTTCCTTGTTTTCTCACGAGTCTCTTAGTTTTTCTCTGCTCGCTACCCTTTCGTTGGCGCTATTGTTTTTTTTTTCTAGCAGTGATGCCCGCGGTCATTGTCTGCCCTTTTCTTTCCCCCGGCGCTTGACGTTGCCCCCCGGCGTGAGTTTTGGTTGCGTTATCTTCAGTCATGTGGTTCGTGGCGCCTCCCCCCTTCTTGCTTTTTCTCCTGAGAATGTAGCGACCCCAACCTTTTTCTCCCACTCTGCCGTGGGGTCTGTCTTCTTTCCCCCTTTTTTTGTTTCGGAGTTGCCCCTTTACCCCCCTTCACTGCTTGGTTGTCCCCTAGTCGTGTTTCTTTCCCTTCGGCAAATGCCAACTTTTGCGGGAGTAGTTTGTTCAGACTTTGTTTCTCCCCGTTTTCCGGACACTTTGATTTGCTCTCAGGTCTGTCTTCTTACCTTTCTCCCTCCCTGTTGGACCATCGTTTTTTTCCCCTAGCAGTTGAACGGCTTTTCTGGGTGTCTCCTTCCCCCCCCAGAACAGGTCTCCTGAGTTTTTATTGTCTTCACTATTTTGCTGTGTTTCTTCG
>Ga0179593_1430393_pt1 | contig 10825 bp, 20 predicted proteins | sample CZODoug2_1_08_16_FD_185931 | JGI IMG/M metagenome (GOLD analysis project Ga0179593, IMG submission 185931) | Vadose zone soil fungal communities from Angelo Coast Range Reserve, California, USA - CZODoug2_1_08_16fungal (PacBio error correction) | ecosystem: Environmental > Terrestrial > Soil >... | reverse complement strand
ACCGTCGAACTTATTTATGTTGCCTGGGTTTCCCCCCCCCATTACTGCCTTCCTTCTTCTCTTCTTTTTAGCCCGTGTCGCCTGTTGATTCACCCCGCTCGACATCGCGTGACTCCGGTTCCCTTCAGCTGTTTTTCGCCTTCAGCCCGCCGCGCTGGGTTTTTTTTTTTGGTCTTTGTGAACGTCTTTTTCTTCCCGAAACCTGCGTCTCCCTTTCCCCTCAAAGATTTTTGGTGCTTCCATCTTCTGACCCAGTTCTACGCAGCGCCGACCATTTCAAGCCGCTCACGCGCCCGTTGCCAAATACGCATACAACCATTCCATTGACCCCACCCTGAACCCGACTGGCCCTCCAATATTCCGTTTTTCCGCTTTTTCTTGTTCTGACTGAAGCTCGAAACACGTTTCAACTTTTTTTTTTTTTCCCCGGTTTTCATACTACGGATCAAGCAAGCGCCACCTCGTTTCCTTTCTTCAAAGCGCGAGCAACGAACCCCTCGCCTCTTTCTTGTAATGGTGTGAACTGATCGTCCTCCTTTCCGCTCCAGCCGACCCCCTTTTTCTTCAGAGTGTCTTCTTTTTATCGTAAAGGCCAGCTTCGCCGTGCTCCATAATGGGTATGAGACCTCCCCCCAGTTCCCCCCCCCTTTTTTTTTGACCGTTTACCCCCTCGCGATCAGTTGAATCTTCCAGTAGATACAGAACGAGCCCTCGTTGCAATAACCTGATTTGTGATGACCTGCCCGACCTCCCATGGCCCTACTTTGCCATAACTCCCCCCCTGTAAAGTCTGGATGTTCTCCCCTCTTCTCCCTCCAGCAACTTATAGAGGTTCCCTGTCGCCCTCCGTTGTCTTTCTGACTCACTATTTGTTTTGTTTTGTTGTTTTTGTTTTTTTTTTTTTTTTTTTTTTTTTTTTTTTTTTTGTGGTTTTTTTTTCCCTTCCAACCATCACTGTCTATCCCTTTCCCCCCACAGCGAACTGATGTTTCCCCCCCCGTTCCCCCCCCTCAGACTCCCCCACGCTTTTTTTTGTATGAACGGCATGCCTCCTTTTCGATTTTGCGGGTAACATCTTTTCCCCACCAGCGCTCCTCAATTGGTGTGATCTTTTCTTTCCTCTAAAGAACTCTTGCTACCCTCCGTGACTAACAGCAAGCCCAACACCCGTCTGCGTAACGAACGATTACATTCCCAGAACCCCTTTTTCCTCTTTTACCTACTCCGTCCACAGCCCCTACCTTCCCTAGGCGCTGAGACTCACTTAGCATCTGACGTTTTTTTGGCAGGGATAGCCCTCAAGGTTTTGCCAGCCGCCCCGAGGCGGTCACCGAGCATCTTTTTTGCCCGAATTCTTCTCTTAGACTTTTCTCCCATACTTCACTTTTTTTTTTTTCCCCCTTGTCCCCTGCTCTTTTTTCGACATCGTCAGCGTAACCTGTCGAGCGTCTCCCCCCCCCCCCCCCCCCCCGCCGCAGTTCTTTTTCGTTTATCCGTTTTCCCCTTTCCCCCGTGCATGATTTGCTTTTTTTTCCCCCCTCTTTCCTCAGTTCTTTTTCATCTCCCCTTCTTGAGTTTTAGCCCTTCCGATACCGCGAATTCTTTTTTTTTTCGTACTATGGCCCCCAGCGCGCGTATTTCCACTTTCTCCTCCCCAACTGAGTTTTTCCCTTTGACACGGCCCGTTTTTAGGCGGTCTGGGTTTCCCGCCAGATTAATGGCTAGCAGGCTGAATGCTCCCCTCAGATTCTAGCCGTCACCGTCCCTCTTTTTCCCCCCTCTTCGTTCGCCACCACCGAGCGTCCTTCCGCTCCCCTTCCCCCTCCCCCCCCCGTTTTTGTACGAGTGTTTGCCCTGGTTGATTTGTTGAGAGGGTCCTTTGATGCCTAGCGCCTCATGTTTGCCTCTCGCTTTTGGTTCTACGCACCCCTGCATATTTTCCGTTTTCCTTTTCTCGAGTCAGTCCCCACTCCTTTCAATTCCTTTGCTGGAACACCCCCCCCCCCCCCCCCCCCCCCCCCCCCCCCCCCCCCCCCCCCCCCCCCCCCCCCCCCCCCCCCCCCCCCCCCCCCCCCCCCTTTTTTTTTTTTCTCCCCCTTGCTTGCCCCCCACTGTGACCGCCATTGTTGACCCTTTTAGCAACCCCCACCCCCCACCCCCCCCCCCCCCCCCCCCCCCCCCCCCAACCCCCCTTTGCTAGGTGCCTTGTTCTTTTTTCTCCTTTCCCCCCCCCCCCCCCCCCTCCCCCCCCCCCCCCCCCAGTGTATATTATAAGCCGCACCCGTTGTCTTACTCCCCCCCGCCCTGCGCCATCTGATGCCCAGCATCATTCCCCAGCGGCGACGCGCTGGCCGCCGACAACCGTGCTGGTTTGCTTTTCCCCTTGAAACTTGGGAATTTCCCCCTTTTTTCCCTCTTTAGCCCCGAAACAACCCTTCAGGGACGTTCCGCGGCCTTTCCTAGAACACCATGACCCTCTTTTTTTTGTTGGACCAAAGATCCCTTTATTTTTCTCTCATGCCTGGAAGATCCCCCGTCTTTTTTTGACACAAAGTAGAATCTGTTACCCTTTTTATGCCATTTCCCTTTCTCTTCCCCCCGACCCCCCTGTTGCCGCGAGCCCCCTTGCCTCTTCCTGTTAACTGACGTGTGGCCGTCCCCTACGCACGCTGATTCTCTCCAAATAGTTGTTATCCGTCGCTTTTCACCTTTTTCTTTGCAGTTTTTGTCGTCCGCACGCGCACGCCAGGACTCCCATCCTCTGATGCACGTCGCAGCCCTTTTTTTTCGTCCCCGATTTCCCCCCCGCATCCCCTCTTTCCAGTTGCACCCGTTTACACCCAGTCACTTTTTAGTGTTTGCCACGGCCTTCGCTCTTTTTTTGCCCGTTCGAACTTCGCCACTCCCCCCCGACCTGGAGCATTTCCCATGACCCACCAAGGCTGTGTCCTAAAGTAATGTTTGTCCCCTCCAATTAACGTTGACGAAGCCCCTGTTTCATGAGCACGTCGCGCGCATCCGGCCCCTGTACCCGTTTCTAACGAGAACAAATTTTTCACTTCCTTTGCCTTTCTTTGAATTATAAGTCAGCAATTTCTGCGCTAAACATGCAGCGAGGGATAGTCCTTCGCATCACCACATTAAACACCGCGAGGTCCTCATTTCTCCGCAGCGTTTGCCCCGTATTTTTCCCCCGAAAGTTTACTCCTCTTCGTCCCCCCCGAGACCGCCGACTGTTTTTGCCCCTATAATTCCGATCTCGTGTTTTTTTTTTTTTTTTTGTGTTTTTGGTGGTGTTTTGTTTTTTTTTGTGTTGTTTTTTGTTTTGGGTTTTGTTTTTTTTTTTTTTGGTGTTTTGTTTTGTTTTTTTGTTTTGTGGTTTTTTGTTTTTTTTTTTTGTGTTTGTTTTTTTTTTTTTTTTTTTTGTTTTTTTTTGTTTTTTCGGGTTGTGTTTGTGTTTTGTTTGTGTGTTTGGTCTTGGGTTGTTTGTTTTTGTTTTTTTTTTGGTGTTTTTTTTTGGTGTGCAGAGACTCGTCACCCCCTCTCGGTCACGTGTGCTTTGCCTCCCCCGTTTCCCGTCTCTCGACATGTGATTTTCCTTCTCGGCTTTTGCCGAAAAAGAGCGTCCCCCCGCCCCCACCCCCCCCCCAACCACCCACCACCAACACCACCCCCCCCCACCCCCCAACAAAACAAAAAACTACCCCCCCCACACCCCCCCCCCCCCCCCCCCCCCCCCCCCCCCCCCCCCCCCCCCCCCCCCCCCCCCCCCCCCCCCCCCCCGGGCGACCTTATCGCCCGACTTCCTAATTTTCAGGCCATTCCCCCCCCCCCCCCCCCCCCCCCCCCCCCCCCCCCCACTGATCTGTTTTTTCGAAAGCCCTCGCGACCCATCTCCCCCCCCCAGCCGCAAGTGCAGGCACCCCTTTTTAACCGCTTTCAATTACTGGTAAATAAACCCCCAAAGTTTACTGCAATTATGCTCCCCCCACCGCTGATCCCCCTACTTTTTTTCCCATAGTCGTTTTCCGGACGTCCGCTGCTTTTACCCTGGGCAAAGCGTCGATAGACTCCCGGTTGTAGTCTTGTCTTTTTCCTTCTTACCCCCTTCCAATTCCTTTTTTTACCCTGAGCGGTAGAGCCGCGTCTCTTCTTTTTCATCGCCACGCCAGTTTTTTTCCCTTTTTCTTGAAATTCCCCCTCCCTCGTTTTTTGCACTTTACCCGTGTCCTTTTAATACTGCGTCCCGGTCCCTTTCCCCTGTACAGTCCTGCTCCTTTCCATGCTGTTCATAGACAGCCCGAGCTTTTCCGCGCTGCCATCTTTTTATTTCTTTTTTTCTCTCTCTTAAGATAGCCCTTTTCCAGAAGTTTTTTTTTTTTCCCCGTTCACCTGCAGTTGAAATCCCGATCCTTTCGTATAGCATGTGTCGGTTTCCTCTCCTGGGAATCCACATGCCTTTGCCAAGCCAGGACTCCCTCCAGTGAGCTGATTTTTTTCAGAATACTTTTTTTGAGCAGAGCGACCCTTTTGGGAGTCGCGCGCAAGTGTTCTTGAGATTGCTCCAGCATGTTTTTTGATCTTTTGGGGTTCAAACCACAACCCCTCCCCCTCCCCCCCCCACCACCACGCCCCAACTCTTCCTTCCCCCCTGTACGTTTCCCTCCAAACCGGTTTGCGGCACAGGCGTTGTGACCCCCCCCCCCCCCCCCCCCCTCCTGAGTAGGTTGGATGTCATTTGTGGGTGTGTTTGGAAGGTCCTTTTTTTTTTTTCCTTTTTTTTTTTTTTTTTTTTTAGCCCCCTCAAGACATCACCCGCCCCGGTTAGGGTGTCCCTGCACTCAATCAAAACTCTCATCTACCGATGGACCTCTTTGACCCAGTCCGACAGCCCGCAACGCTCCTATGCACAGTTTTTATTTTGTAAGCACTCTCTTCCATTTTTCCGTGAATCTGTAACATGGATTCCTTACTCCCTAGAACAGTCCAATTCTTCCCTAATGATAATCGACTTTTCCCCTCTGAATCTCTTCGTTTGCCCACTCCATGGCCCTTTTTTCTGTTTCTACTTTTCGCTGCCCGTCGGTTGCCAGTTAGCCGCGAATTTACCCTCCACTTTCCCCCCTCTCACCGTCCGCAGTTTTTTTTTTTCGTTTTTTTTATCCTGCTCCCACCTTCGCGTGCTTTTTCTTGCCCATTGATTTTCCTTTTACTCCCTTTTTTTTGAACTTCCCGTCCATCATGCCTCGCAGGTCCTCGGACGACGTATTCGCCCCCATGTTCGACCAGCGCGTGCATTCCACTGAACCTGCCCTCCCCCCTCTCTAAACCAGCCTTTCCTTCTCTTTTTTCACCTTTCCCCCCCCCCCCATAAAAGATTTGTCGCTCGTTCCAGAAGATGTTCCCTACACCCCCCCCCATGCGTATCTTCTCTTCTTTTACCCCTCACCTTTCAAATTAGTTTTGTGCCTTGCCTGATGTCGAAGCCCTACTTGCCACTGCGTTTTTGTGCTTTTGTTTGCAAATCGTTTTCGAGTAGTTCAGACCTTTTTTTTTTCATGTGAATTATCGAGACCCGCTCACTTAGACATCTTATTCGGTGACTCTCATCCTTGTTTTCGCCACTCCCTCCGGTCTTGACACACATATAGGGTGCGGCCCCCCTTTATCTTTAAAGGATCCGTCTCCCAGTTCATTTGTTCGCTGACTTTTTTTCACGTCGAGACAGCCTGAGAGATCGCCACTTAGACCCTTGCCGCTGTAAAAGAATCACGCAAATAGTACCGATCCCCCCCCTCCTTGCTATCTGCCCCGGTTTCCTGACGGGGTCCCTTGCCGATTCCGCCGCGGACATTCGTCTAGACCACCCTCCCCTGCTTCGGACCGAGACAAATCCCCGACCCCAACCTCGATGACCGAGCAGTTTGTCCCCCTTTTACCTTTCCATGCATTGATGACGCCCTTTCGTTTTGTTTGAAAAGAACTGGCCTTATGCGTTAACGGCTTTTTTTCCCTCGCACGACCATCAATTTTCCACCTCCGGCAGCCACTTACTACACGCGTTCGTCTTTCATCTTCCTGACACCCATGCTCCGCTTGCATAAGCAACCCTTGCACTTTTTTTTGTCCCTTTTTGTTGATTGTATGGAAAAACGGGCCCGCCAAGGCCCTTTTTTTTTTTTGCATAGTCCGCTCCCCCAGTGATCAGTCCTCTCACTAGCGGCGTCAGTACCGTCCCCCTCTCTAGAAAGCAAACCACTTGGTTCTTACCACCTTGGCAAGGCCTGCATGGATATTTCCCGTGTTTTATTCAGTCCCCGGATAAGCCGTTTTAACTGTTATCGCGAACACATCCTGAATCTCCGCTGTTTTACCCGAAGCAGGCTTTTCTTTGCCCCCCCCCCCCCCCCCCCCCCCCAACAACTTTACGCATTGGTTTCTCGCCACTTGGCTTGGGTGATACACCCTTGCGCCCACATAGGAGCAGACCCATGGTCGCTCTTTGCATCCAAACCCCCCCCCCATTGTCATTTGCGTATCTTCATCTTTTTTTTCCTTCGACATGAGGATCAACCAACACGTTTTGGTTTATGCCCTCGCGGCTCCCCGCCCTCCCCTCCCCTCAAGTTCTTTCCCCCCATAACGGCTTTTGCCCTTGAGTAGGTCTTTTTCTCTGTTCCTTCCCTTCTTGCACGTCACGCTTTTTTTTTTCCTTCCTGAGCGTGTTAATGATTTCTTTCCCTCCCTACTATGTCCCCCCGTTTGATTTTTCGTAAACATTCCGACTATTCCCTCCTTTTTTCCAGACCACAGCCAGCGTGCCAGCCCGCCCCCCTATGTTTCGTTTTCCTTCGATGAACCTCGTCCCCTCGTCCTTCGACCCGTTAATTCCTCCCTTTGCGGTTGCGTTCCAAGATGGACACCAGTTTTCTTTTCTTTCGTCCGCCCGCATCCTGCCCCTGTTTTTGTCCCTACTCCGTCCCAAATGAAATATCGTCTCCCTTTTTTGCGTAGTAATTGCCCATTTTCCCCCCGTTGTTTCCCCAGTCTTTCCCGTTGGTTGCTTTCTCCACCTTCTTCCTGTGTTTTTTTTGTCATGCGGTAGGTTTGCGCTTTGTTTTGATGTGCTTCCCCTTTGACTTCCCTTTTTGCGCCCGGGGCGTTTTTCTTCCCTTTTTTTTTCCCATTGAACCTGGAGACCGCACGTCCCCCCACCAACCCGCGCCCTCTCTATCGTTCGCTCGTACAGACGCAGCTCCCCTTCTCTTTTAATTCATATGTTGAGACCGTAATGACCTTCGCCCTTTTTTTTTTTTCATATGTTTAGTCGACGCCTCTCCTCTTTTTTCCCTTTTGCACATCACGTCGTCAGTCTTTCCCGGTGTCAAACAACCCGGCTTCTTTTCCTCCCCCCGGGAACCATCGTTTTCCCCCTGACGTTCTTGAAAACTGTTTACCGATGGTTGTCCTGCTCTCCGTATCCCACGGGATTAGCCCGGTCTCTCTTCCACGACAGCGTGTTCCCTCCCTCGTCCATTGACGCTCGTTTTCTTCGGCCCAACGGACACTGACCCCTCATCCCTCCTTTATCAGACAAATTACCGCACGCATCATCGCCCGCTGTGTGTACTTTGCTACATTGTAGCGTATTTTCCTTTTTTCCCTATGCCCTTACGTCTTTCTCTTTTTTCTCCGTGGTTGGCTTGTAGCGTGAAGACCCCCCATATAACACCGCAGGGCCTCTGCTTTCCCCCCTGGAATACGGCCCCGCTCACGCCGACACCCCCCCTGAACCCCTTCCCCTTGAACACCTTCTGTGCCTTTTGACGGAGGCTCATGTTGCTTTTTGTTCCAAAAGTCTTTTTTAATGTTTTTTGATTTTCAATGCTCTCCCGTCTTCCGGATTTCGCGAGTCACCTTCACCGTGGCCCCCTTACCCCTCTCCCCCGAGACAATTTCGCAGCGTTGCTGTTTCTCCTCGTCATTACCCCCGTGTTTTTTTTCTTTTTTTTTTTTTGTGGTGTTTGAGCCGTGACCGCACCTCCCCCCCCTCCCTCTGACGTAGTGGCTGGAAGCAAGACGTTTCGCCTTTGACCCTGATCGGACTTCTCGACGCCCACTAATTCCAGAAGACACATTTTTTTTTTTTTTTTTGGTATTTTTTTTTTTATTTTTTTTTTCTTTTTCCTTTTTTTTTTTCTTTTCTTTTTTTTTTTTTTTTTTTCTTCTTTTTGTTTTTGGTTTTTGCTTATTTTTTTTGGTGGTCTCTCCCCGACAGCCGTACCCCAGCATTAGGAATTGAATCATTTCATTCTCTGGCTATTTTTTCATCACATTCCCATTGAACTGAAGAGCATCCGTCTTCCTTCGAGACAGATCAAAGACCGACCCTATCATACTCAGAAGCACCCCCATTTGCTAAATCGACCCCCATGTTCTCCATTATACTTTGCGGTTGTATCACCTGTCTTCTCTTTCCTGTTCTCCAGAAGCAGAATATCTCTTCGTAAACCACCTCATGACGAGAGACCCTAGTTTGAAGTTGATTTGAGTTCAAAGGTTTTTCGCGACTTTACTTAGTAACCCCCGACCACCCCCCCCCCCCCAACTCTCTTCCCCTCCATTTCTCTTCGCCTGATTTTTTGGGACACTAGTTTAAGGCGAAATGTTTCCGATTCCCCCTTTACAAAGAGTTTGACCTTTTGGAGATCTTCCAGCGTCGTTTATGTATTCCCTGACTTTCTTTGTGTCACCCTATTTTCCTGTTTCCTTTGCGCTTTTTTTTTTTTTTTTTGTTCAAACCTTGTCGAGAGTACTATACCCTCCTTTTTTCCAATCGTCCCTTTCCCTGTCCCAGTGCGTCCCCCTTAGAAAAATCGATCTGTTTTTCCCGCGCCATCACGTGCCGCACTTTCTTTCCCTTCTTGAAAAGTCGGAAGCACGCCCATTTCCTTCGGATCAACATGACTCTTTCTCTATGCCCCCAGCCGCCGACGCTGACCCACTCCTCTTTCCCTCTGAGCCAATTGACCTTTTCTTGAGACCCTTCCGGAAAGTCCAAGACCGGTTTTTTATGAAAGACTCTACCATTTTCCACTCCCAACTCCACGACCCAAACCGTCACCCCCATCTTGTCTTGGTTTTTTTTCCTGCCATAATCTTTTATCGTAAAGTGAGCTCGACCATTTTCGTCTCTTCGCCTGTCCAGGCCCCCTGATCCTGCGCGATGGCATTTTCTCGCCCTCACCTTCAAGAGAATAGTCCGCGTTTTTTTTTCCGCTCGTTCCCCCATCCCTTTTATATTGGTGATAGTGAGCAAAGCGAACCGTTCCTTTTCTAGTTAAATCTCCATGATGATGCGCTTCACCGCTTAGGCGCCCTCCTTTTCCCCCCCTGGCACTATTCCCCGTCATATAGTTTTTCTACCCCCCCCCCCCCCCCCCCCCCCCCCCCCCCCAACCAACCCCCCCCCCCCCCCCCATAGAAGGAGCCGTTTTTTTTTTTTTTACTCCCTGACTGCACCGCTTATTTTCCCCCCACCAACTGAAGTGACCTCTCACCTCCTGTCGTCCGACGCTTTCGCATGCCCCTTCACCTTCCATGGCAAGATGACTTTTTGCCCTTTTCCTTTATGTTTCCCCCGTTGATTCTCCCGCCAAGGCAGACGTTTCCTCTTCGTCTATGTACATGAGCTCCTTTCCCTTTCGTCTCAGTCTGAAAAAATGACCACTATGACCATCCCCCCCTGTTCAGTCCAAGCTCGAGTTGAGCACCAGATTTTTCGGTGACCGCGGGCGGATTTTCATGTCTTGTGCTCCTTGTCCACAGACCTAGGCCTAAATTCGAGGACTTCATTCACAGATCGGACGTCCTCTGGAAGTGCAGACGTTTTTTTTCTACTTTTCCTTGCCCTCAGATTTCCCCGCCTTTTTTCCTGGTCCCTCTTTTTTCACCTATGTGACCCCCATCCATCCTCCTTCTTCCTTTGTGATTTGTTTTTTTTTGCGTTTTTAACCTCCCCCCCCCCCCAATCCATTTCCTCGGCCGGCTCTCCTCTCCTGCATACAGAGAACCCCAACCCACAACAATGATGTTGCACCTTGGAAACTCCCCGTGGCCGGGCCTCGCATTGGTCAGCAGCTCAGACTCCCCTTTCGAGCTCGTAGCAAGCTCTCCGGCGTTCCCTTATTATGCGGAGTTAGTCTTTTTATAGTCTTTCTTCCAGACTTTTTTTTTTCCGTGACCTTTTTTTTTGCCCGACGGCGGCGCACTCCAACCATACGTTTTGTTCTGGAAAGAGCCGCAACTTTTTAAGCACCCCCCCCCCCCCCCCTCTTTTCCCGCCCGCTTGTCAGACTCGATTGCTCCCCAACTCTTCCCCTTTTAGAAACGACAGGCGACACAACTTCCGCAACCGCCCCGCTCCCTCGTTGCGAGCTAATCCCCCTTCCTTTGGATTTTTTTAGGATTTTTTTTTGTTTGCATCCCTGCCTGGCGTTATAGATTGCCCACCCATCCGCTTCGACAATCGTGCCCCCGCTTTCATGCCACCCCTTTCTCCAAGTCTCATTTTCCAACTACGCCCATCATCCACCTCCAGAGAGTTTGTTCCTCGTTAGCCCAGTGAGTAGATGATCCGACGTCCCTGCTTTCGGTCCCTCCCCACCGAAACGATTATGTGCTTTCTTCCCCGCTCCGAAATGGTAACTGCCTCTTGTTTTATATTTTATCGTTTTTTTTCCTTTTATCCCTTTTTTTTGTGACACCCCCAAAACGGGAAATCGATGTCTCCGTCACCTTCTTGGAGTCTGGAGCGCCAATGCTG
>Ga0179593_1428663_pt1 | contig 10825 bp, 13 predicted proteins | sample CZODoug2_1_08_16_FD_185931 | JGI IMG/M metagenome (GOLD analysis project Ga0179593, IMG submission 185931) | Vadose zone soil fungal communities from Angelo Coast Range Reserve, California, USA - CZODoug2_1_08_16fungal (PacBio error correction) | ecosystem: Environmental > Terrestrial > Soil >... | reverse complement strand
TTCTTGGTTTTGAATATGGAGTGATCCAGTTTTTTTTTGAACTCACCGGATCAAAGGTCTGATCGCGCAAGGACCCTTTCCTTGGTTTGCCCTTCCCCGTCTTTTTTTTTTGTTTTCAGGCTGCTGTCCCCGCCTTCATTCCTCTGCTCGCCTAAGCCTCTGCCCAAAACCTATGCTGATGGGGAGCCACGAGGCGCTGGACCCTCCGCACCGTTTTTTCTCTCCCTTTCCCCCCCACCGAGCTTCTTTTTCTCGTGATCGCTCAAGTCTGGCTTGAAGTAGTCCAACCGCCTAGTTCGAGTTTTTCGGCTGTTCGCCGCCGGGTCCTAGAGTCCTCTTCTTTTATCCTGCCCCCCTTCTGTCAAGACTGTTCCCACTCACCCTTTCGCAGCTGACGGGCTGTTTGCTGCTTTTTCTTTTCTCGCTCCCTGGGTCACGGCGGTCACGCCTCTTCTTGTTGTGCAAGGTTTCACGGTATTTTTTCTCGTTTTTCCCCCCCATCATGCCAACCAATTTGGGTGGGGTGAAGTGAGGGCTCGTTTGCGGAATTCAACCTTGTTGTTTCTCTTGTCCCCCAGTTTTCGCTCTTCTTTTTTGTCCCCCCCCCTACTCTCCCTATTTTTTTTCCCTCATCTATTGCCCCTTATTTTTTTTATCTTTTCGCGAAGGTTAGCGACCATGCGCTTTTCCGGCCAGGGATGGAATCGCTCGGTTCACGACTTGGCAATCTGGCCCACAAATTTCGTTAAGTTTCGCGCCCTGCCGTTCGCCCTTTGTGCCTCCTGGTGCCCCCTCTCTCTTCTAAGCAAGTTGTCTTTATAGCTCTCACCCCCCCCCCCCTCTTGTCCCCGAGGATCCCTTGTTAGCTGGTTTGACTGAAGCTTTTTTGCCGTTCTCGTCCTCAAGTGGTTTGGTACCACTCTTGATTAGGCCATTTTCTCTCATCTCTGTGAACAATTCCCTTTGTGATCTTTTTCTCTTTTCCTACACCGTCCACAGTACCTTGCCGACGTTTGGTGGTTCGTAACAACTGGCTCTTCCCCCGATTTTCTAGCACCGATTTCTGATTCGGCAATCTTTTTTCCCCCCCTCATCCCCGACCCCACGTGTTGCCTCTCACCCCTCCCCCACCCACTGATTATTTTTTTTGGAGGAGGGATGATTTCACTAGTTATTATTTGAGAGATCCTCTGGCTAGATCATCCTAGATCCTTCAGTTAGCTCAAGTTGCAGTGAAGTAGAGATCTTTGTCACCTATCATTTCTTTTTTATTTCTTTTCCTTTTTCTCGGCGTTTCTGCTTCCAGCGTTTGTTGTTTTTTATCATGTGCTTGACGTTAGAACCCGTCGTCTGGATCGCGCGAAGCCCGTGTTGGATAACGTAGATTTTCTCTTAGGATGATTACTTTCCAACCCACCTCCCCCCCCCTTCTCCCCCCCCTTCTTCCTGACACTTTTCCCCCCCCTTCGTAGTTTTTTTGCTGGTTACCAGCCTCGTCACGCATTACATACGCTTGGTTTTTAGGGACTGACTTGTGTATACGGGCCGGGTTGGACTGGATCGGTTGATCCCCCACCTGTTCTTCCGGGTCGAGGATTAAACAACCCTACCCCAAACGTCTCTCTTGATCGTCCCCTTCCCCCAACCCTCACCGTTTTTCGCAAAATTGACCATCCCCTAGTTTCACGGAGGCTGTGCATCCCCTCTGGCCTCCTTTTTCAGTTTCCTAGCTCCGGACGCTCCTCAAAATGTCTCCCACCTCGTCGGCCAGGTGCGAAGACACTTTCTTGCAGGACTTTACCTTTCTTGTTTCTTGGTGCTAGTCTCCCCCCCTCCTGTGTTTACCGAGGGTTACTTGCATTGAGTTCTCACCTGCTTATTGATTTTTCCCTGTTGGGAGGACCCCCCCCTCCGCTATGTTGGGCTGATCACTCGCAATGCCGTTCTACAGATGTATTTCACTTTCCCCCTTTTCACAACTCATTGATACGTTCTGGTCCTCCCCTTAGCTCCAATTTCACATGGCTAACGCCTACTTATGAGCGTGGAGCATTCCCTACTCCCCATAGGTCCCTCCCTCCCCACCTTCGCCTTTGCTTTGTTTTTTCTTTCCAGCCGTCCCTCCCCATGCATTCTAGACTTTTGCTTTTCCTGGTCTCCAATACAGTTCCGATGCCCCCGAACTCCGCATTCTTGCGACTTTTCTTTCCTGCCCGCCCCTGTAGTCTTGCGAGCCCTTCTATTGCCCCCCATGCCGCCCTAACTGAGCCTTTTCAGCCATGGCCCTCCTTGTCCTCACCTGAACCCCCCTCTATCTTGCCCCTCCCTTTCCCTCCGTTGTTGTTGCTGATTCTAAAAAGGTACGTGCAGTTTTCTATATTCCTCTGATCCCCCCTCCTTGGCGCCTTCGTTTTTGTTTGCCAACTTCTCCGCGACCCCAGATTGAGTTTGACTTTAGCCTATTTTTTTCCGCCCAGCCATTCGCCAGTCTTTGGCGGTCTTTTTTTGCATTTGCTTTTCTTTTTTCCTTTCTTCCTTTGCAAATGCCCCCAGTTTTCCTTCTTGGAGTTTTTTTGCAAATTTTGGATGGCTCCGATTCATTAGTCGAGCCTTTGCGTGTACTGGTCTCTTTTTCTCTCCTTTCTCACCAACGTCCAGGTCGATCCATCTTTAATTGTCTGGTAGAGCTTAACACGGACCCTCCCCGGAACGAGTTGGATTCTCCCTTTTTGCGTAACCTTTTTCAGAGTACGGATGGTTTATCCCCCCAGAGTTTTAGCCTCTCTTGTGAACCCTTTTTCCTTAAAAATCCTAATGTAATGGCCATCCCCTTATCTTTTTTCTCAACAACTCGAGTGTGGATCAGTGAAGTTTTTGCCTCCTTCCCCCAATAACAGAAGTCTGCTCTTCTCCTGCAAGAATTTTTCTCCATGCATACCTCTCTTTGGTCTGTATCCTCGAGACCGCTTCCCAGTGTTTAGACAGTTTCCAGTCTTCTTGGATCGGCTTTCCCCTTCCCTGAGTCCTTCCTGGTGCATTTCTTCCACGATCGGTACGCCTCTCTTTTTTTATTCCTTGTGTGGTAACCCGCATACCTTGAATGCATCTTCTTCCCAAGGAGGTTTTCTCCTTTCCCAACCTCTTTTCCACTTTTCTCCTTTCACGTCCCCTGGCCCTCCAAAGCTTGGAATGTGCTCTGGCGTCCCTCTTCCCCAAGATCCCCTTTGCTGGTTTTTTTGAGCGAGTTTAGGTTATTCCTCATCCTGGTGTTCCTCTCTCTCATGCCCTGTAGGTCATCCTCCCTTCGTCCCTCAGACCTCACAATGGGTTTTACAGGCCCAACCTTTCATCTACCCGCGGCCCTCGACCAACTCCACAACCTACGTCTCCCGTCTTTTAGACATCCACTATCATCTATGTTTTTTTTAATTCCATATCTCTACGCGACCTTACCCATGGCACTTAAGGCGATAGCGCTCATTCGGACCTCTAGCGAGACGCTTCCCCCACCCGATAGTTCGATTTTCGACCCATCCTGTACCCCCCCGAATGCCAATTTGTTTTTTCCTTCGTTGGCGCACACCCACCTCTTTTTTTCCACCCTCTTTCCTGTTTCCGACAAAGTTCCCCGTAGGCCTTCTGCGGCTTCCCAAGCGAGTTCGTAGGCATGTAATTTCGTTGATTTATGACCCCTCAGCTCACTTTCTCCCCCCCTTTTTATTAGCAGACCTCGGCCTCCAGACAATAGTTGGAACACCCAGGAGTCTTTTCAAAACAAACCTGCAATTCAGTTTCCGCCAATCTCAACTGGAAGTCCCTTTGGACCAGCGAGGTTTTTTTTTCTCCCCTCTATATCTTGACTTGTTTGAGATCTCGAGTTCAGTGGCTGTCCTTCTTCCCCTCTCGGCTTTCCCGACGAAACTTTTTAAATTGAGTGGGAGTAAGATCTGCCCCGTCTGAGAAGCGCATTACTTCAATTTTTCGTCATTTCTCTACACCTCTATTCCCCGCCCCGAGCGATTGCTGGTGCCGCTTCGCTTTTCCCCCATCTAGAGCCTTGGGAGCATGGTGAACGCCCCCTTTTACACAACATGGTTATTTTTTCACCGGCCCCCTCTTATCCCACCGCCTTTTCCCAGCCTCCCGCCCTTTTCTTCCTTTGCAATCCTCCACAAACACATCAGGTTGTTGTGCCACTCAACAGAGACCCCATTTTCGTTCGGATTAGCCTTCCCTCTAGGCAGCGCCTGCTGCGTTGCCCTAATCCAACCCCTATGTAGCCCTTATTCTGACCAATGCCCCTGCTCGTCGAAAGGCTCATAGGGTTTCCTTTCAGAGAAATCGGGGGTCCCCCCCCCCCTAATGATTCCCTTCCCTCTTCTCCCCCGTTTGTATAAGGCCCGGGTTTCGCCACAGCCTCAAGTCGAGTCGCCGTTGCTCACGACCCAGCAAGACTGACTGTATGACGGCATGCAAATCCCCCCCTTTTAGTTTTCACTGTCTTTTCCCTCCCAACAGTCCTTGTTTTCGAATCGCTTTCGTAGCAGATCTCTTTTTGTCCTAGGTTTGTGAGAGTAGGAATTCTGGTTTTGATCCTCTTCTTCCAGCTCCCTCTCAGGTGCGACCCCATTAGTATGGCCGGAGCTTAGGAACTTCTCCGGTGGACAATTTCCTCTTTTCGGCCTTTCCGTCGCCCCGCCATTTTTTTTTTGGGGGTGCCAATCTCCCAGACCGGAGCAGACGAACCCTCCGCGTTGTCGTGTTGTACCTGCGTTAATCCTTACTGCGAATTTTTTTACCTTGCGTCCGAACGCCGCCAATGGTTTCGGGCTTTGCTAAAGGAATCCTTTCCTCGTGCTCTTTGTCCCGAGTTTCAAATATCCGATGTTTCCATTTGTTTTTTTCTCGCGGTGGGGCAATGGACAAAATTTTCCCGTTTCTAGGCAAACAAAGTCCCCCGAGACCTTTTCCCTGTCTCATGACCTTCCGCGACGCTTTCTACAATAGTACCCCTTTCCGGGCTCAGTGTCCCAAGAAAGCTGATTGGTTATTCTCCGGGAGGCTGCTATTTGTTTATGGCTTTGTCTCTTGACGAAAGACGTTTCCCCACCTCCTCTACCGGTTGCGCAAGCCTCCCCCTTTTTGATCATCCCAGGCTCTTCTTTCCCTTGACCGCCCATTTTTTTTTTCCCCTCTTCCTTTCCTTCAGCATTATACTGCAAACCTGCTAGCTTCGGCCTAATCTCGAGAATTGTTCTACGGACGTAATGTTCTGCCCAAACTAGTTTTCTTTTTTCACTTCATCCCTGCTCTTCCCCTCCATCAGTTATGAAAGTTTCGGACCCTTGCTTTTTTCGCTCAGCCCTGGACGGACCTAGTTAAACTTCTTCTTCTTTCTTCGTTTCCTTGTCAAAGAGCTTTCTCTTGGCGTGCCCCCCCTTTTCTCTTCCTTATTAATTTACTCTTGCTGGTTTTCTTTACTCTCGATTCTGATCGCCGTATGTTCCCGCTGCCCTTTTGTAACGGTCGGTCCCCCCGAAGCCGGCGTTTGTGAACTTATGTTGCGTAACGATACCGCAGTTTGTTTCCTTGTTGCCCTCATGCTGTTCCCCGGTGACTGAGGCGTTTTTCGTCCTTTCAAAAAAACTCCCCTGGTTTCGCAGCACACCACAACCCACCCCTCCTTGCTCCCTAACGACACTTTCCTATCTTTTTTTCTTCTCTTTTGTTGTTCTGCCGATACCTTTAGTTCCAGCGCCCCCTGCCGCGAATTTTAGGCTGGATCGTCTGTTTGTTCAGCAATTGAATATAGTTAACACGGGCGTGAAGTTTAGCTGCCTCTTCCGTTATCGCCGTTTTTCTCCCTTTCCCCCTTCCCTTTTCTTCTACGTTTAACAAGCGGTGTGCTCCGCACACTCTCGTTGTCCCCCTCCGGAGGCAATTTATTGGTTTGTCCTGACGCTGGCTTGGGAGGTTCCACCGCCAATGTTGGTTAATTTTTCTTTGTCTGGATTATACCTTATTCGCCTCTCCCAATCCACGGTGTATCCCTTTTTTCTTTCATTATTTGCGCCGATCTCCACCGCACCTTCCGCCTTGGCGATGCGTGTTCGCTAAGGGTTTATCCTGATTTTGTCGTTTGCCCCTTGGAACACATTTTTCAAAGAACGGTGTGTGCTTTTCTTACACCCCCCCCCTGGTCCATTTGTATGGTGTGGTTTGATAGAACTAAGGTTTCTTCTTTCGGCTATTAGTGTTAGACTTTTATTATATTGCTTTCTGCTCCTGTGCATCTTTTGCTTCCTGGAGAAAAGCTATGCCTCCGCCCTTGTATCCTACTACCCCTTGCGTGTGACTCGTTCTTTTTGTTGGTTTATCTTTTTTTTTGGTCTCAGTTCTGCTTCATCTGTCTTTTTTCCCGACCTCCCCCCCTTGGGGAGAGGAATCAGAAGCTGGCCGAGAGTTATCGCAGCGTTTGCGCAAGTGTCCATAAAATCAACCACACTCCATCAATAGAATCTTGCATTGGCCACTGATTTGGAGCTTCCTGTTACCTCCCTCTCCCTCACCCCATCAATTTTTTTTTTGAACGGATTGTTACTCAGCGTCGGTCCCAGTGAGCGAACCCTTTGCCAAGCAATTATAGGCTAGTCACAAACCCATAACCAAATCCGCCCTCTTCCAAATCTCTCCTCCCCTTCCTCTTCTATTTTCCCCTCCCCCCTTCAAGCGAGTCTCCTGCGTTACAGCCCTTGTTAAAGTCTAGACGTCGAGACGCCGCAAGAGTCGTTGGAGCAAGTTTCCTCCGTCCCAGCTTTGTCCTATATGTGGTCTTCCTTCCCCTCCTCTTTTGATGTGCTTGGCTTCCCAGGACCCCCTTGCTTGTCACACGCTAAGGTCGAGAGCGTCGATTGTTTCTGCATTCCTTTTACTTCTTTTGATTTTGATGGAAGGTTTTTTTTTCCTTCCTCTACCTCGTTTCTCCCCTCTCCGAATCTTGCTCTTCCCTCAAACTGCGCAGCCCTCCCCCCCTTTGCCTCTAGCGTTTGGTCCTGCTACATAGCCCCAGCCTACAGCATTTTTCGCACGTTAGCTGAGTAGTTTTTTCGCCTCCCCGCTACGAATCTCTCTCCTCCCCCCCCCCTTTCGCGAATCCTCGTGACCGCCCCCTGTTTCCTTACCTCCCCACGCCATCTGACCCGCACGGCTCATCAGGGAAGTCTTGCCCCCTTCCCGCACCTTTTTTCCGTTTGTTTGCGGCCCTTTGCCCCTCTTATTTCTCATCTGACGGATGGGGTGCTTCTGATGAATCCATGGCCCTAGCATGTAGCTTCCCCCCAGCAGCAGACTGCTCCTCCTGCAGTTATCTCCTCTTTCCTCCCTTTTTTTGGAGATATCTACAGATGTATTCTTTGGTTGGCGCGGTCCAGCCTTTCCCCCTTTCTTTCCTTTCAGCCATTCGAGTTTTGGACGCCGATCTTATTGCTGTTTTCCATGCCCTCCCTCTTAGGGTTCGTTTCCCGAGCTTCGGTCTTTCAGGTCTGAGGAAACTTCCCCAGCTTCTTCGTTTACCTGCTTGTGCGTTAGTCCCTTTGGATGCCTTACGGTTTTTTCCCTTCGACGAGATATGTTTTCCGGGCTTGCCGCTAGCGCGGCCCCCACCCAGCGACCAGCGTACCGTGATACGCTTGACAGGTCCATTGTTGTCGCTGCTTTCCTTTCCCTTCACCCTCGATCTCCCTTTCTTTAAGGGAAATAGGGCCTCGTTAACCCGATTATGCCTCCGTACGGTGCCAGATAACCGGTTTGGTAACACGTTTCTTCAAAATCCTAAGCTGTAAGGACGACCTTCCTGAATATCCCCTTCGCGTTTAATCCCCCTCTATTCTGTTTGATTCTACTGAAGTGAGCAGCCACTCGACTAGGATTGCTTTCCTTCCTGCAATGTTTCGCAGACCCCTGGTTCCTTAGTCATTTTTTTCTTCCTCCGTCTTGAGATCGATCTTACCCCATTCCGTCCCCGTTGACAGGTTGCTGTGTTATTGGAGTCGCTGAAGGGGTTTCGTGTGCAAAGATACTTTTTCCCTCTTCCTGAATTCTTTTTTGTGCTCCCCTCCATCGATGAATGACCCCCCTTTTTTCTGTCTTTTTTTTAGTTTTCAATCGACAAACCTCATGTACCACTTTGTTGCATCCAAGTCCCTCAGAGCTCACCCAGACTGGAATGGTCTTTTCTCTTTTCCCTTTCAAAAAAGGCTACGATTTGTGTGTTCCCCCTGTCTCGGGGGTACTTCTGCCCGTTCTCTAACTGATGTTCCCCTTTTTCTCTCCCCGCTTTTTCATCCCTTCCAGCAGCACAATGCGTGTTTCTACCCTCTTGCTGCGGGCTCCTCTATAACCACCGATTGGCACGCGCCCCCTCTGATCCACCTTTTTCCCCCCAGAGACAAGACCCCCCCTGATCGCTCCCCCTCCGAAAGAACCTTCTGCCATAGCGCCCATTTAGTGTCACCGCTCCTTCTTCACCCCACCGCAAGGGCAACTGACGCGCGTCCCAATTATCCTTCTATTGGCCCGCTTCGCACTCCTCCCAGATTCACCCCATTATCCCTCCCCAAACCGCAAGGACCAGTGTTCGTCACAATCGCTTTTTTTTTATACTTCATGTGTTTCCACTCTTGTCGCCCCCCCCCAAGCGGTGCATCGCCCTTCTTTTCGCACGGGTCCACCACTTTGTCCCCCTCCCCTTTTCGGGTATAGCCCTCCCTCCAGTAAGAAAAGGGAGAAAAACCCCTTCAGTTGTCCGTTTTGTTCCGCTTCCCATTCCCCCTCCCCCCGCGTTTTTGGTCCTTATTTATTTTCCCAATCCACACTCTTTCCCGTCCGTTTTTTTCCCCAGAGATGCACATGTTTCCAAAGTTGCGAATATATGACCATGCTCGTGTTTTTGCATGTCCCTCTTCTTCTCCCGCAAGTTCTCCTTCGGAGCTTTGACGGTTCGACAAACTTTCCGACCAGGGAACTTTTCCGAACCTGCCGCTGTTTCTAGCCTGATAGTGCCTTTCTAGTCTCCACCTCATCTTCTGACTTCCCCTTGCTTTGATTTTGGCCCTCCCTCTCTCTCCGTTTTTTGGCCCACCACTTTCTAGCCGCTGTTTTTTCACGCATGAGCTCACTGACCAACCCCATCTCTTCCTCCGCCATTCCCCACTTCACGCGCACCCTCCACCTTTTTGCCTCTTTTTTGCAACTTCTACAACCAACTTTGATCGCCCCCCCGATGCACATCCCGTTTTGCCTCCCCCTCCCCCTTTTTTCGGTGCGCGATCATTTGAAAAACCACAAAATCCCTCCCCTTCTCTCCCCCGAACAAGAGTCTGTAGACTGCCTCGCCAGGTTTCCCCGTTTCTCCCCCTATAACTCTTCTTGCCCCGACGATTACTGCATCTTCGTTCGTTAAAATTCTACTTTTTACTCTAGCGCAGCTCCGCAAGAGATTCTCTCATTTAGACTACGGCTCTCTTTTCCTTCTCCTCTACTTCCCCGAGGAGTTGAAAATCCTCTTTGTTTCCCCAGCGCCAGCTGAGCAGGCATATGGTTGTCCTCCTCTTTTATTTCTCCTTTGTCGTATTTTACTCCTTCTCCCTTCCTCCCACCGAATTGCTATCGTCCTCTTCCTCAGCCCTTCCTTTTTCCGCGCCGTCGGGCCGTGAGCCTGTTTTTGGCTCCCTTTTCATTTCCTGTACAGATCGCCCCCAATACCCCCAGCACTGCCCTTGCCCCGGCAGCGCTGGGTCCCGGGGAGGAGTCACCCTCGATTGACTCTTTTTTCTCCCTTGCGTCTTTTCCTCTGAGCGACTGCACGCCGGAACATGTCCCTTTTGCCGTTGGCTTGACGAGACGCGGACTTGGCGATTTTGTTGCCATTTCCATCCTATCTCTTCCCGCCTATGGTGGTGGTGAGAGTGATGGGTCCTTTCCCCACGTGCCTTTTTCCCCCTGCGTTGTCGCCATACTCGTCCCCAGTAGACCTAGGTCGTTCGTCATGCCCAGTCACCCCATACTATGTCTTTATAAGGTTTCCCCACGCCGCTTTTTTCTTGGTATTTATTTGTTTTTTATGTCCTTGGACTTGGCGCTTCGTTGTAGGCATGGCTTCTCATTGAACGGCTTCCCGCTTCGCATTAACTTGGACTTGTGTTGTTCATTTGACCAGTCTGATTCCTTTTCCCTTTTTTCCCCCAAGACATTCCGCGCTCTTCCTAGCCTTCCATTGAAACCAACCTCAATGCCGCCTCCGATTGCGCTGTGATAAGAACGGGTTCTAGCGTTCCCTTTTCCCTAGACCTTGTTTTTAGTCATACTCCCCTTCCCCATGTTGATGACGTTAGTGTACGGCCAGACCTTTAATCTCCGTCCGTGCGGCTGTTTTTCCTGCCCCCCGCCCCCAGTCTACCACGAGATTGAGTCCTATCGCTTTCCCCTTCTGAAAGCGATTCATGTGAACCCGGTCCAACCCTCCTGATGCCCCCTTGTTCCCTCCTGTCGCTTTTTTCTGTTGTCTGGTTATTAGCCCGATAGTGATTGTGTTGCACGCTGCCCCCTTGGTACGCTCGTCCTCACGAAGCCCCGTCTTTTCCAGCTATTTTTTTCTTACGTCGTTCGCATGTTGTTGTTCGTTTTTGCCCTCAACTGTCCCTAGAAGTTTTATTTCAGCAGCGTTTCGGTCAGTGAACACCCCCGTTTGGTGTAATTCCCTGTTCTCTCACCCTGTCTTTTTTTCCGCTCGAACGCGAGATTTTGCCCTGCGCCCTCCACTTCGCGC
>Ga0179593_1402271_pt1 | contig 10825 bp, 14 predicted proteins | sample CZODoug2_1_08_16_FD_185931 | JGI IMG/M metagenome (GOLD analysis project Ga0179593, IMG submission 185931) | Vadose zone soil fungal communities from Angelo Coast Range Reserve, California, USA - CZODoug2_1_08_16fungal (PacBio error correction) | ecosystem: Environmental > Terrestrial > Soil >... | reverse complement strand
CTACCGGTTGATTCTTTTATGGAAAGGCTTCTTTATTTTTCTTTTCCTTCGGACAGAGTCCGGCTTTATTTTCCATTCCCCTCCCCCGTGTTGGCAACTGGTTGTCTTCGATTTTCACCTTTTCCTCAGGTCTTACACGCTTCTTTCCCCTTGCTAATCCCTCTCCAGCGACTGTGGCTCCAGTTGTTGTCCTTCCGCTTTCTGACTGCCCCCCCTCATGCCTTTTTCTTATCGGTCCCCAAATTGTTGAGCGCTCCCTTTTCCCCTCAACGATGAACCGATCTGGGCCTGTATACAAAGTAATCTCTCTCCTTTCTCCTGTTGTTTTTGTTGTACTTTTTTCCCCCCAATAAACAATGCGCGCGGCCACCCGATTGACTTCTTCTCTGATTTATATCGCCTTCAGAACTTGCACCGTGCCTTTTTTTTGCCTTTCTGAACCCCTTTCCCCTTTTAGTTTATTTTGTGGGTCTCTCGCGTTTTCATTTTTCTTCGTCACTACATACATCGCCTCCGACTTTTCCAAGTGGCGTTGTTCCCTCTCCACTTGCCGGCTATTTCCCGGTTCGTATTGCCGGACCTTTCTCCGATACATTGATATCACCCATCCGCCTTAAGGGATTAACCCCTAGCCACTTTCTTTCTCGCTGTTCCGGCTTTTAAAACAATTTTCGTTCTTTCGGTCTTCCTTCGTCAACAACCCTTATCTCCTTCCCCCCACCTTCCAGCTACTATTGCCCCTTATTTATTTTACACAATCTTCCCTTAGAAGGGAAACTTCACATTCACTTTTCGAACGTAACTGCTTGCTCTTTCTCTTCACCTCAAAATCTTCCTCTAGTGGCCCAACATTTCCCCCGTTCTTCTCCCCCTACCCTTTTATGGACGAGACCCAGTTCTTTGCTTCATCCCTTTCCTGATAATTCGTTTGCCTTTTTTTCTTCAATGACACGGTCCGCTTTTCCCCCCTTTGTCCTGCTCCCGTTCTCTTCCACTCCCAACTAGATCGTGCGTTCCCTCTCGGTGTCTGAAGTTGCTGCTGACCGACGCTCTCGACTACTCTTTCGACTTCCCCCCCCCCCACCTTTTTTCTCCATTCTATCACTTCGTCTCCAAATTCTTCCCCTATTCCTTCTCCAACAACGTGGACTCTCCTTTTAGTGCTTCCATAGTAGTGCTCTTCGGCCGATGGTCCTCTTGGTTTTCGAATTTCCTCATCCATTTTCCATTTCTCCTTCTTTTCTTTTTTTTTTTGTGCACCCCCCCCATCTTTCCACTTCTTGACCCCACAAGTATTTCTCTTTTGTTTTCCTTCTAGGTAATTGAAGTTGTTCTTTTTTCTCTCCGGTTTTCACCTGCACTCAAATCTCTTTTGGCCTTCCTTTCGGCCAGGATCCAAACCATATGCCCCTCCGGTTCAGCTACTCATCCTTTTCCTCCCTTTGCGCTGAAATTCAAACTTTTCTTCTCAATTTTCTTCTTCCCTCTCCGTGCATGCCGATAGAATCCCGATCTCCTTCACTTGCTACCCCCCAAATATGTTTCTTTCTCTCTGAACCCTGATGCGAACCCCCCATAATTTTTTTGCTGACCAACCCCTTTTCCCCGCCCTGCACACAGATTATTTCTTGATGCGTTCCGCGGTGATAGTTAGTGCTTCAATCCATCCTTTCATTTGTGGTTTTTTCTCTCTCCCTATTGTGTTTGCTTCCTCCTCCGGTCCCGCGCGCTCGCGGTAGCCTTTTTGGTTTTAACCCACGTTTTTATTTCTTTTCGTTCTTTTACCGGGGTTCGCTCCTCCCTTGCCTTGCTCCTCTGGTACAAAAGGTCCTCCCGATTGCCTTTTTCCCCTTCTTCTACGGTAAAAATTTCCAGTCGATCGCAAATGGCTTCTGAAGACCTTCCTTCTGTTGGGATGTGTTTCCCATCTATTCGAGTCGAGGGACTTCTCAGACTTCGATTCCGTCTCCCTTTTTCTTATGTCTGATGAGAAACTTTTCCTGTTTATTTTTGCAAGGTCCGCGTCCCACACTCCACTCAAACATCTGTAGTCCTTCCTGAGTAGTCGTCGGAGACGCTTATTTCAACTACGTTTTTACGGTGAGAAGCGGAGTTCCGACGTGATCGCCTCCGTTTCTTGTTCTGTTCAACCCCCTTCCCTCCCCTTCCTGCTTTTGACAATTGTCATTTGCCGACACTGATCTTGGCGAGGATGCCCTAGTCTTCCTGCTTGTTCCCTAAATTTCGCTTTCTCCCCGCTGTGTAACCGGTATTCGGGCAATTTCGCCTCTCCCCTTACAGTCGAGCTGGTTCCCCGTCCTCTTCGCGCCTCCGTTAACCATGTTTCTTTGAACATATCGACTCCCACCATTCATATGTTAAAGTCGCGCCCTCACCTCTCTCGTTCGCGAACTCTTCTCCCCTCCTCTCGTGTGTGGGTGAGATTCCTCGTTTTCCTTTTTGCAATGTTCCCCTCCTTTTTTGTTCCCCTTATCGCATGTTCTCCTTGTCTTTCGCACGCGGCGCTGCTTGCTAAGATCGAAGGAGACAAGGTCGGAGTTTTCTTTTTTTCCCTCTTTTCCCACGACGTTTTTTCAAGGGAAACATCGGTTTGAAATTCAGCGAATGCTCCCCTCTTACCCTTTTATTAATTTCTATTCTTTTTGGCATATTCACCGCTTTGCGCCGGCGCGGGTTGGAAAATTTCCCCTCGGCTTAGAATTCATACGTTCCGCTTCTCCCTTCGGTAGTCTCTCCTTTCCTTCTCCATATATGATTCATAATGGCCTCTTTCTTGTTTTAGTGGCTCTTTCTCCTGCCGACCCCTAATCAACTACTTTGTAAAAAGTTTCTCCCTTCCGATTCATCAGTTGCTTTAAGCCCTTCTCTCGATCGTATGATTTTTCTTACCCTTTCATCCTCTTTCCTTCATTTTTCTTCTTCCTTGTCGATGGCTTTCTCTCTTTTCGTGTTTCTCCCCCCCCATTGACAGTATCAAGTCCGGACTTTGTCATCGGTCTGACCCTGTTCCCTTGGTGGGGTCTCCTTTTTTTTTTTCTGGGAGCGTGAATTTAAAAACCCCACCCCTATCCCGTGCCTCAGCCTTTATCACCACACACCATTGTCTCCCACCTTTCGCAGTTATTTTTGGGACTATATGGGACCAAGGTCGTCCTCCCTACAAACCCTATATTTCTTTTTTGCTCCAAATTCTTTTGGAGCACTTTACGACTACTCTGAGAGATCAGCCTAATCTTTGGTTCCCGATTAGAACACATGGGGCATAGTCCGTGTTTTCGCCTCTTTCCCCTAACTATACGCCTCCCTTTTCTTAACTCTGATAGGTCGTGAGCAAGGCGCTTGTGGACTCCAAAGCACGTATCGGCCACTTCCTTTCCTCTAGCCTGTTCAATTTTCCGGTTTGCTTTTCGGTTTGACGTTTTTCTTTGAGTTAGCTTCCTGTTGCGGGTTGAACTGTGGTTGCCTGGAAGAGTTCAGTCCTCCATAGGTCCGTTCTTGGCCCCCCCTTTCCTCCCTCCTGAACCTCTTCACCTAACCCTTAATTTGGGTACTTCTTGTTTTCCTTTTACATAGACTTGGCATGGGCGTCTTCTTTTCGACATCTCCATCGCCACTCCCCCCCCCCCTATTATTTATCGTTGTTGCTCGTTTTGTGTAAGTTGCTTTCCTACTTTTCACACCTTTGAACTTTTCTTCGTTTTGTCTACAAGTTGTTTGAATAGCATTCCGTCTTGGGTATTCAAGACGCACTCTTCTCCCCCTCTTCTTTGTACCTCTTCGGGTTCCTATAACTGGGAGGCGACCTTTGCCACTGAGTGTACGCGCGTTTGTGTCCTTCTTAGAACCTTCCCCCATATATCTGGGGCTTTATTGTCCCCTCTCCTTGGTTTCTGGATGCCCACCTTTTTCTTGATTCCCCTTGGGTTTCAGCGGGGGTTTTCTTTTTGGCCCTTGGATTGGTTTTTTTTCCGATTTCTATCCCGACGTTTGATAACCCCGTTGACGATCCCTTGAGTGCATTCTGCACGAAGTCCTTTTATTTCTACTACATCCTTTCACTTAGTTATGAGGGATTTCCAGTGAATGGGGGGGACTTGCCCCCGTTTTACTCATCAAGAGTTCCACTTTTTCAGACTTTGTTAACAGCCGTCACCTTGAGTAGCGCTCCTTCGGGATTCGGTGATGCGGCCATTATTATTCTTATGTCTTCCTTCTTCGAACTGAGATAGTCTTCATTTGGCAGACCACTTTCCCGGTTTGCAAATGGCGGCAGATTTCTGTTCAGTAAGAGGTGGCGTTTCGCTCTTTTCGACCCAGGGCTTCGCACGACAGACCCGGCGTTTTATCATGTTGGTTCGTCCATCTTGTTCGACTGAAACACCACTTCTTTTACGCATGCTGTTGATCTTCCACAATCGCATCCCTTTAGACGTTTTTTGTCGCCCATCGACTGTGCCCATATTTCCTTTGGCCACCGCATTTTCCCGAAACCCTGTGTTGTTAGAGCTTTTTGACAGACAAAAGTATGCAGATGTTGCACCGTCTCTTTTTCCACGCATCCGTCTGCTTTCGCTTTTTTCCTCCACCTGCGTCTCCTTTCCTCCATTTTGTTTTCCCAGTTTCCGCGCACCACCTTCAACCTTTTTTTTCTGATGAGAGGGTTTTTTGCCTGGGTGCAACTAATAGTAACCGGCCCAATTTCCCCCTTTTCCTCCATCGCCGCCTGTTCACCGCACCGGGCGTTTGGTCAGTTCCCCAAACCTTCCCTCTATATGCTTCGTCTGCCGGTTTACGCAGTCAGTACCGATAATATGGCCAGCTCCACATCAAGCCGGAATGTCTCCGCTTACCTCGCAAATAGCAGCGATGTTCGCGTGGGGTTTCAACCACTATTCCTCTTTCTTACCATCACCCCATGCAAGAGTATACCCACTCTTTCCCCATGACAATAATATGGACCATGTTTTTTCCATAGGCTTCGTGCGCTACATGCACCCGTTATTTTCCTTCTTTTTTTTTTTTCCATCCACCCTGCGTGGATGGGTTCTCCCACGGACACAAGCCCAACCTTAACGTAGGCTCCAGCTTTTAATCTTTCAATACTCTTCCCTCACCGTGATGCTCTTCTTGAGACCCAGGATTAGGAGGAACCACTCTCGCTGTTCACTGCCAACCGCGTCACTCCTTGTCCGATTTTCTTTTTGCCCTGCCATCCCATCCGGCCTTCCCCTTTCCCCGGTTCATCGGATCTTGATCCTGATTTCTGTATTTTCCACCGTACGGAGAAATTCTATCCCCCCATTTTGGTTAAGACCCAAGCCGCCCCCCTTTATTGAGGCTCCGACGCAAATCTTGAATCCCCAGTGTTTCCCTCCTCTAGTGCCTTAAGTCACCGATGATGGCCGCCTCGGAGAAATATGGGTTCCTTCTTCTTTTTAGACTCCCAGCTCTTGAATCTGTGAGGACCCCCATTTGTACTTTGGATCTTCCCTTTTTCTAAAGTTTTTTTTTTTCTGATAAAGGGCGTTGATCAAATCCTCAAAGCCCTTTTTCTTGCTGCTCGGTTTTCCATGATACCCCGTTGTCCGCCCCTTCCCATTTCCTCTCACCTTGGGAGGACCTCTTTCTCCTTTTAGGCGCCTGCCCCCCCTCTTGAGGAAGCACGTATGTTTCTTCGCCATAAGGCACTTTCGCAGAACGATCTCTCTGTTTCCTCTTCCAACCTCTTGTTAGCTCAGTTTTATCTTTAACACGACCCGTCCAGGCCAATCCTAAGCTGTTTAGAAATCCCTTCCGCGGCCGTCCGGAAACCATTCGTTTTTGTCCGCTCATTCGGTTATCGTGTTTCCTGTCGTGACCTCTTTTGTGAGCGTCATCCAGAGTTGTGTTCTGCCTTCCCATGATCATTTAGCCCTCTTTCTTCTTTGCGGCTTCTATGGTTTTGCTCACTCCTCTGATCGTATGTTATGTTCCCTTTTTCCCCTCGTATCTCCAGTTTTGATCAGCCAAGCCATGTCCCCCACAAGTAAGTCCAGATGACAACTTTCCCTTTTCTGGATTTGAAACACTAACAACTGTGTATCGACCTCTTCCCCCTAACGAATCCTCCTCTTAATGCGCTGCTGATGTGTATTCCATTCGAATCGAAGGGCTTCAGTGACCGTCCAGATTGATTTCGGACTTTTCGAGACGATGAGCCTTTAGGCCAAGGTTTTTTTCAACGCTCCAATCCCACCTCATGCTTTTTCTTCTTTTGCATATCGTCATTCCCTCCGCTGCCCTAATCTAGTTGACGAATCCTTCTTCCCTCCCGTTTTCAGACACGATTCCGGGTGTCGCCAGCTTGCGCCCACTCCGGCTGTTCAACATGTCATTGCGAAACTACTTCGAGGATGCTGCATAAGGTCGTTGATTGCTCGCTGCCTTTATCGATTTTGTAACGTTTTCTTCCCAACCTCTTAAGCTCTTACGCCTGTTCCACGCGCGCTCGGCCGCGGTCCCACCCTTTCACCTTCTTCAGTGCCGTACCACCTGTTCAGTTGCGTTCGCAGCATCATCCCGATGCGCGGCGCGATCTTCTGTTCTCTCCCCTTTTGTTGTCATTCGAGATCGTTTCATTCTTTTATGTTGCTCCTTGATAATTGAAATTGTGGACTTTTTTTCTGACTTGGGGTCGGATGTACGAGCGGGCGGTGTTTTCCGATCCGGCTCGGTCGGGCTTTTTTTTTCTTTTACCGTGTCGCCAGCGTCAAGGGAACAGCCCTGTCCATATTCCGAGACTGCTCCCTCTTCCTTGCATACTCTCACTGACTATTATTTCGGCAAGTCCAGTCACAGCCGCATTTGTCGCAGGGCCTGGGGTGCGACATACGGAAATCCGAATTTCGGGAATCCTGCTCACACGAAGTATTCTTGCCTGCCGTCTCGGCGGTACGAATGATCACTTTTCGACCCTTTTTGATTTTCTTTTGGTCGTCCCCGTGTCTTTACAGTAGAAAATATGAAAAAGTTTTAATCGATGTCCTCCAATTGGACGTGATCTTTCCTCCCCCCGATTCGACGTAGACTACATCAGACATTCATTCAGGTCTGACTCTTCTTAGTTCTTTCGATGGCTTTTCGACATTTTCCAAGGAAAACGTATCTCTTAGTGACTGTGGAACCCCCGTGCGACCCTTGTTGTTTTCTTTCTTCAAGGCTGCGAGTGGGTACCACTGTGACCTATTTTTGAGCCTTGCTAACACCAAAACCATGCTAAAACCATTGAGGCGTTCTGGATCTGGAAAGGGTTCCTTCCTCATCACAAAATCGCTCTCATTTCTGACTTGCCCAATTGTTCAGTCTATCTTCATTACTAAGTTCAATCCGACTTCCCGCTCCTACGAATTTTTTTTCTTTTGCGTTTAGCTATAAGAACTTATGGGCGGTTGTCACGTGTTCTGTGTTAGCGATAACCCTTCAGAAGTTTTGGGGTCCACCTCCTACATGTATGGAGTATCTTCACTTCCGGCTGATTTCCTACATGAGTCTCATCAATGTCAGTGTTGATGTTTCCATATGTCTCGACGTTCAAAGGACAGTTTCAAGTGTTTGTGTCATACGTTTCGGGAGGTAGTGTTTGTTGTTTTCCGCCGGTGTTTTATCTTGCCCCCTAAGACCTGCATGCTTTGAGTGTATGCACCCCCTGGATCGCCTAAGAACCACGTCTGTCAAACTTCAACTTGGGTCTTTTTACTTTGTTCCCTTTTTTGCCCCCCCCCTGGATGTTCGGCTATAATGACTTCGGACCGGATGGGACCGGCCAAATTACTCGTTCCCCACATTCTATGGTTTACGTCCTCCAGGGTGTCATTAATTCTCTTTTTGCGCTTTCTTTGAAATCCCCCTCTTTCTGTTTTGTTCCCCCAGAGTATCTTTCATTTCTCCTTTGATTCACAAGCCCTCATTCCTCTTTTTTCACCCGATTGCTATGGGGTTGTTCCTTGAATGGGATTTCTCCTGTCCAGCCCCTTCGGTGTAGAGGAGTGCAAGTCAACACGAGGTCTAAGTCGTTGTTCTTGCAGCCTACTCCGGAATTGAAGCAATGCAGCTGGGTCTGAATACCTGGTACCCCCTTTGATGCATCTCTTTCTCCTGGTTATCTGGACGGATAGCTCTTGACTTTGGTAGCACGCTGTGTTTTTTAAATAGGAATCCTGCCTAAGTCCTCTTGTTCTTGTACCCATTTCACTAGGATTGATGGGGCTATTTTTACCCCAGTTGATCCTTTTGGTGACTCTTTGCATGGGACCGAAGCGTTTGCCTTTTACTTTTCAAGAGCCAACAGTCGAAGGCTGGTATGCTTCCCTTCCGAGGGATGGTTTTCGCGTTCACTCCTTATGATTCTTCCTCCCATCCGAAACCTCCTTTTTTAGTTGGAAGTTGGAAATACAACTTCGGTTTGCAATGGCGGCTCTTTTTTTATGAAGTATTTTCTGGCCCTTTCGATTAACGTTTTGCGCCCAATGTCTCCCCCGCCGATCCTCTCTCTTCGTTGGATCTTGGTGCGCCCTTCTGGCCGACCACCAAAAGGCTGTAAGAATGGGAATCCGGTCCCCCCCAATAGAGCCGAGAAAGCGCGCTGCTAAATTTCTGTGCACTGAATACTCCTCCCTTTGTATTGTCCAGACTTCTATTTTTTCCTCCTTTAAGTGTTTTTCGCGTTCGATGCGGTTCCAATACCCCATTCCTGCCATTATTGGGACAACGTCGATCGACTCTGCGTATTTTCCATTTGAAGGTAATCACTGCTTTTTCCCGTCTTTGGTTCTTCGCCCCTCCTTAGTCGCCCCAACGTCCCGCTCGGGCTTGATCGGGCGGGGTATTGGGAGCAAACTCATAGTGTCGGCCACCCTAGTCCCTTTCAATCCCTTCCTACCCCCTGCCCATTTTCCAACCCGTTGCTTTTTGTCCCGCGGTATCTTGTCAGGTTCGTTCTGACCCTGGTCAAGCCCTCAGAAATCCCTGGCCCGTCCAAACCTTTTCAGTACTGGTCTGCCCAGCCAAGCTCTTCGAGTTCGCGAATGCCGCTTCGGTTTGTCCCATTTCCATGGAACTTCTTCCCTGAGATTACAATCACTATTGCCATACTGGTAACTAAATTTCCCTTTTTCTTTTGCTTTAAGTAGCTTCTACACAGGGTTTCTCTTTAACTGCGGATGTTCGTATTCGCCCATTCCAATTGCAACTACTTGCCCCAACCTCCCCAAAGCTGCCAGTAGGTCAAGCCACTACCTTGAAATTTCTTCTTTTTAGAGACCCAGGAGTAGGACTGCTCATTGATTACCGTTTTGCGTGTCTCGATCCACGCGAAACGTTTTTTTTGCCCTTTGCGCCCTCAAAGTTATCTGCAATTTTCACTCAGATCGTGTTAGAATGATTGCTGTTATTGTTCCGCTGGTTAAATTGCGATCCCCCCTTTTGTACTACCCCAAGCCTGCCATAGATTTTCAAATTTTTCAACAGGTTCGCCAGATCTGATTCACACAAGGAGTCAGTAGTGCCCTTGCCATTTGAATCTCATGTTAACTATGATATCCCTCTGTCTTTAGACATTGTAGTAGCCTCCCAGTACATTTTAACAATATCCCGAACACGAGACCCAAGTATTTTCGGGAAGATCTGTATACGTTGTTTTTCTGGGCCTCCCTTGGTTTTCCTTCCACTGTCCAATTCCAGCCCTCTTCTTCTTTGACTTTCTTCTGTAAAAACCAGTTCTGCAACCCGCAAGGCAACATACTTTAATAAAAGGACGACCCTCACCATGTACTGTTTCAATTCTCTCCTGAAGTCCAATCAAACCTGCTTATTTTTCCGTCCATTTCCTTTCTCGCAAGCCATCCGGTTCCTTGCCGACGAATTTGTTACTTTTTCCTCCCCCACGTTTTTTTTCATTTCATTTTGCGAACGATTGGTCCGAGACGAACCATAGTGTGTAGTCCACTTAGCGGCCGCAGGAACCAGATTCGTCGGTTTTTTTCCTCCGACTGTTGTCCCCTCCCGACGCTTTTCCGAGTTGTGGCCAGCAATCGAGTATTGTGTTCTGCTCCTTCCCCCCATCCAGTCACCGAGCCTCTCTCGAGTGTGTAGCATGTGTTTGGTGACATATCTCTCGTTCTAGGTCAATTCTGGGTCATATCCCCATCCTCTCCCCTCTTCCTCCCATTTTTGTCAAACAACGGTCGTCCGATGCCCACCTCCTTCTTGATTTCCCCTCCTTTTGAAGACACCGAAACATGTCGTTCCCCCTTCTTGAAGGAAACATTTTTCTTGCATTGCGCTGTCTGATTTTACCTTCTACTTCGAACGAAGGGTCTCACCCGTCTCTTTATTCTCTCGGTCGCGCTGTTTCCCCCTTTTTATTTTCTACTTTCGGGAAAGGGCTCCCCACTCACCCCTAATGTCGGTTTCATAAGACTATTTCTCTCCTTCTTCCCTTCCGTGCGTAAATGTTTGAGCGGTTTTTTAAAAGCGATTTCCTGTCTGTTTTTATCCGTCGAACCAGTGCGCCCCTTCGGCTTTTTGTCCATGTTATTGGTAAGAATGATCTCTGGCCCCCCCCGGGACTGATCTTTCCTGACAGTTAGTGCTATTCAGTTCCACGAAGGCCTCCGGCGGAAACTGTCGTCAATTCCGTCTCTTCTCTTCGTTTCTTAGGTTAAAAGCCGAAGCTACTTGCCGTGCGAAACCCAAGTCGAACTAGTCGAATGCCCGTCAACAAATTTTCAGATTTCTTTTTTTTGAAAGCATCACCCTCCGCTGCCTT
>Ga0179593_1363897_pt1 | contig 10825 bp, 19 predicted proteins | sample CZODoug2_1_08_16_FD_185931 | JGI IMG/M metagenome (GOLD analysis project Ga0179593, IMG submission 185931) | Vadose zone soil fungal communities from Angelo Coast Range Reserve, California, USA - CZODoug2_1_08_16fungal (PacBio error correction) | ecosystem: Environmental > Terrestrial > Soil >... | reverse complement strand
CCTTCCCCTCCAACCCAAACTCCCGTAAAAGACTTCCCTTTTTTTCACTGTACTCCCCCCTCCCTCAGTCCCACTTCCAGTGGCGCCGTAGGTAACCCCCCTCCCCTAGCCATGGCTCTTCCAGGGCCCCCCCCGAGCCCACCTCGGTGCTCGTTTCTTCTGCGTCGTAATGACTTGCATTCTAGCTTTTCGTCTTGTGTTCTATTTTTTAATGATGGGATGTCCCCCCCCTCTTTGAACTGAAAAGCCGAAGGCGCTAGAAACCAAGACAGGCTCGTCGCTCGACCTTTCAAATTTAGTAAATTGAGCTTTCCCCCACAATTTTTTTCCGCCCCCTGCTCTCCACGCTCATCTGCGACTCCTTAAGGAGAGAAGTCTGGCTTTTATCATCGTTAAACTTTTCCGCGCGGAGCTTCCTCAGCTTATCGCTAGCAAAGAATCCCTCCCCCTTAAACCCTTCCTCTTTTCTTTAGTCGGCCGCCGAACTCTTCCACCATAATTCTTTTTGTTCTACTAAAACCCAAATTAACAGCACCTCTCTTCCCCCACTTCCCTTCCCTCATAGATATTCTTGGCCCCCCCATCACCTTCTCCTCCCTTCCCTTTTATAAATAATAAGATTCAATCTTTATTTTTTAAGGGAATGTTCCCCCCCAGAACACCGCCACTATACGAAGAATTTGAATGGCTCTCAGTCTCTCCTCCAACTTTCTCCCTCCTTTTTCTCCAGAAGGACAGTTTCCCCCCCGCCCCACTCCCTCCCTGATCAAGACAAAAAACTATTGACCCCGATCGCTGTTCCCCCGCTTTTCCCTTCCCAGCGATTACAACTTGGCGAACCGAATTTGCTAATTCCCATTGTCCCCCCCCATTACGAAAGAAGCCCCCGCCCTCGGCGCCCACTGCATTTCTTTAACCGCTTCTCTCTTTCATGTTCCCCTTTTTGAGGGGTTTTCTCCCCCGTTAATTCCCTCCCCGCTCGTTAGATTAACAAACCAAAATTTAATTCCGCCCTTTCCCCCCGTTCCAAAACGCTTCGCCCCCTTGAGGCCAATTCCACGCACAAGAGAACCCATGGTATATGACCAATACATAAATGTGCATGCTCTCCCCTCAAAGCTCCCTCCCAACTGAAGCTTCCTCTTCCCACAATCCCTCCCTCCTCACTTCGCCACAATACCGGTTAACCCCTCCCGCTTTTTACTTGACTCTCCAAAATTCCCTTTTTAAGTCGTACTTACCGATTCCATCTCCCCCCTTGCTCAGTAATTTTCGTCGCCCCACAACTTCCTCTCCCCCAACCTAAACTCCCCCCCCTCTTTGGTGACCCTTCAGGTCTTCTCCCTCCTTTTAATTTTTCTTCTCCCTTGGCATTTTTGTTAGACGCGAGCGATTTGCAGAAGCTTTGCCCCCCCCCCCCCCTCTCTTTCTTCCCCTAACGACCGGAAGCGCCCCCAGACGCAAAGCATGGACATCCCCCCCTTTCCCGCGACTCCTTCCCTTCCCGACAAAAATATAGTGCCCCCCCCAAATAATACCCCAGAGCCGCTCTCGACCACTTTTCTCCCTTCCTCAGTTTGGGGACCCCTTTTCCTTTTTCATAAAGTAGACTCTTCCCCCCCAGACGGATCCCTCCCCTCCACCCCCCCATTTAAGTGGAAAATGCAATACCCACATCACACCAAAGTTGATTCTGCAGGTCAACACTTCCTCCTCCAATCTCCACGCGATATCCGATTCCCCCCCTTTCTGAGAGTGCTAGCCCCCCTCTCCCCTCCTTACCCTTTGTCTTCGAGTTTAAAACGTCTCCGCATTTTCCGAATAGCCCCATAGATTTTCTTACCCCAAAATTTTTCTTCCCCTCCTCCTTTTTGAAGATGCCTGACTCCGTTTCACTCCTCTGTCTGAAACTTCCTGGCCCAGAGAATCTGAAAACCCGCCGCACAGTCTTCGGTATATCCATTACTCCCTTTCCTTTTCCTAGCCCGTTTTTTGTTGTTGTTTTGATCTCCCTTTTCTATCCTCCGCTTATACGATTCCATGCCTCATAGGTTCGTCCTGGGGCATATGGCGTGACTCTTCCAGAGAATCTCCCGTCCGATTTCTCGCACGGACGCTTCTCTCCCCCTTTTCGGTGGCCTCCGCTGACTATTAGTAGGATTCTCGGCTGCTACTTGCTTTTTTAGTGAAGACTTCCTCACCCCATTGAAGTTCTTCTTGAACCGCTGCTTTTTTTATCCTTCGAGCTTTCCAGTCTTTACAGTGGTGCAGCGTTTTTTTCCTTCTCCTTCCTTTTTCTTTGGTATTGCCGTTCCTCCGGCAACTGCTTTGTTCTCCCAGAAAAAGTTCGTTATGCTGGCTTCTATTTAACAGGTGCTGCCACATTTCGGTATGGCGCGCGTCATGGTAGTATTTATGGGCCCCCTCTATATTTTTTTTTTTCTCTTAATTTTCATAGGGATTTTGGATCCCACCTTTTTCTTCTTTTCTTAGCTTCTGTTAGGAGTGCGAGCTTCCTCTATGCGTATTTTTCTCCGGACCAGCACGCTTTCACCTCCCCTTCTCCACAGCACCCCTCCCCCTTTGCCAGAACAATTTCTTTCTCGCTCAATCGTAGGTCTGATGAATTCAAAGTTGGCTGCTTTCTATATTCTTGTTGCATCCCCCCTAGAGCAGATGAGTTCTTTTTTTTCCCCCTTGATGCTTTAATATTCCCTCCTTTTTACCCCTCTTGTGGTGACTCAAGAGGAGGGACGATTCAAGTCAGCATGATTGGCGCAATTAAGCAATTGCCATTTAGAGGGTCGAGTGTCTTCACTCCCTCTGATACTTTTCCCTTATGATGGCTGTTATACACCCTTCTCAATGGCCACTCCTTGTTTTCGATATGGACCTTGTCGCGTTCAGGAAGTCCTTTCCGATTTTTCCGGTCCCTGTTAGGTTCGACTTTGTCGTTTGTTGCGTATTCCTCTTTTTCTGACCTTTCTTGGTTTTTTTTGCCAAGCCTTTTTATCCAGGTAATTTACGCATGCGGTTCTATCCCTTCTGTTTAAGTTGACCGAAGCAGGAGCATGGGATTCTTCGGTTTTTGCTGCACCATTCTCTACCTCGCTGCTCCTGACTCAATGTAAAGATCAATTCGATGAAGTGATCGTGATGGGCGCTCGGCTCGGCCGTTAATCGGAAGTATTTTGGGACATTTTAATTCAGTTCGAGACCCCGTTGACCTTTCGCGTGGCGGCGACCCCTTCCGTCCCTGAAAATGCTTGCTTGTTAGAATAAGGAAATTTCGTCTAGCTTTTACCATTTACACTCCAATCCCTCTTCTTCTTGATAGTGAAGAATGAGGATGGAAAATCCCTTTGCATTTATAGGCCACCCCCTGTACCAATCGAAGTTCTCAGACGATTTTCTTGTCATATCAGGAATGTATCCTGGCGTCTCGTGTTTCTCAACGTTGATTCCGCTCTTTTTTAGACGTTTTCCCCGGATTCCAGACCCTCCTCCTTTGAGCATATCACGTTTTGCCCGGAGATATCCGATGATGGATTAAAGTCTCACCTCTTGCGATTATTCCTCCCCTCAGTGAACCTAAGGCCCTGGCGAGATGATAGACCCAATCCTATGAGAAGGCGCCTTCAGGCTTCGCTCTCTTAGCTTTCAAGGTGAACGAGCTTTGAGGTTTGACATGGAAGATGTGCATTGTTTTTTTTGATTAAGCCCTGGAGCTTTCTTTTTATAGCGAAAGCGATTTCTTTTCTTGTGGACAGGCTCCCCCCATCAGCTATGAAGTTCCTTCGACCCCCCGTTCCTCTTAGACCTACCGCTGTCCGTACCGTGTCGAAAGAAGACGCACTCCGATTATATCCATGTTTATCGCCCCCCTCGTTCTTTGCGGTCTGCCCCTAAGCATGCCTTGTTGCTACCCCGACTTTCGACCGTTTGTTTAGCCTGCCCTTTTTTTTCCTCTTGCTCATTCTAGTGATTTTTTTTAGTCGAACTGGCTACGGTGTCCTCCCCCCCCCCCCCCCCCCTTCCAAAAAACTCCCCGGTCTGTGTTTTTGTCTTCTTCTGTTGTCGCTGCAACCCTACCTGAAACAAGGCTTGTTCCTTCTTATACGCAGAAGTAGGAATGAACTCTTTTTCCCTTTGTCGGCTTTTCGGTGATTGGCATTCCTGACAATGTGCTGTTTTCACCGTCCGGCTTTCTCCCTCTTTTTTAACTTTTTTTTTCCCTCTGAGACGACCATCCTCTCCAGTTCCCTCGGCTCTTTTTTCCTCCTGCCCCCACATGCCCGACTTCCAAAATATGAAGGTATCGTCCTTCGACCAGACCAATCCCTTCTCGCGTTCCCCTTCGCGTCTTCAAAGACAGCTCTCCCTTCCTGCCTGTCCCTTGCTTCTCTCTTCCCGCAAGGAATGTTTGGCTCCTTTGTTTGTTCCCAAAGACCTTTTGAGTGACCGCTTTTTTCTCCCCTTTTTCATAACCACCCCTTTCTGACCATCGTGTAAACCTGCCGCCCTCCTTCTTCATGTTCCCCCGTGACGCACCTTGCCCTTCGGCAAAGAAAGATGTTTGAAAGTCCTGAGAGCTCGGTCAGAGTCCTGCATGGCGAGATTCTTCTTGCAATGAGCCCCCGAGGTGCTTTCCTCTGGGCCCCACTTCAGGGCGTAACATGCGCTTCCGATCTGGCGATTAATGTATTCCGGTTTTCCCTTTTCGGACTTCTCCCAAAGATTCTAGGTCAGCAATGATATTTCCTTGCGTAACCTGGTGTTTTCGCGTCGCGCCTTTTCGGGAATATTCTACCGTCATGTTTGGTTCTTCTGAGAGGGACCCTTTTTCCTTTTTGAGCCAAACTCTATCTCCTTATTAAATCCTACGTTGATTTTTGCAGACCGCTTTTCTTCCTTGTGTCCCATCTTCCTCCCCCACAACACCGTTGGCAGACGCAGACCACGATACCTCACATGACCATGTATCTACCATGAATGCGCCTCCGATCCTTCTGTAGCAAGACCATAATACGTCCCTTTTTTCTTCCAGCCACAGAACCTCTTCCCCGGAGATTTCATAAGAAGAGCTTCCATCTCGGCATACCTACCTTTGTGAGGTACCCCCCTAAGATAACCCCAAGCCACTCCGTTGCCTTTTCCAAATTCCCCCAATCAAAGTTTCTGCCTTTTATTCCCTCTTCCATGTTTTTATTCCCCTTCATGCTTGACTTTGCTTTTATCTCTTTACCAGCAAGATCTTCCTTTGCGGGCGCATTCTTTTTCCCCCCCCCTCGGACCCTTCTTCTCCTTTTTCTTTATGATGCACGCCTTCACTTTCGGCGTTTCGTAAATTTAAGCCTATCCCCCAGTTGGGTGGCCCTCCCCCCCCCTTTCCGCCCCCCTCCTTCCGCCCAAGCCCATATTTTTCTATCTTAGACCATCCCTGAGTCTCCTCTCCGCATTCATGATTGCTTTCTTCTCTTGGTTTAACGAGTCGTTAGATCTGGGACCCCGAGTTTTTCCGCATGGACAACTTTTATCGAGCAGCCCTCTTTTTTTTTCAAATGCCTCCCCCCACCTGTTCATTTGTCACCCACCCAAAAATCCACTGCCGTTTCACGGTCTCCAGCGGCATACCCCCCCTCCGGCCGGGCAGCCCCCGATCCCCTACACTCGCCTTAACTCCTTTCTCCCCCTCTCCCGTGTCCCCACCTGTTGCTTCTGCCGTTTGGCAAGACCGTTTCCGATTTTCCCCCTCCCCCCCATTTTCCAAGCCCACTTCTGAAGACTCAACTTTACTATAGCAAGCACTTCTTTTACCGTCCCGGCCACTTCACGCGTCGGCCAACAAAAGGCCCTTTACACAATCTTTCCGATCCACCGCTTCCGTTTTTTGTTGCATCGGCGTACATGCAGTTCTCTCTTTTAGTTTTTTCTTCATCTTTTTATCCTTGTGCAGATCCCCCCCCCCACCCTAACCTTTTCCAATCCTTCCTCTATGAACCCCGCCCCAGTCTCCTCCGACCTTCGCATCCCTCTCCCTTTTTCACCCCCCTGGCGCCCACTGCGCCTCCTTATCATCCCTTGGCGCCCTCATTGCTTTCTTCTCTCGTAGTATTTTTCGCTTTTCTCCCTTCACGAAGCGGCGATCTCCTCTAGTTGGTTCCCCCTTATTCCTCCCTCGACTTACAGCAGCGCCCCCCGATATCGTAGGTCTTGTGTTTTTTTTTGACCGTACTCTTTGTTTAAACCCAAATCCCTCCATAACCCGTGCCCCTCGCCTACCAAAAGAGACCCAATCCTTCCCCCTCTGAAGACCCCCTTGGCCCTTTAGCATTTTGGCCCCCCCCCCTTTTTTCGCGCCCTCCCATTGCAATCCCATCAGTGGCTTTCCTTTTGTTGTAAATTCCCCCCCTTTCCCCTGCCCATCTTCTTCTCCCATCCCTTAGTTTCCTCTTACCGCATCGCCTCCCCAACCAAGACCGTCGAAATTCCTCACTTTCCCAAACCCCATCTCAGATTACTTCACTCAAACCATACGCTCCTCTCTTCCGCGAACATCTAATTTTACAGTAGTGAACCCCAAGACACATTTTCCCATAAATGCCTCCCGTTTCGTTACATCCACCCCGGCATAGAGTAAGCTCCTCCTGTTACTCCCCCTCTTCTTCAGGCGAAAAGATTCTTGCTGTGAAGTCCTTTTCTGACCCCCCCACCGAACCCCTCCTTCCGCGGCGTATGTCTACCCCCCCCCCCCAAATCATTGTCCTCAGTTTTTTCCCCCCCAATCCCACTCTCTGAAATCCATTAATATTTCCCCCCTCACGTCACCCCTCCCTTCCTTCTCACCCCCACTGAACCCCTAGGTGCCGTGTTCTTTTCTAACCAATCCCTTTCCAACTTCCTCGCCAAGATGTCGCCCTGAACCCAATTCACCGCAACCCGCATAAACCCTTCCTCCGCCCCCCTTCCCCTGCTTGTACAAAGCGAATCTCCAACCCAGTTCGCTTCCTTACACACCTATCTTTGCACATCATTTCTCCCGTGAACCACTCCGTCCTCAAATACTGACTCCCCGTTTGATGCACTCCGGTGCTATCCTTTTTATTCCTTTTAATTCACGTTTCTGCTTTCCCATTTTGTAGCTCCTTTGAGTCGGCAGCGTTCTTCCCTTTATAAAAATCCCCATCAAGAAACTTGACAGACGAGCCTCAATCGCACGATGACATCCAACCAGGTCCCTAAGCGAATAATCCTATCCCCCTCCAACCCCAATCTTTTTCCCGTAACCAAACTCCCCCCGCATCCGCCCTTTTCTTGCCGACAAAGACTGCAATTCCGAAGCCTTCGAGTCCTTCTAGATTTTTTACTGCGGCATCCCCTACACGTTTCTTCGCTCCCATGCCTCCCAACATCCCTCACCCCCCCACCAGTTGTCCCATGCGCAGGGGACAATGTACTCCCCATCCTCTCCACTCGTAATCCGCCTTGAAACATGTAGCTTCTTTAGGATCGACGCAAATCCCCCCCCCCCCCCCTTCCCCCCCCCCCCACCTAGTTTCTTCCCCATTCCAGTCCAGCGCCTCCTGACGACTCCTTTTTTTTCATATTGATCTATAGAGACTTTTTTGTCCATCTCGACTAATCCGCCCCATTTTTCTTTATTTCTTTTTTTCTTCTCTGACCTGAAATCCGTCACTTTCCCCCCCTGCGGTCCAAACAGCATCTCGTCGGTCTCCCATGCTCTCTTTTCCTCAAAAATTAGCTTTTTGTCGTCTCTCTCTTTCCGCGGATTATACCTGACGCGATGACGGTTTTTTCCGATCTTTGCTTTTCCCTTGACGGCTCCCCTCCTAAGAGCCGCCCGGCATGTTTTTTCCTTTTTCCTTGTTCACTAGTGCGTTTATGCGCTCGATCCATATGTTTTTTTTCCTTTTTCTTTCAGTTCCGCGCTCCATAGTGCAGACCCAAATTGCAGGGCCTTTCATTTGCGCGATTTTTCGACTAGCTCTAAGATTCTGTTTTCTACCCCCCCTTTTTTTTCCCGATTTTTTTTCTTTTGTACTTTTTCCTTCCCGTCTTTTTGATTAGGGATTTATTGGTCACACGGGTGCCTAGACCCACTCTCTTTTTCCTTGCGGATGTAGAGTTCCCCGCGTGTTTCTCTTTTGAGTCGGTAATTAGGTCTTTAGTCGTGTGACGGTTGACCCGCTATATTTTTTGGCTTGAGCCGCTGACCTTCTCCTGCTTTTTCCTTGTGTTGACGTTTTTTTTTTTGATGCTCCTTGCATTAGTTCGTTGTTTTTGTCGACGCGGCGGCTTTCCGCTTAACGCCCACGCTTCCCTCATTCCTCGCCCCCAAGCCAGCTGTCCACCCCCCCCCAATGACTCCTAATTCCTTTTCCCTTTGTGCCAAGCTGGAGCTTTCTCTTTTCGATTCCTTGTGATGCCTCCGCTGGAAGCCTTGATGTCCCACGCTTCTAGTAGCCCCGTTTTCCTCAGAAGATCCCTTTCAGGATTTTTAGTCCTTCTTCTTTGTGTAAGACCTTCCTTCAACTCAAAACCCAACACCGAGGATTGGCCCGCCCCTTTTTCCTTCTCATGTGCATGCTGCCCAGGGCCTTCCTTTTCAACCCATCTTTCCCGTCTGGCCTTTTCTGCTTTTCACCCTCTCAACCCCCGAATTTTACATGTGTTTTTCTCTGAAATGCGGAGTTAGTCCTCCATGGAAGCCGTCGAACGATGTTGGGTCACGGGTTGAGCATGACGGACTTTACTTTTGTGTCTCGATGCCGCCCCCTTGACTCTTTCTCATCGAATGCGGGCAATCCACGTTGACTTTAGAGATGATTTAGTTATCCTTACTCCATGTTGCTGACTCGGACTATTTCCCTTTTTTTATTTCCCTTTTTTTATTCTTTTTTGTTCCCCTGACAGACCTCAGGATTGACTGGCTTCGCGCTCCCGCAGCTCCACTTACGCTGTTTTCCAACGTTTTTCCTTCCCCCTCTCTTGATGACAAAATGATCCTTGGATGGTGTCTTGCCGGGACCGGCGGGCTTTGTCTTTATGGAATTCCGCTTCGTTCTTTTTTTTTTTTTCCAAAGCGTCCCTGTTAGAGGACGGATCCTTTTACAAACTTTAGGTTCCCACCATTCTAAGAACCCCTGACAATGGGCCGTTATGTCCCTGCCCGATTTTTTAATAGGATCTTTTTTTCATTGCCTTCTGAACATAAAGAGTGCCTCGTTGCCTGAGCACGTCTCCCGCCGAATTTTATTTTTTCAACGGACGCCTCATTCCAGAAGCGCCAAAAGCCCGTCCTCTTTCCTTATTAATCATATTTTCCCTTTTGCTCCATTGAACCGGAGCCCGTTTGGAGAAAGGCTCCGTTTCGGTTAACGTATCACTGCTTCAGTCCCTTCCCGATCTAGATTTTTTATCTGTTTTTTACAGTTTTTATCAAACTATGGATTCGCTTTTTTATTCCTTTTTTCCCCTGCTTATTAGCATCCGTTGTGAGATGATTCTTAAAAAATACCTCTCTCTTTCAGGCGACGAATTCTGGCGTTAGAACCGGATGAGTTCCCCTTTCCTTTGCAGGTTTTTTTTACCCCATTTCCTCTTGTTCATTAAAGAGTTATTATCAATGACCATTTGATCGCCCTGTCTTTCATCCCCAATTAAGGCCTCAATACATCGCGATTCATTTTTTTCCTGCATCCGAAAACGCCTGATCATACTTACGGCACGGAGGCAGACGACCGACGCCCCGCGTTTTCATACCCCTTTCTCGCCCCTCTTCCCTGGCCGTTCTTTGTCCCCGAGCTTGAATTTTTTTCATAAGTGCATCTTTCCTGACCCTCAGCGTGCTCATTCGGCTTGCTTTTTTATTTTCTGAAGACTTTCCCTCCCCCCTGAAGTTCCCCCACCTTCCATACCCTTTTTTTTGTGCGGATGGTGCAATCGTCTTCGTGAATTCCCCGGCCCTTCTCTCTTTTTTTTTTTTTTGTGGGTGGGGTGTAGCCCCGTTTTTTTGACCTGGAGCCTGTGATGGTTAGGGTTCGTGCCGAATTCCTGTACTTTGGTATTTCCCCCCCCATCACTTTTTTTTTTTTCGATCCCCCCCTTTTTTCCGCCTGCGTTCCTTCTGTACTCCTCGGAACTCTCCTATTTTTTACTCAATTTGACTTCCCCCCCACCCCCTCTCTTCTCAAACAATAGATGAGTAGACGCAAGGCCTCAAGACATCTAGAACCCCCAGGCTCTTACTTCGCTCGTCCCTCTGGTCAATTAACGAGTGTAGACCCTTTCTTCTTGCCGTCCCCGCTTTCACTGAAAACCCCGATTTGGCGTAGTCCCTCTTGGGCGTCCACTCATCCCCTCCCCCCTGCTTCCCCCCCTTTCCCCCTCTTTTTTTTTCCCCCAACATCCCCCTAAATTGATTTCGGAACGTCTGACGAATGTCCGCAAGACTTGCTTTCCCTTAAACTGCCGATCTGAAAATTTCTCCCGCATGGTTCTCTCGATTCAACTCCCAGTCTCTTTAATTTGAAATCCCAATTAGAGCCTTTTCTTCGCGTTCTCTTCACCCCCGCTACATGTCCTCTCTTTTTTTATCTCTTGCTTTTTTTCCTCATATGGAGTATGACGAATCTACAGAGTCATGATGGTTTCGTGTCTTATGAAAACCTTCCCTTTTGACTATTATTGTTTTCCACCCTACTTTCCCTTTGGTGAGCGCCTTCGTTCCGGGACTGTCAGTGTGGGCCGACGCCGTTTCTCCCCCCGCGAGTTTATTCCTTCACGTTTTTGCCCCCCCCCTCTT
>Ga0179593_1326717_pt1 | contig 10825 bp, 11 predicted proteins | sample CZODoug2_1_08_16_FD_185931 | JGI IMG/M metagenome (GOLD analysis project Ga0179593, IMG submission 185931) | Vadose zone soil fungal communities from Angelo Coast Range Reserve, California, USA - CZODoug2_1_08_16fungal (PacBio error correction) | ecosystem: Environmental > Terrestrial > Soil >... | reverse complement strand
TGGGGAGAAGTAACCCCCTTTGTCTGGCTGGAAGACTTTGACCTCATGTACTTCCCCTCTCGCCTTCTTGCCTCCCTCGAAACCAAAACCATGTTTATAAATTCTAGTCCGCGACTCCCACGAGAGCCAGCGTCTCCACTTCGAGTTTTTATAGATATGGCCTTTTACTCTGCTCATTCTGAAATCACCACCACAACTTTCCGCAATGACCTTCTTCCCCCCGTGGTCCCTCATCCGCTCCCAAAGTTTTGCAATTTTCTTTCCTCTGGTTTCTTTCGACTCAGCCCCCTCTACGTCCCCCTTCCATACCCCCCCTGTCTTCCTCAATGTTGAACTGCCTAAGAGTAATGGGGCTTCTCTCACTAAACTCCTACTACGACGATATGCAGCACCCTATTTTGTACTTACTTCCTCCACTGTTCCCCCTCCTTCCCCGCCTGGCCCATATTGTCTTAGCGGATGGCCGTCCTCCTTACCACCGCTCCACTACAGTCATTTCTTCTTCCCCTTTTTCAGGAGGGAGGAGGTCCCTTTGCTCCTATTCTAAGGTTGCCGTGGTCCACAATGTTTTCCAAACGCCCATGGAGCTCTCTTCCTAGGTGTCTCTTGGAGTTCTGCCAAGCTCCCCCTTCTGCCCTCTCTTTATCCGATTGCAAATGCATGCCAGAAGTCATGGTTTCCCCCCCCCTTCTTTTGAAAAGTCCGCCACGCCGAGTCGATGCTCTGTTCTTTTCTTCGTTTTACGGGAGCGGGATCCTTTCCGGATCTCTGGGCGCGTCTGGCTGTGCAAAGGAGGAAGATGGGTTAACCCTATCCCTTGAGGTTCCGGTGGACCCTAAAAAGCCTCCCCCAATCTACCGCACTTCTCCGGTTCGTTTTTCCACGGACCTCAGCCGCGCTTCTCTCTAATCACCCAACCAACTAACCGCTTTCGAAACTTTTTACACAGAAACTGTTCAGTCCATCTCTTCCCCAGTTCTCCTTCAATCTCGATTTGAGGAAGCTGTACCCAACCGTGGACGAGGGCACCTCCTTACGCCGGTCTGCGCGTTCAAGTGGCTTAATGAACACTTGATCATTCAACCAGAGATTAGGCCCCGTGCAAAAGGGGCTGATGCCTTACATTCCAATGAAGACTGGGTCTCCCAGGAATGACCGTGATGGTTTATCTACTCCCCATCGAGCCCCCGAGGTGCCCGTCCCAACCCCCTTAGTTTCCCCCCCCCCTTGAAAACCTAGATTGGACCCCCTACTACCGCACACGTTCTGTCCTCCCGACTTTTACCCGCCCTTGTGAGTTCCCTCAGTTTCTTACGCGCTTAACTGAAAGACATCATTCGATAGGAATTTTTTACTCCCCCTTGCGTGCTCGGGGTTTTCATTGGTCCCCCCCGTCGTTGGACGAGACCTGTTGGACAGTTGCTTCCCCCCCTTTCCACGACGTCGCACAAAGTTTAATGAATTGGCAAAGGAAGAGGTGTTTGTAGAGCGACCCTCCGAGGTTCGTCTTCAATTCCCAACCCCTTTTTGCGGGCCTATCGGGGGTGTCGAGGCGTCTTGGTGTTTGCGGAACCCACTTTTTTTATGAGAGTGTTCTGAGTACGGGGTGGTTGCTGCTTGTACTTCCGGTGCTCCCATCCCTTCCCTATATTCCTTCCTTTAATAGAGAGGTCCGCCGTTCCTTGACGAGACCTTCTCGTTATTTACGACTCCTTCCCTTGAACCCTTTTTTTGAGCTAGTGGACTTTTATGAGTTTTCGTGCGGGAACGTCTAGGACAGTCTTGCTTTTCCTGCGAGGATAAGGTTTCCGAACCCCCCCCTCTCCTTTCGTGTTCTGATTACCGCTAACTGCAATGCCCCAGCCTTTTCGCCTTCGCAGTCATGGACTTTTGTTTGACGGTTCGCCTTTCCCCTGGTGAAGAATTATTTGGTTCCCCCCTTTTCTTTCCTCGGCCCCCTCCTCTTCCGGTCCTCTCTCCACCTTTGATCGCGGGCTGAGCCAGTTCAGAGGAATCGCGGCTCATGATCCTCCTTTAATTCCCACTTTTTGCGACCGTTTTCGCCGCGCCGGTCCCATGACTCCTTGGAAAACATCTTTCGGTCCTCCCGTCGTTTTCCGTGGCCTTTCCCCCGCCATCGCTAAAGTCGTCTCTCTGCCTTTAACCTTCCTTTGGCATTGTCTGGCGAGCGCCTGATGCCCTTCAGCTCCACCAGGGCGTTGTTTTCGAAGAACTTTTCCGGTCAAAGCGAGCCCCCCTCTCCCCCCCCCCGGCCTGCGTCGCTCACTTCCTTTGCATGGTAAATCCATGACCCTTTCATATATATCTTATACCCTCCGGTTTTTGTTGGTTTTTTGTGAGGATCGGTGAGTTGAGTTTATGGTCCCTGCACGAGATGCCGAAGTCTCCCGCTATCTTTTCTGCTTTCCTCGTTCTCTTCCTCTTTTTTAGTTAAGGCCTCTCTGACTGTTTCGCTACGTGCGGCCGTTATTTTGCGCGTAGAAGGGTGCACCAACCCCTGCATGGTCCTTTTTCTAGACGAGGGATATCCTATTTGACTGAAAATGAACTGGCATGTTGACTTTCATCATCGATTTCTTTTTTCTTTTCTTTTAAACGCGCGCTCTATGTTATCCTTTGGATTTCCCTTCAATTATCCTTCTCCCGCCCCTCCCTCCCGCTACGGCTGCCCGGTTCCGCTATCCTGGATTCAGTTTTGAATTAAATTTCTCAGTGGGCACAACCCCAGAAACGTATAATCCATCTTTACCTCTGGCCCGCTACCCCCTGTCTTTGATTGATGCCTTCTTTGAGGATTTTGCGGGCCCCATTCTTTCATCCGCCCCTCAGCTCTTGTTTTTTGGTTCTTCCAAAAGTTTTCTCTCTTCCAGAGAAGACCTTCACTTCTTTTTTCCAATACGACCCACCGCATCCCTTCCCCGTTTTACGAGGTATAAATTTTTCAATTTTTTTTCGTTAGTTATTCCTTCAGCTGTTTCTCGTCCCTTTCTTCTGAGCCCGCTAAAACTGAAAAGTCACCCTCGGGAGGCGGTAGCCACCGTGCTACACTGGAACGGGCAATCCCAACTGTCCCTCAAGTCCACCACTTTCATGGAAAACCGTTTTTTGACTCCCACCCCCAAGACGTCCGCTTTCACCTAAAGACCTCCCCAGTTTTTGATTAAGTCTCCACGCTTATTTACTCTCTCTGGCCCCCCCAAGTTAGCCGTATTCCGTGTGTCCCCCGTTGAATGAAAAGTTTTTCCCCTTCGTTGGATTCTAGTCTTGTGGATTACCTTACCTTTCTTATCCATTTTTAACAGTTCCCACTTTTCCAAATCCCTTTTTGAGTACCCCCTTCAGCTTTTTTCTCTGCTTTGTCCTTTAATGATTCCTTTCTCCCTTTGGGACCCAACTGACTGCGGTAACACTTCTAAGCTTTGTGGGTTCTGTTTTCCGTCGGTGTCCACCGCTGAGGTGGTCCACCCCCCTTTGGTCCATCGATGGAGGACTTTTCACTACCCTTGGCTAGTTTTCAGGGTATAGGTTTGTACCACTGCTGTCGGGACGTCTCCCCCCTCGGAAGTTAGGTAGTGGGCCCCTTCCTGCCGGAATACCTGGGGCATTTTCTCGATGTCCTAAGAAGCATTGGAATTTGACGTCAATTACGCTCCCTTGCGGAAGGCGAACCCATCGCCCTCAGGTCCCCCGCGAGTCCGTTTTTCAGCGTCAGTACGTCGCTTGCGTCTCCTTTGCCGTATGGCCTGCCAGGGGAGGTCCTTGTTCCGCGGTAGGCTTTTTCGGCTCTTCTCCTCCGTTCTGCGTTTTCTTTGTCCCACCGACAAGTTTCCCTCCGTGAAGGTAGAAGTGTTTCAAGCTTTGGCCCCGTCGGCACCTCTTTCTCTTTTTTCTTTTCTCAGATGACGACCCCCGTGTCACTTTCCCCCCTCTCCCTCTCCTCCTCCCAGAGCTTTACCTAAACCCTAAAGACAGATTCTTTGAAGATGGGTCCAGGCCTTCTGGCCTTTCACCCCGCCGATTAGCCAGCAGGTTCTTCAGAGCTTTCAGTCTTCGAATCTCTTCACTATCTGTTCGTAGTGGTACTCAAACGTAGACAAGTCCAGTCTCGACTTGTCTTTCCCCCGGTTTCCAAAAGTTCCCCTAAGGAGAGACCGGCCCTCCTCCGCTCACCAGGGGAGAATTTTTTTTTTGCAGTGGATACGTTAACTGTCCTCCCACTACCCGCAGTTTTCCTAGCCCAAGTGGTAATGAGTTTCCTCCCCAGGTCCCACCTTCTCCGGACTTTTTCCACCGTCTTTTGCTTCCCTATCTTCGATTCCTTCTATTTTTTAGCTATCGCGTGAAAGTATCGTAGGGACGGCCAAAGTCCGCGATGTTCTGTCCTTTTCGTCCTTCATCGGCTCGGCTCGGATGTTCTTTTTTTTTCCAGAGTGGGGCTCCATGTTTCTTGAGAGGTCATTCCTTTTTTGCTTGATCTCAGGGCGTTTGTGGCTGGACGAATGCAAGAATGCCCTTAAAGAAAGCGCAGCTTGATCGCGCCTCCGTTCGTTCCAGATCCTCTTGTTTGAGTCTTGATAATTCAATCTTCCCTGTTGTGGCCTCAGGGACCTGTTGAGAGTTTTTCCCCCCTTGCTTTTTCTCTTCCCCTCCTTACCCAGATGGTGACCTGCTTTTCCCACCCACTGCATGTCGACAATGCCTTGCGGTGACACTGATGGGTTTTTTTTTTTTGAGTAATCCTCTAGGTGTCCTTTAATTTCCCCCTTGCTCCAGGCTATCCCAAGCAGCTTTCAGAATGTTTAAATACCACGGATCCGGGAGGACGAAGAATCTCCTGGCCCTTGATTCGTTCCTTTCGTCTTCCCACCTTGTTTGTAGTATCTTTCGGTGTCTGAGTTTTTACGGGGAGTCCTTTTTCCGCGTCTGGTGTTCGGGGTCTTGAGGATTTCGAGTCCTTTTTCTCCAAATGAGAAATCCGTTTTCTCATTTGGTCCATTTAGGTTTCTGTTATGTTCCCGTATTTCCCTCCGGTTTTTTGATGCGCTGTCGTTCTAGTAGCATCTATTTTCCCATCCTAATCCCTTTTTTGTTGTTTGAGATTCGTACGAGGACGATAGCCCCCACCTCCCCATAGGAAGTGAAATCACCCTGATAAACGTCCCTTTTTTCCCCTGAGCTCAGTCCGTGAAGCAATGCCCCTCAAGACCATCTCAGAAAGTCCCTTTTAGCGCACGCCCCCTATTTCCCGACCCTCCTTGCCCCCCCTCCCTCCTCACACGATTTTAACCTAAAACCAATTGTTGTCGATGCCCCCCTAGTCAGTGCCCCCTCTTATTCGCCCTCCCTCTTCTAAGGTTTTTTTTCCCCCAGGAGCCTTGCTTTTTTAGGCCTTTATTTTCCTCATTTTTTCTTATGATCCAGCGGCGAGGCAGTCCGCCGCCAAACACTCGAACTTTTCTACTGCAATGCATTCTTTCTGCGACGGAACCTTGGGTTGCCTCTTGCACATGGGTTCATTCTGGGGAAGAGACACGACCTTTCCGCCTGCTCTTTCGCCTTTCCCTACTCCCCACCAGGGTTGGCCAATTTGAGGGTCGCCCATCTATCATCTTCCAGACCCCTTATTCTCCTCCTCTGCTTCGTCTTTTCTGCCTTGCATTCCCTTATGGCTTCCTTACCCCCAGGAAGAACTTTTGAAAAGTTCCACCACCTCTGCGCGCTCAAACATTTGTCCCACCTTCCTCTTCCTTCCTGGATAGATGAGTCCATGAATCTCCTCCTGCAGACCAAGCTCTCTGTTTGCCGCCCTATTAGATTGGGGGTCCGTAGATCCCCCCACCCCTCCAACTCCTCCTTGCATAATGGACGCCACCAGAGCGTTTGCTCCTGCGACCATGGTACCTCTTCACCCCGCCATGACCAAATGATAGAGGCTGTTAAGTCACTTCTAACCTAGCGCCCGCAAGACCTTGTCTCTCATTGGTGCCTTCCTTTCTGCGGAATTTGTACTCAGAAAGTTTTGATTTTTGGCAATTTTTCACAAACTTTTTTCAATCGAAAATGTCTCTATACTACCTAGTGAGAAAGTGGGGTTCCTTCCCCACCTCCTCCTCGCTTCCCTCGATTCTTTGGAATGCGTCGAAAATAGATGTCGACCGATGTCCCTGAGGTTTTTCCCCAAGTCCCCTCCTCCTGGAACGTCTTCCTCCTTTTTTTTTCTTCGTATTTGGTACTCCGGATAGAGGAATTCCCCGCGGTTCTCTTGAAGATCGCGTGCACGGACGCCTCCTGCGCGACTAGCCACGATTTGGTCGATGACCCTCAGATTTCTTCCCCCACCAATTCTTCCATTCCCAGGGAAGTGTTGACAACGTCTCAAACGTCCACGATCTCGCTCTCTGAACACAAAATACCTCTTAGCCCTTCCCTCACCGTGCCGTCCCCCCGACTTGAACCAACTCTCCCATAACTGCCTTCGAAGTGCGTCCCTTTGTGTCCCACCCCTTAATCGATGGAACCGATCTACTCTTGCCGCTCCTATGGCTAAAGGTGGACGTTAATTCTCCCGGGAGGATCTACAGTCGACCCTTACAATTATTACCTCTTGATGAGAACCCTCCCTACCTTTCGATGTTCTCCCTTCCAAGTAAGTGATGTGTTTCCCTGACATAAAGGTGCCCTCTAAAAGAGGAAATGTCCAAACCCACCTAGAGTCCCAACTTTTTCCACCCCCCCCTCTGTGATCCCCCCTACTTTCTCCCATGACCCGATCTCGTCATGTAACGCCGTTGCGTGGTAGGTTTTACGCGATGTTTCCCAAAGACCTGCTTTTTTCTCGAGTTCCGCTTTCCCCCTCCCAAAGGGATTTTCTCCTTTTAACTGGTGCTTCTCTCCGTGCATTTGGGACGCTCATCCTATCGCCGTCTCACAACATGTTTCCTCACTTGGCACTTCTCCTCTTTTTCCGTTTTTCGTCTTCCGTCACTTCCGCGTTGTTCGACGTTCATCACCCCCCCCCCCACCGGGGTGATGCGATTTGCGTTCGGGCGTTTGTTTTGCTCTCACAAAATTTGATGCGTGTTCTTTGTATGAAATTTTTTTTGGTCTGCCTTTTTCCTTAAGGTGAGAACATTACCCCGACTAGGAGGAAGTTTAATAGGCTTAGTAATTTTTTCCTAGAGGGAGACCTCTAGGACTCCCTCCCTACCCAGTAAAAGAGGTCTTTGACTTCGTAATTAGGTTCCGTTGTGAGGGGTTCTCTTTTCCTTTCTTTCCCTCCCGTCAGGATCTCTTTGAATCGTCTCCTTTTGCAGACCACAACATATCGTTATTTCCTTTTGGACCTCCCTCCTTTCCCAGCACATGCCCGTCTCATACGGGAAGCCAAAGAAATAAGTCGACTTTAGAGTTCCCAGGGTGGAATCCCCTCTGCAGAGGGTAGTTTGCTGGTGCCCCTCGGCGAGCATTAAGTCCATGGATAAGTCGCGGCCGTTCGCCCGTATCGGACGCCTCTTCGTCTCGAATTTTCCTAAGAAATGCGACAGTTTCCCTCGAGCCGGTTTTCCGAGTCCCCTCAGCGGAGGTCTCCTTCAAGGTTCCCCAGTGATTTCCCTCCCTTCTTTATCTTCCTCCTCTCAGTCAAAATGAGGTGGTCAGAAGGGACGAATCCTCCTCGTTAGGTGCTCCAAAAGGGACTTTATGATCTTCCGACTGAACCCTGCCCCCCCCCTGTCACGTTCTCAACTATTCTCGTCTTGAGTCTGATAATCTTGCATAACTTGCAACCCCTCTTCTTCCTTCTATATTTCTTACCTTCCCCCCCTCCTTTTTGTTTTAGATATCCTTTATAGGGCGGTATGTAACCTTCCCGTAGATTCGCCTCCTAAGCCGCATTATGGGCATCGAGGGAAGGTGACTTCTTCTCCATTCCCGATAAAAACGCCTTTTTTCTTCCTGACGTGAGGGAAGGATGAAATCTTTCTCCCTTGGTTCCAAAGATGTCTTTTCCTGATCGCTCGAGGGAGCGACGAGGTGTCCTTTTTTTTAAACATTCCCTGTGAACGTTCCTCCAGTCCTCTCTTGGAGGGGTTCTTTAGTCCCCCCTGTAACGCTGCAGTTCCTGCGCCACGGGCTCAGTTTCCTGACCCCTCGAGGTGCTGCCCACGATGTTCGCTCCGTTCCCCCCTTTACTCCCTCTTTTACTGTCCTTTCTCTTACCGTTTTCTCATTTTTTTTACCTCTCCCCTTCTTCTATCTCTTGCACTCTTGCGCTCTTTCCTATTTTCTATTCAAACTCGCGCCCATTTTCCCATATCTTCTGTTTTCTTCCCTCCCCCTTTATTGTCCTCTCCTTTGCCCCCCCCCCCCATGCTTCTTCGTTAATTCTATGGAATACTCCATTTCCCAGCTCCTCCTTTTCGGTTTGCCTTCCTCTCTCCGTCTTTCCAGAACCCCTAACCCCTTCATAAGATGATGAACACTGGAAGAGTAAGTTCCTGCCCTAGGGCTTTCTTATTATTCTACCTTTCGACTGTGGATTGACCTTTTGATTTTCCTCCTCCCCCCATCCTCTCGTTTTTTGGTTCGGAACCTGGAGACGCTTAAGGTGATTCGGATGACGTAAGCATTACCCGCCCCGTCATCCAACTTCCGGATCTTACTCTTCTCCCGCTGGTAACGTCTAGTGTAGGAATAGCTTTTTTCTTCTCATTTGTCTCATTCGACTATTTCAAATGTCCAGTCATATCTACGGATTGTGGGCTAAAAATGGACTGAACATGAAAGACCCCCCCCCCAACCTGCATAATCCAGAAAACCTTTTCTACAAATTTTTTTCCGTCAAACAAAAGCGCCAGAGCATGCCCTATCGTCCCTGTGTTGGGTTGATTTACTCTCCCTCCCTGGTACAGTTTTTCGCGCTTCAAAAGTACATACCTTCTAAGTCTTGCCCCAGGAATAACTTGTGCTCCTTTCCCTTGAAGAGAGTGCGCTCCCCCGCAAGGGGCTTCGAAGGCTTTCAGTCCCCCATCTTCCTCCGTTTCGGTTACCGAGACCGCGAGATGATTGACTTTCAAATCCGAGAGTAGAAACTGAGGGAACCCTTACTCGTCGGGTACAAGTAGATTATGGCGGTGCCTTCCTTTGTTTCCCACGCGGATGTTTCCACCCCCTTTTTCCCCCCCCCTCGATTTTTCATTCCAACTATTTTTTTCAGAGAAGTGGTTTATGGCCCCCCCAGACTTCGGTATGGTGTGATGCCCCCAGCGGCATGTATGCTTTCCCGTTTCATTTAGTGGGACTCGTGGGGCCTCCCTCTTGTCGACCATGCCTGCCCGGGGCAGGACTTCCACGTGAGATAGGTCGGAACGTGAGTAGAGTGTTTCCTCAGTTTCATGGACGGGGGGGAAGAGGCCTCCCCCTTTCCTTCTTGAGGATTTCGACGTTTTCCGAAGAGTGGACCGGCCCTGGGAGGGACTGGTAGAAGATTTTTTTTTTTCTTCTCTAACCCTCATTTGTTTCGGTCATGTCACAGGTTTTTACCCCAAGTCGCAAGTGCCTTACCTTTGGTTCATATCTTGCTGGCACGAGGTCCCTTTTTTCGTGCCTTCTAACCTATGCCGTCCTTGAAAGATCGTTTCCTCGACCGTTTATCCGGCAAGCATACCTACTGCAAATCCAACTAAGTTCTCATGGGGGCACCAGTAGTAGTAGGAAGTGTTTCCCTCCCCCCCTCCTCCTGGATATGCCATCGGTAGTACCCGCTCATCGTGAAGATTCGTAGAAGATCGTACCATCTTACCGTCCTTGGGCCTGCACTCCACGTCGCCCCTCTCTTATCTATGGTTTTCTTGCCCACGTTTGTAAAGGCCACTAAGTCGGAGAAAATTGGAAGAGAATAAGAACCAAAGGACGACAGAAGTTATGTCCTTTTCTGCTATTGTCTGATCTCACTATGTCCGTACTTTCGCAATCGGTCCCCATTTGTCTGACGACGGTACCCCTTTTTCCTCCGGTCATTTCCCACGCTCTTGTGATTCCCCTTTCTCCTGTCTTCTCTGTCTCTTGTTTGATGATACTAGTGAAACAATTTCAGTGAGCAAATTCGAGAGTTTTTATGGCCGTGCTTATCTGCATGCTCTCTCTACAATGGTCTCAGAGTTTGTTGGTAATTGAGGTGTCGGATTTCATGAAAGTCTGGGTTTCCTTTCCCTTTCAGGGAGGCCCCGGTTTTTTGGTACTCATTCCCCCCCGAGGACATGCCCCTCGCTTCTATAGTATGCTCCTCCCCTGCTTTTTTTCAACTCTGCTCTACGTGGTCTTAGGAGAGTCCTTTGTGGCAAATGTTTCTCTTACCTAGGTTATGTCAGCTTCCATTTTCCCGTTCTGCGTTAAATCGGTCCCAATATTTTACGTCCTGAGAACCCCCTGCCCTTGACACAAATCCTGCCGGGCTTCTCCTTGCGAGTGTTTTATCGGCTCAGGATCTTCCCTGGCGGATACTTGAATTACCTTCGCAATCCCCTTTAGAAGCCCCTCCGCTGCCAGTCTTTTAACTACCCCCCGTAGTCTCGCGTTTTTGCCTCCTCCTGGCACTGTACTTTGAGGTGGCATCTGTCTCCCACTTGTTTTTAGGGAGTGGTGTTGGACGGGTTTTTTTTGGTTCTTCTGTCAGAGGTTTGAAGCTTTTATGACCGGGCCCTTTTCTATGGTAGGTCGCCCTGCTCCGCCTCGCGAATGGGGACCAGGTTCGTTCTTCAGTGTGATCACGTCGACCATAGGTGGTTTTGTTCTGGTTCTTCCTCGT
>Ga0179593_1296420_pt1 | contig 10825 bp, 14 predicted proteins | sample CZODoug2_1_08_16_FD_185931 | JGI IMG/M metagenome (GOLD analysis project Ga0179593, IMG submission 185931) | Vadose zone soil fungal communities from Angelo Coast Range Reserve, California, USA - CZODoug2_1_08_16fungal (PacBio error correction) | ecosystem: Environmental > Terrestrial > Soil >... | reverse complement strand
CGGCCCACATTCGGCGAAGTTTTTGTATGCAAACATGGGGTTCCACCCCCTTTCAATCTCTGTTGAGGCATCCTTTTCGGAAGAACCCCTTGGTTTAGAGGCATTTTTCTCAAGAGAGTGACCCCCCACACTGGTTGGTTCCCCCACCCCATCTCCACTCGGTGTTCCCCTGGTTATGGCGATAACAGGTACGCCGCGCACCCTGAACATTAGAGCTGTTTTTTTTGCTCCTTCTGGCTTGATTTTGTCTGTTCCTTTTTTGTTTCAGGAGTGACTCCCAAACACGAGTGTGGTGGTGTGTGGTTCCTTTCCCATCCCCTATCTTCACTGGGTGTCCCAGCCTTTCTTAGGTTATCCCCCCCTCCCCCCCACACCCTTTTTCCCAATGGCATTTTTGTTCCTTGGTCGTTTCAAGGCTCTTCCACATGGGAGGTTTCATTACCCAACATAGTTCCATTTGAATTTGGGCTCTCCGTTAAGTTACCTTCCCAGTTCGCCTTTGGACGCTTACTGCCTTCCCCTATTTCTCAAACAGATGTATGCTCCGGATCTTTTGTCTGGAATTATTCCTTCCTCTATCAGTCATTGCTCTTCCGTTGACTATCTCTGTGCATCCGGTTCGAAGCGCCAGGTTGGACGGCCTCCCCCCTCCTTATATAAGCTTTCTTTTCTCAATTCGTGTTCCCTTTTCCACCTTCCACCCTTCGTTCCGGACACTATCCCCAAGTCTGAGCGTCAGCCACCCCTTTTACTTTCCTCGGTTCCAGCTCCCCCTTTGATGGCCCTTTTCCCTGCTACTCGCGCCTAGCAGCCGCGAAATTTCCTAGTTTCAAGTTTTTCCTCCCCTACGCTATCTGACGATCTCAAGCAGCCTCGCTCTCCTTCCTCACCAAGTGATCTGCTTAGTTGCGCTCCACCCGCCTCTTCGTCTCACACCGTTCAAACGCTATCTAGCTTTTTTTAAACCCCATATTTTCTTTCCACCCCTTTTTTCCATTCTGGACAGTTTTGCCTTCCTTGGTATTCTTATTAAACGGTTCCAACGTGCTGAAAAACGTTTTTGTCCCCTAGCCCCCATCCCCCCCCAACAACAGGTTCACACGCCCCCTTTTCACCCGGTTCCCAGACTAGTTTTGCTCCCCCCTTCTTCCGTCTTTTAAAAAAGATTGCTTTTGACCTGGCCTCTTGGTCCCCCCCCCTTAATGATCTTTGAAGTTTAATGAATGTCCCAATCTGACAATTCTGACCGCCCCTAGCGACTCCCCCCCCCTAAGTCACTCATTCTTTGTCCAAGGACTTCAAAGCATATTTCTTCTTCTCCTTTGGGTCCCCCCGGCGCTTGGTCCTGCAAACATCCTTTAAATTTCCAGGGGATTCACTCCATGCTGCCTCTTGTCCCACAGGCCCCCCCTTCGGCCCATCCTTCGCTGTTAACACTACGTCAGATCTCTGCGCACCTACCGCCATCGACCATCCTTCTATTACGAGAGGTTCACTCGCTCCCAGTTTTCTTTCATCCCGCCTTTTTTGCCGGGCACCTCTCTTGTCAATACTTCCACACAGTTTTATGTGGACCTCTTTTTCCCGCCACCCCTTCCCCCACAACCTTCCCAGAGCAACCCTCCTTCAATTACGTTAACCTCCTAATGGAGCACAGAATTTCATGACCACCTGGTCCCCCAGCCCGCTCTCCAGACCTCACAGTCAAGGAAAGGAGAAAACCCAAATTCCTCTCCTCCACCACCCTCTTCTGAGAACCCCTTCGAGATGATCCGTTTTTCCCTCCTCCTCTTGTTTTTTTTTAGCTATCTCCTTTTTTATAAATTGGTATTATGCCTTTTGTTTTGTGCGCCTTTTCTCTGTGTTTGATTGAAGGTTTTCTCTGATTTGTGTTTCTCTCTGAAACGGCTGTTCACCGATTCTTCTCGCCCGTCCCCTTGAATGTGAGTCTTTGTTAGTGGGGTTTTTACCTTCTCTTTCCTACTCTTTTTTCATTCTGCCCTTTTTCGCACTTTGAACTCTATCTAGTCGTTTCGCATGGACCTTTTTTTTTTCTCCCCTCCCCTTTTCCATCCTCCCTTCGATGGGACTTTTCGCAGGCTTTTTTTTTTGCCTTCCTCCAGATTGCCGATTGCCTGTGTACTTTAGTTGTGCCTTCCCATTCTGTGAAGTTAAAGAAGCGTTTACAACAGCCAGATTTGATTCCCTTCGATGCGTGTTCTCTTCTCTCCTTGTATACACCAATATCAATTATCATTCCTGCTTGTTGATTTTGCTCGGCTCAGAGTTTCCTTGTGAAATTCTTCTCCTCTTTGTTGCTTTCCCAACTTGATGGAGAAAGTTTTTCCATTGGTTTTTCCAGACCTTACTCATTTCCATTCGGTGTCCGTGGTTCCAATAGGATTGTGTTCTTTTTTTTTCTTTTTTTGGCCCCCAAAACAGGTTTTCCACCGTTTACCTCGTTTTTTACCCCTTTTTCCTAACCCGGCAGAACCTTCCAGCTCCTTAGTGGAGACCCTCCAATACTTTTTTTTTTCCTCACGTCCTTTCACTCCTCCCCTCTCTTCTCGGGTTCCGCTTGTGAAGCAGAAGTCTTTTCCTCTCAATTGAAGCAGTTCACTTGTCTGATGTCGTCTTTTGACTGCTGAGACTGGCAGAGCTCTGCGTTCCACTTCTCCCTAGTCTTTCTTCTTCCCTTCAGGCGGGCATTAGACGTAGTGTTTTTCACCCTTTCCACCCCTGTCTCTTCCCCTTACGTGCACGCGGCGTTCCTTTCGTTCTCTTGGTTAGTAGGTTCGACCTCTATGTTTTATTTTTTTCGGGTTAAGATCCATCCGTCCTTTGTTTTTCCTCCTTCTTACATAATTGGAAGTGGCACGGACCAATTCCCCTTGTTGCGCTTATACCGGTATCCCTCTGCCTGTTCAAGTGATAGATCACATGTTTGAGGAACGAGGATCTCGTACTTTCCTTCCCCCAGTATTTTTTTTTGTTTTTCCTTCTCACTTTCTCCCCTGATATTTCCCTTCCTTCTGTCCCCCTGGGCCTTGCTCCTTCCTATCTTCTAGTCTTTCTTTTCCTCAATTTATAAATATTGGGGGGAGGTTTCCATAAATGTGAAGAGTGCCCCCCCATCCTTTCCTGGTTAATTTTACAATTTTTTTCCCTCTTTCCCATATTGATATTGTGAGCATTTCCTGAGTCTGTCACAATCCCAGTGACTAATATTTTGTTTTTCAATGTGGGTGAACCACAACCCTTTTGGTTGCTGCTCCATCTTGCCTCCGTTCCCAATAAGGCCATCTCCCCAAAAGAGTTATACCGGCTTAGTTTCCTGGGTGTCCCATTTTTTCATTGAATCTCCCATCCCATCGTGATATGTTTGTTTGTTTTTGAGGGTCCTTTTTCTTCCCCCCTTTTTGTGTTTGGGTTTCACATGTAATGTTGATTCTTTTCCTTTCTTTTGCGTCTATTTGAACAATGAAATCTATGCCTCTTCCTTTTTTTTCCTTCGAGTGTCTTCCCCTCTTCACCCCTGTTGCACATCCCTTTCTATACCGGGGTCTTTCTCCTCCGTGTTTTTTTTTTTTGATTTATTTGATATGTCCCCATTATGAGCTCTTCCATTTTCTTTCCCCCCTTATTTGAAGCCCTACTTGGACAAAGAGGCCAGGGCTTGCCATTTATGTCCCCTTTTTCCCCCTTTTTTCCCCCCCCCCTTTTTTTCCCCGCCTGTCTGCCAATTCTGCTCACATGACAGAGTGACCCCCCACCCCCCTTTTGTCTAACCACACCCAGCCCCACAGCCCCCTTTTTTCCCTTCTTATGAGAATCCCATGCACACTTCACGAAATTTAGATTTTTTTCTTTTTATCCCCCTTTTTTTGATCCGGGGGGGTCTGTGTCACTGTGAGGGTTTCTTTTCCCGACACCCCCAAGTCGTGTTTTCTCCTCCCTTTGGCACAAACATATTAGTGACACTGGGGTAAAGTATTGTCTCTGGCTCCCCTCTCTCACACCTATTTCACACTGGCACACTTTTCAACAAGGTTCCAAGTGAGGACGGCTTCTTGCAACCCATCCCCAAATCGTGTATGCTTTTGCATTGGGCCCGACCTTAGTTTCTGTGCCGTCGCAAGGACAGCTATGCGCAATTCTTCCTTGCTTCCCCCACACATATGCGCTGATAGTGAAAGAACAAGATTTTTGGACTCTTTTTCCCCCCTCTCTCGTTTTCTTCAATGTCAGTTATATTTTCATTCTTCTTCCCTGTGCCTCCTTGTCGAAGAGCCCCATGCAAGTGGTAAGTGCGCCACTCCCCCTTTCTCCTCCTCCTTTTTATTGCACCCAATCCGGCCTCTTACTAACACTTCCCCCCTTGATTTACCTTCCCTCACCTAAAAACCACTCCCCTTCCTTTTCTCGCTTCTATCCGTCCGCTTTGCAATGTCGGTGAAGATCCATAGTTTGCCCGTTGCACCTCCCCTGACCTCTCTTTCTCTCGTCTTACTGGCAGGGCCATTAGTAGAAGTGCGGAATCAGTTCCTTCCCCCCCCTTCTCGCAAGAGCTACTATTTCAATAGACCACGTTGCCGCTGTCGTAGTCCCTTAATGGCTCTAAACCCTCGCGAGCGTTTTTCCCTCTTCTTAACCCAATATTGTTCTTTCTAACCCATTCTCGGAGATGGACAGCTTGTCTTTTTTCTCTTGAATAAAAACGAGGTGCCATTTGCTGACACAACGTTTTTTGGTCCCATAGGAACCATACCCACCACATTTCTACTCCCCCTCACTCCCCTCCTTTCCACCACCGGTCCACGATGGAACATTTTCCTGTCCCAACCTCTTCTCTGCCTTTCTACCCTCTCTTTCCCCCTCAATTTCCATGAGAAGCCGACGGAACGAACTTTCTTCAAGGTCTGCGAAAGACCCTTTCTTCCGTCGGAATTGGACAGCATCTCCTCCTAGGAGCCTTTTCGTGTAATCCCTCTGTTTCTTGTAGCACCCACTAGATTTAGAGGTAGTTCCTCCCTGCTTCTTTCCGGGACCAAGATCCCTTAAAGCTTTTCTGCTACTTCCAAATTTCGATCTTCTCCGACTCTTCTGCTGTTAAATCAGCAATATCATCATGGATGCGAGTTAATAGCTTTCCGGCATTATTCTCTTCTCCCCCCCATCAGTGGTGCAGGAAATCTACCTAAACGCCTGACCGTTTTCCCTATTTGCACCAGCACCAAACCACGGACCTGTATCCCCATCCAACTTACGTCGCTCTCTTCCTCTTCCATCCCGTGTCAAGGCTAACGGTCCCCCTCCCCAGCGACTTCCAGCACCTGCTGCACGTACAACACCTTTCTGCTCCTCAACAATGTCTGAGAAAAGTAGATGAGATCTATTCTTTCTACCTCCCCTTTTTTTTTTTTTTCTGCATTTAGATCCTTCCGTAATGCTAAGACTGGCTTAGTTCCCTTTGTTTGCTCCTTTCTCTGCTGTCGTCTTTTCTCTCCCCCCCGTGTCTGTTGCAATCGGGAAAGGTTGTGGCATTCTTCTCCTTTTTCGAACTTTAATTTGCGATTTCTTTTTGTTTTTTGTAGGGTGGTTTCAACTTCTGTCTCCCTTCTTTTTGTCCCCTGCGTTTAGCTCTGGTGTTGGTGCTCTCCTCTCTTTTTCTTCCGGCGCTGGGAACCCCCCGTAAAACTTGGCTCTCTTTCTTGCCGCAGGCTTTTCTTAGTGCGTTTTTTTTCCGTCTTCCTTGTTTCTGAATCTCCTGTTAGTGCTCATGTTCCTTTGAAGTTAACGTTTTTTCCCCCACCTCCACCGTATGTATTACCCGAGTGTATCGTGCCTCTGATCAGCCCCCTTTTCCCATCAATGCGTGATTAACTTGACTTCTTTTTTGCTCCTTTGGATAGTGCCTTCCATTCATCCCCCCCATGGTATTTTCCCGCGTCCTTAGAGAAGGCGCTCTCACTTCTTTTTTTTCTCCAATAGTTTGTCTAGTGGACAATGGTGTCCTTTTCGTCTTCTTTGTGAAGTAGACTGGTGTTTGATGGTGATCTAGGGGCCCCCCCCCCTGTTTTTGTCAGCCAGTGTTTCACCGTTTTACTATTTCCCCTCCCAAAACAACCGCCCCTTTTAATTTTCTGCATTTTTTCTGCCCTCCATCGCAATGAAAATTGTTTCCGTTTAATTTGCCGGCCATAGATGCTGTGGTGATCGTGTTCAACTCCTCCCTCCCCTATAACTTGTGCGGGAAATGCGGATTAGATACTTGTTTCCCTTGCCGGTTTTTCTTTTTTTTTTCTATTTACACACTTCGTAATTCTGCTTCTTCCCCTTTCACTTCGGTCCGAAGTAGTGTTTTTTTGGAGGAACCCACATGTGAGATTTCCACCCCAGTGTCCCTCTTCCTTCTTTTTGACTTACGGTTCTCGATTTCCTCCTAAGTTCAGCACCTCTGTTGTGGGGTTTAAGCTCCCTCAGCTTTGGTGGACGTTCTAAATTTTTTTGATTGCGCCGTTCCCCTCTTTCTTTTTTTCTCACTTTCGATGGACTAGATGTGTTACGATACACTTCTTTGAGCTGGATCTTTTCATCCCATCCAACAAATGGTACTGGCCTATATTTTGGTTCATTCCCTTTTCCTCGCATTCCTTGTCCACTGGGAATTTTTCTAGAACTCCTCATTCTTTTTGGTCCCCATTCCCCCTTGCCCTAATATTTTTTCTTTTTCTCCCCTTCCCTTCGGCTAATCGGTAAATTGTAGGAAAATTGGCCCTGTTTCCCCCCCCTTCTTTCCTAGGGTTGAGAAATTAACTCATCTCCTCGCTAAGTTTCACTCCCTTTTGTGCCACCATGCTGTCGGAAAACCCCTCCTTGTTTGGTCTTGTGGCACTCAGGAATCGCCTCCCTTTCCCCCCTTCACCCGGCCTGATCAACAAAGGATACCATTACCTGATCAGGGGCTGGTTTTTGGCTTCCGGTCTATCCCATCTTGAACTTATTTTGGTTGTTTTTGTTTTGTTATCAAAACAGGTTGGTGGTCAGTGAAGTTATCCGCTTTTTTTTTTTCCAATTGGGGTCTGCCTAAAATGAAGCCTCTCTCATTAGTCTTGCCTTTGTCTCTTCTCTCTCCTTTTTTGAACCTAAACACTGTTTGATCCCTTCCCCCCCCCTTTTTTTGGGCCATCTCTTCTTTAATTCCTAGTTGTTGGTGCGCTGCTCGTCCCACATTATGAGACTTTTCTGTATCACATGTGTGCATATGTTTAGAAAATCTACTGGCCACCAGGAGCTCTTCGATCTTTGTTTTTCCCCTGGTGCCTCACCACTTTGCAAAGGGCAGTTCTCTTCCCCCAGTGACAACACATGTTGGAAAAAACCAGACCCCCCTGACTCTTTTGGAGTAGGGAGATATAACTGAAAGAATGAAAAAAGACTTCTTTTCTGGGTTATGGGTGGCGGGACGGTTATTTGCAATTTGAGGGTATTTGGTAATCAACAACAAAAAAGGAGTGGGTGTCAAGCTCCTGGGTTTTTTTGGGGTGGGGGTGGGAGTTTTTTCTGGTGGTGGTTTTTTTTTTTTTTTTTCTTTTTTTTTTTTTTTTTTTTTTTTTTTTTTTTTTTCTTTTTTTTTTTTTTTTTTTTTCTTTAATTTTCTTTTTTTTTTTCTTTTTTTGTTTTTTTTTTTTCTTTTTTTTTTAACAACTTACTTTCTCCTTTGAATTTTCCCCTTTTCGCTTTCTCTGTCTCACAATAGCCTGGACTATGTGTCAACTGGCTTTTCCAATTACCCATTTCTCTTTTTTCAGGCTTTCACAGGGGGATGGCTTTCCCCCCAAAAAATTAGTGAGGAGGGTCCTAAATGTAGCAGTATGGCGTGCATTTCCTCCTTCCTCTTGGCCCTCCCATGCGGCGATACGGCTCCACAAACACTTTCCAGGAATGTCCCCCCCTTCCCTTTTTTTTAGGTATTTACAATCTTCCCCTCTTTTTCCCTTGAATATATCGACTTAGTTTTTTTCTCGGTTCTCCCCTCCACCCCCCCTGAAGGTTCAGTGCGCATCCTTAGTATAATTAAATGTCCCCAATATGACTCTCTTCTTTTTCATCAATCCCCACAGTAGTTACTCCTCCCCTTAACAGGAAGTCTTCTGGTTGGAGGGGGTGTAAGCCCTTCCAGCTGTGCCCAATGTCTGCTGCCCACCTTCTTTTGTTGGTGCCACCTCCTCTCTTATATCGAGCATTAATGGCTCTCTCGGACTAGTAGAAGTTGTCTTCTCGCAACACCGATATTTCCTCCTTTCCCTTTTGCGCATTAAGAAAAGTGACGCTGCCTCGATACCACTCCGATGTTCATTTTCTCGCCCGTATGTCTCTTCTTCTGCTTGATTAGACGGTCGTTCCCCATTGGTATATCACCCTTCCCTTAGCTTTTCAAGGTGCCTGCCGTTTTTCTCGTTTGCCTTACAAAAACTTTTACTTGCTGACCAAACCTTTTTTCCTTTCTATTTCCCTTTTTTAAACAAACGGTCTCCTCCCCCGACCTCCCTCCTTCCAACAGGGTCAATACTAGCTTCTCCCACCTTTATCGAAAAAACTGAGGACTTCCCCTTTTCTCAAAGTCTCTTCCCCCCTCCCCCTTCAAGTTCGCTCCGTTTTCTTCCTACCCTCTCTCTATAGCGAATAGTATATTGTCATGTCTTTTGACCTTTCAGTGCAGAGCACAGACATTTAGAAGTGTTTCCTCCGGTGTTTTAATCTTTCAAAGAATTATGTTTTAATCCGTATCATTCGCCCCACTCGGAGCGGAAGTTCCAAACAACCCTTCCTTCTCCTTGCGTCTATCATTGAATAAGGAGGAAATCTCATAATAACTGGAGATGTACCGAGAGTCGGCTCCTTTTTCCCCGGCTCTATTTTCATCACCAGATTGGATTCAATGAATTGCTAACTCAATTCCCCAAAATTTTTCTGCCCTCCAACGAACCCCCACACACCGGCCCCCTAAAAATAAATCCTTTAGTTTTATACACGTGTCACTTCCCCCCAAAAGGTTTCTCCAACAGCTCCCAAGTCCCTGGAGGCCGCCAACACATGTCCTTCCCGCAAATCGTTTTACTTATGGCTTCTCCCCTAATTCGGTTGTTGAGAGCTTTACCAGAGCTTTCTTTTTCTCAGGATCTTGTTTTTATTTGGAATTTACTGTCCTTTTTTCATGTTATCTTTCTCGCTTTCGTGAGGTGGTTTTCTTTCCCAGGATGTTCCATATCGCTAGCGTCCGAAGTTTTTAATGTCAATGTTTAGTTTGGCTGCCTGTTGTTTGGATGGGGGTCTGTCACTTTGTCCCCCTCTTTGGGAGTTTTCTTTAATTTGTCTGCCCCCTATTGTTACATTTTCTCTCGCCAGTATGGATTTTTTGACTCTTAATTCCCATATGTCGATTTTTGTCTTTTTTCTCCTCGACTTCTTCGCCGACGCAGTCCTCTCTCTTTCCGAGGGGCCCCTCCCCTGGCCTCCATATGGCTTTGCCAGTTTTTTTTTCCCTCTGTTTTCTATCGGTTCTTTCCAATATAGGCTGGATCGTTCCAATCCTGTCCGGCTTCTCCTTTTTCTTCTCCTTTTAGTGGCTTTCCTTCGAAAACTTCTTTATCCTCTTCCTTTTTTTTTCTTTTCCCTCTCCCTTTTTCTAGCCCTCCCCATATGGTTTAACTGAAAATAGTTTGTCTTTTCAATGGTTTTTTTCCCTTGATTTGATTTTGTTCGTTGTGTTTTGATGTTGTGACTTTTGGGCCCCCACCCCAACCTTTTTTTCGCCGTTTCCTACCGATATCCAAACGGCGAACCTTCCCCGTCCTTAGAGCTTGTGGAGAACTCACCCGTGTTTTACTACCTTGTTACGTGCATCGCTATCTTCTCTTTTTTTCTTTTTTTTGTTAACTTCTATGTCTTGTTTCCGAGCCTTTCTCTTTCTTGCGTCTTTTGTACTTACAGCTAGATAGCTGTTGTTAGGCTGGTGTTTCCCTCTCTCTTTTCCTCTTACAATCGTCTTTCGATGGATGCGATGCTATTCCTCGTCTTCCCCGCTCCCTTTGAGCTTTTCCTACCGTCTCAAAGAGAATTCCTCAGATCATAGGTTCTTAGGTTCCTCCAAGTCCCTCTTTCTTTGGAAGTTGGTGAGTGATAATACATCTACTGTCGTTACCTTTGATTCCTCCTTCCACAGTTTCTTCCGCTTTATCCCTTGGGCACCGAGAATCACTTTTCGATAACATGTCTTCTTGAGTCCTCTGTCTGCTGATGAATCTTCCACTGTCTTGTTTTCTTTTCTCCTGATGTACCTGTGTTGACTGCATCTTTTCCCAGCGGACTCTTCATCCTTTCTTCCTTTTTTTTGGCCCAGGAACACAAGTTGGTATAACGTCTGCTTGCCCCCTCCCCATCCCTGGTAACCTTTTCTCCCATGGGCCAACATAGTTTTTCTCTTGTGAGACCTCCCTCATCTTCTCTCTCTTTTTACTAACATTGTTATCACCTGGATGAGGAACCTTTTTTTGTCTTTCCCTTCCCGGTGCAAGAACTAACCCCTGATGAAAACACCATTTTTCTTCCCCTTCTTTAAGGTCTTGAAGAGGGCTTTCCACTCCCATCTTGCCCTTTTTGGTTTTTTTTTTTTGTTCTCCCCCCCTTTTTTTTTTTTGGCACTCATGTGGAGCCTGTTTTCCCCCACGGTGTTTCTTTCTTTGCATTCTGATTGGATCTTGCATTGGTTAGGAGATGTCGCATAGACACAGGTTGGACACTGCCGTTTCCTATTTTTTTTTCC
>Ga0179593_1220515_pt1 | contig 10825 bp, 9 predicted proteins | sample CZODoug2_1_08_16_FD_185931 | JGI IMG/M metagenome (GOLD analysis project Ga0179593, IMG submission 185931) | Vadose zone soil fungal communities from Angelo Coast Range Reserve, California, USA - CZODoug2_1_08_16fungal (PacBio error correction) | ecosystem: Environmental > Terrestrial > Soil >... | reverse complement strand
CTGCTATCGAAGAGCTTTATTCCCCCACCTCGTTCTTAGTTCCCCTTACAAGGGTTTCTTCAATGATTACTCTTTTCAGAGCCCCCTCTGTCCTCAGGAACTGCCTGAACCTATATTGCATGTTACTCTCCTGTCGGTCCCTCGTTGGATCTCTCGTTATGCGCTCGACGCCACCATGCTCGATCTGTTTTTCCCCTCTTTTGCCGAGGCCTCCGCCCGTGGAACTCTCCCCCCTTCAGATCCGTGTAGTTCCTGGTGTCGGTGGCCTGATTATCTTGTTGAAGAAGTAATCGACAATCTTCTGTTTAGTCTCTCTCCCTCACTTCCCCTTGGAGTTTCTTCTTAAGACATTTGTAGAGGATTTGCCCCCGACTTCGAGACTTTTCGAGCTTGAGCAGTCGGGTTCTCTCACCGCTCTGGGCAAGAAGTTGATGCTAGTCTTGCTCCTTTTTGCTTGCTTCCGTGTTTGAATGAACCTTTTCCTTCGTACCTCTATTATCTGCCTAAGTGGAATTCTCGCGATCTCCGGGATAGTTGGCTCGTATTAATCTTTTCCTGACTTTTTTTTTCCCGATCTTGGGGACTTTTTTTCCAGTATGAGAATCCTCAGGAAGTTTTCTGTTGCACCCCTACACATTCTGGAGTTCTACTTTCTGACCGGGATAGGATAGTGTATTGACTCCGAAGAACCTCTCCTTTTTCAGAGGATGCGATTATATATGAGGACCTCTCGGTTCATAGAATATAGTGATGGTCGAAACGCCGTCTCCCTTTCCTGATTTTTACTAAGACCTTGCGGGCTCCGGTTAATATTACCCTTTTTTTTCTGATTGCGTCCTTAACCTTTTCTCTCCTCCTTGTCATCCACTCGTCTCCTACAGGAAATGCGATTTTACCCTTTCCCCGAGGTCTAGAATCTTAACATCTTACTCCCCCTTAGGTACTTCAGGCGCGCTTTTTGGTCTTTCCCTGATCTCTCCATTTCTGATATTTTGACGACCGCTGAACTTTGTCAATAGGGTATTTCAATTCCAAATTACCCCCCACGTTTTCCTAGTTCTTCCCTCGGGGATTCCGTATTATTTTTTGCCAGACCCTTCCGTCCCCCTCTCCTTAACGGGTCTTAACCTGTCCTAGCAGACTGTTATTAAGCCGACCGTCATGCCACCATAAAACTCCTCCGTTTCCTTCCTAGATTTAGCCACATTCCACTGGATTTTCCCCCCTTCCTTGAAGTCGAGTTTAATTGATGCAATTTAATCAGACCTTTTTTTCACCCTCCTCGGATTGCCACTCGTTCGGAGATGTTTTCCCCTCGTAAGTTTTTCGATTCCGGTTTCAGTTGCTGTAAGTTAGAGTGTCCCTTAGCACAATCTTCCCTTCCCTCCCCTAGATCCTAAGTCCCGAAACAGTAGATGCTGTCTCCTTTCAAGCTCAATTTAACATCTCTCCACATCTCGCTTTTCCGGTTCCGTCAGAGGTCGTGCAAGATTTTTTACCCTTGCCCGCGGAGGATCCCCCCACTGAGAGTCAGGCGAGGTTTGCCCTTTCCTGTTCTCCATGCACACCTATCTTCAGACTCTTGCTACCACTAGCTTCAGATCTTTCCTCGAGGCCCTCTTCTGTGAAGACGACGCCTCTTGGTTTGCTGGTTTTCAGGGTCTCCGCTCCTCTTTCAGTCTCTCCTCTTTCTGTCCTCTCGAATAGAAATTTGATTCTAATTGAACTCCCCGACCTTTGCTTCCCTTCTTTACCGACATTTTTCCATAAACTATGAGTTCCCCTCGGCGTGGATCGACAATGACACCCCCCGAAAAATTAGTAATCAAAGCACTCCCTTCCCCCCCATGACATGCTGCCTGCGTCCGCGCAGCATTGTCCCCCCAAGTTTTTTTTAATTCCATTTTTTCTCTGAGGTGACCTGGCCAAATGGAGCCCTTGACTGGACCCGCTCGGCCCGTTATGTCACGAGCTTTTCCTAACTGAGGTCCAGTCAGACCTCAGTCTTTTTCTCTTGAGAGGAGTTTGGTCTTTTCTCAATTCTCTTTAATGTAAATGACTTCTTGCCCATCCTTCCCTCCTCAGCTTTTCAGTGCGTTCACGGGATCGGGCACCCACCCTCTTTCCAATAACTCACCTGCCTGACGTGGGATAATCTATAATTTTCCACACCAGCCCTTTCATCAGAGTTGAACCCCTAACTCGGGCCGTGTTCAGGTGCAGCCTTGAATGCCTCCGAGTTAGACGGCCGTTCTCCCGATTTCATGTCGGGCCTTGCTCCTTTTGATAGTCACTTTCCTCATCTCTCTGGCTCCCCCTCATGTTCGCAGACTCAAGGTTATTTTTTCTTCAATGAGCGGAGAGCTTTCGAGCCTCAACTCTTCCTCTAAAAGAGCCTCTTCAGTCTCTGGTCATCCAGAAGTGTACGCAATCTGTTCTCTTCCTGAAGTAGATTTTATGGTTTTTCTTTCCGTCTGACGAATATGTTCCTGGAAGGTTTATCGGGTGACTCTCTTTCGGTCTACGGCCCTCATGGCGAACGGACGTCTGACCTCTTCTTTTCGACTGATTACTCCCTCTTCAGCGGTTAACTCCGAGGGGCCGCCTCCTTTCCATCTTCCACGTCTTCTCTTTTTTTCTTTTTTTTTTTCCTTTTCTCCTCCTCCGTGTTTTTTTTTTCTCGATATAGCCACTGGCCGGCTTTTTTCCGTCGATGTTTAGCTTTTCCTTTCTTTAAAGTCCGTCCTCTGCTTTCCCCGCGCTTGTATCATCCCCCACTCATTCTATTTTCAGTTCTCCCTGATCACGTCTTTGTCCGAGACTCAGTCCTGCCTAGATCCCTGACGTTCCCTATCGCATTCCGGACGTCTTAGATCCCATCCACTCCCTCCCCTCACTTCGCCGTAGACGTTCCTTACAATCTTGATTCTCGAATGACGCTTCTTTTTTGTCTTCGTATCCGGGAAGCGGGCGATCCCTATAGCATAAGTTTGGCTCTTGTCTTGATCCTTTCTGCGGCGAACAGGCGTTTGGTCACTGATCTATCTTTCCCGGGTCTATCTTCCAAACTTTCCTTTCCTGAGTTCGCGTTAGCCCGGAACATGAAATAGTGAGACTTTGCCATCGTGAACGTAAAAGTGAACCATTTTTAGTTTTTTTTTCCCTAGATACATCGTGTGCCCTTCTAGACTTTCCCCCCTTTCAGGCCGGTCCTTTTTAGTATAGGTGGTGGCCCGAATCCCTTTGACCAGTCTAAAGCTGATCTCTCCTTCCTCCTTCTCTAAGGGAACGATACGGCGTCCCCCCGGCATCCTAGCAGATTTCAACCCGTCTTCGTCAGGCTTATCGCTGAGTCCCTATTGCGTGTCAACCGTTTTTCGACGGCTTTTCAATTCGGGCCTCCCCCCAAGGGACAACTTTCGGGCGACGGACACCCCTTGCCTTCTTCGTAACTTTTTTTTGAGGAAGGGCAGCGCATGTTTCGTTTTAAGTATTCCTTTCCACTGTTGTGGGCAAGCTTAGCGGGTTTTGTGTATGGTCGATCCACACCGAGGCGCATACCTATATTGTTTTTTCCCCATGTCTTTCGGACAATGCATAACCGGTAGGCCTTCACTTCCCCCGATTGCTCTCGAGCTTCAGCCAGAGCGATGAGGCGATAAGTTCTCTTTTACTAAACGGAAGACCCACCCTATATCCCTGTCTTCTTCCCTCCCAAGTGTCCTCATTCGCCCCACACTCTTTGTACGTTCGCCTTTGCTGCGAGGGCCCTTACCTCTGCCCTAGAATAGGACCGTTGTCCCTTTCTCTGATGTTTTCCCTCCCACTTTCAGTTATCCATCGGGCGTCCTTTTGTATAGATAACCTTCTTCCTCCGTTCGAGCCCCTTGATTCTTTCTTAAAGCTCGCTTCCTTTAAGTTTACGGCACCCGGTCATAGAGTTAGTGTTTTCTTTTTTCTCGGTGTTGTTTCCCACTCTAAACGTATCTAGGACCGCCCGGTATTCTGCTCGCTCCCGAGGAAAACCTCGTGAATCGTCAGTACCTTTTTGACCCCCCGATGCGTTCACATGTCTTTCCCCCCCTTCCAAAGTGACGCCGCTTTAGTTCTCCGTGTCCTTTCCATCCAGCGCTGCCGGCTTCTTATTTTCTGGTTTTTCCATGGAGGATTATTGACTCCATTCGCTCTCTCGGCAGGTCCTGACGTATACTTTTCTTTTAGTCCGGCCGGGTTCGTGCCCCCCACCACTTCCGACTAAGAACCCTAGGATTTTCCGCTTCCCTGTTTTTTCGTTCCACTGTAAAGAACAGAATGCCCTGGAAGATTGTATTCATATCCCTCTTCTCTTCATTTCAAGGTTCCGGTTCCCAGTCTACCGTCTAGGCTCTTTATTCCGTTCGCGCTTCTCTCGTGGAAATTTTTGACGCCTTTTTTCCGTGTCTAAGACTAAGTTTTAAAAGTATCTCCCCGTGTTCTTCGGTTTTTCCTGAACCTTCGAGAACGCTGGAGCCTCCGAATAGTCAGCCCCCAGAGCACTACCCAGAACGGGCGCTGTCATCCACCTCAAAAGTTTGACTTTTTGTCCTCCCGCCTAATCTTGCCGTTTTCCAAGAAGAGGGACCGTTAGTCTTTCGTCTTATCCTTTTCGAACTCTGACTTATCCCTTGCGACATGTAAGCCTTTTTTCTTTTTGCTCTCGCCGTTTCTGAGTTATTTAGATAAGAAGTACCAGGGACAATACGCGGGACTACCTCCGAGGACGTCTTCCTCCTCCTGTCACTCCCCCCCCAACCATTCCATTTCTGGATTCGCTTCGGTCAGTTTACCATTCGCGAGAGAGATCTCCTTTTTTTTCTTCCCAGTTCGTGATCACCGTCCGGCACCTGAACCGGTCAATTTCAGCCTCTCTCGTATCTTCCCCTGCTTAGAGCGAGTCCTCGAATGTAAAGATACGTTCTTTACTTCCCTGTATTCTCCATTTCCTCTACAAGTGTCTTCGACCTCCTTCCTTTTCCCCAGGGGATCGGCGATCGAGGATCCTAGAGGAGGTATATTCCGTGATTCTTCCCTACGCTCACCAACAAATCCCTGACATATTCCCCCCCTGACCTTTTTTAGTTGTCTAGAGTTCAACCGGGAGGTCTGGAAGAGTCGTTTTCAATCCGATATCGATGCCATGTGGATTCGTCTTCCTCCCCGATGAGATTGCAATCTTCCTGCTTACTGTCTCGTTCCTCCCCAATTTCTCTTCGATGAGCCGGTGGTCAGAGGTTTCCTAAAGAGGTCCATTCATTCGACCCTCTCCCTGTACGATTTCCCGTACACGAGGTGGTGACTCTCAACGCGGCGATCGCCCTCTTATCCTTTCATAATCTTTTTTGTTGTGAGAGGCGCTCTGCAGATCTCCAGTCTCTTTTCTTCAAACCACGGTGTTCACGTGACCAGTTCTCTGTTCGCCTTCATTAGATGAGTCTTGAGACTAAACTTACTCTTACCTGACCCTCCTTCCTTGATTTTTCCTCGAAGTCGAGGACTAGCTTTTTTTTTTTTTTTTTTTTTTCTTTTCCCCCCTTCTGGCGATTTCCGAAATCACCTTCACTCTCTCCATAGAGTGAACCGATTGACAGCTGTCCATACCGAAAGTGTGTTACCCTCTCACAATACAGCTTCATTTCTGGAGATGTTCCCTTTCTTTCTTTCTTTTCCTTTTCGTATCCTTCATTCTCGCCATACTTCTTCTACGATCGATACTTCCTTCGTTATTCTTCGAATAAATGGTATTTTCTGTACTTGTCCAGCCGTCAAGATAAGGCTACTCGTTTTGAGACTTATTTTCGAGCCATCTCTCTTTAATATCCTTTCTTTCTACTGACTGGGCCCCAGATGAAGTACTTGTGATCCTTCCCCATTGGCCGGCGAAGAGAGAGTCTCTCGCATTATTTGCCCCCCTTTCCTCTCTAACTAGTTATATTTTCTTTCTTTTACCTTATTATTACTCCCGTCTATTCGTAGTCCTCGATCTTGGTCCTCTTGTGGCCCCCCAAATTTTCAGCAAACTATGAAGGATTTCGCTGTTACCCTCAATTCTCTTGGACTTTTCCAGGAGACCGGGCTCTTCGTGATCACCCCAGATACAGGCAAGCCTTCTCCTTTCCCGCGGAGTGCCTTCTACGTGCGTCGACGGGCAGTTTCAGCGCTTTTTCTTTTGTTTCCTAGTTGTTAATGGGGCGCGTACTCTGATAATAGGGTCTTTTAAGAGTTAATTCCTTTTCCTTGCCCCCCCTGCCCATTTTCTCTCGAGGCATTAGTCTTTCTCCGGAACACAGTCGTACTTCCCTGTCCCACGCTAGACGCGGAATGGACTCCCCTTTACCCTTTTCTTCTTCGTGTTCCTTCCCCCCCTGCTGAGCTATCCCTAGGATATGAGTTTAAATTGCCCGTGTTTTAAATTCGTGTAGGGAAAGGTTCCATGACCCAGGGGACGCGTTTCTCTCTTTTCTTTTTTTTGAGGTTTGCGGTTTTCACGAAACGGCAAGGTCCCCTCTCCTTATTAGGATCTACCTGCCCTCGTCTCTCTCTGAAAATTTCAGCTTTTAACAATGAAACACCATTACCCTTTTCCTCCGTTCCTTCCGAGTTCGGCTCCCGTCAATGATCCTGTTTTTTTCGTTCCCCGCCCCAAGTGACCTACAGAGGTGTAAAAAACGTCTTCTTCCTAGTTAGAGATTTTTTTGCAGATACCCCTAGGCGCTACTTTTGTTTTTTTCGCCGAGCGACGTTAAGCTTGCAACCCACAGCGCCACACAGCTCCCCTCGACTCTGTATAAGTTTTCCCTCAACACGCTTCTTCCCGATCTCTTTTCGATTTAAGTCCCAGGGAGTCCATACAGCGCCGCCACTTTGAAGATCTACTGGTTCTCATCCCGATGGCTGACCCTTCCGGGAGGAGCCGAGTAGCATCGAGGAGTGTCTCTCAGTCTTCGCGTCATCCTCGCTCCCCCCCCTCCTTAATCGAGGGACGTAGATGCACACAGTTCTTCATACGACGCCTGTGCTCGCGCGGTTAGGAGGATTTTTATAAAGCTACTTTTCCTTTATTCTTCTTTCTGAAGCTCGAACGTCCCAGATTTTTGCATTTTGACCTCGACCTGTGCTTCCTTGTCTCCATCCATTTTTTGACCCTCCCCATCCTAGGTCGCTCGGAGTGGATTCGAACCCGTACAAAAACACAATCCTTCGAAGTTACACCTACCCCCGCATCGTCACCTGAAACGGATGCAGCGACCTGCCATAAAATGTACAGGTCGGTGTTTTCCCTTTTTCTCCTCCTTCTCCGGATGGAACAGGCCGAACAGTCGTTTACGGTAGGAGACATCCCTTCAGATGTCTAATCCTATAGAATTTGTAATTACTATAGTTGGCATTCCTCTTCTCGGTTTTCGGTCGCCTTTTCTAGCTGGTAACCCCTTAGCTTTGCATAACTTCGATGGTAGCTGGTTTAACTGAGTCTTTCCAAAAAATAGACTAAATTTCCCATGTACGGGGGGAGCCGCGCTTCTGTTTCACGTGTAAGTAGATTCCCTTTAATGTGGAAGTCTCTTGTTCATATTGCCTCCCCGGCTACAGAGTTTCGTTCCTTCTCCCCGATTTCTCCTTTAGTGAAGTGAGGTCATGGGGTATCGTATACATTTCCTCCCTCGATCATGATCGACCGCCTGAGTCTCTTTCACGGTTTCCCCGTTCCCTCTCTCCTCTTAGGAGATTTAGAGCCCCCTTCCTTCTCTACTATACCCATGTCCGCCGCTTTCAGTCGTCTCACTCCGATTGTACCGGGTATTCGGCTCCTTGAGAGTGATGTTTTTCCTTTCTCACGATTCTCTCTTTTCCGGGCCGCCTTTCCCGGGTGCCTAATTGATCCCCCCTTCTGACGTCCACTCTTTGTCGCCCGACGAGACTCGTTTCCTTATAGACCCCGTTAGTTGCCTGCCGTATCTCCCCTTTTTAACTCGACGTGCCTAGTTTTCCAAATGACCCCTGTCAAGACGGCCACCCCTTCATGATTCCTCATTTTCTCATAATCATCAGTTGCCTTTTCTAGAGATAGATAAATTGTCACTGGTTGTACTTGATTTGGTATCTGGGCCCGCGTCTTAACCCGCTTAAGGCCAGTTTTCTCTACATGGTTTGTGATCCCCTATTACAGCCCCTCCCTTCTTTCGGTCCGTGCCTCCCGAGGTTTTTTTCCCTTCTTCCTTATCATTAGAAACTATGATACCCTTCCCTTTACCTATAGCCTCGCGACGTAGTATGTCTACCCTACTCTCGCCGGCGCCGAATCCAGTGCCTACCCTCTGATCTAGCCTGAGGTCGGCTTAATTGTACGGAGAGGAAATGGTTCTTAAGCTCTCCTCCTATTCTACTCTAGGGAAGTTGTCCTTTTAGCTAGAAAGCGTTTCTATACTTTATATCTAGGGCAAGGTATCCTTCCCCTTTCCCCTCGTGCCAGAGCTGCTCCTCCTCTCAGGAAACAGTTTTTTTTTCCCTACCTCTTCATCTTCCCCTTCAATCTTTTTACAGACCGTACAAATTTTTTAGTTCCCACAGAATGAATCTGTTAAAGGATCGAGATAAACCCCGTCAAGCAGGTTTCCTTTTTATTCTTCGTGGGGGACCGCTCCCCTTTACCCAGAGAAAAGATGTCCCTCTGCCATCTTCCACGATGAAAGTCCCCAGAGACAGTTCCACCCCCGGTTTCACGCGCAGCTCAAATCGGAAGGAAGGGGACGATCGCTTCTGCCTTCTCAAGATGATCTTTCCATAAATTGTCTCGCCATTGGCAAGGGGTGTTGATAATAACGGGGCAACGTCGGCGACGTTCCAACGGAAAGCCGGGGACATTTTCTGAAGGAGTCTTGCGAATTTTGGACGTTTTACTATTCTTCAATGTGTTCACCTCATATTTGTTTTTTTGTCCTGGGCGATTCCAACGCATTGATCCTGGAGGGGACCCCCATTTCAGATACACTCCTCCCCTTTCGACGTCTTAAGTCCAATAATCTGAGATTTTTTTCTTCTTCATAATCCTTCCCGAGCGTACGAGTTCGATGTTCTCCCCCCCTGAATTGAACGAGCGCTACTTTTCCTTCTTACAAGAAGTTTCTTTCCTTCTCATCGACCCTCCAGATTTCCGCAGAGTGGCGAGAGGATGAACCGCTTTACGTGTAGTCCTGCATGGACTTCCGCGCCTCTCTTTTTTCCCCTAAGATTCAGGGTCGCACATCTTTTGATCCTGACCGCTTCCACCTGCGGAGGAGTTTCTAGAAAGGGGATATATTCCGGCGTTATTGAGACGGTTTCTTTCCCCAAACGGATTTTTGCGTCCGGGAATATGGTGATTCTTTTTTTTGTAACCGCCACGTCGCTAGTCTCCCCCGGGATAATTGCCTCCTTTCCACCTTTTCTCCACGCTTCCCTCCTCCTGGGGTGAAACCCTCCGTTTTCACATTTGGCCTTCTGAACCGAAGTACCTACATGTCTCCTTGAAGGCATACTCGTCTTCCTCCATTCTTGCGGATTGGTGGCCATGGATTATGAGTTGATTTTTCATCTAGAGAGATGAATGTACTCTGAAAGCCCCTTCTACTTTGCCCTTCGGTTTCGTGACCACATAAGGGAAATAAGAACCCTCTGCGCCCTCTTCCCCTTTTTAGTACTGCCCACTGTCAAGACCCGAATTCCAAATTGCACGATGGGTGTCAGATCCGGAAGAGATTCTGAATAAGACTGGCAGGACCAAGACGCATCACTCTGAATAGTTCGTCCCGACGATTTTGAATCGCGTGGACATGGACGTCTCCCTTTTCGTCCTCAGAAGCAGTTGACCTAAATAGTGAAAAGGGTGAAGTCTTTGCCTGTAGCACCCCTTTATAGGAACGCTGTCTCGACTATTTAGTACCTCCCTCATGTCACACCAATCCACCCCTTCCTTTTGCTCCCGCCGAGTTGGGCGCTGAGCTCCCCTGAGATGGGTCCTCCTCGCTATTTCCCGCACGCGAGGGCCGTTTTGTTAGGTATGGATCCTGGTCGTCCCCTCCTCCGAGCCTTTAGTAATGTACCTCCCAATCCAGCAGCAAATGTTCTTGTTTCACTCTTCGAACCTCTCGTCTGAGACTTACGCACACCAGCGGAACCCCCCCTCTCTGATTTACTAATACCTCTGGCCCTTCTGTTTCCCTCCTCCTTGCTAAGAAATAAGAAAAATACCCAGAGGATCTGAGTTCAGTACACGTCGGGAGATCTCTCTTTTTTTCCCGTCACGGTCAAGTTTTCCAGTGATCACAGGTCCGGCCAATGCCCCTTCAGCAGAATTCCTCTCCTCCTTGCTTTTCACAGCCGATTTTTGCAACGAATCAAGCTTCGTGAGCTTGCACTTGTCCGTTGGGCCGTACTTTACAAGTTATTCCGCCGACTTACCCGACCCTTTGGATAGTTTCCTCTTACGCCTCCTCTGCGGTCGGTCTGACCCTTTTTCCCTCCCTTAACCTCAATTTTACCCTACCTCCCGCTCCCCCCCCTTGCCTGGGAGGTGACGTAGTGCCTTTTTTCACGATTTGTGCCTTTTGTTAACTCTCGACTATCGAGAAGTTTTTATTCTCTCTCCTCCATAGTTTCCTGCACCCGCTCTTTTCTCTCTCCTCTTTCCAGAAATGCGCGTACGATTTTCAGTCGTGGACTCTCTTTCCTTCCCTCCTTCTCAGGCTCACCTCCTGAACTTGCCGTCCTCGTTGAACCATAACGATTTTTTTTCAGGTCCGGCGATTCGCAG